>Ga0209093_1000705_pt1 | contig 18538 bp, 6 predicted proteins | sample SidtaG_4_FD_187450 | JGI IMG/M metagenome (GOLD analysis project Ga0209093, IMG submission 187450) | Marine algal microbial communities from Sidmouth, United Kingdom - Sidmouth_Male1 metaG (SPAdes) (version 2) | ecosystem: Host-associated > Algae > Red algae > Unclassified | place: Sidmouth... | reverse complement strand
TCGTCCGTATCCCACGCGTGCGCGACATTGATCGACGATTGGGTCAGCCGGTTGGGGCGGCACAGCTCGTCCCACCCGCGCTCCTCCCCAACCGCATCGTCGTCGAGGTCCGAGTCGACGCGCCGGTGCCGCCGCCCGCCCGGCGGCGGCGCCGACCCCCCGCCGCCCCCGTCCGCGGGCAGCGCAAACGAGACGGACGCGGCGGCGGCGGCGGTGGCGGCGGCGGCCGCCGCCGCCGCGCCGCCCGTCGGCGCCACCTCGTCGGCCGACGCGCCCGGCGCGCCGCCCGGCGCGCCGCCCGGCGCGCCGCGCACGGTGCGGCCGCCCCGCGCGCCGCGCGCCGCGCGCGCCGACGACCGACGCACGGGCTTGGTGCCGAGGTGCCACACCTCGGGCGCCCCCTCCCCCCCCTCCGCGTCCGAGTCGGGCGCCGCCGCGGCGGCAGGCGCGCCGGCGGGGGCGCCGGCGGCGCCACCCGCGGCGGCGGCCGCGCGGGACAAGACGCCCGCCGGCGGGGCGGTGGCGACGCGGCGCATCGACGCGGCGACGCCGTCGGGGCGGGCCGCGGCGAGCGCGCCGGCCACCTGCGCGGCGAGCGGCGAGCGGAGGCGCGCCACGTCGATTTCGCGGAGCACCAGGCGCGGGCGCGGGGCCGGCGCGGGGCGCCCCGCGGCGGCCGCCTCGAGCGCCGCGTCGGCGGCGGCGGCGGCAGCGGCAGCAGCAGCAGCGTCGCGCTTGCCCTCCCGTCGGCTGGCAGCGGCGGCGGCGGCGGCGGCGGCGGCAGACGCCGCACGCGCGGTCGTGGCGGGCGCCTTGGTCACATTGTCCGTCGTCACGTCCGTTTCGTCGACAATCTCATCGTCGAGGAGCTCCTCAATCACGTCTTCGAGGCACACGACGCCGGCGAGCACCCGCTCCGCGGGGGGCACCCCGTCGAGCGCCTCGTAGACAACCGCCATGTGCACGCGCCCGTCCCGAAAGGCGTGGAGCAAATCCTCGAGCGTCGCGTCGACGGCGACCATCAGCGGCGGCGTGACGCGCAGGCGGCGCCCCATGGGCAACGGCCCCGTTGCAGCGTCCTCGACGAGCACCCGCACGGGCACCGCGTCGTCCGGGTCGAGGAGGATGAGCTGCTTGAGCAGCAGCAGGCCGACCACGTCGGCCACCCCCCCCGCCCCATAGACGGGTACCCGCGAGTGGCCCCGCCGGAGGCACTCCTTCATCGTCCGCCGGTCGAGCACCGCGTCCATGGACAGCGAAAAGACGTCTTCGGCGGGCGTCATAATGTCCCCGGCCGTCTTGGTGCACAGCTCCAGGGCGCCCTTGAGAGCGCGCGCCTCCTCCCCAGACAGCGCGCCCGTTGGCCCCGCAACTTCGGGCCGCGTGTGCACGTCAATGAGCGCGCCGAGCCCGTGCCGGTCGTACGTTTGGGTGTGGTCCGACCCGAGCAGCCAGTCGAGGCCGGCGGCGAGCGGGATGGCCAGCGGCGCCGTCACAAACATGAGCGCCTTGACGACGCCAATGAGCGCGGCACCGACCGACAGGGCGTGGCGGGAGCATACGGCCTGCGGGAGGATCTCCCCAAACAGCAGCAGCGCGACCACCGACACGGCGAGCGCAAAGAGGCCGCCCGGGTAGAGCGTTTCAAGGACAAGCGGCAGCAGCTCCGTGACGAGCGTCATGGTCAGGAGGAGGGTGACGAGCAGCCGGTGGCCCTGCCGCCGGACCGGCTGGATGGCGCGGGCGGCTTTGGCTTCCGCGGGCACCGTCGAGGCGGCCATAATGTCCAGCCCCACCGTGTCGAGCGACATGAGGCCGAGCGTCAAGCCCGCCGCGGTGGCGGCGAGGACGAGGCACGCGGCCGCGAGGGACCACAGCGCCCACCGGGGAAGCGCCGACAGGAGCGTGCCCGCCTCCTCAGACGACTCGGCGATGAGCGTGCCGCCGCTGACATCCGCCGCTGCCGTCACGGTCACTGGGACGACCAGGGGGGCACCGGCGGTGGGGTCGACCGCCGCCGACGCCCCCGCTGCCGGATCCACCGCAGTGACCGCAACGGCGACGGCGACGGGGACAAGCGCCGCCGCCGCCGCTGCCACCGCCACCTTGCAGCGCACCATGACGGGCGTGTAGGTGCGGTAGATGGCAACCAACTTGGTTGGGGGGGGAGATACTGAGGTCCGGGGTGGGAAGGAAGGAGGTCCGCAGACGCGCGCGGGGTTGCCGGGCTGGCGGCGAATGAGACGCCAGACGAGCGACGACAAGCTCCGAGCGGGGGCGCGCCTGCGCCGGTCTGGTCAACCAATCAGAGGTTTTTCACGTGTTTTTCGTGGAAGAAAGCTTTGGCCGCCTTGGTCTCAAGACAAGATTCTGACTGTCAAGCTCATGGAAAGGGTTCATGGTTTTAAGTTCACTTCTTCAACAAGTCTCCAAGCCATGGTTGGCATGGATGAAATGAATGCAGTATAATGATATAATTAACGAACAATTTAATTATTTTGATTAAAGACAATCCTGTGCACTTTATTGGTGTTTTTTATGGTACCTTCACCCGGTGAAGCTGGTGGCCTCGTTGGCCAGGTTGGTCAAGCACCAGGCACGGTGGTGCTGTGCCTCCCTCCCCTCCCTCTAGTCGGTGATTCTGGTTGCTCCCCCCCACGACTGCAGTGCCTTTGTCGGCCGCATGTTGGCGGAGAAAGGGGGCAGCGGCCATGGACGGATGAGGTGCCGCGGGCTTCGACCGTACGCGACGGTGTCTCCAGTTTATCGTCGCGGCGCCGCGCGGCCCCAACAGCCCGCGCGGCCTCGTCTGCCGCCGCCGTTGGACGTGGCGTCGGTGGTTGCGGCGCCACGTCCAACGTCCAAGGCTACCTCGTCCACTCGTGCTGCCGGGGGTACAGACGGCGGCGCGCTTTTGTGGGGCCCACCAGAAACGAGTCGGCTGTCCCCCCGCCCCCCCCCTGGTACCATGGCGGTGGCGGGTCCCCCCGCCTGTGCATCGGACAAGCGCGTACCCTATTTTCCATGTCGTTGTCTGCGCGCCGCCTGCGGGGTGCAGCCTTTCCTCCCTCGCCACTCGCACACACGCGCGGTCCCACGGCCACGGCTTGAGGCCTGCCCAGCCGCAGTCTCGTAGTGGATTGGCCTTCCAGAGCCTGGCGGAGGGCTGCCCCCATCGGTTGACATGGTGCTGTGTCGCAGTCAGCTGAAGGCCGACCTAGCGCCGCGACGGAGCAGAGAAGTGTTGACACAGAGGCGCTCGGGGAGAGTTGGGGGCGGAAGAGGGCAGTGGTAAGTATCTCACGCCGAATGGGAGGGGGGGGCTGCCCATCCGACGCCGTGTGACAGTCAAGAAACACGACGAAGCGGCGTCGGCATCCGGACGGCGGTGCCCTCGTGCATTGGTCGACCAAAAATTGCATAAAAACGTGAGATTAATGAATAAAGTACACATTTTATTGATTAATCTATTGATTAATCAAAAGCGCCTGGACGGATATATTTAATTTTGGCCATCCCTGCTCCAAGCCATCACTCAGTGCGAATATTTCTATATTAAACTTAATCTTTCACCCCATTTAATATGTTGATAAATTCAGGGTCCTACATGACGTATTCAAACGAGAAGACCGAAAATGCCTGCCAAAAGAGACGCAAATACCACCATGCGGAAGGCAAGTTGGTCTTAACCACCGATTGACTCGCTCGTCAAGCCATGCCAAAGACCCTGTGACTCTCATCCAGGGCCGTGTCGGGCCGTTCGTGCCAGACGAGGCAGTGGAGCGAGTGTTCGCGACGGGCAGCCGCGGCAGCTTGCTGGGGGTGGCAGCTTGGAGCGCGACGGCCTTGGTGGCTGCTGCCGCCGCGCGCTCCACCTCGGTTGTGCGGGTCGGTCGCGTCGGTGCCAGTTGGACTGGGTGGCAGTTGCGGTGGAGCCGCCTTCCCCCCCCACCTTGTTTCTAGTCTTTCCTTCCTTGTCTCTTTTCTCTGCTCTTGCTTGCCCGTAGTCTCCCCCCGCCCCTCGTCTCGCCCTGCCTGTCCCGTCGCTGTAGCCCGTCCGTGGGGGTCCATGCCATGGACGTCCCGCCTCGTGGCCTCGCGGCCTCCCCCCCGGTTCGCACTTTCTCTGCCGCCGCCGCTAACGGTGGTGTTGGCGGGGCCGGCACGGCGGCGTCAGTAACGCCCACTACGTCCGACATGGACCCGGAGAGCAGCCGCACGGACGGTGGCGGCGGCGGAAGCAGAGACGGTGATGAGATGACGGCCACCCGTGCTCGGCGGCGTCGCCCGCCGTCGGTCGCCACATCCCTGCGGCGGGTGCGCCAACAGACGCTGCCGTCCTTCACTCCGACGCTTTCCGTGCGGACAATGGTGTTCCTCTACTATGGCCTCGGCCTGCTGTTTGTGCCTATTGGCATCGCGGTGCTCGTCGGTTCGGCTCGCATTGGGCGGTCAGACACCCTCCGTTACGACACACTCTGCCCATCCAACGTATCCGTCACAGCCGAGGAAGCGGCGGCGGTGGGCGCTAGCACCCGTTGTGTGCAGCCACTAGTCGTGCACTCCCGTATCACGGCGCCCTCATACTTTTACTATCGCGTGACGGGGATGCAACAGAACGCGCGGCGGTACGTCAAGTCCCGCTCCCACAAGCAGCTTCGCGGGGAGTGGCCGCTAAACGCGGATGAGCTGCGTCAGTGCGCCCCGTTGACGTACGTCGGCGACACGCTCGTGAACGGTGGATCGGTCGTGGATGAAGAAGAGCTCGACGAGGACGCGACGTCGGTGTCCAACACCAGTGCGACACCCGCGGCGGTGGCGGCCGGCGGTGGCAGCCGGTCTCAACGGCAGGTGCTCGTACCGTGCGGCCTGACTGCCGCCAGCGAATTCAACGACACCCTTATGCTGTGCGCCGACAGGAGGTGTGCTTCCCCCATCCTCTTGTCGACCGACGGCATCGCGTGGGACGCCGACACGGAGGTCGCCTTCCGCCCCCGTGTGCCCGTGGCCCCCCCATGGACACCTACCATCAACAGGCGCATCACTTCTGAGCGATTCATGGTCTGGATGCGCTTGTCCGCGTTTGCCGACTTTGACAAACTGTACGGCATCATCCGGTCGGACCTGCCCGCCGGCACCTACTACGTAGGGGTCGGCTCGCACTTTCCCGTTGCACCCTTTGGCGGCACGAAAAGCGTATTTGTGGCCAACACAACCTGGTTTGGCGGCCGCAATGTCTTTTTGGGTGTCACGTACGTCGTTGTCGGGCTGTTGTGCCTGGCAGGCGGCACCGCGTTCCTAACCTACCACCTGGCGCGCCCTCGGCGGCGCGCGTACGACGACCCGGCGTTGGTGCAAGCGGCGCTCGCGCGCTTGACGTCGGCGGTGCCGCGATCGGCGCGGAGGCGGCGAGGGGGAGGGCGCTTCGGGCGGGGAGGGGGGCGCTCGGGCGTCGCCCCATCAGCTGGCGGGCAGGCCGGGCCCGATGGGGAGAAGGTGACCTAGGTGCTCTGCAACGTGCGTGTACGTACCAGGTGGTGGCGGAAGGGCGCTCGCCTGAACCCGTCTTGTGGGCAAGCAACGCAATTGCTGGGTATTTTGTCTTCCTCTACCGCTGTGTGGCGACGACGTTGTCTCCGCAGCACCAGCGGTGTTGAGGTACTGTGGTGCCGGTTTGGCTCAGGGTATGCAGGTGTGCGGCAACGTGTGGACGAGATGAGGCGACGCAGGCAATAAACGTTACAACACCAAACAAGAAGAAATAAAAAGAATAAAAACTAGACAGCTGCGTGCAAGGCACACACACATAGGACAACAGAAGCGAAAGCCGACCGATAGCGCGCCGCGGCGGCAGCTGCTGCGCCGGTCTAGTTTGGCCGCTGCCCGGGTGGCGGCACCGCCCCGACTGACCGAGCATCATCACCAAGCGGCAGCCTCGTTTGCCGCTCGATGAGCAAGTACTGCTCCCGCTCGTACTCCTCCTCGTCTCTGTCTTGCGTCAACCGCGCGGTCCGCGCGGCCTGCACGAGCATGACGCGGATGAAGACGACTAGCCCGCACATGCCAGCCGCCAGGTACCACTGCCATGGTGTGTAGGCTGCCATCTGCATAGCAAACGGGATGAAGGGGAAGAGCAGCAGCACGTACACCACCTGCCACACAATGTTTTGCAGCGTCGAGAAGATCATGTAGGTGAAGAAGGGCACGGGGTTGAAGAGGGAGAAGGCCGCTGGCCGGAACGGCTCGGGCAGCACGTAGTCGATATGCTGACCACGTGGGCTCCACGCCAGCTTGCCGAGCTTGCATTTCTTCTTAGCCGCCTCGTCCGCGGGCAGAAACTCGAGCGCAATCTGCGCGCGCACTTCCACCTCGGGGTGGTTGGGGTGGTACAGCATGACGTACTGCTTGTTCTTAATGATCGTCCGGGGGTTGGCAATCATGTCGTCAAACATTGTCCGAAGCTTGACGTCCCCGACGCCACACAGTGTGGTGCCGTCGAAAACCTGCAGCTTGAGGCGGGGCTTGATTTCCACCGACGGGAGGTTGAGCTCCCACTGCATCCGCCAGTTGTACGGCCCGATACCGTCACCGACGTACTTGCACGTGTCCGTCTGACGCTGGTCGACCACCCGGTTGCCCAAGCGGGCTTCCACCTTGAGCGCCGCCAGCTTGTTGGGGTCATAGTTGGCCAGCTTGTACGGCAGCATGACATCCGCGACCTTGAAGATGACCAACCGCAAATAGTACTTGCGAGTGACTGGCGGCGCAACGGGGATTGGCCGGTACAGCCGGGGCCGCTTGTCCACCTCTTTGGCGTCAAAGATGTCAACCCACAGCTCCACCGAGCCACGCGCGTTGAGGGAGCCCTCCTTGTAAAGTGACCGCGACTCAACGGGCGACTTGTCGAGTGCCCGCCACCCCGCATTGTACCACCGCGAGTCGAGGTCAATGGTTGTCTCGCCGATGTCCTCGCTCCAGCCCAATCCCAGTTTGCCGGCATTGATGGGCAGCTCGCTGTGGCGAAGGGCGGGGATCCAGCCGCCCTCGTCCCGGCGGTCGGGGATGGCGATGGGGAGGTTGAGCTCGGGGAGAACTCGGTCCTTGACCTGGATCCGTACGCTGCCACCGGGCATCTTGACGCGCGCCTCAAACATGTCATAGAAGTCAGGGTTCTCCGTGTCATGGACTGGCGACTGCTTGCGGGAGAAGAAGTCGGGGTAGCCGCCAAAAAAGCGCGCCGTCAGATACGGGTTGCACGTGGAGCCCACCTGCTGCAGATGGCAGCCGCGCAGCACGTACACCCGCACCAGCACCTCGGTTGGCACAAAGACGCGGCCAAAGGAGCGAAGCGAAGTGAGGCGTGTCTTCTGCAGCTCCGTCTCGTCCTCCGTATCGACCTCCACCAGGTCGAGACGGGCCTTAACTTGTCCTACCGGCGGCCGCGTGCCCGCCAAAGCCGCCCGCGTGGACTCCTTCTCCTTGAGCGTCGACGCCGAGCTCACCTCGTCTACCGGGATGAGCCGCTTGAACCAGTCCGACGCGACGCCACCGACACCACCAAGCCCGCCTGCATTATTCTGCACGTTCCTAGACAGGGCAGCACCACCAGCCCCCAACGAGCGGCTGTCCCCACGGAAGAGCGGGAACTCGGTGTAGGAGGGGGCGTTGAAGTCTTCCTCCAGCTCGTTCTCGCAAAAACCGCGGGCCTCCTTGAAGACGGCCGTGCCGTCGTACGGGGTGTCCCTCTCGTTGTCATGACCAGGGCGCGCGACGACCAGAGGCACTTCCTCCTCCGCATCAATACCCAGAGCGAGGGCGACGTCCGGCATGATGTTCGCAACCGCATTGGTGACGGTGTACTTAATGCCACGCAGCACCTTTGGGATCATAGCCAGCGCGCCGACTGCAGCCTGCGCCTTCTCCGCTGCCGCAGCGGCCGCCTTGGCCGCCGCCGACGGCTCCGGCGGCGGCTCGGGGAAGCCAATTCGCAGATGCCGTGTGCCGTCTTCGTCAATGTTGTTGTCCTCCTCCTCCGTGTCCACCGGCCGCTCCGACGACGGAGCGTACGGCACCACGTCCTGGCCAGGGATGTCCGCAAGCTGCATCTCGTGCAGAGACATGACCGTCCCGACCTTGGCATTGATGACGTGTGTGTGCCGCCGAAAGCGGTACTTGTGGGCGAGGGACTCGGGGATGGGCGCGTCCAGGCCAAACGAGTCGTCGATAAGAGCGACGCCCGAGAGCAGCTTACGCTCGTGGGCACTGAGCCAGCCCTGCAGCGGGATGCACGTCGTGGCAAGCAGCTGCGAGCCTGACTTGTGCGCCAACTCGGTGTACACGTACACGTTCAGCGCTGGGGCCAGACGCAGGTCCTCAGGGATGCCGATGTCCAACACGAGTACGTCCAGGATGTTGCAGTTTCCCTCGTAGTTGCGCTGCTGCAGGATGGCACCGCGCTTGGATCGGATGGGCTTGACCTCATACGATGACACGGAGCACTCGACGAACAGGTGCCCAGACGCAAAGTCATAGAAGTGCACGTCCCGCAGGCCGAGCAACGACACCCGCAGAGCCGACTGCGTGCGCACCGGCACAGGCGCCGTAATGGGGCGCGACAGCGCCATGTGTTGCTCGATGAGCTGGAAGTCCGCCAAGATCTCACCGACCTTGACGTCAGGGTTGACCGAGAAGACCGGGTACCACTTGGCATGCGCAACCGACGGCTCAATGTCGTCGAGCTCTGCAGAGGGGATGATGGCACGGCCAAGGTAGTCGAACGAGCCGACTACATCCCAATCATACACGAGTACGTTGACGTTCGGACGCCGCTCCCCATCGCGAATGGTAACGCCCGGCAGCTCAATGAGCTCCTCCCACAGGGGCGCCACTGTGTCGCAGCGGGTGATGGTGCCCTTCTTGAACTGGTCGCCCATCGAGACGTGCACAAACGGATCCGACAGGCCCGTTTCATCTGCCGCGGGCAGGTCACGGCCCTGCAAAATGAGCGCCCGCAACTCGTACACACGCTCCATACCATGGGGCAGCGAAAAGGTACCACCCACCGCCGCCGACGCCGTCGTTGTCGGTGCCATCACTCGCGGGTGCGTCGCCGATGCTGGGGCAATCTCCGGTTGACCCGCCCCATCCCCATTGACAGCGTCCGAGCCTGGCTCGACGGGCTGGATGACCGCGTCATTGGTACCAAGGGGCTCCTGCGGGATGCGAGTGGCGCCTGCCGGCACAGCGCCGGTCGGGCCCACCGTCGGCGGGGCGGATACGGTCGCCTCCTCGCCCGCCGCCGCGTCCTTCTCCGGCTTGCCCTCGAGCTCCCCTGGCACGGCAGCAGGCTCGCTGATGACATGCGCGGGTGCCAGCACCGACGGGTCAGTGCCGCTCACGGTCGCCGGCGCCAGCGACGGCACGGCATCCATAGGGTCAAAGCGACGCAGCGACGCCATAGCCAGGAGCGAGCCGGGCACCTTGACGCTGTCGGTGAGCACGTCGTTCCCGGGGTAGTCCATGAACATCCACTTGGGCGATGGCTGCGTCAGCACAAGGTGCTTGGCCGACAGGCGAACGAACGCAAAGGGGTTCCACGACGACTCATACGTGCTGTCGACCTTGCCGCTCGCACCGGCGCCCCCCCCCACATCGCTCCCGTCTGACGCGCGCTCAGCAGAGGCGGGCTCGACCACCACCGAGGCGGTGGTGTCTTCTGGCTTACTGTCGGCGTCGACGACGCCAACCGCGTCCAGATGGTTGGGGTCGAGCTCGAGCGTGTTGTTCGTTGTAGATGTGGCCGCCAGCTGCGCGTTGTCCGTCGTGGACTGGTCCTCCAGCAGTTCAACAGTCTTCGGCTTGCACGCCCAAAGGGTAATAAATAGGTCCGGAATCTGCTCCACGTCCTCGGGGAATTGGATGTTCGGAATGCGCACCGCCGACGAGCCATCCCAGGTCGCGCACGTGTTGCGCACAGAGACCGGCGGAATGGTATGGCCAAAGGTGAACAATCCCAGCCGACCATGGACAGTGACCAGCCAACCGTCGGACAGGGGCAGCTCCGTCGCGCGCAGCACGGCCAAGTCCAGGCTGTAAAACTCGAGCTTGGGTCGCGGCGGCGCCGGGCAGGTGCGCAGCACGGGGGCGGGCCAGTCACACGCCTTCGCAGCGGCGCCCATCAGCACCCGCCCCCGGAAGGCGACGCCTTTGTCCGACCGATCAGCGGCGCCCTCCGGCACGCCGTAAAAGTTGTAGTACCGGGGCCGAAGCATGGCTGCCTCCGTAACGCGGTCGCCTGGCTTCTCCCCGTCCGCCGCCTGGCCGCGAACAATGGCCGATCCACGGTTGGCAAACAGCTCGGCAAATGAGAGAGTCACCTGTCCGATGAACTTGCTCGTACTGCCCGAGTCCGCGTGGAAGAGCTTGACAACTACGCCCTCTTGGGAGACCTGCCCATTGACGACCGTGAGCGGCAGGACGAACTCCTCGTTCCAAATCAGCCGTCGCTGCGGCTCGACAAGGCACGCGCTGCCGACGTTGGGGTCCGTCACATCACGCGCCTCGCACAGGAAGGTGCGGCTCTGCGAGGGCGCGAAGCCAGTGTACTCAAACACCATGTATCCCCGGATGACGTCAGCGCTCGCCAATGCCCCCGCGCGGCCCGAGTCGGTCATCCGCGGCAGCATGTCCGCCCACCCGACGCAAATGTGCACCGCAAACGTCTTGTACTCCATCACAGGGGGGGTGATAAGCGCATTCTTCAGCAGTGACGCGTTGGTGCGCTCGTCAGGTTCCTCCCCGCCGTCGTGCGCGGGCAGCTCCCCGCCGGGTGGCTGCACGGCGACGGAAAGTTTGATGAAGCCGGCTGGCCTCTTGCCGCCCATCGGGTTGCTCAGCGCAAACCACTTCGCGGCAATTTCCCCACCCGGCGCGTCCAGGATCTTGCGTGCGTCAAGCGTATAGGTGCCAATGACCACTGACGCGGTGAACCGATTCCAGTCCATCACCTCTACCTTCACCCGCTGCTGCTCCATCTGCACGCCCGTGAGCACCTTGGAGAAGAAGAGCAGCTGGTCGACGACACACGTCAGCGTCCTGCGCTGTGTGTCGGTAGACTTGGTGCTGTCAAGCGCCGTGATGCTCACGTACGGGTCGGAGGAGCCCGACAGGTCGACGCCGCGCAGGTTGCGGAGCTCGTGCACGGTCGCCCGCACGGTCCACTCGCCGGCCGGCAGCGGCGACAAATTCTGCCGATATGAGTAGGAGCTCGCATTGACCGTGTCGATGGTAGCCCGCGCGACAAGCACCGCCGACCGGTAGCGCTCCACCCCGCGCGCGTGCATTGGGATGCACAGGTCTGACTCGACCCGTCCGTCATTGACGTGGCCGACGCCCGCACTCTTGGCCGACAGGCATATCTCAGCAATCCGCACCGTCGCCGTGTGCTGCCGCTGATACCTCCGCGCGCCGTCGTTGGAATACAACGGCATGCCGTCGCGGCCCTTGAGCACGAGCATGATGGGGTAATCCCCGTGGGCATGCTTGACTGACGCGCCGCCCACGTCGCGCTTAGGGTCGTACGTCAACCGCACCTCGTGGGAGAGCGTCGATTGCTTGAAGTCTGCGCCAGGACCCTTGAGCCACGTCGACTCACCCGGTGTGTAGTCGTTGACATCCACCACCACCGACCGGTCAATCACCATGCCATCCTGGTGCCACTCGAGCCACACCGACTGGTACTTGCGGTGGAGCTCGCCAACGTTGACTAGAGTTAGAGTTACCGAAAAGAACTTCTCGTATGCCTCGGGGATGACCGCCCCGGGGCGCGCGCGCGCCAGCTCGAGTATCCGCGCCGCCCGCGCGTCAGCAGCAGCCGCCTCGACTGCGTCGTCCGCGGCATCGCCTGCCGCATTGTGCGCCTTGGGTGGCGCCGCCCCCTCCCTGTTTGTTGGCGAGGGGACACCTGCCGACGCCGCGCCATCCGCTGACAGACCAATGCCGCCAGCCTCGGGGTGGATCCGTGGGTCGACCGTCTCCGGCCCAGCCGCGGCAGCAGCCGCGGCATCCGCCGCGTCGCCTCCACCACCCGCCGCCCGGAATTGCGCCGGCCCCGTGCGGGTAGTGCTGACGCCGTCCGGGGTGGATATTGTGATCCGCGCGTCACCGTCATGATGGGAAAATGACGAGATCCGCGCGTCGTACACCCAACCATACACCTTGGCTCGCAGAGCCAGAAGCGGCGAGTAGCCTAGGCGTGGCGTCAACACGGTCTTGTCCAGGTCGTACACAGCTGCCCGCATCGGGGGGAGAATGCGGTCGACGGCCTTGTAGACCTTGGGCAACTGCCGCGCCCGCTGGATGCGGTACGAACGCATGGCCTGGACGAGTTGGACCTCCACCTGCATCGTAATGGGCCGTAGCGCCTCAATGTGCTTGATGGTGCCCCAGCCCGCCACGATGCCAACGACCGCACCGACGGCGAGGCAGTACCAAAACCGCCATCCAAAAAATGTCCAAACCGCCACCGCCGCGTTCCACAGAGGCGGTGCAATCATGTCAAAGACCGTCCACCCGTACATAATGGACAGCGGCGCAATAGGCGCAATGAGCAGCACAAACGGCTGGTTGAGCGGCGAGTCGGTAGTGTTAGCGCCGACCGCCTGCTGCTCCTCGATCTGCCGGCTGAGGTCATTGATGACGGTGCCCGGCACGTCGACCTCCCGCAGCGTGTCCACCTCGCGCGCGACGAGCGGGGCTAGCTCGTCCGCACCCGGCCCGCCCTCAAAGCCCGCAGTGAGGCTGTCACCAATGGCGCCGGCGCCAGACACGGCTGCGCCGCCGACCTTGCCGCCAAGCTCACCGATATCCGACGTGACGGAGACGACACCAAATGCAATGTCCTCAGCCTTCTTCTTGGCATTGGACAGTAGCTTGCTGCCGATCAGATAGGAGGACGTTGCGTACCGCTTCTTCCCCCGGGTCCCACCGGTGCCGTCGTCGACCTTTTGCAGCTCCTTGAGCACCGAGTCGTGGCCCTCAGAAACATCGTCGACGACGTAGCTGTCCTCATCCTCCGTAGACGTTTGGGTGGCGACCATCGTGTAGCCCACGTCCGTCGGTGACGTCGCCGGTCCCCCCGACGCGGCGTTCACCGCTGCGACCATCACGGGTACCGAAAGCTGCTTGGGCCCAGCGAGGCTCCCATCCTCCGCATCGTCAGCGAGCACAAAAGTACCCGCGGGCGCTGTGGGTACGGCAGATGTAGCGGCTACTGGGGCAGCGGCGGGGACGTTATCGGCCGCCACGGGCCGCAGGGGGACAACCTCAAGCTCCCCCAGATCCAGGGACGTGGCGCCCTCCGTTCCACCTTCGGGTTGCTCCACGGGGGGCAGCTCCGATGCCATCATGGTGCCAGGTGCGCTCGCGGCCAGTAGGCGGGGCCCACGCGAGGGTGATGTCGCGGCCCGCCCCTCGTCCTCTCGTTCTCACTCAAGACCGGACCTAACTGGAGCGGGCGCTACACGCAGGAACAAGGCGGGGTGAGTGCGGGCGGAGGTGGTGGCGGGCGAGACGGTCGGTCGGCGCGTGCCGGCACTCCACGCCCCTCGCGTTGTTGGCAGACAACACACTCGGCGGCCGGCGGCGGTGGCGTCCCCACCGCACGGTTGGGCAGCCCCGACACTACGACGCTCACCCGTCGCTGCTGCACACAAGCCCGCGCGTGGTACGCGTGCCGCCCCCAGGGCCGCGCGGTGCGGTTGCCGGGGCGCGGGGATGGCGCGCTCACACGGCCACGGGGCGCCGCGCGCACTCCTAGTGCCGCAGCGTGGCAACTCCCACCCCCCGTTGCCGACACAGTCCGCCCCGCTGCCAACAATGGATAGAGGGGGGGGGGGGTTGGGGCAGGGGGGCGGCCGCGTGGGCGAGCGGGGCGGGGCAACCCCCGTCACCCGCACACCAAGAGACAAACACGAAAAATTACGCGCCAACGGGGGCCCGCGTGCAGAGGAGGCGTTGGCCGTAGGCGCGTCAGCCCCGCCCGCCACGGTAACCGACAGAAGCCGCGCGCGGCGGCTGCACAGCGACTGGAGGTCCCCGCCCTCCGCGCGCGTCTGTGCCGCACGGGGGCGCAGGTGGTAGCTGCAGCGGGAGCAGCTGCTACCGCTGCAGGCACACCTTGCCGTCTGGGCGCGGGGGGGGACCGCCGCGGCGGCAAGCGTCACGCACGTCGTGCGGCGAGGGCAAAACTGCCAGTGTCTTGGGTGGCGGGCCGCGCCACGTGCACGCCTCGTGCAGACCGTGGACGCGACGAAACAGTGGCTCGGTGTACGTCGGAGGGGGTGGGGCTACTACTCCCAGGCACCGGGATTGCTGATGACGCCCCCCAAACGCCCCCGTTTGCTCGCCCACGGTCGCCGTTTTCGTTCAGCTGTCGAGCCACGGACCTGGACGAGCTGTAATCAAGGCCCCTCCACCGTGCAGGCCTGGCCGACGCTGTCTGCGAGGCGCTCACTGGTCCGCGCGTGTCTGCCCGAGGCGACGCGAGCCCCGCCTCGACCGCCAAAGTGGCGCGGAAACCCAAATCGCCAGACCGACAGAAGCTCGGCAGCCAGAGCTTGCATTGGTTGGAGGGACCGTTGACCACGCTGACGACAGCGCGGGATCAGTGGGGTCCTCCAGAAGGCCTTTCTGAGGGGGGGTTGTCGGGTCTTTTTCGCATCTCGTGGTGTATGTCTCGAGCAAGTGGAAGACACTCGACTACGCTCTTTGGCTCGGGACTTTCAGTGATGCAAACATGGTCGTATCATCTGACCACACTTTCCTTGCGAAACTCTTCTAACACTTGAACACACAAACATGGGAGCCACTCGCTTCCAGAAAGCTTCCTACTTTTCGCTCTTTCTTGACTGTATCAATCGAATCTTGGTCTAGGAAAATCTGAGTCCAGATCACACTCTTCAATCTGGGCTCCAACTGTGAACAGGACAGGTCCGCTGTCCGCACGATAAATGTTCGCTTGGCAGGTACTATTGTTGTTGTACAATAAACCATGCGTTCCCGGGCACATGATACGTACAAAAAGCAGTGAAGATAAGAAGACACCACCAACAAGAGGGAAGAAGTACTATCCGGTGCATCAGACAGCAATGTGTCAGCAACAGCAGCAAATCCGCTGTGTTCTCAATAGATGGAGGCGCGACAGAACGACACACGATAGTTCAGGAGGAGCGATGGCGGGCTGCAGGTCGACAACGGTGACAAATGCAAATGACTGGCACTTGGGAAAGGCCTATGGCGAAGGAACAGTGGGAGCGAAGTCAACTGGGTAGTGAGTGGCAGCGAGGGTGAGCCCGACGAGGGCCCAGGAGACGGACGGGAGCTCGAAGAGGGGCCCCAATCGGACATGCGATTGCGGTTACCGGGGAAACACAACTTTCGAGGGAGGAGGGCACCGAAGGGAGAGCCACCCCGAGCCGATCACGCCAAAGTGTCAGAACAGTGACAAAATAAACAGAACTTTTCAGACCACAGCCAAAACAGCTCAGAGAAAACCGAGTCTGCCCAGGCGAACTGTTCCGGAATAGACGCGGTCGTGGAGCACAGCGATGCATGCCCTTTTCAAAAGGAATCCTGAGTTGAAAAAGGTGAAAGCATGACTGCCAGAGGCGCACCTCCCTGGCGGCGCCGACAGCCCACGATGCTCGGCTGGCGCGCCGGTGTCTGTTTGCCAGGCTCTCGCCTGGAAGCGGCCTGCGTGGACGCCCCCGCCGCGACCCGCTCCCCGCCCGCCGCGGCTGCTGCGGGCGCCCGGGCGCCTGCGTTTCCCCCCTGCGGGGGCTGCCCCCTGCGGCGGGCGGCGGCACGCTGCGCGCGCGCCGCCGCCGCCGACGCGCGGCCGGCTGCCGGCCGGCCGCCGGCGCGAGAGGTGCCCCTACGCGGCGGCTGCCGACCGCCCACGCCCGCGCGCCCGCGTGCGCGGGGCCGCCCGCCATCATGGCGCCGCCCCCCGCCTGCCACCGCGCGGGGGGGGACGTCCGGCAGTGGGGGCCGCCGCCGCCGCCGCGGCCGCTGCCGCCACCGTCCCGGCCGGCGCCGTCGCGGGGCGGCGCCGGGGCGCCGCCACGCCACCCGGCGGCCACCGCCCTGCCGCCCGCCGCCGCTCTCCGCCGCGCGCGCACACCCCGGCGGGAGTCGCCGCCGCCGCCGCCGCCGCCGGCCGCTGCCGCCCCGCGCCCACCGTCGGGCGTGGCGGGCGTCGGGCCCGCCGGCGGGTTGGCCAACATCGCCGCGCCGCCGCGTGCCAGAGACGCAGGAGCCGCGCGGGCCCGCCGCCGCCGCCGCCCCCTCCGCCGCCGCCGCCGCCGCCGCCGCCGCCGCTGCCGTCGTCACCCGTCTGCCAAATACTGGCGGCCACCCGCGGGGCGGCCCGCCCGCCGTACGCCGTGGGCCCACGCCGGGGCGCCCACCCCCCGCGGCCGCCCCCCGCGTCGGCGGGCGTCGGCGCGCCCGCCGCCCTGCGCGGCGCCCCCACCGCCGGCGCCACCGCCGCCGGCGCTCGGGGCGGCGCCGTGCGACGCGCGCCGCGCGCGGCGCCGCACGACGTGCGCCGCGGGCGGCGCCGCGCGTGCGCCACGGGCGCGCCCCGCGGCGCGCGGGGGGACCGTCTGGTACGGGGGGGGGGGGGGGGGGGGGGGGGGGGGGGGGGGGGGGGGGGGGGGGGGGGGGGGAGGCAGCGACTTTTGACCCCACCGGCACCCCCCACGGCGCGCCCCCGGGCGGCCCGACCGAGCCCCGGCCGGCGCGGCTCCCGCGCCCGCGCCACGCGGCGGCGCGTCGCTCCCGCCGCGGCGGCGGGGCGGCCCCGTGCGCGGCGCACGCGGCCGACGCAAGGGGGGCGGCGGCGGCGGCCGCCGCCGCCGCCTCTGCCGCGCCGGCGGGGTGTGCCGCGCGTGCTGCCGCGGGCGGCGCGCGAGCGGCGGCAACCACAAAAACAGAAAACAAGGGAAACGCGCCCGGGGACAATCCGACCGCCCTTGCCACGCGCGCGGCGCATGCGGGGCCCCGCCGCGCGTCGACGCGGGCGCCGCCCAGCAGTGTGGGTTGGGCGGGGGCTTCCCCCTCCCCGCACCCTCCCCTCCCCCCTCGGGTACCTCCCTGCTGCCTCCCGCCGCCGCCACCGACCGCCCGCCCGCCGCGGTGCGGCCAGGGCGGGCGGCCCTCCCCCCCCAGGCCGCCCGCCGCGGCCGCGCCCCCGCGCCGCGGCCGGCGGCGGCACGCGGGGCGCGCGGGTGGGGTCTCCCCCTCCGCGCCGCCGCGCCGCCCCCCCCCCCCGCCCACATCTGTCCGCGTGGGGACGGAGGGAGGACGGGTGGGGGAGGAAGGGGGGCGGATGGGAAGGGAGGGGATGGGATAGGGTCGTGCAGGGTCTATAAGCTGGATGATAAAATGATGAGTAAGACTGTGCTGGTACGCAGAGAACTGGGACAGGGTCGTGTTGTGATGAATGGAATAGGGTTGCACACGACGCCCCTATTTGGGAGGCGCCAGGGGCGCGCGACCGATACGCCGCCTTACTGACGCCCGGTTAGGCAGCCAAAACGCCCTTACGACGCCCCAAGTAGAAACCCTCAATTTTACCAAAAATGTTAAGTGGCACCCATATTGTCCACTCATATTTTTTTGTGTCAAGACTGGGTGCCTGTCCCCAACCAAGGTGCTCAGCCGCCACCTGCTGAATCATGTAGACCCCCATGCCATCTTTCTCTTCGCGACGCCTTGCTGACGCCCTTTTTTGGTTGGGGCGTTAAGGGCGCACGAAGCCCAAATAACGCCCTGGTGACGCCCTTAACGACGCCCTCAAAAACGCCCTGGGCGTTCTGACCAACCCTAGAATGGAAGGGCCGGGGATGGGGGGGGCGATGAAGACCCCTAAAAAACCCGCTCAGTACAACGTGACAACAAAACTAGAGCTCTAGAGTCTCTCTGATGTGCCGACCACACATCTTCGTTGATTTTGGCCGAGAAATCGACCCGTACAGCCACAGGGCTCCGGGGTGCGTCGAGGGGACTCATCATCCGGATCCCCGCGGCGAACGCGGTCGGGAGGAAGACGCTCCGCTCGGAAATCACTCAAAGAGCTCTGTGAACGCGGAATTGCACGGACCCGGTCTTGTAATTGTCGCTGCTCGTTTCCAGAGAAAAGCGCTTTTCTCGTCCAGGAGTGCTCCGTTTGAGGCGCACAAGGCGTCCTTGGAGAGCTGATGAGCTGAGGAGTCCAGTGGTATGACTCAGACCGCGCTGGGCTTCTTTGTTTGTTTTATAAAAAAGCGAGAACTGCGCCACAGGCGATTCCGGAGCATCCCCAGGTAGGGTTGCACACGACGCCCCTACACCCCCCTATTTGGGGGGCGTCAGGGGCGCGCGACGGATAAGACGCCTTACTGACGCCCCATTAGGCAGCCAAAACGCCCTTACGACGCCCCAAGTAGCACCCTCAGTATTCCCCATATGATTCAAGTGGCACCCATACTGTGCACTC
>Ga0209093_1000703_pt1 | contig 18593 bp, 21 predicted proteins | sample SidtaG_4_FD_187450 | JGI IMG/M metagenome (GOLD analysis project Ga0209093, IMG submission 187450) | Marine algal microbial communities from Sidmouth, United Kingdom - Sidmouth_Male1 metaG (SPAdes) (version 2) | ecosystem: Host-associated > Algae > Red algae > Unclassified | place: Sidmouth... | reverse complement strand
AGGGAGTCTGTAGGAAGAGGAGTGCAACAACAGTGGCGGGCCTAGCAGAGGCAAGACAAAATGATCCCATTCAAGGACATGCATGGGCCGGGCGTCGCGCACACCCGTGCATCGGTATCAACTATCGAGCTTTGCGCGTGCGTGTGGGCGCCTGTGCTCGCCTCGAGAACAGTGGGTGGCACTGACTGGCGGGCGCGCGCGCAGAGTGCCGCGGCCAGCCGGCCGCTGGCCCGCGCCGAGCGCCACCACGCCGCGGCACCAAAAGGGCCGGCTCACGAACCCCACCGCCGCCATCAATGTGCACCCGCTGCCGGCAGCGCGCGCCACCGCCCGCCACCTGCGGGGCACAGCCCAGCGGCGGCGCAGCAGCCTCCCACGTCGGGCAGTGGCGCACGTTCCGAACCGCCGCGGCCGTTGCGCCGCGCGCCACGGCCGCGGCGGGCGGCCGTCGCGACCGCCGCTTGCCCGTCGGTGTGCCGACGCGGGCGGCGGTGGCGCACGCGTCGGCGGCGGGCGTGGGCGGCCGACCCGCCTGCCCCGCCCCCGCCCCACCCCCTCCCCGCTCGAACGCCACGGCGGCGGGCACGCGCCACGGCGGCCGCCGCCGGGGCAGCCGCCCGTGAGCGTCGCGACGGCGGGCGCCCCCAACAGGCTGTTGCCAAACAAGCGCCCAACAAAGGTCACTCAGTTCTGTTATTGTTCGGAGAGAAAAAACACTTTGACCAAACAGCATGTGTTTCTGTTTGGGCTGTTGCCCAAACAGGCCGCCCAACAGATGGGCGTTGGTTTGGCTGCTGCCCAACAGGCAGCTGTTTGGCATTCTGTTTGGCCGCCGCCTGTCGCGACGAGCACGGCACGCGGCCGCAGCGCCCGCCGCGTGCACGTGCAGCGGCGGTGGCCACGCGTCGGTCGCACGCGCGCGGCGGTGGCGCGGCGGTGGCGGTGGCAGAAAGCGCGTTGCCGGCGCGGGATTGCCCGGATCCCGCCTCGGATGCCGATGTGTTGCGCCCATCCGCGCCGGTCGGGCGGCGGTCGCGGCGGCGACTCGTTTTTTTCAGGGCGCAGCCGGGGGGGCCCAACAACGGGTCGCCGTGGTGCCCCCTGTGTGCTGTGGCCGACGGGGTGGCAGTGCGACCGTTTGCTTTGTGGGCGTGTGGGGGGGCGGCGGATACGCCCTGGGGGGTTGGGGTGTCGGCACTCGGGCGGTCGCCCCTGTGCGGTCGGCGGGCACACGGGCTGCCGCCGCCGCGCCGCAATCGAGGGGGTGCCCGCGTGTCAGGGGCCTGCTCGCCCTCTTGCCCTTGTGCAGCCCCGCGCCCCCGCCGACCCAACACCCAACGCGCGGGCACACGCGGCGCACGCGCACCCCCTTTCAGCCCCCCCCCCCACGCTCGGCCGCGATGGACACCCCGTCGCCGCGCGTAGAGCCCGCGGTGGCCTACGCCAATGTCCTGCGGGCCGAGCGCAAGACGGTTCACGTCGCGCGCTTCACCGAGTCGGCCGACCCCGAGGTCAACGGTCGAGCGTTTTGCATGCCGTCCAAGAGCCCTTTGGCGTTGAGCGTCGTCAAGTTCACGACGACCGCTGCAGACGCGGACGGCGACGACAGCGAGGACGATGACAACCGGGATGATGGGGGTGGGCGGGACGATGACGAAGATCGCACCCCTCTCGACGCCCTGTACGTGCCACACGGAGCGTGCCGCCGTCGGGCGGAACGAGCGCCTGGCGCGCCGCTCGTCAAGCCCGGCTTTTACTTCCACCTTGAACCTGACGAAGAGTTTCAAGTAAACGTCCACGTCGCCGACGGCAGGTGCGCGGCCGTCTCGGCCCTCCTCCACAACCACAAGGATTCGAAGAAGATGATAGAACCCATGCTTGTCGCGCGCCTACTTGTTGACGGCCGCGACGTGGGAGACATTAAGCTCCTGTGGGGCCTGAAGAGCGGCCTGCGGCGTGGTACCTGCGAGTTTAAGGGGACGGTCAACCGCAACGACGAGGGCGTGGTGACCGGCTACGAACGCCTCCGCGTCACTCGGCCGGTGACGGACTCGAGACCCGCCACAGACGCAACGGACGCTGAGAAGATCGTCGGCACCATCGAGGTGGCCGTGCGGCTACTCTACAATGTCGAGGAAACAGTCGTGCGGCCGCCGTCACCGCCTGCGACGCCGGCCAAGTGCCGCCGCCGGGGGTCGTTGCGCCGCCACCGGCGGGCGACAGGCCACGGCGACGGGTCGGGCAACGAGGCGGATCGCGCGTTGGGGGGGAACGACGATGTGGGCTCTGGCGGCGATGACCATGAAGCGGTCGGCTGGGGCGACGGCGGCGGCGGCAGCGCAGGCGATGGTGGCTGCGACGTCACGGGTGGTGGGGGTGGTGGCACCCCCATCGACGAGTCGGGCGAGGGGGCGGTCGCCGCCGCCGCTCACGGCTCTCCGACTACACTGGCGGCGGCGGGCGGCTTGCCGGCCGTCGACCCACCGACGGGCGTCCCCGCGTCATCGGGACCGTCGGGCGCCGGCGGCGGCGCCGTCGCAAAAGAGCCGGCGGTGGCGTCAGAAGCAGACGAAAAACCGCCCGCGGGTACGCTGCCTCCACTTCCCGTGGACGCAGCGAAGGCGGTGGCCGCGTCTCCGCCTGCCAAGGCCGAGCCGGATACGACGCTGCGGGCCGTCGCGGCGGTCGAGCTGGAGGCGGCGGCGACCAAGGCGGAGAAGGGCACCGTCCACATGGCAGGTACCGCCGTCAAGACGGAAAGCACCGCGATCAAAGAGAGTGGCGCCGCCAAGACGGAGGCAGGCAGCGTCATCGAGGAGGCCGCCACGATCAAGACGGGTGGTGGCACCGTCCACATGGCAGGTACCGCCGTCAAGACGGAAAGCACCGCGATCAAGGGTAGTGGCGCCGCCAAAACGGAGGCAGGCAGCGTCAAAGAGGAGGCCGCCACGGTCACGACGGAGGGTGGCGCGGCCCAGGCAGGGGGTGGCGCCGGCAAGGCGGCCAGTGCCCCAGTCAAGGCGGACACCGTCCCCCCTGTGGCGCCCCCCCCCCTCCCCCGCCGCGCGCGGCGACGCCGCCCGCCCCCGCCGTGACCCGCGTGACGCTCCCCGAGGCGCTCGCCGCAAAGGACGTGCGGCTGTGCGTGACGGCTGGCACGCGCCTCGACGCCCGCGGTCGCCGCATCCGCCCGCCGCGGGCGGGGCGGGCGGCCGACGCGCCCGCGGCGGCGGCCGCCGCTGGCGCCTCTGCGGGGGGCGGGGGGGGGCGCGCCGGCGCCACGGTGCCGGCCGCCGCACCGGCGTCGACCGCCGACGCGGCGGCCGCCGTCGCCACCCGCCCGCGCCAAAAGCGGGCGCGGGAGGCGGCCGACGTGGCCGCCCGCACCGAAACGGTCGTCAAACGGTGGTACAGTCGATCCCCGACCTTGTCCCACCTGCTAAAGGCCCAGGTGGGCCTTTAACGAGTCGACCGCCGATCGCCACCACAGAGGCGATCAAGGCACATTCTCAGGTCGCGCAAGGCTCTGAGAACTATTTCAGAGATCGACCTGTATTGATCGCATCAGGAGGGCAGCTTCTGGCCACGATTGTTGATGAAGTAGCCTACTAAACTGGCTGTGGCAATAGTGCTGGCAGGCTCAATTCGCGCCGTAGGGGTGGGCCATCATCGAGGATTGACTGTACATGGATCTGCCACAGCTGAGTTGGACCGTCCATTACCGCGACCGGATTTTCTTCCAAGTCAACGGCTCTACGGACGAGGCGGGGCGGCCAACGTTCATGGCCGCACCCCGGCGGCGGCGGGGCGATGTGTCGGCGGCAGCGCCGACGGCAGCGGCGGCCGGCGGCAACGGCGAGTTTGGTGACGATGACCTTTGCATTGTCGAACCGGGGGACGACGGCAACCAGAAGCCGCCGCCAAGTAGCGCCCCGGTGAAAAAAGTCTACATCATCGACGATTCGAGCAGCGGCGGCGCGGGAGACGCCGACGCTGCCGAGGGTGGGTCCTACGGTCACCGCGGTGTGGGAGAACACTAGGCGTCCTCTTCTGGCGACAAAAACAAAGGGCATTCGGGAGAAACCGACGACGACGACAACGGGAACAAAGATGGTGGCGACAGCGACAACGGCTGGGCCTACGACGAAGACGACGAAGATGACGAAGACGACGAAGACGACGAAGATGACGAAGACGACGAAGACGACGAAGACGACGACGACGCTGAATTTGGTTGATGACGACGACGCCGACAATGAAGATGACGGTAGCGCCTACATAGGGCGGCGGCACGAAGGGCTTCTTGTAGCTCCCAAGACGGTTGTGCGAGGAAACCGCTGGGGAGCGAATGTGGTGATTGCGGGCTCGGGGCTGGAACTTGTTTGGTAGACGTCACTCTGGGTTTGAGAAAGCGCTTGGACGAGGGAGGGCTTGCTGTAGATGTAGCAGTATCGAGGCGACCAGAGGGCGGCCGCTATTGACCGCCCTCTTTGTGTTTTCTTTGCTTCCGCGGGCGCCCCCATTTGCCCTCTCCACAGGCGATGGAACATTGGATGACGTCTCGCCCCGCCCCCACACGGCGCCGCGACCGCCTCCCGCCGTGCCCCAACAGGTGCCGTACCCACAACAAGCGCCCCAGTGCCGGTGCCGGCCATTTCGCACGCGAGCGGCAGGTTGGCGTCTGCCAACAAATTGGCAGCATTGGCCCTCCAACGGGGGTGTCCCCTCGCGCGAGGGGACACCCCCGTGGGAGGGCCAATGCGATCGCCATGATGCACACGTGGTCGGTGGACGGCTACACCCCCTTCACACTGTTAAAAACGCCGTTTTCGCCGCAAGGAGAGAGGAGAAGCAGGCTAGCGTACTTTCTCCGCACACTCGGCTGCTACGGTGGATTTTCCCTCCTTGAGAGGCATTTTCACGTGAGGGGAAAACAGACGGAAAGAGTAAGGTAGTACGCTTCACCGCAGCATGCGGCGCAGAACGGCGTTTTTCACAGTGTGAAGGGGGTGTCCCCAAGTACTGCGGCCCATAATTCTACCTCGCAGCCATTTGCGGGAGGAAACAGCTTCAGAACCACTGCGCTGTAGAGGTGAAGGAGCGCAGCAAGGTGTGCAGGTGTCGGGGGGAACGATGCAGAAAAAGAAAACCCTGTTCCAGCCCACTGTCACGTGCAATATATACTTGACTTCTTCACAGGAAAACATGAGCAGAATCTTCCATAGTATAGTGGTCAGTATGCCCGCCTGTCACGCGGGAGACCCGGGTTCAATCAAAAGATCATCCCGGTGGGAGAGTTGCAAAATATTTTTTCTGCTACTAAGAGCCTTCACACCTCCAATCGGACGAAACGCACGTTCTCGTTGCTTAGTAACAGCAAGTTGTGACGGTAACAGCAGCCTGTGACGATCGAGAAAGCCGTCCAGATCGATCGTAGCGATCATAAGACGATTCTAGACACGAAAGAAAGCTCTCTCGTGCCTCGCCGCCAGTATTGACGCGGTTGGTGGAAACAAATTCGCTCTCTCGCTCCTTTCAGTCCCTTTGCTTCGCCTCGACCCCCTTCTTTCTCTTGGCACGCTCTCCTAGTCCACCGTACAGCGTGCCAGCGACTCATCGCGCTCTCACCCGCAGTGCCGACGGCCGGCGGCCCCGGTGCCGGCGACGATGCTCTGGCACTGGCGGGCGGCACCGTCGCCACCGTCCTGCGCTGACCACATGGGGCGTCCACGGTGCTCACCTCCACCCGTGCTAGCGCCCTCGCAGCCGCCACGTACCACTTGCGCGCACTCGCCGCCCATACGGTGGCGGCGGAGCGTTCAAATGGGGCAACCGGCTTTGCGCTCCCCCCCGTCGCCGGTGGAGTGGTCGACCTCGCGGCGCTCCCGGGAGCGCTCGACGCCTCCTTCACCACCATCCGTGTAGTCGTGGCACCGCCAGAGGAGCGGCTGGTCGCCGCCGCCACGGCGGCGTCAGACGCGGCGGGGAGGCGCCCCCGGCGTCTACTGAAGGTGGCGGTGGGGGCGGCGCCCAGAGATTCGCTGATGCCCGGCGGCGGCAATTGAGCCACTTCACTGTCGCCGACGGCCTGTGCGCGTGGTGAGGCGGGCTGGGAAGGGCGGGGCGGGACGGGGTGGGGCCGGGAGGGGCTTGACGATACAATGAGAGTACGAAAACATTGGGAAGAAGGCATTCTTTAGAGGATAGGAAGCTCCTTGTGGCACACGAAGCACAGGCACTGCACCAGGACACGCTCTTTCTCGTCGTCTACCCCAAAAAGCGAGCACAAACGTCGATAGAGGCAGGTGCTCTCTGCAAAAAAGTTGACGACGCTGGCCAAGGCATGCGCAGCTTGTTGCTGTTTCCACGATATCGGGCTCCACGCCAGCTCCACCTCCTCTAAGGAAGGCACAGAATCACGCAGAGTGGCCACAGGAAAAATAGAGCCCCACCACTTGGAAATCAGAACAACCCCACCCGCCTCGAGCTCTTCCAAAGCTCCCACCACAGCCTTGGCAGCACCGAGGCCGTAGCGAAAGAAGTGAGGCCGGCTCGCCAGGGCGGCCATCGAGAAGGAAGCAAAAAAAGACCCCGACTCAGCGTAAGCAGGAAACAAAGCAGTGTACAAAATACAAGCAGCATCTGCAGAGAGCGACGGGGGAGGGCAGCCCCACGCAGGCCCACGCAGCACGTTACCGTGCTCGTGTGCCTTCGTACCCGCATCAAAAAGAGACGCCGACGCGAGCAATCCCAGCGCCGTCGGGATGCCAACTGCCGCCACGCCACGACCCACGAAAGCAGAAGCGGGCACAAACGCGCAGCTAGAGGTGCCGAGCGCCTCAACCACAACGCTCGATGCTGCGCAGGCGTGACGAAGAGAGACAGCAGCCCGTGCTGCGGCGCGTCGAAGTGGCTCCGTATCTGCAGAGTTGAAAAACATTAAGCACACGGCCATGTCTCCATCTCGTCCACTCCTCCCAACTTGTTGGGCATACATGTCCACCGAGTCTGGGGCGGTCTGTGGCCATACATCCGAAGAAAAGAAGCGACGGGGCTCGTCACAGAAATGCGCGTGGATGAGTATTGGAAATAGGAGCGGTCTCATGCATAGAGAAGGTCGCCGCACACGTCAGACAGAGGAGAAGTGAACAGGAGCCCACAAACATACCATGTGCACCACAAGACGCACAGCGGGCGAGTCGATGCCAAGCCCGAAGGCAATCGTGGAAACGACAATGACCCGGCGCCTTGTCAGGAAAGCGGCCTCCACAGCGCTCCTGTCTTGCCGGCCAGCGTGATACGGCAAGAAAGTAGCCCCGGCCGCGGTCGCTGGCGTTGCGTCGTTCAGCTGCAGAAGGCCGAAGACGAGGTCGTCTGCGTCCTTACGAAGGTGCACGTAGACGATGGCGTTGCCATTACGTCTGGCGGCAGCCGCGCAAAGCTCAAAGGTTCGTCGCAGCCGGAAAGCGCGCTCGGCTGGCACAGGGCGCAGCAGGGAGCTTGGACCGGTCCAGGAGAAGAGGGGAGGGCGCTGCTCGACGCGCAGAGCCAGGTTGGACCGAAAGAAGGGGTGTCGGAACACACGCGACCCCGGCATGGCCAACGCCTGAAGAAGTCGGGCTTCATCAACGCTCTGCAGGGTGGCGGTAAGCGCGAGACGCGGGGTATTGGGGAAGAGTGCAGCAGCTTTGGTCATCAATGGTCGCCAGGCGGGCCAAGACAGCCAGGTGTGCGCCTCATCAAACACCACCAAGCCCACCCCGCACGCCTCCAACACTAGACACAGTTCCAGGTTCATGGCGACTTGCTCGGGGGACACGACCAATGCCGCGAGCGCTCGTCGACCGAGGCAGTCGAAAATCGCGTGTCGGGCGTGCGGAGACGTCTCTGACGAAAGGGACGCCGCCGAGACGCCGCGAGACTGGAGGTAGTTCACGTGCTGACGACCCAAAGCCGTCAGAGGGCATACAACGATCGTGACGCAAGCAAAGCGGCACCAAAGCAGAACGGCACACAAGGCAAAGACCAGCGTCTGCTCGATCAGTGACACAACTGATAGCAGAACAGCCCATGTTGTCATTAGAAGGTCGTCGCCTACACCTATTGTCGTAAAATCCTCCTCCTTAGTGACACAGCCGACATCGAACTCGTATATGTCACATACCTTCCCGGAACCGGTCGCCATGATACACAATAAGCTGGCGGCGCGCCCGGACCATTGAACAACATGTTCAATGGCCTCCAGCTGGCCTGCTCGAAAGCTGTGCAGACCAAATTTGACCCGCAACACGTGCAGAGCCGCGCGCCTCGTGGTTCGGGGAGCTGCCATGCTTTCCATGCCCGCCCCAGAAGACATGCGTGCAGCTTCAACGCAGCATCAGTGTGGAGCAGGCGGACAACAACATGGGATCCCACGTCGCCGGGGCAGGGAAGTCACGAGCGACTTTCTGGAAAAGAGCTTATCACATTGTATATATAAGTACCTGTGTTGACCTCATTCTGTGGGAGTCTACCTTTACAATAAGAGTGCAGCCAATATATGCTCCAGGCTACGGAGAGCCACTGAAAGAAGTAACCTGCTGCACGCCTCGCTCTATGGACATCTGGCACGCCAACGGTCCTCCGGAGAATGCTCGTCTGGCCTGGTACACGCACTCGCCAGCGTAGCCCACCGCCCGACGTGCGGTCGCACGCGGCCAGCTGCAGAATCTTGTGGGCAGACACTTGGCACAGCTCTGTGGAAGGCCTCAGGGAGAACCCCTCACTCTTGACTGGTGCCTGCTCTGCACTCAGGAGAGAATGGGTACCTCAGGCGGGCAGGCAGGCCAATGTACGGCCCTTGCAGGGAATGAGACCACAGACGGCCGCTTATTTGCGCTTGAAGGAACTGCAGCAGATCTCGTGTGCAGCGCTGTCGCCTCAAGCAAACCATGCGAGTTTCTTCGGCTGGGCACCGCTGCTATGACAGGGTCGGCGATGCGTATGTTGCTGTGCAGGTTGTTCCGCATCTCGAGTGTGAAGCACGCTCTGAATTAGAGTCAGAACCACAGTCTGTGTGCCTCCCCGTCCGATGCCCAGGTCACGGGGGTCAACCTCGCCGAGCCGGAGCTCATGGAAAGGACCGGCCGAGACCACACTCCTCTCTGTAAGTCGACTGTGCCCGGGGTCCATCCTGAAGTAAGCACAAAGCAAGCGGGCCTGACATGGTGTCCCTTTCATCGGCTGCGTCCCGAACAGAGCTGAGGCTGCCCTCATGGCAATCGGCTCAGCTGCGGCCTGCGCTAACGCCCTTGCTACTGCCTAAGGTTCTTGAACATCTCATCCACTCTGCCTCCGCAATCCTTTCGCTCTTTCATCCGTTTGATTCATTATTCCCTGAACGTCCTATCTCCCTTTCTGTTTCATGCCCGCTGCCGTGCTGGCCCCCTCCCCGTGTCCCTCTCTATTGCAAGATGGACAGCCTCTCTCTCCCTCCGCGGCAGATGTGGGACGCCGCCGGGTCTCCCGCTGGGGATGGCCTGGCAGGCAGTGGGGGTCCCGCCGCGAGCTCAGCTTCGCGGGAACTCATCCTCGACAACGGCTCGTCCCTATTTGTGAACGAGGCGGCAAGCACGGGGGGGAGCGGCGTGTACGCCCGTCCGATGCAGGGGGTAGACCAAGAGGTCATCAGCGACCTGTCGGCGACGCTGAATGCGATGTATTTGTCCCGCAAGCGCCACGTAGAGGAAGCCGGACTCAACTCTGTCGCAGGTCGGCGGACTGCGGCAATCATGAAGGACAACCCCGCGACGGTAGCATCACGGAGCGTTGCGGTCTTGCAGCGCCTGTGTGATGGAGTTTCGTCGGACGCCGCGTTCCAGCGTGTGCGGCTCCGACGCTTGAACGGAGTCTCCGGGGCGGCAAGCGCCGCACCCGACAGGGTCGGGGTCCTCGCCATCCCATGTCCTCTTCCACGCTCTACGGCGCAGACGTCCGTGTTGCCTGCGCTGCATACTGCGGGAACTCCCTCGCGGACACCTCCATGCTCCCACTTGAACGCCGTCTCCACTTCACCAAGTCGGGCTTCGGTTCTTGGTCCTGAGACCCTCCCGGCGCAGACCAATGCTGGGCGATCCAGATACGACCCTCCTGCTCATGCACCACCGCAGGCCGGCGTGCTCCCCCAGACGCCGCCTCTTCCTCTGCCGGCGGTTTCCGGCTGCGCGGGCGGGTTGTACCCCCGTTTTGCTAGCAATCCGACCGGCAATTCCAGCCCCAACGTGTTGGCCGCAGCTGGTAGCGGCGAAATGGTGTCTGCCGCGACGCTGCCGACTTTGCAGTCGTGTCGGGTGATGCACGAGATGTGGGTGGATGGGAAGCGTGACAGCACTGGCGTGATTGAGTACCACCCGCTGTCTCTTTTGTGTGACAGGGCGGAGCGCCAGAAGCTGTTTCCTGGCGCGCTTCTTCGGGCCGATGCCGTGCGAGCCACGCGGTACAGGAGAGTGGCGCAAGAGATAGCAGATGTTGGGGGGATTGACGAGTTTGAGAAGAAGTGGGGTGAGCGCATAGTTAGCAATGTGTACAAGAGCCTGACGACCGGCTCGTCGAAGGGGCGGGGTGGAAAGAAGATGAGGACAGTGTGACGCTTTGTAGCTCTTTGCGTACTTGCAGTGGTTTGTGCTTCCTTCCTCCTCTGTATCGTGAGGCCACTATCTGTGGAAACAGGTAGGGTATACAATGTCATACGTTTGACGAAGTAACAGCGACACACAGTGCAACCGACCATGTGTGCCATGTAGGTCTGAATGGGCGCGTGTGGGGCTAGGGTGGTGGGCACATGAGCAGCACGCAATATGTGACCTTGATGGCGTACTGTCGGGGGGCCTTCGGCAGCGGATGGCCCAGCCGCGCCCTCCACCTTGGAAAGGGGGTAGTGGGGATGGCTGGTTCGATGAACCGCCTTGGCGGGGGTGGTGCCAGTTGCGAGCAAGGGTGGTCGTTGTGGTAAAAGCAAGAGGGCGCAGCATCAGGCCCGTCGGCTGCGGCTGCAAAACTGCGTTGCCGTCTTCTGTCTGCCCGACGGCACGTCATGTTCCGACCTGATGACAGCGTCGACAACATAGTTGGGGGAAAGTCAAACGTGCTCACTGGGAGAACCCAATTTGACGGAACATAGTCCTGCTTGCTCAATTTGAAAGCCGTGCTGCTCCGCCCCGGAAAGCGTCGGCACGGCGGCGGCCGCCACAGCGTCGGCGGCGGCGACACCTGCGGATCAGATGGGCGGTGGCGGCAGAAACGGCGTGTAGCTGCCACTGGGCGCTGCTGCGCGCGTTGCGGTCCTGAGTGGCATCGTGAATGGCGGCCGAGCTGGCCTCGAGGGGCGGGGCGGAATGCACCGGCTATCCAAACTGTGGTGTATCTGCTCATTGATACTGTGTGGACGGCGAGACAGGAAGCGAGGGGGGCACGGTTCCTGGACGGGCCCACGGCGGCGGCGGCGGCGGCGGCGGCGGCGGAGGGTGGCGTTGACGGGGGGGGGACCGACGCAAAGCCGGTCGTCGGCGGCGGCCGGTCGCCCGACGCGGCCGTCGCCGCTGCCGCCGCGGTTGTCGTCTCGGACCCCGACTGTGTGTGGGCGGCCGCCATAGACGCTGTCTAGGCGGCGGATGCAGACGCGGCCGACATGAAGCTGGCGTCCGCCGGCTGCATGGCGGAGGAGAGAGGGGGCGCTGTGGACGGGGCTGCGGTCGAGGCCGCGATCGTGGCCGTTGTGGCCACGGAGTTGAATGATGGAAACGGTGTGGTGCAAGCAGCGGGGGCGGAGTTGGCGGCGGCTGACGCTGCTGCGGCGTCGCGGCCGGCCGCGTGGCGGCCCACGTCCGGAACGTCCTACCGGCTGGTGCAAGCGGGGGCGGCGGCAGCGGGCCCGCTGTCGCGGCCCAGTCCAACGTGGGCACCCTCCCGGCCGGCGGCTTCTGGCTTCCCCGCCGCCACCGGTCCGTTCTGTGCCGCCGGGGGAGGGCGGCATTGGCGGAGGGGGGGGGGTCGCGACACATGTCGCCGCCGCCGTCGCCGTAGGGGGGAGGGGGTCGCCACTGTCGCCGCCTCTGCCAGCCTGCCGCCGCCGTCGCCACCGCCTCCGCCGCCCTCGCGCCGTGACCACCCGGCGGCGTCGACGCCGGGTGCACAACTACGGCGTCCGACTTGAGCGACCCGCCGCCGCCGCGGCCGCCGGCGCCCCCGCCCACCCTCGTACTCGGGGCGGTGTCATTGGGCGCCGACCTGCCGGCGCTGCTTTCCGCCGTCGCCGCTGCCGCCGCACCTTCAACATTCAAGCTGTCGCCCGCGCAGGCATCGCGCTCGGGTAGGGCGTGGCCTGCACGCAGGTTCCGGCCAGGGGGGGCCCGAATGCCTCCCGCCCGCACGAGTCGGGGGTCTCACTTGGCGATGCACCCCCACCCCCCCGCGGGCGTCCTTCCGACGCCGCCTCCCGCGTCATCGCCGCCTGCTTTGTGATCGTCGCCGCCACCGGTGCGGCTTGGGTGCCAGGCGCGGATGCCCACCTCTTAGCCTCGTCGTCTACCGCCGCGCAGACAGCGGCGCCACCTGCCCGGGCGCCGCGTGTCTCGGCGCCCGTCGATGCGGGCGCCCCACCGCGGACCTTGTATCTCTGCGCCTCTCGGATCGCCGCCGCCGAGACCAACGCTGACGCGTTCTTGGCTGGCGCCGGCCCCGCAGCCAGAGGCTGCTCCGGCCGCACGCCCGCCGTCGTGCCGCCGCTCCCGCCGATCGTGTCGTCGACGGGGGGGGGTGGGCGTCGCTCGGCCTTGTTGCCCATGGGGCGCGGTAGCGCCGCTCCAACGCGAGTCGTGGCGCCGCCCCCGGCGTGGGGCGAGCGCCACTCGGCCTTGTATGCGGTGGAGGAGGGTACGGCGATGGCCCGCCGGGGCTCGTGGTGCCCGTCGGCCTCGCGCCCCCCTCTTCCGGGCCACCCGTCTCCGCCGGCGCCGAACGCAACAGGGGACACTCCTGGACACCTGCTCCACCGCTGCCGCCGACCGCGGTCGCCGAGCCGCCGCTGCCAATGTCCGCGGCGACGAAAGCACTGGCCCACGCCGCCTCGGCCGCGACGCCGTTGCCGTCCTCCTCTCCGTCGGGGAGGGCTGCAGACGCGCACGATCGGCGGTCGGCGTCGGTACCGACAACTGCAGTGTTTCTGGTGGCGGCCGTACCACAGCCGGCCGCGAGCGCCACGGTCTCAGCGGCCGCTGCCGCCTCCCCTGCGCCCGGAGTCGTGGCCGGTTCTGTGCGCGCGGGCGTCTTTAGAGCGGCGGCGGAACGGCCGCCGGTGTCTGACGCCGCCGCGCCACCTCCCCCGCTGGCGTCGCTGCGGGCGGCCGCCGGGTCGGCGGCACAGCGCCTCGACGCTACCGCCGCCAGCGCCGCTTCCAAGTCCTCCTCCAGCGCGCCATCTGCCGGGGCGGGATTCTGGCGGCCCGGCGTTTCGGGGTCCTCCCGTCCGGCGGGGTCGTCGAGGCCGGCCGATGCGGGCGCTGACGCGGCCGAGCCTGCCCAGACACCGGCCGGCACCGACGTGGTCGCCGCCGGCCACCGATCCGCCCATGGTGGCGTCGAGTGACGCCGCCACCGGCACGAGCGGGCGGCACTCGCCCCCGCCTGACGATCTGCGGCTCTTACCGTTTCCGTTCGCCGACGGCTCGGGCTCGGGCGCCGGGGCGCCCGTCGTCAGCGACGTCAGCTGCGCAACGTGGTCGGTTTAGTCGCCCTGCTGGGCGGGGGCGGCCATCATACACGACCTGGCGGTGCCGCGGCCGTGGGTGACCCCGCCAGCACTGACGCTCGGGGCACCAGCTTTGGGCCCTGTCCGACGGTCGCCGCTGTGCGGCGTGGCCGCTGCCGCCGCCCCTCCGACAGTCGAGGCGTCGCTTGCGCCGGCGTTGTGCGGGAGTGTTTCTGCGGCCCGCCAGAAGGCTGGCGTCAAGGGGGGGTGAGACGCGGCTCGCCCGCGCGCCGCGGGGGTCCCCGTCAGCGCTACACCGTCCCGCCCCTGACCAGATTTCCTCCGACAACGCCGTGCCCGTCATCGCTCACGCCCGTGTCGCCTGGGCCCGCTGTGTGGACGCCGCCGCCGAGGTCGTCGCGCGCCTCATCTGCTGCCGCCCCGGGTGCGCAGCAATCGGGTGCCGAGTCGCAGGTGCCGGAGCCGCCCCCCCGCGCCAGCAAGACCGCCGCGCCAAGCACCGCGCCCTCCTTCGGGTGCGCCTCCCAGACGGCGACGACCCTGTCGCCGAACTCCGCGGTCGCAGAGCTTTCGCCGCCGCGGATGTTGCCCTCTGCGGCGCGGTCTCCGCTCCCCGTGCGCCCGCCAACGTCGTTGCGTCGGGGCGCGTCGCCATCGCCGCCGCCGCGTGCTCAGCCGTCGGCGCAACGGCGGCGATGACAGGCGGCACCGCCCCCCTTTCTGCTGCCGCCGCCTGATACGCCAGCGGCGGCTCATCGCGCTTGGTGCCCTACGCCTGGGTGTCGCCATCGGTGCGGGGACCCGTCGATTTGCCCTTTGCTGTCGTCGGGGGGGGTGGACACCGGCCACCCACCGGGCTTCGGGTTCGTCATTGGCGCGGCACACCCCCCCCCCCCCCCCCCCCCCCCCGCGAGTGCTCGCCGCAGATGCCATCCTCGCCGTCACCATCCGCCGGGTCGTCGTCGCCGCTGCCGGTGCCGCTCGGGCGCCCGATGCCGACGCCCGCCGCGACAGCGGACTCGACACGCGCCGTGCGGGCGCCGCCGCCGACTTCTCGAGTTTCGCGCGCCTCGGCGACCGCCGCGCGGGCGACGGAGATGGAGAGGGAGTGGGGCCGCCTGGCCGTGCTGGCGGTCGCCGCCGTTACCGCCCTCCCCCGTCGCTGCCGCCGGCTCATCGTCACGGACGCCTCCGTCGGTGGCTACCTTGCTGTCGGGGCCGCCGTTCCCACCGCTGGTGCGGAGGGCTTCGATGCCCGCTAAGCTCGTCGTGCCGCCCGTCTCCGCTCTCATGGGGGCGCCCGCCATGGACCTAGTCGCTTATTGGGCCTCCTCGCCGCCGGTTGGCGCGGGGTCCACGCCCACCGCCGCGTGTGCCTGCAGCTTCGTCGGCACCCTGCCGCCACACGCCAAGCCAAGGTCTGCGCGGACCGACGCCGGCTGCCCGACGGGGCGTGCGTCACAGACAGTGGGGAGCGCGGGCACCTCCACCATGGCGGCCGGATGCAGGGGGGACACCGGGCGCCCGCCGGTACCCGGCGTCACCATCGGCACCATGCCCCCCTCCTTCCCCCCCTGTTCGTTCTCGACGTCCCCGTTCCCGCCGAAGCCAGCCTTGGTGCCGCCGATGCCCCCTTCACCGCCATTGACGCGGCCGGCGGCGTCGCCGCCCTGGCTCGCCGCGCCGCCGATCACGACGCGGACAACCACCCGCTGCCCGATGGTACTGGGGGTCGCCAACGGATCCGCGCCCCGCCTCCACCTCCCCCTCTCGCCACAGCTGCTTCGCACCCCACCGCCGACGTCCTATTCGCCGTCGTTGCTTAAACCACCGCCGTCGATGCAGGGGTAGTCGACGCTCTCATCGGTAGGCGCGCCGCTCAGCGCCATGCCGGCGGGGGCGCCGACCACCGGCACGCGACGGGCGTGGCCGCCTCCCCACAGCACCAGACCGCCTCCACACAGCACCAGCCCGCCCGGAAGCTCCCGCACGTCGCCCGCCGAGCCGCCGCGCTCGTGGGTGCCGTGCCTGTCCGTCGCCGAGGCGTCGCCGGCGCCGGCGTCGACGCAGGCGGCTGCCGTCCTCGACGCCGCGACCCCCGCCCGCGTGGCCCCGTCGCCCGCGCCGCCTGCCGCTACCCCAGTAAGCACACCCGTAGAGCCGCATGGGGCCCGACGGTGCGCGCTAACGTCGCTGTCGTCGGCAGGACGCCCGTCGAGCCGCATGGGGCCCGACGGTGCGAGCTGCCGTCACCGGCGTCGGGGGCTCGCCCGTCGAGCCGCATGGGGCCCGACGGTGCGAGCTGCCGTCACCGGCGTCGGGGGCTTGCCCATCGAGCCGCATGGGGCCCGACGATGCGAGCTGCCGTCACCGGCGTCGGGGGCTCGCCCGTCGAGCCGCATGGGGCCCGACGGTACTCGCTCCCCTCACCGGGTGAGTGCCGCTCGACGCAGGGACCATGCCGCGTCGGGGTCTTAAATACCCTGCGGGCAAGACAGCAGCACCAAGCACACCGAAACGAGAGGGGCGGTCTGGGGCACGGCGCAGAAAGAGGACTGGGGGGGCCGTCACTTGGGGGCCGCCACGTGCCAATCGGGCGGGGTGGTGCGGGGCCTCGTGTGGGAGCGGCGATGGGGAAGACTGCCCAAGGGGCTCGTGCACGGGGATGGGTGGGCGCTAGAGAAAAGGCCACGAAGCAGGCACGGGAGGGGCCGTGGGGAGTCAGGCGCGGGACGTGTCGTGGGTCCCGCTGGCGGGCGAGGAAGGGGCTTGACGTGGCGGGCCGGGGCGTGGTGGCGCGTGGCAGCCGGAGGAGCGGATGAAAATATTTGCCGCATCCTCGGGCGCCGGCACGCACACATTTGCGCCTGCCGTCGCTCCGTCCACGACGTTGTGAATTTTTTTTTTTCTCCCTCCTCTCCTTCTTTCGCGTCACAGTGTAACAAACGCACGACATGGCATCTGCAATGGTGACTTGTTTTTTTCTGCCTTTGTCCCCGCACTCCCCTCTGTTGTCGTCTCCTCTGCTTGCCGCAACCTCCCCCACCTCGGTCCGCGATGGTCGACCACGTGCGGGAGCGTTCGAAGCGCAAGCGGTCTGACCGTCCCCGCCGCAATGGCGGAAAGAAACACCGCCGCTGGAGCGGCGGCGCGGCGGCAGGTGGCGCCGCGGTGGTCCCGACGGCGCGCTGCGGCGCTGCGGCGGTCGGCACGTTTGCCACCGCCGCATCGGGGCGGTGGCTTCCCGGAGTTTCCCTGGCGGCGGCAATGGACGGCCTGTCAACCAAGTTGGACTGGTCGTCGGAGGGCTGGGACATCCTGCGGGCGGTTCGGGGGGAGCGGCTCGTCCATAATGTGGCGCGCATCTGCGACGGCCTCGACGACGACACGTTTGAGGTGATGTTCAACGACATGCCGCTCGAGGCTCTGGTGGCCGCCGGCAACAAGTACCCGACGGACCTTCCGGAGGGGGGGCGCTTTATGCGTCGGTTTGGTGGCCGGGCGCCCGCACCGCTCGCCAACCTCCCCCCCCAAGATTTTGAGGACTGGATATCCATGCACCAGGTAGCAGACGACATGCTCTATGTCATCAGTTTGGGCTTGGGGGGTGGTATGGTGAGCGGGGAGAAGGGCGCGGCGGGGAGGCCGGTCCGACGGGAGGGCGGGCTGGAAAGGACAGCTGCGGACGGCGGGGGGGCTGCTACGCGAGGGGTGCTGGGAGCAGGGGAGGACTTTCTCGGAGAGGAGCCTGCGGTTGATGGGGGGGATGCAAGGGCGGGGGAAGGCGAGCACGTGGGTCCGGGGCAGCCCGATAGGGGTGCAGGGCGCACCGGGGGGGGCGGGACTCGTGCGGGCGTCACCGATGGCGACATCAAGGGCGAGCCATACATCATGCTTGGCCCGACTGTACTGCGCAGCAGGGGCGAGTGCAAGGAGCAGCTCATGCACGTCGACCACATGCGGCCTGCCGAGATGGCGGGGTCCAACGTGCCGAAGCTGTCGATGCTGATGGCGGTGCAGAACGGGACCAAGGTCAACCTGTTTTCGGGGTCGCACAGGTACTTGCCGAAGAACTCGGGAGGGTGCATGCTGCATCCCATCCCGTGCACCACCGTCGTCCTCAACGCCGGTGACATCCTCGTCTTTCGGCAGGATTTGGTCCATTGCGGCGCTGCTTCAAGCGGCTTGAACCATCGATGGCATTGGTACGCCGACACCCGCCGGCAGGCGTCCAAGAAGAGCACCTTTTATGTGTTGCCGTTCGGCACTAAGACGGAAGAAGTTTCGCCTCCGGCCCCACGGCGGTCGTCCCGTAGAAACTAGATATGACATCAAGAAAAAGCGCCCGTGAACCACCTCGATAGCAGAAAAAGAATGACAAGCAAATTACTTAGCATCACATCTGCTCGCCGATGCAAGAGCAAGCGACGCTGGTGAACACTTTCGCCGGAAGCCACGACATGGCCGTGGCCGGCGGGGGCGACCGCCTTGCGCGGGCGCCGCCGCGGGCGCCGTAATCGCCAGCGCCGCCCTTCCCCGCCGGTGACACACGTCCTCGCCCCCACCCCCCCGCCCAACCGCAATGCTCCCCACCCCCCCAGGTGCCACCGTAGCAGCATCAGCCTCCGCCGGTGGCGTCGCTGCCACCCTTCCCATCAGTGTCCGCTCGCGGCGCCCGCCGAAGCGGTGCCTGTCGCATCGTGGGCGCCGGCGGCCGGGACGACAACGACGCGGTTGTCGGCAGCGGGGATGGCGGCGCGGGCGGAAAGATGGGGAGTGGAAGGAGAGAGGCGCGTGGTCGTAGGCGGCCCCCGACACCGCCGAGCGGCCGGTTGCTCCCCCCCCCCCC
>Ga0209093_1000701_pt1 | contig 18643 bp, 28 predicted proteins | sample SidtaG_4_FD_187450 | JGI IMG/M metagenome (GOLD analysis project Ga0209093, IMG submission 187450) | Marine algal microbial communities from Sidmouth, United Kingdom - Sidmouth_Male1 metaG (SPAdes) (version 2) | ecosystem: Host-associated > Algae > Red algae > Unclassified | place: Sidmouth... | reverse complement strand
TGACATCCAACAGAGGCACGAAAAGCTTAAAATGCTGCGCCGAGTCTGGTCAAGCGAAAATGGCAGGTCACTCAATTGTGCGTGCACACGTCATCACACAGGCAGGAGCCTCAATTCTTCTCAAACTTCCGAAATGTATAATTATTCGTTGCACTCGTGTTCCTGTTCGGATCGGCCAAAATTGGGCAGACTGCAATAAAGGCAGACCTATCGCGGTGTGGAGTGGTTCGACTCCGAGTTCGGGCGAACGAGTCAAGCCTGTTCGAGTTCGCTTGTACGAACAAGCCCCAATCCAGATATGGGAGTATTCGAGCCTTGAAGCACATTCATGAGGAGGCCGATGGATGCGCATTCATACGAAAAGAAAGCATTATTGCTAACCTCCAAACAATGGCGGTTGCAGAGAGCAGGGAGGCAGAGCCGACGACAGGGCGTCGAAATGAAGTCGGATTGGCTGTTCGACAAGCCACGATCGAACTATTGGCTGAGAGTTGCCGCCAGTAATCTTCGCAGCCAATCACCGTATCTTGCAGGAGTTACGCAGAGCGATCACAGCGCGGTAGATTTTTTGCGTGACGAGTGTTCAGAATCCAACTGCGATCACGATGTCGCCTGGAGGCCGAATATCTGAGCCGCGCGAGAGGTCAAAGTTGGCGAGAGATGGATGCTTTCTCGCGCTGCTTTGTGACCATTTGATTCAAGTCAGGGCACCTGCGAGACGGTACTTCCGCCGTCTGGGGCGTTTGACATTCTCCAATTTTCGTCCCTTTCTCGTGGCGCGAAACCACCGTCGACTCGGCGTCCCGGGGAGGGCCCCGGGGTTGCAGCTTCGGGGTTGGCCAATCTGCTGGTTTTTGAGGCGGAGCGGCTGGGGATGGGTGGGCCTCTCCGACAGTTTCATGATGAGCGGGTGAGACTCTCATTGGAGGTCGCCGTTGTGGCGACGCTCCCGTGGATGCCGAGTTGAGAGGCGATGGTCGCTGCCGCTGCGGCAGTGACTGGCAGCGTGGGCGGGCGTGACCTCCGTGGCCAGTGTGGCAGCGAAAAATCGATCTCTTCTGGTCAACCGGGAAGCGGGGGCCTTGCAGCGGCTTGCGGGGAGGGAAGGGATGGACAGTCGGTGTCGTTCGCGTTGTGAAGCAAGTTATACTTTTGGTAAAATGAGGAGAGCCAAACGCGTTACAACAGTGCACTCAGGCCCGTCCCGTGCCACTCCTCCGTGTGTACAGGCAGCGTGAGAGTGACTTTGCCAATCTTGTTGGGAGCGCCATCGACGACCCCAGCAGAGTTGTTGGCCTTCCACACAATACCAGAGGGGTCAGTGGGAGCGTCTGGCATGTCTGCAGCATCCATCAGTCGAGCGGCAAGCTCACACAAATGGCTACCGATCGAAGCGTCAAACTCCTCCGTTTCGCGAGCGGAGACGCGCACACGCTGGCCACCTTCCTCGCGACCCAGAACAAACCACTCCTTCCCGGCGCCGTCAACGTGGTGGTGAACCAGGATGCGCCGCACCTTGTTGCCGTTTCTACGAACAAACGTGGCCGACCGACACGCGGACGTCAGCTGGGCGGGTACACCGAATGCCGACAGCACCGCCAACGGGCCGTCCACGCGGGCCACGCAAGTTGTACGCACCGCACCGCCCCACCCGTTTACCATTTGCAAGCCCGCGCGTCGCACAAACTGCGTAAAAGCCTCCCGCGAGCAGTCGTACGTGATGACAAGCTTGACCCGCTCCCCGTCTTTGTCCCCTCTCGGGGAAGGCGGGCACCGACGGAGACGGCACTGAACAGCACTCAACAGGCAGTCCTGCAGGTCCTTGCCCCTAGCATCCGCCCCCTCTCGCTCGTGGGCTTGTCGGATGCTCTGAAAGCTGCCGAGCAGCGACTGGGCCACGCTGGCCTCGCGCCGCAGCGCGTCTACCAGCTCCTCCAGCTCGGCATCGCGCGCCAGCAGCCCCGCCAGCTTGACTTGGATATCGTCAATGTCCCTGGTGTGGTTGCGGCGGGGCTTGGCTGCCGACGCGGCCGCCTTCACCGGGGCGGAGCGCGCCACCCCAGCCACACCGTGCGATGGAGAGAAGGCAGGCGGCGGCTAGGCGCCGACGACGACCATCAGCGACGCGGCCACAGAACGCAAAGCAAGCGAACCAATGGCAGCAGGAGTAGAAATTTGCAGCGGCGGGGGCTGCAGCGCTGCAGACGGGGGAGGGTGTCGGCGGGGGTGGCTCGGCCCGCTGCCGCCGCTGCTTGAGTGGCTAGCCGAGCTGGGCACTCCTCTCCGGGACGGTGACGGCCGACGGGAGAGACTGGAACTGGAACTTCGCGTTGAGTGAGCCGGGGGCTCCCCGCCGCTCATGTCGGCACCGCCCAACAGCAGAGTCAGGTATCTGGCCGGTTCACCAGGTGCGTTGGGGCGGTGAGGCGGGTATCCCGTGAGTTGGATCGTGGATGGAACAACTTTGGGGTAAAGGGGTGGTGGGGGAAGCCCACAGAGAAAGAGAAGGTGGAGGACAGAGGACGCCAGGCCAACGGACGGGGAGACGCCAGGGCAGCGCCGCGGACGGGGCAGGAGACGTCCTGGCCCTCGGTGCAGGCGGTGAGTCAGCACCTAGTGTCCACGTGCTGGAGACGCGGCCCTGCCAACCAAAACCAAGCCGAACGACACAGCCCGCGCATCCAAGGACCGCTCGGGATTTGAATTTGACGACAGACGTTTGAAAGCCTTCGCTGGAGTTCAAATGATGGATCGTGTGTGATACACGTGTCACTCCCGGCTCGATGATCCAGTACAACCTGCATCTTTCTGCTCGGAAAGGGCACCATTTCTTCTGGGCGGCCGCCCTCAAACGGTCTAGTTACCGCCACGTAGAGCGGGCATGTCGTCAGACTGCTCACGCGCCGCTGCCGTCAATCCGTCTCGCCAGGAGTGGCGGCCACCAGTGCCCCGGAGCCTGAGTGCCTCGTTGCTCGTAGCCGCCTGTCGTTCCAGGCTAGACGCGGCGCGGCCGCAGGCTGCCCGGCCCACCTCAATCCAAACGTCTTACCACCACCCCACCAATGGCAGCGGCACGGACTACCAATCTCAACGAAGGCTTGCGCCGGTTGGGATTGAACGCCGACACGGACGACAGCGTTGTTTTTTCATGGTCTCGGGCCTTCGGTTCGTCCAACTTTGACGCTTTCCGAAGCATACTGCCCGCGCCCGACCACGTCTTCATGCTTGGTATCACTCGGCGGCTAATCAAGGCGCTGTTTTCGGTCCTCTCCAAGGACCAGCGCGTGGTGGTGTCAACGTCGATGCGGGACGCGCTGGCACTGTCGGGACTGAGGCGGACGCGTCCCTACAACTTCAACTCTAAGGACGTGCACTCGCTCCTCATCTACGAGTGGGTGGCCGTGCTCACCATCTCCATTGTAGCTATCAAGCGGTCCATACCGTTGTCTTCGCCGACCCCTGCGGCAGTGGCGTGCCCCGCGTCGTTGATGGTCCTGCTGGGTATCTTTGAGAAGTTCCACATGCTAATGTGCAAGACATGCTTCTCCCCGCGGGTAGACCTCGATGGTGGCGACGCTTGCCGAGCGGCCATGATGGTGGAGGAGCTGCAGCGGCTGGCGTCTGAATTCCTCTCTTCTGTGGACGCCGCCTGCCGTCGCGTCGAGTGCAGTGGATTCACGTCCATGCTGGACGTTCCCAACCTCCACCGAGTGCGGAAAATATACTACCTTTCTTTGCACTGGTTTTTGCACATTAAGCACACTCGGGAGCTCCATGTTGAGGCTGCCCACCTGCCGCTCAAGAAAGCAGCCCTGTCTGGAAACGGCCACGATGACGCGCAGCGAGCCATGTACAGGATGGGCGACGAGGAGACGCTCTCCAGACTGGTAATGGCGCCCACAAAGTTCCGCGTCCCCTCCGAGTGGATGCGGCACGCGGGGATCCGCAAGGCTGTGTCAGAGGCGCTACCGCTGTGGAGCAAAGGGGCGGGTGGGTGGTTGATGGGTGGCAAGCGTCTGGCAGCCGATGATGTGCCAGCTCAAGCCGTGGCGCTCGCCAAGCACCTCTGTGCTCACGACTCTGATCCGGCGTGGCGTACCGCGGCCACGCGCATCGATGCTCACCCTGCTAGATTGGGAGATTGCCTAGGCGTTTTGTGTGCCGGTCTGCACCACACCCAGCGCCTGTTACCTGTCGCCGTGGGCGACGCAGTGCGCACCCACGGGAGCAATGTTGAGATTTTTCGGATCCGGGCACTCTTTTTGAGTGCCCGCGGGCAGCCCATGGCAGTCCTGAATCCGTTCCGGGCGATAGGGGCAGGGGTGTATGTGGTAGAAGAGAGCCGCTTTTTGGCGGTTGTGTTTGGCTCCGGGGTGCGGCGAGCGCTCGCGGTGCATGCTTGTCAGCTTTAATGCCCTGTCACGGATAGTGAGCAGATAGAGCACACCGACGAGAACCGGTGGCATGTGATAGCACGCTCGGACCTTTACCCGGCAATTTGTGCACAGGGTGCGTTTTATTTTTCTCTTGTACAGTCCCGAGATCCTGTACAAGCCACAGTCCAACACGACTCGGCAAAGAAAAAGAGCGCCGAAGCTATCCATTTTACACGGCACAGTGCATTGTCACCAATCCGTCTTCCATACAGCGGCCAAAAACAAACGCGCACACCTCCTCGTCCACAGCTGTAGCCGGAGGCCGCCCAGAATCAAGATTACAGCTGGCGCCTCCGACGCCCTCCGCCACGCGTGGCAACTCGCGGCCACCCCCAAGGCCCCGGGGAAGGTGCCACTACCCCCGCGCCCCCATTCTCCCGGAACTCCCTCGGTGTTAAGCCCTCTCGACACACTGCCGCCACACCCCACCGACGTCGTCCTTCATATATCCAACGCGACCAATGCATCCCGCACCGCGTCCAACACAGCCGCTGACCGATCAGTCGTGCGCACCAGGGAGATGTCGGTGGATGACCCCGCCTTGGCATACTGGCTGCCACCGGCGCAGGGAAGCACGTAAGAGCATAGAGTGCACGGGGCGTCGGCACCGTGGCCCTTTAACTTTCAGCTCTTGGACACCTGCGGGTAGTCACCGACGTAGAGTAGAAGCTCACGTCCACCTTGACGCGGATGGGGTTGCCGTCCGGGTCCGACACCTCCCAGCCATCCTGGATGCCGACTGTGAGGTCGGCCTGGATATGCCGCAGGACGTTGTCAGAGTCGATATCAGGGGGCACGACGCCAATTTTGCGCTTCGCGTGGCGCGTCGTCCGCTGACGGTGCAGCCAGCTCATGTACGACATGTACACCAGGCCCTACCATATGTATACTGTGAGTAGGTGTTTTTACAGGTGTAAGTGTCTGAACTCCCGCACCCGTAGGCAACAAGGCGCCTGGCACCCACACCCAAATCAACAGATGTGTAGGTAGCCGTGGGTATCTATCAATTCCGACCGACAGCGAAGTTAAAGCCAGAAGAGCGCGCCATTCTCATGCAATTATGACGTTTCACCCCCGCTAAGTACCACTTGATCTTTGGACTTGATTTGAATCCTACAACGGTTCTAGTCGGGGTGGATTCTCCGAACCCTGGTGTGCTCGCCAGGGGGCGCCCGTTAGAATTCTCACGCGAGCCGTTGACAACGCCGCAAACAGGATGACTCACGTGACGGAACCGATCCGTCATGCTTGAGAAAAAAAGGTGCTTGGCGCAGCTAAAGGTCGGCAGCTGATCCAAGTCAATCAATTTCGGATTTGAGTCGTACCCGTGTTTTCAAGGTATATTTCGTATTGATACACCTAAAGAGATAGGTGGCCAGCACTCGTATTCGAATTCTACGAATTGTATATACCGTACCCGAAGCTGAAAACGATACTTATGACAGCACCTGATGTACACGCCGCCGTGCGAGGCCTTCTGCTGCCGTCTGACATTGAAGTCGTCGCTATAAGAAGCCAGGCAGACAACTAGAATGGGGATTTTGTCGGCGCCAATGCATTCGAGCTTAAAAGGGGGAGGGTGGATGGTATTGGTCCAGCCGACCACCGCGCCGGGATCGTGGCACACCCGGGAAACCGGAACTGCCCGCGCCCCCGTCGCCACGAAGTTGACCGTCGGGTAGCCACCCACCCCCAAGTGGCGCAGAAGCAAGTCACCCCGGTACTCTCCCTCACAGGAGAGGGAGGCGAGGAAGTCCCCCGCGTGCACTCCGTCACCGTCTGGCACCACCGCCGACGCTGACGCAAAGCGACAGTCGCCGACCTTGTACCCGCGCAGGCCGCCGCCCGCGCGCAAGGACACATTCACTGTGTCGCCGGGTGATTAAACGACGCCTGACAGGGAGAAATGACCCACCGTCGAGTCGCCGCACAAAGCCGACCACCGCCGACGGAAAAACGGCGTGTCGACGAATTCGGGTTCGAGCTCCAGCTCCGCCGCCGCGCACCCGTCATACTCCTTGAACAGGTCGTATGTCTCCTTGAACGCCATATCCCGCGCAAGGTGCGTGCTCGGCAGTACAGCGAGCAGATCCACATTCGAGGCGCGGCGCGTCGGCGCTGAGAAGGAGGAGAACGGCAACGACCAGCCCTCTCGCACCCGGGCCGCGTACTTTCCGCGCATTGTCGAGAGGCAGGGCAGCGGCGCGTGTGGGACGTGGTGGTTGTGCATATCTCTCACAATGTCGTACAGCTTGTCGCCCGCGTCGCGCTGACCGCGGAGCAGCAAGTATCCATACAGCTGCTCCGGTGTGGTGAAGGGGTGGCGGAAGGGGGCGCGCAGCACCGCCATGTTGGCCGTGGCGCTGGGGCGGGGTGCGTCATCCGACGCGAACGGCGTGTATCCGGACAGGTAAGAGGTGAACGTGGCGGGCTCAGTCGTCTGCCCCTCCTGTCCAGACTCGCCGTCAACCTCGGAGAACACGGCATCGACGTCACCGTCGAGGTCAGCAACAAAGTTCTCCCAGGCTGTGTCGGTAGAGGTCCCAAAGCCGAGCCTGTGCGGCACGCGGTCCCCCTCCTCCTCCTCGTCCGACCATCACAAAAAATAGGGAGGGGGGGTCTCGTCGCACTCAGCATCCTCCAGGTTGTTGTCGGCCAGCTTCAATGCGCCGTTGAATTCCCTGCCGGTGGGAGAACGGTCGTCCGCATCAGCGCAGACCAATGCATCGAGCACCGCAGGCGAGGGACGAGCCAGCACCTCGTTGAGACGACCTCTGTCGGCCATCGGCGCCAATGGTGCAGATGCAGAGCGGAGCAGCGGCGGCATAGGTGGTAGCGGGGGGCGGTTCATACCATCGCCGTCGCCACGCGCACTCGCCGCTGTGGCCAACGAGCCAGCCACGGCAGAGGCTGAACGCGAGCGTGGCACGCACGTCCTCCGACCCCGCTTCAGGCCAGCCCCCTGCGTTGTCACAGGAGGCAGTCGCAGCCAGCGACCCATCATACTGCAGCAAGGAACCCAGGAGGCCGCAGCGCGGCGCACACGTCTGGGACCTGGAGCACAGCGGTACGTGCCGACCGTTCCTGGATGGGGTGCGCAAGCACCGATACGAGGTGTGGTGGCGGGCAGACACGTTCTTGGTGGCGGCAGGTCTGGAAAGTTCGACCATGAAGGCCACGTGAGACCACGCAATCCCACCTCCCACGCCGGTCGTGCGACTTCTCAAAACAATCACAGTACGCTCCAGGTGACCCACAGACCGCCCGACGTCACCTCCGGTTCGCCCGAAGTCACTCCCGCTCCGCCCCGCGTCATCCACAGTCCGCCCCACCCCCCCCTCCCCATGGACGTGTTAATATCAAGCACCGCCGTGTACTGGATGATTGTCTTGCCCTCCGTGAGGAAGTCGAGGATGAGCACGTCCTTGTGGAAGTCTAGGGAGAGACGGAGAGGATGACCACGACCAGACGGCGTGGAGAGAGACAGCTTTGAGAGCCGAATTGATAAATAGAATAAACAGCGCGTGCGCACTGCAGCGGTCGGCGGGGGCGGCCGAGTAGATGGAGATCAACAGATTAGGGGGGATGGCCGACATCGGCGGGGTGAGCGTGGGGAAGAAGGCCGGACAATGACGCGGCGCGGGGGTGCATAGGTGCGGATTGGGGGCGCCGGTACGGCGGAGGGAGGGCGTGGGAGTGCACAGCTGTTCTGCCAACGGCGCGCGACAGTGCAATGCAGCCGGCAGCGCCGTCGACTTCTGCTGCGCCCCCCCTCCCGATGAGCCAGGGCGCCACCCGTACGAACAACCCCCCCTCCTGACGCGCACACCACACGCCACCACATCCTCCGCCGCCCCGCCTGGCCGGCAGCCCAGTGAAGGCGGCTCTGCTGGGGCGGCCGCAGCAAAATCTGCTGCGACGATGAGGCCACGCTGCAGAGCCACAGACAGCACGCGAAGGAGGCGCCGGCTGAGATGCGCCGACACACTGGCGACGGGGGGACAGAGCAGACGAACGGCGCCCGCGGTCGCAGCGCCCGGTGTACTGACAAAAGAGCAGTGCGCGGCTGCCCGCACGGTCTAGCGGCACCAGAACGCAGGTGGAGCAAGCGGCCGGTGGACGAGCAGTGCCAGTGTTGGACATCCGTGACTGCACTCGACTGCTCAATTCCTGTTGTCTGTGCCACCAATTTACGGAGCGGAGCAATGCTGCAAGACACGCCATCTATGTCTGGCAGAGCCGCGGAAAGATGGGCGAATCGAAAGGGGGCACCGACGCGCGCGCCCTGTCACTCGCGGCAAGCCGCTCCCTTGTCTATCTGTGCGGCACGGTTTGCTCGCCCCACTTCCCCTACCTCCGACGGGCTGCTTCCCCCAGCCTCCCGCCGCCTCGATCGCACTGCCCTCTCCCCTCTACCGCGTCCCCACTGTGGTAGTGATTCCTTCCCCTACTGCGCTCGGTGACTGTCACAATGCCGGCTTGTTACTCGGGGCGAGGCAAGGCGCCGGCCGACGCCTCGCGCACGTACACCACGGAAGAGCTGAAGCTGATGGAACAGTGCCGATCTCAGCAGCACAAGATCTACCTTGCGGTCGCACTTTCGGAGCAGAAAGACCTGCGCATCCTTTCCGCAGCCGCCTGTCGACGCCAGGCCATCCTGCTCGACATCCCGACCCGTGTGTTTGAGGTGGCGGATGGCACGATGCAGCAGGTGGCTGTGTGTGTTGACCGTGTCATCTCTGGGCAGATGGCCGTCAGCAACGACCTCAGCGTCTTTTCTGCGTGCGTGGATCTGGTTGTAGGCGTCCTCGTTGGCAGTGCGGGGTAACTTTTGCAAACAGATCGTCATGCAGTGGGACGCTGCTAAGGCGGACGAGCACACGTCTGGTGACTGCTTCAACTCCAGCAACCGCCACGATGTCATTGTCCCAGAGGTACCAGGCGCGTACGTGGCCGTTCCCAACCGCCCTGGTTATGGCCTTGGCCTCCCAGTGGACGAAATTGTCGTGCTGAATGAGCTGGGCGGGCACTAAGCGACGGCCGGGGGCTTCCATCTGTCTGGCGACTGCTTGTACGACGAGTTCTCGCGCCTCCTGTACCGAGGTGTTGGCGCTGCCTGCTATTGGAAGGCCCCCGCGGGGGCGCCTCACCCGTAGGGCGTCGATTCTGGAAGGTGTACTGTCGCTGGGGTGGCTTGTTTGAGTGGCAAGGAACGGTGTCCTGTCGCGGTGGGAGCCGTGTATGCCATCGATTCGGAGGGCCTTCATGCACATAGATGGTTAGATGTTTTTGGCATGCAGCCGTCTTCTCACCACAGCTCCACCTCTGGTGTCGGCACCATAGACGTCGTTGCGGCCGGAAAAAATGTGTAGCAGCGTGGTCCCGTCGCCGCCCGCATCGGCACCCGCCGCGGCGGTCCATACCACCCCAGGTGCAGGTTCATCGCGGAAGGAAAATCTTGAGCTTTGATTGGCGATCCACGCTAACATGCAGGCGACCTCCGTGGCACGGGCGAGTGGGAACGGGAAGGAGCTTGTGCCCGGCTCGTGCCCGTGGACTCACTTTTCCCATTCATGACCTTCCCCCGCTCCATCCTTGTGTCCGTGCATACCCTATCTTCTCCTATATATGAGAGAGCCGTGCTCGGTTCCAACGGAGCACTATGATGCGTGACAGTCTTTATATTCCCCATCGAAGTCCAAAGTAAAGACAAATGTCGACATGAGAGCGGCCGACGGCACAGGGGAAAAATGAGGAAGCCCCCACCTCTGCCGAAGCCAAAAAATAACCAGAAGAACAAACACAAAGCAAAGCACACATGCAGGAAAAAAGCGACTAATGAGACAGACGCCACAACTGCTAACAGTGTGCACAAGTACACAGCGCACCGTCAAGCGCGGTGCAGCCGGCCGAGTCGGCTTGGAATCTCCCTCACCCCTCTCAGAACACGTCCTCTTTCTCGAGATCCTGGTGGCCGACGGCGTCAACGTCCACGTCACCATTGCCCACACCACCACCAGCACTGTTCACATCAGCCTGAGCGGCCGGACTTGCGGCCACCTCCTCCGCCGTCATCGTCTGGATGGAGACGTGCATGGCGAGGCGCTTGGTCGGCCGAGAGACTAGCAGGCTCCACACGGAGGGGCCGCTCGTGGCAGCGGCCTGGAGGGCGGCCACGTCCGCCTCGCTCCACACCTCGCGCGGCGAGATGACGACGCGACGCAGGCATTCGGCCGTGATGAACTTGACGTTGGGCTCGAACTCGTGGGCGTGGCGCACCAACACCGACAGTACGTCCTCTGCGAGGCTGTAAAGACACACCTCGCGGACGACCCAGCGCTCGGACGCGGGCCCAGCCGCCCCGCTGACCGTCAAGATGGGGCCCGTCGCGGACGCCAGGTGACGACTCATGCAGGCGAAATAGGCGCTGCCGGCGGCGTCGGCGAGCGCCAGCTTGATCGCGGCCTCATCGCGGAGCGTAATGTGCACGCCACACCGCTGCTGCATGGGGAAATACGCGAGATTCTTGTACACGACCTCACGCGCCACCGACCGCCCGTCGTTGAGGGCGTTTCGGATGATGGAGAGGCCCGCCTCGTCGACGCTGTCGAGCGCGCTCGGCACGAGCTTGTTCTTGTTTCGGAAAACCTCCGGCTGGTTGCCAATGGTCGCGTAGTCGGAGTGTATCATGTTCAAAATGCCCATGTTAACGCGGGTACAGTTCTTACCGACAAAGCTGTTACCGCTGGACGAGTTGGCCGCCGTCGGGATCAAGGAGGTCAGCGTGTCGCCCTCGGCTTCCTCGTCCGCATCGAGCAGCTTCACGCGGCGCGTCACGCCCAGCGCGTGGGCACGGCGGATCTGCGGCGTGGAGAGCGCAAGGTTCACAGCGACGCGGATCTCGTCCACGGAGCGCTGCTTAAAGGCGACTCCTGGGGTCGACGACTGCTGCATCTCCTCGACCATTGCCGCCAAGACAATGACAGCCATGGCAGCGGCGATATCCTGCGTCTTGTCGGCGCGCTACTCGTGCGCGACGAGCTACGCCTTCACCAATGCCGCAAAGCGGAGGAGCACTTGTTCGTTTTGCACTAGGCCGTCCGCTTCGGTGGACACCTGGTCGCGCACCGCCTCGCTCACCGCTTTGACCTCCTCCTCCAGCATGGGCGCCATGGCTACGGCGACCGTGGCCGCCAGCTCCTGCACGTCCTCGAGGGAGAAGCGCCCGTTCACCCGGCCGTTGGCATCGGCGCCGTCGTCAGTGACCGACGAGCTGGGGCGGGGGCGTCGGTGGCCGGCCATCCTGTCGTTAAAGGGGGGATTGGCGGCCGACACGTTGGTGGCTGTGACGGCGTGGAGTGGGGGCCAAAAGCGGGCCAAAGCGCACGGTGACATGGCGCCGGGGAGAGGGGCGTGGAGCACCCGCAACAGAGAGCATGCGGGGATGGGAAGGAGAGCAGCACACAACAGACACCCGCAGAGGGGGAGCGGGCGTCTGAAACGAGGCGGTGCACACGAGGCCGGGGGTGGGGACAGAGCGGCCTGGGAAGTGCACGCGTGGGTGGAAGCGCCGGGGAAAAGAGCAGAGAGGAGGAGGAATTTTAAAGGAAAGTGGGGTACCCCTGACAGCCGTCAAGAGCCGACTCCGCGCGCCTCTCCGCTGCCAGGGACGTCAGCAGCAGCGGCACCATTTCCACCCGCATCAAGAAGGGGCCGCTCTCACGAGGTAGCCGCGCACCATGCCTGAGCGTGCGTGGTGGCGGCGCCCAGCGGGGCCGCAGGGCGACGCACGGCTGCCCGGCTTGGAGCGGGGATGCCGGGCGACGCACGACGATACGATAATAATCTCTGCAAAGATATCGTGGGGCAGACCGTTCGGCGGTCATTCGTGGCGGCCTGCCGGCCAGCTGGGCTGTGGACCGTGCGCCAATTTTAGAACTGTGCCCGCGCGCGCGCCGACACAACGCCAACGGCGCCAGCGGCTCCAGCGTGGCACATGCACGCACGCTCGGCCCCTGCCGCATCTCACCGTCCACGGATGGGGTCATGCGGCGTGTAAGCACCCGCGCCCGCGACAGGATGCCAGTCCAACGTCACGCACGGTCCCCCCCTGCACTGGCGCCCTTCCCTGCACCCATTTCCCTGCTGACACCGCCCCCTTCCCCCCCTCCCTACGCCCCTCTGACGATTTCACACTCCTTGCCCCGCCCCCCTGGCCGCCTCACAACACATCTGACCCTCGCACTGACCTCTTACAGACGCGCCCCTCTCGGCAGCCAACAATGCTTGTAGCGACGGCGGTGGTCGAGGTGACAACGGTGGAGATGGACGTGGCAGCCTTTTTCGGGCGTGTGGCCGTCGGCTCCCTCCTCCTCGGTGCTCCGCGCGGGCCTCGGTGGCCGCGGGGCTCGCTGGGGGTGGGGCGGTGGCCGTCGGGATGCGTTTTTTGTCCGTTGGTGAGCGCGCACGAATGTGCGCAGCACACTCGCCGCTGTGCCGCCTGTACGTGCCGGCGGCGGCGGCGACAGCGGCCAGGTCGGCCGCCCGTGTTCGACGCGTCGGTCGACGCCGGGTGGCTCTGGGCTGGGGGTGGCTGCGGGTGTCGGCGTTGACCCGTGGGGCTTCAAGTCTGTCGGTTTGCGCGTCCGAGCGGGCGCTCCTCGGTTCCCCGCGGCGGCCGCGGAGGTCGCAGCGGTCGCGGTCGCGGCGGTCGCGACGGCCATAGGAACGCGACGGGGGGAGGGGGGGATACACATCGTCAGCCTTCCATGGATGGGGGTGGTGGTGGTGACCCCGGAGGGGGAAGAAGTGCGGCGACGGCCGCTTTCGCCGCCTTGGGGAGGCGGCGGCGACGTCGCAGCACTATCGGGAGACGGATCCCGCCCGGCATCCGCAACGTTGCTCCTCGAATAACCGTCGACTGCACTGGCGTGAACACCAGCGTACGTTGGTGACAGCTTCGGCTTGTGGAGGGTGCGGCGACTGCCGAAAGCGACGCGGTGCTGCATCGCATTCGTTGTGGGGGAGGAGGGGGAGGGGAGAAGGGGTACGGAGGGGGCGGGGCGAGATGAGAAATGCCGGGGTAGGGGAGGATGAGACGCGATGGGAAGCCGGCGCACCGACGGGGTGCGGGTGTGAAGAGCCCGGCAGTTTTTTTGGCTACTGAGGCGGACAGGCGGGCGAGGACGGTGAGCGGGGCGGTGGTGGGGCGTTGGGTGGGGCAGCTGTTCAGGCGGACGCCGCGGTGCTTCACCCCGTTCCATGTGGGCGGTGCGGCCAACGAGGCTGGGGGCACAGAGACGGCGTGTCGTTCGCCCGCGGCGGTCGCGGAGGCCGGCGGGGGAGGGGGTGGTGGAGCGCTGTGCCTGCGGTCGTCGACATGGGACGGGCTGCATGCTGGCACTGGCCGCGTGCTGCCGTCGTGGTCGGCAGGCGCGTGGTCGCGCGCAGGTCAAGAGACTGCATAGTAACCTCTGTCTCAGCGTATGATTTTTTGGAGCCGACCACGTCTATTAAATAAACCGCAACCAGACATCGACGGATATGGGGTCAACGGGCCTTGTAGCAATGGGCGCGCACAGAGCAGGAAGATAAAACGACGTGCTCTCCCCATGGCTCGCAGCCCCATGTTTGTTCTGGTTTTATGGCTGGACCTCAGCACTCTTCTAATCCAGTCCTTCCTGATACGGGGTGGAGGTATCCTGGGACAAGTGCGGTGTGAATATCATCAGGATTAGTGCGGTAGTTTTCGCGCTCGTGCGTTTATCAGGATGTCCCAGTCGACGAGGTGTTTGGCCTTCCGCAAATAGACATTCATAGAACGGTCTTGCTGCGCTGTGATTGCTACCCACAATGAGATTTCCTGAGATTTTTCGGCCGCTCGCTTGGGCCTGAAGAGCGCATGGAGAGGGTTCTGGGCCAGACCTGTGAGTTCTCATGACATCAACAAACTTCTTCAGATTTCTTGAGACCCTGATGTCGTTTCCAGTGCGCAGAGCTGGAAGGGGAGACGCTGTAAGGAACTCAGATGACTGCTAGCCTTTCCATTAGTCCATGTACGCTATTGAATGATGGCAGCCACTCTGCAACCGCCATGTTTTGGAGGTCAGGAATAACGAAGCTAAGATCAAGTCTATCGGTGTGCCATTTTGCCATCGGATGGACAAGGGCATCTCTATCGGGAGGTCATTTTTCCATATCCTGGGCCATATTGCTATCCTTCGTGCGAAATCTACGCCGGATGGCCAGAAGAATAGCCATAGCCATCCTCTGTGCCAAAGACGTGGGCCAATCGCAATCGAGGGTGGAAGCAGCCGGTCAGATCAACTTAGAAAACTATCATCCACGTTCCAGCACCCAGTTCTCTAGCATCGGGAATTAGGATACTCTGCAGTTTTTCGTTGCAAGCGTGTCGTTGGCCGGCCGACGACGAGTGGAGAAAGGGGCGGGGGGGGAAGGGCAAGAGGGCGGGGGGGGAGGGGGCGGAGGGAAGACTGGCGGGGGGCGGGCAGAGGAGGAACGAGAAGCAGGGTGCAGTTGTGTGGTACTGGTGGTGCAATCGGCAGGGTGCAAACGAGTGAAGCAGGCGTTGCTTCCAGAACCTGCGCCCAACCACCGGTGGCTTTACTTCTCAACACTAGAGATTTATTCAGATGGCCCGATGGCGCAGGAATTGACCGATAGAGATGCTCTTGGCCATCGCCAAAACGTATGGCCAGATGGAGATAGCACAACGGCCTACGGATAGACTTGCTCCAACTGACCTCTCCACAAAGAGGTTCATTATGCTTTTGCTGACCTGCAAATAATGGAGGCTGCAGAGTGGTTGCAATCATTCGACAGCGTACGTGGACCAATGGAAAGGCTAGGAGTCATCTGAGTTGCTTAGAGCGTCTCCCCTTGCAGCTCTGCGAACTGGAAACGCACATCAGGATCTCAAGAAATCTGAAGAAGTTTGTTGATCTCATCGTCGGGAAACTGTACCACTCTACTGGGGGTGTGCTGGGCGTGCTGGGCATGCTGCGGGCGTGCTGCGGGCCGAAATTCTTACTCCCGACCTGAAATTTTTGCTGGCTCAGACGGCCCTGTGCTGGCCACGAATGAACGTGGGCTACAAGCGGAGCCCGCATCAACCCACAACGCCCGCGAGGAGACTGTATGATGTAGCCCCTCAGAAAGCAGGCTACAAATCGATCGGCTTGCCCGAGAATTGCAGCTCCTGGGACGATTGAATGCCTGCGAGCGGCGGCTGGTCACGGATCAACTGTGCTCGCTGATCGCTGGATTCCAGGGCACTGGACTGTCTAGTATGTAAGTGACCCTCATTGATCCTCCGATCGAGTGACCAGCGGGTCACATCGCGCACCGAGGAACACATCTCGCAGCAAGAAACCCAACCCAATGTGGCCCTCAACCGCTCAGCCGCGCCCATGTCCCGCACCGCATAGCACTGAAACGTAGTCGGCCCCGCGCTGGCATCGTGATTCTCATTTTGGGTCACTGTGAGGCGCCATACAGGTCAGGAGGCACATGAGTACAGGTCATCTCGGTGAGCCTGTGGCAGGCCGCGGTCTACTGTTGCGCGCTTATTGGTGCCGCGAGGGCGCCCTGCCGGCGGATAGTAAGGCCTCCCAGGCATCGTCCAGATTTTGTGGCGCAGCCGGACGCCAAGGCTGCACCTCCCGCTGCCGCCTTCCTCTGGATCGTGTCACGGGGGATCGAAAGACCTCTGAACGGGTAGTGCGTGGCTGCGCACACCGCAGGAGAGGGGCTGGAAGCAGGCCTGGAAAGAGCCTCTTGGTGAGACGCATCTCACAAGAGGGCCTTGATTGGACGGTTCCCTTCTTCACAACATCTATTGGTCTACAGTCCGTTTGTGTGGCGCAAGTGGTCAGCTCTTCTGTAGTACCACCTTGAGCCATAGCGCGCCCCTCAGGGACCCACATCCCCCCCCCGCCCCCACCACCACCCACCGCCTCTCCCACGCCCAAACGCTGCAGTTTCCAGACCCTTCCCACTTGGTCTGATACCACATGGAGTGGATCCCGGACGCAGTGCAGCCTCTAGGCCGAGAAAACCCTGGTGTAACTATCGTGGATCAGCCCGCCGCGCTTCTACCACGGTCAGACCAGCCCGCCGTTCCACTACGTCCAGCACCTGGACCATTCCTCTCGATGTTTCTGACGCCTATGTTTTGTTGGTGTGTATACCGTATCTCCTGTATCATCTCTTGTTGTGGGTACAGGTGATGCCCTGGAGTATTGCGCGTCTTTTTGTACTCGTAGGGTGTCGTTCTGCGTCATTGTCTGAAGAAAAGTGCGTGCAATTTTTCTGTGCTGCTGCCCTGTACTGCGCCCATTTCCGCCGTACTGCCCCACACGGCCCCTTACAGCCCCATGTTACTCTGTTCGCGCCGATGCGGCACCGTAATGCCCATTTATCCCCTGTACGGTTCCGTTCTTTGGAAATCCATGCATGTGAAGAGAAGGGCGGCAACGGCGGTGGTGGGGCGACTCGCGCGCGGAGTTGGGCGAGTGGTTAAAGCTTTGTGGGCGGCTCCGGCGGGGAGAGCGGCGACGGGAGTGATGAGCACGGAGGGGTTTTTTTGGTTGGTTTTGGCCGAGACCGCACAATGACCTCCTTGGCGTCAGCCCGCTACAACTTCAGCCGAGCCGCGTTGGCTGGACGCAGGCGTACGGACGCGTGCATACCTGGACATTTGCGCTATGGGGAGCGAGACTGACCTTCTGTGGTTTGTCTGGAGCATACTCATGCTTGTGTTGTTGTCTGTCTGGTGGTTATCTTCTTGCCCTTCGCTTTTTTGCTGTGGCCATCTGGTATGTAGCTTTACGTGTTCAGGTCGGGCGCGAGGGGCGCGACGGGGTAGTCGACGAGGGAGGGGAAGGGCGGTGTTGGCGAGCGGGCGGAAAAGAGTATCGGACCCATAGGGCCGCCGCCCCGCCCCACCCGGTCTCTCTCCCCTAGGAGGCGTGACAGCGCATATAAAACGTATTCTCTTCTACAACGTTCTCTACCAGTGAGCGACAACGCGGCGGGACCGCTGCCCCGTAGGACAGTGCTCTTGCGCGCGCTGCGTATCGAGTGGCAGTGCGGCCACGACTCGCCGCGGGAGGGCGTCACGCAACTCCTGGGTAACTCCACGAGGCGTCCTGTCGGGTGCCTCTGGGTGCCTGTAAAACGCCTCCGGGTGCCTCTAGAACGCATACTGTGTGCGCGCCAAGGTGCGCGTATGGCTCCCGGACAGGTCTCTGCTCAGTGTCAGATCGTACTGGGGGCAAATCTGGCGAATCTGGGACCTTACCTATTTGGACAAACACTGTGGAAAAGAGGGCTCCAGTTTGCGAAAAAGCACATGCGAATATCATGCTGGGGACCCGTTTGGGATCGTTTCAGATCAACCTTCAATTCTGCTGGCCAAGTCCCAAGGGCGTTCTCAGTACGTGATACAGTTTCGCGACGATGAGAACTCACAGGTCTGGCCCAGAACCGTCTCCATGTCCTCTTCAGGCCCAAGCGAGCGGCCGAAAAATCTCAGGAAATCTCATTGTGGGTTGCAACTGCTCTGCGTAACTCCTGCAAGATACGGTGATTGGCTTGCAAGATTCCTGGCGGCAACTCTCAGCCAATAGTTCGATCGTGGCTTGTCGAACAGCCAATTCGACTTCATTTCTACGCCCTGTCGTCCGCTCTGCGTCCCTGCTCTCTGCAACGGCCATTGTTTGGAGGTTGGCAATATATTTTTTTTGTATTCCCATGCTTTGCTACGCAACCTACCGTGACCGAATTGCAGTGCAGTGTCTAATTTCTTCATACTTCAGCCGGTGATCGTGCCAGGGCCTGTTGGCCGGCCTCGTCATGCTACTACCCCGCGCGTCACGCAAGTGCATGATGCCTCGATCACCCGCGGAGCTACATGCCGGCCTGCCGGCCCGCAGGCCTACATTCTCACCCGCCTGTCGGCCCGCCCGCCCGCCTGTCGGTCTGCCCGCCCGCCTGTCCGCCCGCCGGCCGGCCCGCCTGCCCGTCCGCTCACCGACCCACCCGCCCGCCCTACCGCCGGCCCGTCCACTCGCCCGCCCATACATCCGCCCGCGGGCCAGCACAATGGCTCGCCCGCCGGCGCTCTGGCTTATCTCCTAGCCCTGTGGCTCCGTGACGCAATGGCTGGACCGCCCGCCCACCCAGCA
>Ga0209093_1000700_pt1 | contig 18669 bp, 18 predicted proteins | sample SidtaG_4_FD_187450 | JGI IMG/M metagenome (GOLD analysis project Ga0209093, IMG submission 187450) | Marine algal microbial communities from Sidmouth, United Kingdom - Sidmouth_Male1 metaG (SPAdes) (version 2) | ecosystem: Host-associated > Algae > Red algae > Unclassified | place: Sidmouth... | reverse complement strand
CCCCCTCCTCCACCACGCGGTTACCTTCACCACCCTCGTAGGACCGAGGATGCGGCGGCCGCCCGACCACGAGGTGTCCGCGTCTGCGTCTTCCTGCGCGATGGCTGACGAGGAGATGAGGTACTCCACAATCGTGGGCCCCCTGCCCGTGTTGTCCGACCCGTCGACGTGGGCGCCGGCGTGGGAGCGCGAGGAGGCGCGTATGGGCGTGACGGACACGCTGGCCCACGCGACGTTCCGGGGCATCGACCCGGTGCGCCCTGCCAACCCGTTCGCCAAGCGGATCTCCGCCTTGCCGCACGCTCGCGTACCGTCCCTGGACGACCAAGCTTCGTCAATCACCGTGGTGCGACGTAGCCGCGAGGTGGGTTACCGTCGCTCCTACCTCGGCTTCATGGATGACCCCCCCGTGAGCCCGCCGCTGGTGCCGACCTTCGACTACATCCTGGCGTGCCCGCCGTTCATTGACGTGTCCGATCCGGAGGGCCCCACGACGGTCCAGTTGACGACGGCCCGCAACCACCGGAGTTGGCTCCGCCCCTTCGACGTGCCCTACACCGCGGACATCCTCGAGGCGCGTGGCTACGGTCCCGCCCGTGGGGTTTGTGCCGCCGCTGTCTCGGCCGCCCACAGTCCGCGTTACCCCGGGGGTGGGCCCGAGGCGCCTGCTTCCTCCGTGGTGACCGGCGCCGCGGGATCGTCCCCTCCGGGTCCGTCGCCCCCTGTCGCGCCCGCCGCCCCCTCCGTGGGAAACTCCGAGGATAGCCACATCGTCTCATTCGACCCCGTAGAACACCGTGACATCCCCGACGCCGCCTTCGACCTACTGGACCACATACCCTCGGATCGCTTTCCGCAAGGTTTGGCGCGCATGGTGGCTTGCGACCCCGGGGAAGTCCGCGGCAACACCACGGGGACCTTGGTGACCGGCTTGTGTCACACCGTGGTCTCCCTCGGCGACTCGATCGCCCAGTGGGCCCGTGACCACCCCGGGGTCCCGCCCCGTCACGTGGAGGAGCTGCTCCAACTCGTGGGTCGGCGCAATGCCCGCGCGGTTCTCCTCCGTGAGGTCGGCGTGGCCGCCGGTGGGGCCAACCGCCGTCAGCAGCACCAGCGCGACCGCGACGTCTACCACAAGGAGCCGCCGGCGCAGCGCCCCCGTGGTCCGCCCGGCCACGGGTGGGGTGGATCTTCGTCGGGCCATCGTTGACCAGGGGGGGTAGCCATGACAGGAGCGGGGGGCGACACCCCCGGGGGTCGTAGTTGTAGCTCATAGTGTAGGCGGTCTCGTTGTGTCGACGGTGCCGTACGTCGCGTCAGCGACCAGTAAACTTCACGCGGGTCGTTTGCGTTCCACCCTTGGTAGAGCCCCTTGTCCGTCAGGCCGAATCTCGATCCCCACGTGTGGTCCAACGTCCAACAGATCCGCGCCATTCAGCCATCACATACCGCTTCACCCACGAAACCTTCCATGCGATCCGATCGCCTTGGTCTGCCCCCGGGTCGCGGGGAGGACCACCGCCCCGCCATGCGGCAGAGATGGTCGCCACCACGGCCATGTGGTCCCCACCAGAACACGTGTTGTAGCCGAAAATCTGCCACGATTCGATACTTGAAAACCACCTGTCCCGCATGGGAACTCCCTTATGAGAGGAAGTCGACGACAGATCCGGCTTCTTCAACTCGTAGGCCCACACGCCGCATGTACTGGTGCACCTTGCGTAGGTCAAGCCGGCTAGCCAACTCGAGGGTGTCCTCCTCGGGGTGATACCCGCACCAGTGGGTCCCCAGGCGCAGCGTGCCGTCATCCGCGACTTCATGGCCCACGAAGGCCTGCCAGACAAACGTTTTGCCCGTGTGTTGATGCCCCTCGGCGACCACGACGTGTTCGGGTACCCCGAGATTCTGCAGGAGCGTTTTCAGATCCCCGGAGGGCCCGGCCCCGCCGTCACGTGGCAGCTGCTCACCGTCTCCGGGTATCCGCCGATGTCCACCGAGAACGTGCCTTCTCCACGGGACAACACCTTGCACGGTCCGGCGGCACGGGTCCCGAGCTGGTACTTGGTCCGCGCGTGGCCATCGACGAACACCCAGCCCCTCGCTTGGACGTCCTCGTTGATGCAGTGGGTTCTGCCCTCAAAGCCGACGGGGCACGGCCCCGTGAGAAAACCCAGCACAGTATGCGGAGCGGCACAAAGGAGAAAGAACACAAACGCCTGGATCACAGAGCGCGAATCGCACCAGAACGCCGGAACTACCGCAAACGTAAGGCTGATTTATTCATTGAAGCAGGTCGACCCAGGAACTCACACTCATATGCCCTCAGGAGAAACAAGACCCGCACACGAACCCTATCCACGAGAACTGTCATGGGGGGGACCGGTGCCCAGAGGGCCACCTTCCTGGAACAGGGGCCTCCGGTGGCCCCTGCCACGGATCAAGTGACACTCTTCCACTGGAAGTGATATCTGGCCCATAGATTTTTGGGTCAGCCTGTACTTGCAGGTCCCTCCACTTTCCAAGGGACATAGCCCCAGGGTTTTCCAATTCTCCGATGGAAGTCCTTGGGACATATCTTCAATGACCGAGATCTGATCTCGGCTCCGGGTCCTGCCCCGAATGGGGAAGCTTCCAAAAGCTTCCCGGCCCCTCCAGGGGGGCCAGATGAAAGGGGCCGGCGCCCCTTCCGTCTGTGTCAGGCCCGTCAGGGAGGCCCGATCAGGAGATGCTCTTTCGTTCACCACATAAGAGGGGGTGTCACGGGTGTGGTCGGGCGCCACTCCGGGCACCCACCCGAGGAGGCGCCACACGTCACCCACCTCTGGGGAACGCTACGTGGAAACTAGCCACCCGCCCTCTCCGGCCTCGGCCGGAGGGCCGTGTCATCCGAGTTCAGCGGGATTCGCCCACACATCTTCCACCTCAGGGCCCGCATCTCGCAGGCCCGAGGGCGGTGTGTCACCGCCTTCGACAGCCCCGGGGGAAAGCCCGCGACTCGTATCCTCTGTCCCGCTCCCCATCACCCCCTCAGGAGTGTGTTTGGGGACACCCCCCCTTCACGTTGTCTACCGCACGGGAACACCCGGGCGCGAGAGAGAGGCCCCGAGTCGGGGCACATATGACGGTCACCGCTGACCGGTTTTCCGGCGTGCCGGGGCACCCGTACGTGTCCGGGTCGTCACGAGTCGGGGACGGCGCTTCCAGCGCCAGTCCGGGCGGTGTCCCGCGTCCCCGACGTCCCTGTGCCCCCACTTGGGTGGGGCCCTCTTCTTCCTTCCGGGTGCCCGCTTTACGATACCCGATGGCGTAGGCCGGTGAGGCCGACGCAGCAGCCGCCATGGCAGTTGATTGTCGCCGGGGCGGCTCGGGCGATGTGCTCGGCCCGGAGGAGGAGCTTGACGTCACCCTAGCCAACCTCCTGTCGGCCTCGTGGCCGGCACCGGCCGTCGTGGACGACCAGTTTCGGCGATTCTCTTGGGAAGCCCCCGGTCTTTCGCTCGTCGATCAGCGGTACGCGACGATCGATAACCGTCACATGACCCATGTCTGGACGAGCATCCGGGCGTTCTATGGAACGCTCTATGCCGTCCCCGAGGGGACGGGTGCGAACTTCCTCTTCCTCCGGCGGAAGGAGGACTAGTAAGTTAGTCAGGTCTTGAACCACTTGGCGAACCCGGAGCTTCCTCCCGAGGTGGGTGACGCAGCCTTCTACTCGTGGGAATACTATCCAGGTTCGCCCCCTAAGTTGGGGGCGACAGACCCCGGCTTCTATATGCCGTCGGTCTTGGGGGAGTGGTCCTGCCGCAGCGACAACGGCATCCTCGCGCTCTATGAGCAGCGCGAGTTGCGGGACACCTCGGTGGCACGCCGCCAGGTGCTTTACCCCCCCACTCCGGCGTGGTGGGCTTCACTGGAAGTACGGCGCGGCATTGCCGCGCGATTTTCACCGATGGTTGGGCTGCAGGACAGTCAAATCATGGAGGAGACCCTTGGGGGTCCCTACCATATTGTGTTGGCGACTCTGTGGGCCGTAGAGGTTGCCGACGTCTTCTTCGGCAGCATTCGCCATCATGGGCATCTGTGGCGCTTGCCGGTGGCCTTGCGTGAGGCCTTCGGGGTCTTCATGGCCGAGCGCTTATGCTCGGCGGACCCTATTGCCCAACCTCTCTTGGAGGTGGGGCTCGTGCTGCTCCGTCGGATGGAGGAGCAGGCTGACGCTTCCTGGATGGAGTGGGAGGGGACCCCCCGAAGGGTCTTCCGTTGCGCCAAGGCGGTAAACGACGAGGGGGCGTTGACCCTCTCGGAGAGACTTGGGGACACTCGCCTCTCTTGCGGGAGGGACATCCTCCCCGACCTGCGCCTCCGTACCCTGGACAGCGGGCTGGCCGAATTGGGTCCCTCGCGGTACGGCCCGGCCGCGGCCTTGGCCGCGGCAGCGGCCTCTCCGCCGCCTGCTCACGCGCCGGCGGCTTCGCGCTTCCCGACGCTTACGCGGGGGGGCGTTTTTCGCTCGTACTTCGCCCGTGGGGGTTCGCGTAATACGCGAGCGCGTCACGCCTACCCCCCAGTCGGGAGTAGCCCGGTCCCCCGTATTGGAGGGCACTCGGGGCCCCCGGCGGGGCCTATGCCCCTATCTTCTTAGGAGGGGTCTGCCCAACTGAGGACCCCTCGACCCGTGGGTCCGGCCGTGTAGTCGGGGTTGAGGCGTTCCCTGGGGGACCTCCAACCCATCCTGCACAACGGGGTGGACCACCCGCTCATCATGGCCCTGAGCCGTGCTTTCATGCGGCTCTGCAACGAGATGGTCTCGGTTGCGTCACGTCCTATGGGGCACCGTGAGGCGGATGGGCTGTGCACCTTGGGCAAAGCCGAGTCACTCCGCCGTATTTTGGCGGAGAAGTATGGAGTGGCGGTGACGGAGACTAACACCGTCTTGACGGGGTGGTATATCCGTCACATGGGGGCGGTGATTCCCACCGCGGGCCCTATCTCCCCTGCGACGCACCAGCGTGCGCCTTCTGCTGCCCCGCCCCATTATGGGGTGGTTTCTGGTGTTGTGGCCGCAGCCCCCTACGGGGTGGGGTCGGGGTTGTCCCCCGATTCCGCTTATGGGGCGGCTTCGGGTGCGTCGGCTGTCTTCCCCTTAGGGGGCAGGTCGGGTTCGTCGCCCACACGCACACATGGGGCGGGCTCTGGTGCCCCGGCCGTGCCCCTGTATAGGGCGACAACAGGGCCGTCTGCCAACCCGCCGTTCCCCTCGGGGCCGGAGTACTATGCCCCCGATGGGAATCCTAGCCAAGGCGATGGCCATGGCTACACCCCGCGCTCAAGAGGTTATTGACTTGTTATCTGGGGGCACTGGTTGTGCCCCTCCTCCCTCCTTCGGGTTGTATGTCTTTGTTGCTCTTCACCGCCTCTCGCGGGGCTGGTGCCGCACTATGATAGAGAGTGCGTGAGGGACCCGTAGGGATTAAAAGGGTTTTGCCCCTCTACTTGGACTTCTTTGTCTTCTGGCCGCGCCAGGCAGCCTGATGGTCTTGTACCCTTCTCTTGACTTTTTCAGAGAAGAATACTCCTTCCCGCGTCAAGGCGGTGAGCTTAATTTTCTTCCGGAGACAGTACTTCCGGAGGGTTTCCCTCAGGAGGCAAGAGGCAAACTGCCACGTAGCTTCCTTTCGGGAAACCGAAACTACTTGACTAATAGCATCAATTGCCCGTCGTTATTCCAGCCATGTTTGATAAATATTTCAAACACGAAATCTGGACCATCCTTAAGGTGGATCCCCTCCTTAAAGAGGGCTTGTGCCCTAAGGTCACGGGTCCACTTGGGCGTCCCGCGCCGGGGGCGTGGGAGCTCCGGTGCCATGGTCACTGCTTGCCGTCCTGATGCCCCTAGGGCTTTCTATCAGGAACCGGTATCCATCGGTGTGTAGCACCATGTACGGCCCTTGGGTCTTGAACCCAAGCTTCTTCGGCGAGCGGGAGTGGGCATCCAGATACCCCCAGTCCCCAGCTTTTAGCTTGTTATTCCTTTCTCGAGCTCGTGCGTCGCCCGCGCGCTTGTACGCCGTCTGTGCTTTACCCAGGTGCTCTCGGACCTTCGGTATGAGGACCTTTAGGTCCTCAACATATTGTTCCGCCGCAGAGCTGGCGTCGACGGGTCTTTCCTCGGCTTGTCTTAGCCGAGGCATTCTCTCGATACCAATACGTTGGAGCCGCCGCGGGCTCACAAAGCAAGCGGGATGTCCCCAGTGCTAGAAAGGACGTGCGTATTGTACGCAGTGGTCAAAAGGGACAGATGGCTGTCCCACTCAGCTTGGTGCTCCGCCACATAGCATCGGAGCTGGCGAGCGATGGTGCGGTTATACCGCTCCACTTGCCCGCTGGTCTGCGGGCGATAAGGCGAGGTATAGTTTGAAGCTATACCGAGTAAGCCCAGGATGCCTGGTAAGATACCGAGGCAAACTGCGGCCCGTTGTCCGTAAGGACCGAGTCGGGGATGCCATATGCGGCCACCCATGTATCAATAAAGGCCGATGCCACTGTCAGTGCCGTGGCCTCCCTCAGAGGGATGGCTCTTGTCAACTTCGTGAACCGGTCACAGATGACCAGGACGTGCTTTTGCCCCCGTTTAGAGGTGGGCAGTGGGCCCGAAAGGCCCATATCGAGCCCCGAGAAGGGCTCTTCGGCGGTAAAAAGGTTCATCACCGTCGTGTGTTTCTTCTCTGAGAGGCGGTTCTTGGCGCACGCGGGGCATTGCTCCACGCGCTTGAACACGTCAACGTCCATCGTCGGCCAGTACACATAGCTACGAAGGGTGTTCTACATCCTGCTCGAGCCGGGATGCCCGGATAGCACCGACTGGTGTTGGTGTATCAGGAGGCGCTTCTTTAGCGCCTCCGGGATAACCACTTGGGTCTCCCGTCCGTACACCGAGCGGTGGCAGAGTAGCCCGTTCTTCTCCAGGAAGAAGAACGCTTGTCGACTCCAAGTGGGGTCGGGGGGCGGAAAAGCATCGAGCTCTTTCAGCCTTGCCTGACATCAGTAATCCTCAGCCTGGCCCAAGATGATATCTTGGCCTGATAGGGCCCCCATAGGGGCCTCCTCCGGTGACGCTTCCTTTAAGGCGTCACTGGTTCCGGTCTCGAAGACCATCACGGGGATGTCCTCGTCCAGAGGCGAGGTGCCCAGACCCTCTGTAGGGAGACGCGATAGTGCGTCTGCCACCTTGTGATCCTTTCCAGGATCACGCCGTATCTCAAAGTTGTACTCCGACAATCGGAGTCGCCATCGGTTAATCCGAGCATTCGGACTCATATTAGTGAGGACCGATAAATAGGCGCGGTGATCACACCGTACCACAAATTCCGCACCTTCTAGGTAGAACCATAAATAGGTCACTGCACAGATGACGCCTAGCGCCTCGATTTTCGCAGCGAAACTGTTCTTCTCCGAAGGGAGAAGCGCACGGCTGTAGTAGCCGATGGGATGGTATTCCTCTTCGGAATGTTGCTGCTGTAAGCAAAAACCTAGCTGTTCATAGCTGGCGTCGACATCGACGATGTAGTGTCCGTGCCTCCTGGGCAGGGCAAGGATAGCGAGCCGGTACGAGTTGGTGCGCCCATCATACAGCACCACGTCGCCAGCGGGTGGCTCCCGTTGCGATAGGACCCACACCTCAAGGTACACCTTGCCTGCCTTGGAGTCGTCCAACACCGCAGACAAGGGGATCTGCACTCCCCAACCGCCGCGCGGCCATGCAACGCACGGAGCGATGGACGACACAATGCAGCCCGACACGTCGGAGGCAAGTGGGGGGGGGGGCACGTAGGCAACAGCCGCATCTACCTCATTGCGCCTGGACACATTGCCACTCTTCCTTCCCTTGGTCCGGGGCCGTTGAGCGGGCCGCTTGCCAGTCTCGGCCGGTGTGGGAGCACGAGGAGATTCATCGTCAGAAGCACCAACGCGAGCCGCATGTCCGCCACCGACGATGCGCTTGCGTGGCACACGCACCTTGGGAGCTGGGGGTGCTGGCCGCAGCGTCAGCCAGTCCCGCACAGTGACGAGGTCGTTGTGAGGAGTCATACGGAACCCCGTGGTTCATGCCACATCTTCGACAAGGGTCGCCGCCTCGTATCCTCGCACCCACGGCGCCGACCAGTCAAAGGCGAGCCTGCTCACGGCAGTGCGTGGCCCGCTGCGTCCGGCCGGCCCTGCCTCAATCGTACAGCCCGTGGCCACCACGAGAGTGGCGCCTTCGGGACCGGAAGGCACGTCGCGCAACTGCGACAGCTCGTGGGCATTTGGAGACCCTGGCGCCTCGATATCAACGTCCCACATGTCCAAGTAGGGACGCATCGTGAAACGTCGAGACCCCCACTGGTAGCCGCCGCCCGGGTTGATGCCTTTGTTGATCTCGGCGCACATCACGGTCGACGGCTGCCCCATGAACTGGTGTTCCGTTGAGATGCGACCGACGAGGTAAAGGCCGCTGTCACATACGCCCAGAACGCGGCACAGCCACAGCCACCCGCCCATGCTGCTTGTGAAGACGTCTCTCACTGCCTCATGGATGCACTCCCGCGTCCCTCCGGGAGCCGGCCCGGCCAAGAAGGACATGGGGGACGCGAAAAAGGGAACGGCCGGCGCTGGGGTGCATACTCTCTTTTTGACGACCATGGGGCCGACGCAGACGATGGCGCGAAAAACGCGAGCCAACGCCGCCTCGTTCAAGGAGCGGGGTGACAGCGAAGAGGCCGAAGCATCGGGCTGCCCCACGCGCACCGGTGATCCCACAACGTGCGGAACCGCGGCCGCTCCCGTCGCTGCAGGCGCCACCGGCACCTGCGCCCCCGTCGTCTGCACGGGCGCAACCGGCACGGGAAACGTCAAGTCAATCCCCTTGATGTTTTCATCTGGAGAGTGCAACGCCGGCTTCAGGGGCACAGGCCCTACCGTCTTAACAGCGCAGTTGATGACAGAGGCGGAGAAGGCGCCGTGAGCCGGCGAGTTCGGCGCCGCTAACCCGGCTACCGCAGCCAAGACGTCCAGCATTATCGTGTCCCCCGCCGCCTTCTCAGGTTCCCCTGCAGCCGCCTCATCAGCGACCGACACCGGCATGGCCGCATCTGGTTCCACGGGCGCTCCCGTCATGTTCAGCTCCGGGAAAACAGCACGGCCCGTAGGCGGCGTCGCCAACACCCACTCCACTTGTCAAAACGCCAGCGAGTGTAAGGGAAATTGTGAGCGAGGAGGGGCTGTCGTGCCCACAATGTGCCGTCGGAAGGGGTCCAGCGGTCAGCTTGTTCGGTGAGCGGAGAGAGGTGCTTTGCAGGGGTTGTCAGAATATGTATTTCGGGGCGAAATAGGATACGGATACACGCGGATGCTGTGTATTTAATTACGGATAACTCCCTTGACTCAGATACGGATACGGATATCTGCCTCCGAAACCGGAATACTACGTAAAAGATATCCGTATCTGGATACATTTGTCGTATCCGATTATGTCCATACAAGTCCGCCAGACAGAACAAAGAGCCAGAGAAAGACACCATTCAGACACTTATCGAGTGTTCCATGGACGTCAAGTACGACGTGACATTCACATTTGATGTGTGCACCCCAACGGGCGCGGTCCAGGCGGTTCCCCGCCGTTTCTTTCAACGGTCGTCCGAAGGACCATTCTGAATCTCGTGTCACACTTTGCTGATAACGCAAGCGGGCAGAGTCTCGTGATTGAACGGCTTCGTCCGGGTCGGGCAGGATCGCCGCTTGTCGCTTCAACATGTTTGCACATGAATCGCCCGATTGTCGGAACGTGAAAAGAGAGGTCGACTGCTTTTATTGGAATTCTGCCGTCGCGAGAAGTCTAATCATCTTGTATATCCCTGTATCCTGACTCTCATATCTGGGATACGGATCTGATACAATCTCGCAATTCTTGTCGGACAGGATAGATATATCCTCTCCTCTCTTTCTCATAATGCATTTAGGATATGCGTCCTCGGCGCGTAACCGAAGTGGATACGAATATAATGCATGGATATATTCCTCCGGGATATATCCATGACAACCCCTGGTGCTTTGCCGCAGGGAGAGTGGCCGTCTCAGCAGTACTGGCTGGAGAGGCCATGGGTCCGGGAGGAGACATGAAGACCAAGAAATAGGGACGGCGTTCTTGCCAGGCGCACCGCGGTGGCTGCCACCATGGCGCCCACGATTGTCGCTCCGCCGCCTCTGCTCTGTGCCACGGCCGTAGCACAAGCATAACAGTCCTCGCAAAGTGCCCGTGAGCGACGTTGACAGCTCAAGGGCAACCAACCGCGGCTGCGGTCCCCGGCTGAGAGGAACGACGGCGAGTGAGGAGAGGGTCGGGTTCTGTGTGACTGCACGTAAGGACACGATCAGCTGGCCGCGGTGACATGCGACTCAAGCCCGCTGCCAGATGGTTTTCGTGGCACTTCCAGCTCAGCAATGCAGTTACTCGAAATCGACAAAATTCGTGGACTTCGTGTTGATTGCAACACTTTCTGTCCAAAGGAGCACATGAAGGTCGAATAAACGAGGTACACGTTGCATCTCGACCAATGCACGCGACCCACGTTGATCGTCAAGCAAAGACCATCAACTTCAAAAGGCCTCATCTCGTAATTTCAATCAAACAAGTCTACGATGGAGGAGTGAAACTTCATCGGTTGCACGACACAGCGGCAAGAGTATCCTGACTTGAGGTGTGCCTTGATGATGAAGACAAGAAGGTTATCGAAAGGCTCCATTGCACATGGAATGCACAGAGAGCACAAGAGACCCTTTCCAAAATGCTTTTTGGCTGCCGACGGTCGAACGATCTAACGCTCGATGATCAAGGCCAACCACGTTGTCATGATGCTAGTTGAACGTCGAGGGAACTGCGGTGGAGGAGCTGAACATAAACGAACAGCTGTGTCGCGTGTCAAAGCGCTTCAGTGAGGCAATGCCCCTCTCCAAAGCCAGTGGATAACGCTTGAAGCAACAGTGGTGAACAGAAAGGCACGTAATGAGTAGTGCGGGTGCCACCGATGACACATACCCGCCACGTTACATAAGTAATCAAAACGCGCCTATGCGCCTCGCCCGCTCCCGTTACTCGGCGCACCCTCCGGTCTTAAGCCTACCAGCCCCTCCCTCTCGCACTGTTATTTGTCAGCTCGGACCCTCACACTCTTCCATCACCCCATCACACCCCATCCTCGTTCCCCCCTCACGTGGTGGAGCAGAGCGGTCGTACACGCTCGCATATCAGCTCGATGGATGCTGTAGGCGATGACTTCGGCGCTTTGCAGATTGTCGAAAAGAGAATGACGAGGCCGGGAACCGGGGGTTGTGGGAGAGGCACCGTCGTTCGATCCCGGCGCTTAACGACTTTCTTTTGCACCGTCTTTCCCGTGCGCAGCAGCATGCCGTCAAAGACACCTCCTTTGATCGTCTTCAGCACCGAGCGCATGGCAGCGCTTCCCCGCCCGCCCGTCCGGACGTCACTGGACGGCTGACGAAGTAGCGACGACGCCACCATCGTATCTGTTGAGCGCCAGGCGACGAGCGTCGGAACGCAGGCGTGGGAGCGTCGTGGAGATGCGCGCCAGGCGAACGACAGCCGAGATTGTTCGGGGGAGAGTAGGCGCTCGAGCGTCCTGGAGATGGACGATCGGCGGTCGGCAGCGACAGCACTGCGGTAGGGAGTGGGTGTTGGAGCTTCGTGGGAATTGGTTCAGATGGCAGATCCCCTAAGATCCGAGGAAATGAGTGTAGGGGTGAGAGAGGCTCGTAGAGTGGGCGGTGTGGTCGCTGAAGATGCGCGTGTGAGTGTGACGTTGGAGGAAGAATGCAAACATCCGTCACGACTCGGTTATCTTATGGAGCAGCATCTCGGCCGTGGCGGCTGGCTACAGCTCTAGCTCGCGTAGCGCGCTTGCTCAAGCGGCTCCAGAATAACACGCGCCGGCGTCCCCAATGACTGTTGCTGGTCATATCCAGGATGCCAGAAACCACGGCAGTAGCACCTGGAAACACCAACGCAGGCGGCGGACACGTTGCTCACTCCAGGCGCTGACACCCCGTCTGCGCGAGCTACCTTCTGTCGTCCCTGCCGCTGACGCAGCCGTGGGCGTGTCGCACCGCACATGGCTCTTGACAGATCCTCGTGCTTCGTGGCACAAAGAAGCATGACAAGTGCTTCGGGGCACAAAGAAACATGACAAGCAGAACACCAAAGAGGGCAGGCGCTGCAGCTGGCGTGGTGCTTGGTGGGGCCTCCTTCTTCGTTGCTTCGTGGCACAAAGAAGCATGGCAAGAAGAATCACCAAAGCAGGAGGGCTCGATAAGGTGACAGGCGTGATTGACAAAACAAGCCACAATGGGAGGAGCCAGCGGAGCCGCAGCTGCAGCGTTCCATGCGGGACACGGAACACACGGAGAGCGTCAGTTGTCTCGCCAAAAGGAGCATGCATGCAGCACACTGGGTCGGCCCTGGGTCGACCATCACAAACCCAGTCTCCCACCACATGGCTCGCCGCATAGCCGCGCCGCTTGATGCCGCCTGGAGGTGCTCCCTAGAAACTCCAGGTAGCGCAGTGTGCCACGGTGGCCCTGATGCCGTCATGGAGTGTACAAAAGGCTCGAGTCGCGTCCCAAGTTCGGCACACGTCGCCACACCACCACCCCTCCATCGACACTGCTCCAACCCAGCCAGCCGCCAACAAACCGCTTCACCACGCACGAAAGCTCCCGTCGAGAACGCTGCACATCATGGCGGCCGTGGGTCGCGGCATTGCTGATATCAAATGTGCCGACGAGTGTCGCGCCCATTGCCTACCAGCCGATGGCGTCGCCGTTGCCGACGTCCGTCAAGTCGCCGATGACAACAGTCTTCATCCCGCCCCCGCATCTTTCCTTGTACGAGGTGAGGGCATCCACATCGAGGCGAAAGATGAATAACGGAGAGAGGACGGCGACTGCTGCATCAGATGCCCCGGGTGGCTTGACGGAGACGTGCACGGAGCAGGAGTCTGGGAGAACGTGGAGCACACCGCTGTCGGCGAGGACGATGGGGCCTACCCGGAGCACGCAATGGTGAATGCATTTACCATCTCACCGGCGCCCAGCTCGTGCTTCAAGCGCACAGCGGTGCTGCAGAAGCGAAAGACGTCAGTTGAAGTGATGTTGGGGCACCATAGCCATCTGTCCATGCGTCGGAAGTCTCACATGACCGTACCCGCCGCTGCAGCGGTCCCAGAGAGGGTTGCTGCCACCCTGGTCATCCCAACGGCGGCTGTCTTCGCCACAGCCGCTGTTGCCGAGGCTGGCCTCGCATCATCTGTTCCCGGCGAGGCCGTCTCTGCCACGGCCGTCCCCCCGGAGGCACTAGCGGCGGTGTCGACACAGGATGGTGACGTTGAGATGATGGCGGCGCTCGATGCCCGGCGGCGCGGCCGCGGCGGCACCCCATCTCGCGTGGCATCGGAGCGGCTGCAGCCACCGCGTTGGACGGCGACAACCGTGCCGCCACTTCTTGGGCCAGCACGGACCGATGCTGAAGAACCGTGGCCGTCGGGGCGAAGGCCAACCTGGGCGCCGACAGTCGCCATCCCGGCGGCTTCGGCCCTCCGAGCGGGTGAGGCTTCCGTAGCTCGCAGAGCTGCAGGTTGCCGAGATGCTACAGCTTCCGCAGCCGAAGTGATAGAGGACGGGCTGTTCCAGGCCGCGGGCGAGGCTACAGCCGTCTTATTCATACGTGAGCAGGCCGAGAAAGAACGAGCCGCTACGGCTATTCTCGACGCGACCGAGCATGCTTCGCTCGATCCCGCAGGCTCTGAGCCGACCGCAGCGGAGCAAGATGACGCCAAGTCGGGCCCAGCGGGCCCGGCAACTTCTGTCTGCGCTGCCGCTACATCCTCCAACACCGACATCACCACGGTCGTCACTGGCCCGGCCTGCACCGCAGCGGCTGTCCCCGAAACGGCCGCGCACGCTGAAGCTCAGCCCGCGGGCTCCAAGCCTACCGCATGCCGGAAACATGAGGCCGCGCCGGACGTGCTTGGCCCCGCCGCGCCCCTTGCCGTCGCGGCCGCCGCCGCCTCAACCGCTGCGGCCATCCCCGGAAAGCTCGTCCCGACCTCTGTCATCTCCAGCCGGGCTGGCACCGTCGCGGACGATGGAGCCGCGGCCATGCCGGCCCAGTTCATCCCCTCCTCCGTCGTTGCAGCCTCAGCCGGCTCAGACGCGGCTGTCCCATCTGCGGACCATATCGCAAGGGCGAAGCGCACGGCGTCCGAGCCTGCCGCGTGCAGGGCCGGCAACACCGAGCCTGATGCGGTCGGGCCCGTTGCGGCCAGCTCCGACGAGGCTGCCGCCTCCGCCACCGTCCCTGTGATGGCCGACTCCTCCCCGGCAGGCCCCGCCGAGGAGGCTGAGGTCGAGTGGCGGATGGAGGCGCGGGCTGCCTCGGATGCGGCTTTGGCGGTTGCTCAGGAGAACGAAATCAAGACGCAACGACATGTCATGGCGGCGGTGGCAAGAGCTCACACGTCAGGGGCCATCGCAGCAAGAGAGGGGGCGGCCCGCGCCCAAGGGACTGCGGCGATCTCAAGAGAGCGACTCGCCGGAATAAACCTGCTCTTGTCAAAAGCCATGCTTGGCGCCAGAGGCACGCCAATCTAGTCGCAAAAAAGCAGCAGCTCGAGAGAGGCAGAGGCAGTCGTGCATGGTAACGTCCCTTTGTAAAGTGGCAAGCGTCCGGCGCCCGCGCGGCCTGCGTAGGCCAGCTGTCAGCCGGTGGCCCGAACACGGTCTGCATAGAGGTATACAAAAGTGTGAAAATCACGGAGCATGGCCAGAAGTACAGGAAGGAGATGCCGAGTGATCGTTGTTGTCAGCCTTTAAACACGCACACCCGGCCGCATGGACCTGTCGAGACTACTTAAATAGCAACAACCACTCGTCCTCTACTCCATGTTCCGCCGTTATCCGTCTCCGGAAAGACAAGTAGACACTCAACAGACGTACAGCACGACAAACTGCTCCAGGGTGTGAACAGCGCAAGCTACTCCGCCCCTCCTCGTCAGTTCCGATGGCGTGAGGTGGGTCGTCGAGATTGACGGCAGCGGCGGGCGGGGGGTAACAACGCCGCTTGTGAGGTGCCTTTGGGGCCGGACGCTCCGAGGGTGCCTAAAGCGTCAGTCGACTTGGCTGGTCTCGGTGGGTGACATTGACGTCGGCCTCCGTTGCCTTCGAAAGCCTGACAGCGACCCGCGCTGCGCGGTCGTGACAAGAGACTACCAAACACCAATACATAATGTGGTACCCCTCATTTTGACATTTGAACCCAGCTTTCAGGTGCGCTTTTCCGTCTTCGTGCTCGTCTTTTGAGATTCTTGAACCGATTTTCCACCTTTTGACGTGCACAAGTACACCGAGGAAAAGACAGCTGACAATAGACACTGGCCATTTATTGGGTGCCTGCCAGGTGCTGAACGCTTGTCGGCCGCTGCAATGCCTTTTTGGCACTGGGCCCGCGAGAGACATCCCAGGCGTCTTATACTGAAGTACTGGCGTCAGCGGTTTTCAGCCTCCTGTCTTGCGCCTAGTCAGAGCTGCAGCAAACTATCGCCATCCCGGTATCTGGCTTGTGTCGTGGTGTCTCGTGGAGGAGTGTCGGTTCTCCGAGGGAGCGGCGCGGGGGCCGGTTGACGCTGCAGCAGACGATGGACCAGCGGACAAAAGTTGGGACGGCCGGGGTCACAGTGCGCGATGTGACGACGGCAGGGCGACCAACAGCCGGCGACTCCGGGGGCGCCCTTTAGAAGTGGCGGCGGAGGACACTCGGCGACGCCGGGGGGGTCCTGGAGACGAGGCGGCCGGGGACAGCCAGCAAGGCCGGCGGCGCCCCGTCGACGGGGCGTCGCGGGACACCGCGTCAGCGGGGCGGTGGGGAGCGGCCGCGGACGCTCACGCCGTGTTGTCGGCGGCGTCCTCGACGGTCGGCGGCGCCTGACCGTAGGGGGGGCGGGGGACACCGCGTCAACTGTGAGGTAGGGAGCGGCAGTTGCCACCGCGGGCGTTCATGCCGTGTGGTCTTCAGCGTCCTGACCGGTCGGCGCTACAGCGCGCGCTCGGTCATTGAGGCCGAGGGTTGCGGTCGGTGGGGCCGCGAGCGACGTGTAGACGGGGCTGGCGGGGAGGAAAGGCCTCGAGGTGGCGACGGCTCCCGTGTCTTCCGCGGCGCGGACATCCCGCGTGGGCGTCCTGCTCGTGTCTGCGGCGAGGCCGAAGTGCCAGTCGCGGGCGCCGAGGCGCACACGTGGCGGTGCCGCTGTCACGCTATGGAGGTTGGTGGCAGTAGTGACGGTGTTGGCCGCGTTGAAGTAGCTGATGCCGCCGAGGGCGTCGATGTTGGACGACGTACACGCGCCCAGCGGGTGCTGTTACCCCTTGACGAAATAAACGGTTGGCGCACGTGGCACGCGGTGGGGCCCGTGCGGTACCCGGTCGACCCCCTCAAGTTCAACTTCGATGCACACTTAGTGGCTCACCGTCGATGGGCTTGCCGGGAAGTGTTTGCTCGCGCGGTCTTTATGCTCGTGGAGCGCAAGCGGTTTTCTTCGGCGGCAGACGCGTTTGCATCGCTCCAGCTCCTTGCGCGCTCGCTCCCTCTCGAAGATGACGACGGTGCGGAGCAGCCGTCTTGGGACGGTTTTCTGGGGCTCGGCAGGGACCTGACCCCCACAGAGTGCGACCGGGTCTTGGCTCGGGGAAAGCAAGCGGTCACCAAGGCGAAATAGGCTAAAGGACGGCGACGCGCGGAGCACGTGACTATCACAGCGCTCGGCGACGGGCGTAGCCATGTCTGGTACCGATACGGTGTTGAGTTGGACCGCAAGCGGCGAGCCATTCAAACAACTATCAAGGCTGCCACGGCGGTGGCGTTCTTGGCGCTGCCCCTCAAGCGGCAGCGGCAGGTCGTCGCCCTAGCGGGCGCCGGCTACTTCAAAGACGTGCGGCGGAAGATTGAGCTCGTCACACCTCCGACCCCTCTTCTGATGACGAGGACAGTGATGAAAAGATGCAGAGAAAGCGGCGCCGCCGCCGCCGCAAGATGCCCTGGGGTACGACCGCGCCAAAGCTTCTTCCCACCCCGGAGCAGGTGCGTGACGTCATTCGCGGCGCGGTTGACGAGCCTGGCGCCACCCCCCACTCTTTTCTCACGCTCGACGCCAATGGTGGAGTGCGCGTTTGGCGGTATGTCATCGGGAGCGCCAGCACGGGCACCAGGTGGTACGCCATGAGCAACGGGACACGAAAGCGGCTGGCGGCGCCCTATCACCGGCGTCCCCTGCAACCGGTGGACGCCGCACCGGGCGATGATGCCATGGGACGCTCCAGTGCATTGCAACGCCCCGTCGACCCGGTCGTGGCTGTGGGCGGCCCTTCCAACGCGGCATGTGCGGACGGCAGCCTGCTGGTCGGCGTTCCTCTGGGTGCAAGCGGCATTGCGTCGGCGGCTCCGAGGCCTACGCCTGTTATCGCGACACCCGAGGTCACCGTCAACCCTGCTGTCGGAACCGCTACCAACCTTGACGCCGACGACGCGGCGGCCGCAAGCTCTGCTGCGGCTGGGGTGATCGCACGGTTCCATATCACCCGCAGCACGTACCTGGAGGACGCACCTCGTGGAACGTCCGTACGATGGGGATCTACGTCGGCATGTCGCGGTGGACGGGGTGGTGGGAGGGCCGGTCGTGAGGTAACCCGCGGCAGGGAGCTCGTTATCGCGGTAGAGTTCGATGCCGTATTCGCCCTGCGTCGAGCCTTCCGGGAGGACACTAAGCCGTCTGTGCTGCACGACGTCCAGAGCTCCGCCCCTGTTCTCACCCTGGCCGGAGACGGTGGACCTGTACTTTGGACTTCCATGACGGTATTCACCGTCACGGCATGCTCTCCTCTCCTGCGCAAGGGTCGCACCGCTTTCATTCCAATTATGTACATCCTGGGAGGGGAGCAGGTCGTGCACTCGGCCGTGGGGGACCGGCTGTATGAGGTGCTCAAAGTCGTCCTCAACACGGAGTACGCGGTGCCCTTGCAGCCCAGGCCATCAGCGGACGCAGCCCCCTCCCTCGTCACGGGCGGCGCGCAATCCTCGCCTGAAGCCCTGGCCGCGTCCGCGATACATGACGGGCAGTCACTTTTAACCCCACTGTTGCCTTCAAGGACCACGACAGCTGCCACCACAGCGGCTTCCGCCACCTCAACGACGATCATCGCCACCACTGCTCCTTCCGATTTCGCAATCACCGCCACCACCCCATCCGCCGCAGCTGGTACTGCTGCCACCGGTTCTGCCGGGATGTGTTGGTCGACTTCCGCCGTGCGTTCTCGATGCCTAGTAACAACAAGTTGTGACGGTAACATTGTCACGTGACGATCGATGAAATAGGGCACAACCACCAACGTCGCCAGTTCACACACGTAGCAAATATTCGCGCCACGTCGTCCACGTGGCACCCATACGCACAACCTAGCAACGTCGGCGTTCGATCTGACTGCACAAGCGTGCCAGAATGCACAGATGTCCATAAAACAGTGAATGTAATTACAACCGGATAAATCAGCGTTGGTTCGTACGCTGGATCG
>Ga0209093_1000698_pt1 | contig 18678 bp, 19 predicted proteins | sample SidtaG_4_FD_187450 | JGI IMG/M metagenome (GOLD analysis project Ga0209093, IMG submission 187450) | Marine algal microbial communities from Sidmouth, United Kingdom - Sidmouth_Male1 metaG (SPAdes) (version 2) | ecosystem: Host-associated > Algae > Red algae > Unclassified | place: Sidmouth... | reverse complement strand
TTAGAAATATATTTCTATGAAAATAAAAAATAAAAATAAAATTGAATTAGGATTTTTCGATAAATCCAGCACAAAATTCGCCTTGCATTTTCAAAATGCAAGGCGAATTTTGTGCTGGATTTCACCTTCAATTTTACCAATTATATTCGTTTTCTTTTTTTCGGAAAATGCCCTCGCACAAGTACCACCCGACAACCTAAGCGACACAGAACTAAGGACTTGGCTCAAGCAGAACTGGTACGATGGTGAGCACAACGAACTTGGTTACAGCGAAGCCCGTCGCAAAATGTACGGCTTCATCGACAATCATAATGACACGATTACCTGTGTTTATTCCGGTTTTGTGCGCTTGAACAATTACGGTAACCAAATTACCTTCCCAAATCCGATAAATACCGAACACACCATTCCACAGAGTTTGTTCAATTCGGCAGAACCGATGCGGTCGGATATTCATGCTATTTTTCCGACTTATATCACTTGGAATAGCGAGCGTGGTAATTCACCATTTTTAGATATTCCCGACACCGCCACAGAGATATGGATGCGCGATGATGACGCACAAGGCAGCATCCCAACTACGAATATTGACGAGTACAGCGAATCGATCACCAACGGTTCTTTTGAGCCGCGCGAAGACCATAAAGGCAATGCCGCAAGAGCGATTTTTTACTTCTATACGATGTACCCACAGGTCGGACAGATTACGCAAGTCGGTAATATCAATACTTTATGTGCATGGCACGCCGCCGACCCGGTTGATGCCGCCGAAATCACCAGAAATGACGGTACAGAACAATATCAAGGCAATCGAAACCCTTATATCGACCTGCCTTATTTGGCGGAAAGAGCATGGGGATGTATGGTAACTTCGACGACAGAACCAGTGAAAAATTCGGCGGATATACTCATTGCACCCAATCCATTCAACGGGCGTTTCGAACTCTCTTTTTCTTCTCTTTCAAATGAAAAAATAACACTATATTTGTACGATATTAATGGTAGACAGATCCAAGAGATGACGGAAACGATGTCTTTAAATGGTACGCTCAAAGTAGAGTTTGACCGACCGCTTGCCGAAGGCGTATTTATTCTAACGCTACGTCAAGGAAATAATATTTATCATAAAAAATTGATTAATAACCGATACTAACGACTTTATAAGCAGTCATTACTGTACTGCATTGGCTTGTTCATTCGGTGGGTATAAAATTTTAAGGCGGCTAAAGTCGTCTGTACAGACATGCAAAACATTGAATTACAGAGCAAAAGCTTAGAAGACACAAAAAGATATGCGACACAAATTGCCGGTCTTTTGCAGCCCGGAGATGTCGTCATACTCGAAGGCGATTTAGGGACAGGCAAGACACAATTCACCAAAGAATGCTGTTTCGCACTCGGTTATACTGGCGTGGTGACGAGTCCGACCTATACCATAGCGAATATTTATCCTTTAGAAAAAAAAAACATACTACACGCAGATTTTTATAGAGTAAAAAGCGAATACGAATTAGAGGAAACCGGACTTGATACCTATATGGATTCGTCGATTTTGCTGGTAGAATGGGGCGCGAAATTCGAGGAATTATTCAGCGACTATTTGAAAATAGAACTTGCCTACGTAGAAGGCAGCTTGACGGATAGAATATTGACATTGAGCTATAAGGGAACGAAATGGGCGGAACGATTCGTAACACAGACATTCTTGTCTGTTTTGGAAAAATAACGTAACACAGATATTCTTGTCTGTACAAGCGAGGCACAGATAGGAATGTCTGTGTTACGCATAATCACTAATTCACTACACCTTGATACTCGGAATTTCAACATCATTATCACAATTTACCGTAGCGATAAACCGCGACGAGAAATTGATTTACCACCAACAAGCAGACCGTGCAATGCGCGGGCATACGGGCATTTACGAAATCGTCGTGGAGGCACTGCAAGCAGCAAACATGACTGCTTCGGATATTACGGGCATCATCGTAGATACCGGACCGGGCGGTACGAGTTCTGTGCGGACGGGCGTTTCATTTGCCAATGGATTGTCGTATAGTTTGGATGTGCCTATCGTGGGGGTTTCATCGGCAGAATTGATGGGTATTGAAGCCTATCAAAAGTACAAAACGCCGGTGGTCGCGCTATTCAAATCTATCAAAGGCAACTACTACTGCGGGTTTTACGATGGCGAAAAACTGGAATTTAAATACACTGACCTAGACACCGTTAGTACGCATATCAATGCCGAATACAAGGACATTATAGTAGCCGGAAATGCGGATGGTATCGCCAAACTCTCCAACCTTTTGACCATCAATAAAACCTTGTCGAATATCCATAAAGTAGGTGCGATAACACTTGGAGAAAATGCCCCCGCATTCCTCGCAAAATCAAATAAATATCCTATCTTACCGATTCCGTTGACCGAAACGAATATCACCCGTACTGACGACTTTAGCCGTCAGACTACTTAATGTTTTGAGACGGCTAAAGTCGTCTGTACAGATATGCAAACATACACAAACACACAAATCGCGCCTATTGTAGCGGCATTATTGGGTGGGAAAGTCGCGGTACTGCCGACAGATACCGTGTATGGTTTGGTCGCTGCACCAACTCATGAAGCAGCAATAGATAAGGTTTTTCAACTAAAAAACCGACCCAGAGATTTCAACTTGCCCATCATGGTCGCGCAGGTGGATGACCTACATGATTTAGGTTTAGAAATCAACAAAAACGCTCAAGCCTTACTGGATTCTGAATACATACCAGGCGGCTTGACTTTAATACTGGGTTTCAAAAAAGACGCACTGCGTCCGGCATGGTTGGAAGGGCGGCAGGAGGTCGCCATCCGCATCCCAAACCACAATTTTATGCTCAAATTGCTGTCACAAACCGGACCGCTACTCGCCACGAGTGCCAACCGACACCGCAGCAAAATTAATATGTGCATACTCCCCGAAATTCTCGAAGATTTAGAGAGCGAACCCGACCTCGTAGTAGACGGCGGCGTACTTTCCGGCAGGTCTTCCACAATAGTCAATTGCCGCTATAAAGAAATCTCCATAGAACGACGAGGCGATATTACGATAAAACAAATAGAGTTAATGATTAATGGTTAACGATTAATGATTAATAACTAACGATAATATAATATGAAGTGTTTTTTTTCGCTACGCGAAAAAAGAACCATTAATCATTAAAAAACTTGCTTATGAAACGATATATGAAAGATACGGGCGATCCCCCTCGGGGACAAGTCTTTTAATTTTGCTGTACGAACCGTCTATCTTGTAAAATACCTTCAAGATGAAAAAAAGGAATACATACTCAGCAAACAACTCATGCGTTCAGGAACAAACCCTATGGCTATGGTAAGGGAAGCCAAACATGCAGAAAGTGGCAAGGATTTTATACACAAATTATCTGTGGGGCAGAAAAAAATTGGTGAAACCCAACAATGGCTTGAGTTGCTTTATGCAACAGAATATATTGACGAAAAAATGTATCAATCTATGGATGCTGATGCTATAGAAATTATAAAACTCTTGACAGCATCTATTAAAATAAAAAAGAAAAACCTCGGTAATAATGATTAAGATTAATGCTTTTTAAAATTGATTTTCGCTACGCGAAACCCCCTCTCATTAATCATTAATCATTAACCGTTAATCATTAAAATGTACATACTTGGTATAGAAACTTCTTGTGATGATACGGCGGCGGCGATAGTCAGTCGCGAAGGCGATGTATTGTCTTCAGTGATTATTTCGCAGGATGAAATTCATGGTGATTTTGGGGGTGTTTACCCTGAGTTTGCGTCTCGTGCGCACATTCAAAATATCATCCCGACCATCAACCAAACCTTAAAAGATGCTTCGATAGACTTGTCACAAATTCAGGCGATAGGCGTGACACGCGGACCGGGTTTGATAGGTTCGCTATTGATAGGGGTGAATACTGCTTTAGCATTTGGAATGGGGTGGAACAAACCCGTTATTGGCATCAATCACCTGCGCGGACACCTGCGTAGTGCGGAGTTGGAACGCAATGAAATTGTATATCCTGCGATGATGCTTTTGGTGTCGGGTGGACATACTTTTTTGGCGTATATGCCGTCCAAATTTGACATTCAATTGCTTGGGGAAACTCGCGATGATTCTGTCGGTGAGGCGTACGATAAGGTGGGGCGTATGTTGGGTTTGGATTTTCCTGCCGGACCAATTGTAGATAGATTGGCAAGGTCAGGCGAGTCAACGATTCCATTTCCACGACCACTGATTAATCAGGCTTTAGAGTTTTCTTTTTCGGGACTCAAATCGGCGGTAGCACGCTATCTGTCAAGTATCGAAACACCAAATGTACCCAATGTTTGCGCTTCGTTTGTGGATGCTGTAATGGAGATTTTGATTGTAAAATGCAAACGTGCCTTAAAGAAATATCCTTGCAAATCGCTCGTTATAGTCGGCGGCGTGGCAGCAAGTCCGCAGCTACGCGAAAACGCACAGGCGATATGCGACGAACGCAGCATCAAGCTTTGTTTGCCACCCTTAAAATGGTCTACCGATAATGCCGCCATGATTGGTTTAGCGACTTGGGATTACATTGATAAAGATATTTATACGACCCCAACACCTATTTCTCGACTCCCACTAACGGAATTTTAATGCTGTAATGCTTAAATGCGATAATGCTACAATAATTTAATGCGATAGTGTTCGAACTATACGCATCCTCACATTAGAAACATTTAAGCATCGCATCATTATCGCATTATCGCATTACAACATTGTAGCATTACCAAATTATTATGAATACTGAAATCCAACATATCGTTCCCGTTTTGCAGTCGGGTGGCTTGATTATTTTTCCGACGGATACCGTCTGGTGTATCGGCTGCAATGCCTTGAATGAGCAAGCAATAGAGCGCATGTATGCCATCAAAAAACGAAGTACTAATGCGGCGGTTTTGTTGATGGAAAGTTATGTTCGCTTGATGAAATATGTCACGCTCGTACACCCCAAAGCAACGGCTTTGATAGATTATCATGCACGACCTTTAACTATTATTTATAATGAAGGAAAAGACCTCCCTCAGTCGCTGCTGGGCGAAAAAAATAGCATCGGCGTGCGGATTACGAAAGATGGGTTTTGCAAGGCACTGATAAGGGAGGCAGATATGCCACTGGCGGTGATGACTGCAAATTATGCAGAGGTACCTTTTCCGCCAAATTATGCAGCAATAGACCCCAATTTTTTGAAAGAAGCAGATTATGTAGTGCGTTATCGCCAAGAGGAAATCGAAGAATATACCCCCTCAACGATGCTCAAAATTAAGAAAGACGGTGAGTTGATGTTTTTAAGGAAGTGAGACAAGAGACAAGAGACAAGAGACGTCACTAAAAACACAAAACACTCATTCAGCAAAGCTGAATGAGTGTTTCTCTCGTCTCTCGTCCCTCTTTAATGGTATGCGGTGTTGTGTGCGAGTGTTGCACCGCATCCGCTGCAGGCTGTCGCTGAACCGCCGCCGCCTGCACAGCCTTTCGGACAGGTGTAATGCCATACGCCTTTGGCGTTTTGAGGTGGTTCGGGAGCGCGTGGTGGCGCAGCTGTAACGGGTGCATTTCCGGGAGCAATCGCAGGCGAAGCAAATGGGTTGTTTGAGGCAGGTTGACCCAATGTAGGAGGTGCGGAAAGGGTTGGTGTTGTGGTCGTTGTAGCTCCGTTGTTGTGATAAGTAGCGTTGTGTACGAGTGTCGTACCGCATTTCGGACAAGGCATTGCTGTACCTGCACCACCTTCGCAACCGCTGGAGCAAGTGTAGTGCCAGACACCTGCCGAATTTTGTGCTGCTTCGCCTTTCGCGTTGGGTGCGTTGATGTCGGTTGTCGTTGTTGTTGATGGGACGGGAGTGACAGCCACCGCGTCGGCGGAATTTGCTGCATTATTGGCAGTATCAGGACCACCACATGCTATAAAAAACATGGCTATAATGGCAAAAGTAAATATTTTCTGAATAGACATAAAGAATAGTTTTGAATAGATTTTATTCTAAAATAGTTTGGATGAAAGAGGAAATAAAGATTTTTTCACTAATCAAGGCAGCTAAAATTGAGCTATGCCTTAGCATAGTGAATTTTCAGGCAACGCAGAGTAGTGGAAAAAGATTATTTACTCTATACAAAATATTTTGGAATAAAGTCTAATAGATGAATGCTGAATTTTAAATGGTTTTAAGTGTTGACAATCAATTAAAAGATAACATTTGTACGTCATTTGTTTCTTAAAAAAGCTAATATAGTACTATTTGAGGAGAATACAAGATGTATGTAGAGAATTTAGTCATTGCTTTCTTCCCGACGATTAAAATCTGATTTAATTACTGACGTTACACAGTAGGGTGTCCGCAGTTTAGGAAGGACGAAGAAAATAAGCTATCCCAAATGTAGCATTAGGAACGACGCAAAAATAAATTCAGATTTTGACTTGTTCTTTTCTCCTTTTTCTTCACCAAATTTTCCTCAAATACAGTGAGTATTCGCGTCAAATTTGGTTCGTTTAAAGAAAAAATAACGACGCGAAGAATGTACATTTATTTAATTCCTGATACTTATCAATATGTTTGCCAAATTGGATGTTGAGCGTTTTTTTATTACAAGTTAATTAAAAATAAATTTATATTTACTTAAAATTCAAAAATTTAAAAAAATAAAAATAAATAAATTACTCGCGTTCGATTTGTAATTTTGAATTTGGCGAACATATTGACTTATTCATTAACCTTTAATCATTATTATGAGGATTTCCCTTAAATATCCGTCTAAAAAAGTGTTAGATAGTTTTCACCAACAAGAAAAACAATTGCCTTATACTTATCCTGAAGTCGGTGCGTCTGCCAGTCAAACGCTTTCGAAATACGACAATGATTACAACTACACGCCCATCGGACAAGGTGAGGCAGCATGGCAAGATGCCAAGCAAGCCCTCCGTGACTGGGGGCAATTTCCGGCAGGTTGGACAAAAGTGTATCCGATTGCGCCGCTTGAAAAGGATGAGGTCGTGGTCGTTATGATTCGTTTGTGGGGGATTTGGTGGAAAAATAGCTCGCGCATCGTATATACGTGGGACGAGCCGAATAAATTTGGTTTCGCCTATGGTACACTGCCCGGACATTTTGAAACGGGCGAGGAGGCATTTTGGGTGGAACGGGATGGGGAAGCGGTCACTTATCACATCCGCGCGTTCTCAAAACCACGATTTTGGATGGCAAGGCTCGGGTATCCCATCGCAAGGATGTATCAACGAAAATTTGTTTTGCAATCTCTGAAGACTATGGCGAATAGGGCAGGAAGACGGTAGTCCGCAGCTAAATATCTGTTAATTAACATGAAACGCTTAATGTTTAAATGGTAGGTGATATTATAATTTAATTGATATTATATTCCGAAAAAGATAGTTTGAAAAAAAAGTGTTTTTTTTCTGCTCAAATGTTGCAGAATCCAAAAAACTATTATACTTTTGCACTCGCTGAAACAAACACAACGGTGTTACAAAAATACAGCAAACAAAAAAACGCAAAATATCCCAAGAATAAAGAAGTTGGTCTGGTAGTTCAGCTGGTTAGAATACCTGCCTGTCACGCAGGGGGTCGCGGGTTCGAGTCCCGTCCAGACCGCACTTAATTTTTATAAAGCCTTGTTAATCAATGATTTGCAAGGCTTTTTTGATTTTGGTAGGCAAATTTGGCGACACTTTTATGCCGATAAATGTTAAAAGTGTCACCCTATGTTGATTTTACTATTATTTCATCATTCAATTTTATTTTTAAATTTGAAATAAAGGACTTTCCACTATTCAACTTACCTAAGCTCTTTTAATTTGATAATAAAATGCAATTAAACAAACAAAGGGCTTTAACATCATCTTATGTGATGTTAAAGCCCTTTTGCTTTTTCAGATAGGATGTATGTATTTACACCCGTTTAATAATCTCGTCATCGGTGACGGAATATTCCCAACCTATTGTACCGTAACGGCTTTTTTGCATCACTGCGATACGCTCACCGTCTCTTAACTGCATATCTATTGTAGCGGTGCTGTCAAACAAAATACTCGAACCTCCGCGCATTGTTCCGGCGTTGGTCTTTTGAAAAATAGAAATGAATATCGTATCAGGAAAATCGTGACGCAAGCGGTCAAACTCGCCTTTAGGCGGATTGAGTTTGCTAAAGCTATCGACTATCAGTACATCATATTTTTTAGCATCCTGCCGGAATGTTTTGATATTAGCCTTACCCACTATCTGCATTTCTGAACAACCATATTTGCGGATAATTTCTTTAGCTTGACCGGATAGACCCATTTCGAGCGAGTAATATTTGACTGCATACCCGGCATCAATAAATGCCGCTGCTAACTGAAATGAAAAATAACTTTTCCCTGCACCACTATCACCCGTTAATGCAATCGCCATCATATAGCGTTCTAATGAGCCGAGAAACGCACCAATTTTGCCATCAAGTGTAAAGGTTTCAAAATCCATCATTAGCAAATCCGTTCCGCTTATGGACTCGTCCGGGTTGAGTTTTTTGTTGGTCTTTCGGGTGGGTGTCTTTGGGGCTTCTTCGGTGTGGGGCTTGGGTGACTCAAAACGGTATTTATCCAAACTCATCAAACGCGACATATTGATTTGAATTTTATTTGTGTAGCGTTGGACTTTTTCTTTTTGACGCAAGATAAAGTTTTCGTTGATGCTGATATTGCCTTTCAACTCTTTAATTTTGAGAATGTGCTTATCGCGCCCTTGTCTCTGTTTATCTCGGAAGTCGTCAATATCCTTTCTGAATCTGTAATATGGGTCTGTACCATGCGATGAATAAGACGAGACAAAACCATGTCCTTTTTTCTTTATGAAAGTCTCATAAATATACTGATCTTTTGCGCTGATTAAGTTGTCAAATTGTGACTTGTTTATTTGCTCTATTTCAATATGAACTACTAACGTTTGATTAGCCTTTTCAAATCTAAAAATTTCACTTTCACACAAGTTAATTTGTGCTTGTATTGAAGTATTCTCACTTTCAATTTTTCCGACTTGACCTTTGATATTTTGGTCGCGTTGGTCTTGTCGGGTTTGTTCTTTTTCTGCTTTGGCTTTCTTTTTTTGCCGTTGCTGATAATGTCTCGTTTTGCAAGTATCGGAACAATACTTGGCATCGTTGCGAGCTGCTTCAAAGGCTTTTTCGCAATTTTGACATTTTTTTGTCATAACTATTTAATTATTAGTTGATTATGAAATTAATTATTTATTATTAAATGGCGTAATGTGGCTTTCCTTTACGGTTTAAAACGGATATTTGACTGTTTATTTACGCTTTATAGGGCTGTTTTGGTGCTGCTGACAAGGTGACAAAGTTGATAAACTGACAAACTTTTGAGGACAAACTTTGTCAGCTTTGTCAAGTTTGTCACCTTGTCAGTTTGTCTTTTTGTATTTTCCATAGCCTGCACTTTCGATATATTCTGTCTTGAATAATCGGTCTAAAGTAGATTCGCTCAAACCCATTTTTAAGCAAATTTCTACCCCTTCTTTTCGCTTAAATTCTGTCTCCGGCAGTGCCTTAAAAAGTTTGAATTTGTCGTCTGATAATTTGATATTTTTGTGACTGTCTTTTTGTAAATTTTGAAAGATTTTTGTTGTATGTTTTTTGAGTGTTTTAATAATAGATTTTGCGGTTTGATAATCTTGGTCGCTGCAAGTAATTTGAGTTGGACGTACTGCGTTGGTGTCTAATCTTGCAGCCGTTAATATCATGCACAATCGAAACATAATCACGCCTAATCGACGAACAGAGGCGACACTTTCATCACCTAAATTGAGGTGAAATTCGGTATGACCTTCCGAGAACAGTTTTAAAAAATCAGGTTCTTGCGCTTTGGTGAGTGAGAAATAAATCGGCTGTGATTCATCGTTTAGATAATTGTACAATCGTTCTACCCGTTGTTGTATATGGTCAAAATGCTCGTCAAAATTTACGTGTTTATCCGCAAAGACATTTTTCATAACCGGACGTGAACGAAAAGTAAAAAAAGCAAAGCGACTCATCAAACCGTTTTCGGCATCGGGGATGAGTGTGGGAACTTGCTTTGGCGTACCACTCAAAAGAATCGACAAACAAGGCGTTTCAATTTCCTTGTATTCGTCATCTTTTCGGCGTAAAAAATTAATCGGTTCGTGGTGAAATGCGCTGCGTAATATGTCGCTAAAATTGCCCCAATCCTGCTTCAGTGCGCCACTAAGTGTATCGGCTTCGCTGCAAAAAAACGTTCCACGTGCGCCGTTACTTTCCAAGACATCAATGAGTGCGCTCGCGCTGCTATTGGCAGGAATGTAATGGAGTAATTGCTTGGGGTGTGTCATACCTTCTTTGTCCTCTGCTTCGAGATATTCCTTTTTGAGTACCTCGTATTTGTCGCGCTTGCTCTTGTGTATGGACTGCGCGATACGCTTTGCCCACTTCAAACAGCCTTTGCCGGAACTTGCCGGAGCGACCACGAAAAAGAAAAAGTTTGCACCGATTTTGTCTTTGTCGTATATCCCGTACACCTTCGGCAAGCAACCACTCAAAACCGTCATCGCACCAAGAAAAACCAAATTTTTCTCTATCTCGTCCGAGAATACGCGACAACAATCATTCAGAATGGGCGGTAAATTTTCAAATACCGATGTTTCTAAAAAATGACTTTCGGGTGCTGATTGCGCCGGATGCTGCTCGTCCGATAAATTTTGATATTCTAATGAATTTTCAAGCATGTCAATAGGGGTTTATAGTTGAAGCTACCATTTGACCGTCTTTAAAGTCGAGCATGATAGACATATTCTTTTTTCCGGTTTTAGCAAGTTCTTGTCCTGCATTTTCAATAGTGGCGATGTATAGGAAGATTTGATAAAATTGTAGTCTATTGACTAACTCATTCACAAACTCAAAGGCGTGTTGTGTGGTCGTGATGCGATTTTTGTATTTACTGATAACCGCTTCGCTTGTATTGCCTTTGTTAGTGTAGTATGACAAATCGCGTTGGTCGGACTCTCTGATACTTTCAAGCCTTGATAGGATGAGCATTATATCATCTATGAGTTCTGTAAACGGCAAGGCTTGGACTTGTTGCGTGTTGATACTCATGGCTACGATTTTTTAAGGTTAATTGATTTCATGGCAGCCATGACCGCACCACGTTTGAAGTAAACACGGCGACCCATACGCAGGAAGGGTAATACACCTTCCTTTTTCCATTTATGAATCGTAGGCTTCGATATGTGCAGCATCTTAACGACCTGCTCGATGGTGAGTAGTTCTTCGGGGTCGTGGTCGCTTGGTGGTTGGTGGGCTTGGAGTTCTTCGCGGACGCTCTCGCGGATGAGGTCGCGGAGTTCGTGGGCGGAAAGTGATATTTGTATTTGTTGTTGCATATTGCACCTTATTTAAGTCGGACGAATCCGGCTGTGAATTAAATATGGTGCAATGATGTTGTTTCGGATTTGTCGCTGCAACAGCTACGACAAAAATGACAATTACGACAAATTATTTTTCCAGTTTCATGTGTTTGTGGACTGGAGACCGTTTACTTTGTGGTGGTCGCCTATCGTCATATAGACATCTATTAATGGTTTTCGCTAAAATCGACTCTTCTTTTCCGGTGAATGAATTGGCGATAATTTTAGGTAATGTTTTCATCATATTTCTACACTTCAAAAAAGGCGTATCTACACCTTCCATGAATAATTCGTAAAATACATTTGCTAATTTTGTATCGGTTTGATTCCAAGTCATCATGTCTTTGTTCGACTTTGTATCTTCTTCAAAATAGGGTATCAAATCTTTTTCTTTGATTGGCTTACAGTTTTTGTTGCAGAAATTACGTATGATAAAACCCATTATTGCCCCGTCATTTGCTTCTAATGTTTGCCCCTTTGGGGTACGCTCTTTTCTAAGGGCTTGCATCAAATACACAAAATGCTTTATGTCGATAGTAAATACTAATTTATCTTTGGGGATTTTTGGTGTGTGAGGAATATTTAATGGCGTTGAAACTTCCTTTGAGGGTGTGATTTGAATGTTTGGATTTTGTAACCATTGCCTTGCTTTTTTTTGTTGTGAGGGTTGTATAGCGTGTAAATATTGGTTCATGCTATCTTCCACAAATTCAAAATAGTTTTCACCATCATACTTTTTCCATTGGATGTTGAGGTATTTATTTACTTCCCAAGTAGCCATTTGGCGAAGTCCGTAAGCAAAACACCAGCCGATTTCTTTTTTTTCTTCCTCCATATAATCAGCACTAAACTTTACTAATCCTTGACCCGTTTTTTGATTTATTTTAATTGTAAGTAAATTTGAAATTGCATTTTCTGTTTTTTTAGATTTGATTGAGCGATTAAATATGTTTTCAAATTTTCGTATAACAATTCCCTCCAAATGCTCTTGTAATTGTTTAATTCTGTATGAAGGTATGTAATTAGGCTCAAAAGCCCTTTCTTTAACTGCAACATCTATAAAGTGGAATGCCTCAAAATAAAATATAAGAAAGATATGATTGGAGTATTTATCTTCCTCGTTAGTTCCGTCAAAGAGTATTATTCCGTTGATAAGTGATTTGAGAAATTTACTTTTTGCAATAAATTCACTTAATTTTTGTCTATCGGGTTTTGTATCTGCTCCTTTTGATTTGGTTTCGCCGATATTACTAAAACCACTTTTTACATCTTGTGTTTCACTTTCAAAAATTGGTACTTTAATATTTCCAAGTAGCCCAAGTTCTTTATCATGTTTATAGCGAATTACCCAACATCTGTATATTCTAAGAATGATTATAAGAGCATCAAGTATCTCGGAGGCTTCAACATACTCTGTTCTTTTTTCCTCATCTATACTTTCATCTTGCGAAATATTTGAATATTTATTACTTTTTTCATCCCAATACGGTATTATTAATTCTACACATTGACACAAATATTTATGTAGTGTTTTCTGAATACGAGGATTATTTAGTAGTGAGAGATTGTGAGATAGTTTGTGTCTGACTAATGATATGTCATTGCCTAAATCAATAATCTTTAGAAGTTCATCCGACGGAATAGGCAGGTTTTTAGGAAAGTCAAATTCTATGTTTTCTAAAGTATAGATGTTTTCCATGTTTGGTAAGATGTGGATGCGGTGAAAAAGCCTAAATTTACCCAACTTTCACCTCATTTCACCTATTTTCCCTTGTCACATTTTACAATTTCTTACATTATTTATCAAAATTTTACAAAATGCCCTTACAAAGTCTTGAAATTCCATAAATTGCAAGCTACTACTCCCGATAAATGGGCGTTGAAAACAAAAAGAAAGGCATCAGATACATGGCACGTAAAAAACAGAAACTCGAACTCACTTGGATTGGAAAGGGAGATGAACCCAAACTTGAACCCCGTATCCTTATCGAACAACCCGAATACAGCTACGGCGACCCCGACACCCAAAACATGCTCATACATGGGGACAACCTACTCGCCCTCAAAGCCCTCGAACAAGAATATGCAGGAAAAATCAAGTGCATCTACATTGACCCACCATACAATACAGGCAGTGCATTTGAGCATTATGATGACGGGGTAGAACATTCGCAATGGCTCAATCTGATAACGCCAAGATTAAAAATTCTCAAAAAATTACTTTCCGAAGACGGCAGTATTTGGATTTCGATTGATGATAATGAATGTCATTACCTCAAAGTCCTTTGTGATGAAATTTTTGGACGTAGTAATTTTATTGCGAATGTTATTTGGCAAAAAAGAACATCACCCGATGCAAGACTAAGACTTGGGGCAGCCCACGATTATCTTTTAGTTTACAGTAAAAATTCATTTAAAGTAAAAAAAACGATGAATCAGTTACCCTTGTCTGAAAAAAGAAAAAAAGATTTGTAACTACTCAGGTACTCTAAAAATTGACATTATTAACTGATAATCAATTATTTATAATGAAAATTATAATTATTTAAATTTAATTAATTAGTTTTTATATTTTATTTAATTAACTGACTTAAAGTTACTTGCTTAAATAATTAATATTTTAAAATTATAATTTATAAATAATTATTTTTTGTTAATTGTTGATATTCAAGCTTTTTGACCACCTGAGTAGTTACAAAGATTTTAAAAACCCTGATAACGACCCAAGAGGTGTTTGGGCATCCGTTGATTTTACTGGAATGTCAGGACACGCAACTCCTTCACAATTTTACACAATTACTTCACCCAACGGTAAAGAACATACTCCACCAGCCGGAAGATGTTGGGCTATTGCCAAAGCAAATTTTGATAAATTAGTAGCTGACGGTAGGGTTTGGTTTGGCAAAGACGGGAATGCAAGACCAAGACTAAAACGCTATCTCTACGAGTTGAAAGGACAAAATGCTTGGACATGGTGGACGAATAAAGAAGTTGGACACAACCAAGAAGGAAAAAAGAGATATTAAACCTATTTGGGAAAAAAGATGTTTTCGACACTCCGAAGCCCGAAAGATTAATTGAAAGAGTAATACATATCGCTTCAAATCAAGGTGATTTAGTCCTCGACTCCTTTCTCGGTTCGGGTACTACGGTAGCCGTAGCGCATAAAATGGGTAGGCGGTACATTGGTATTGAGTTAGGTGATCATGCTTATACCCATTGTTATCCGCGCCTCAAACAAGTAGTCAAAGGGGAGCAAGGCGGTATCAGTGAGGCGGTCAAATGGCAGGGTGGCGGTGGTTTCAAATTCTACACATTAGCCCCAAGCCTACTCCGCAAAGACAGTTACGATAATTTGGTAATTGAAGAACAATATAATGCCGATATGCTCGCGGCTGCAATGGCAAAACAAGAAGGTTTCCGCTATCAGCCGGACGATATGGTGTATTGGAAACAGGGCATCAGCACCGAAAAAGACTACATCTATACCACCACTCAATTCATCACAGTAGAGACACTTGACCATATATACGAGCGTATGCAGCCGGACGAAAGTTTGTTGATATGTTGCAAGTCATTTTCCACCGAATGTAAACACCGTCACCCTAATATCACTATCAAAAAAATCCCTCAAATGCTCATTGGAAGGTGCGAATTTGCTGAAGATGATTATAGTTTCAATATCATCAATATGCCTTTTGACAGAGAAGCCGAAGAAATCGCAGACGAGATACCGGACGAATCCAACGAGACAGCCTCCGAACCAAATTTGACACAAAAAACCTTATTCGATTAAGCATGAACTCAACGACACAATACATCAAAAACAGACTTTCGCTACGCGAACCCTTACAAGAATCCCTTGACATTGTAGCCCTTCTTGCCGACGAACTCGATTTGAGTAAAGACGCGAATTTGACCGCCGAATTGGAGAAAGTCACAGCACATCACCCCACCTGTACCGATTTTGAACGGGCGTTCCCTTCGCTTACTTTTGCCATAGCCACAGGGGTCGGCAAGACTCGTTTGATGGGTGCTTGTATCACTTATCTGTACCTTGCCAAAGGCATCAAAAATTTCTTTATACTCGCGCCGGGCAGCACCATTTACGAAAAGTTGATAGAGGACTTTGGCAGTCCGGGCTTTCGTAAATATGTATTCAAAGGTATTGCGGAATTTGTAACCAATCCGCCCGTCATTATTACAGGCGAAAACTACAGACAACAAGGCAATTTATTTGAAGAAGGTGAAATACGAATTAATATTTTTAACATTCAAAAATTCAATAGAGATACCAAAGTAGGACGTGGTAAAAAGGACAAAGATAAACCACCGCGTATCAAAGGATTTTCAGAGTTTCTTGGTCAAAGTTATTGGCAATATCTTATGAGTGTGAATGATTTGGTCATACTAATGGACGAATCTCACCGCTATCACGCTAATGCAAGCAAAAAAGCAATCAACGAATTAAAACCTATACTTGGCTTGGAAATGACCGCCACACCGATAGCACAGGACGATAGTACATTCAGAAACGTGGTGTACGAGTATTCGCTTGCACAAGCCCTCGCCGACGAGCGTTACGTGAAAGTTCCCACCATTGCCAAACGTAGAAATTACAGTACAAAAGGTAAGTCCGTAGAAGAAATAGAGCGCACAAAATTAGAGGATGCTGTTAGTATTCATCTTGACACTAAAAATGCGCTCGAAATCTATGCTGCCAATAATCAGGTCAAATTGGTGAAGCCTTTTATTTTGGTGGTTTGTACGGATATTAACCACGCACAAAGAACTTTTGAACACATTAATTCGGACGCATTTTATGACGGTCAATTCAAAGATAAAGTCTTGCAAATTGATTCATCTACCAAAAAGACAGAGGACGTGGAGCGACAATTTCTTACATTAGAACAAACCGATAATGAAATAGAAATCGTCATCCATGTCAATATGCTCAAAGAGGGTTGGGATGTGACCAACCTTTATACGATAGTACCGCTACGTGCTGCCAATGCGCCCGTATTGATTGAACAAACGATTGGTCGCGGTTTGCGTTTGCCCTACAATGGGAAAAGAACGGGTGAGGAAAAAATTGATAAACTCACCGTAGTTGCTCACGATAATTTTGAGGCGGTTCTTGAACAAGCGAATAATCCCGAATCTATTTTGAATAAGGTAAAATTTGTTGAAATAGACGAAAATGATTTAAGACGAAAATCGGTTGTCGTTACTTCAAAGCCTACTTTAGAAAAACAAATGGAAGAAGAACAAGATGCAATAAAAGACATCCAAGAGCCGAAGAAAAAGCAAGATGCACAAAATACGGCAGATGCCAAAAAAGCATTAATTGACGCTTTACCGGATTTGAGTAAAGACAAGGACATCAAGAATATAAACGACCTCAATAAGCCCGAAATAAAGAAAAAAGTCATTGAGAAAGTCAAGCATAATTTACAAAAAGGACAACAAAATTTATTCACTGATGAAATCGTAAAGGAAGCCGGTGCACTTTATGAGTCGTTGGTAAATGCTTATAAAAACAGCATCATTGAAATTCCGAGAATTGTATTGAAACAAGGCAAGGTGTCTGCACGTTTTGAACACTTTGATTTGGATGTTTCGGGTATGAATTATCAAGTCCTCGAAGAAGAAATAGTACGTATCAATCTCACCAATCAACAAGACATAGAAATCATCAAAGCCCGTTCAAGTGGAGCGAGTGAAAACCCTTTGAATCTAATTGTAACGGAAATTCGCAGTTACCCTGAAATTGACTACGATAAAAATTCTGACTTACTCTTTCACCTTGCCAACCAAGCCTTTGAGAAAATCAAAACAACCATTCCCGACGACAAAAATTTAGAGCTTGTCGTAAGGCAATTTAAAGCATCCATAGCGGAACGCATTTACCGGCAAATGAAAGCTCATTTTTCATTAGTTCAACAAGAATTAGCCCCTGCACAAGTCATCCCTTTTCAAAAAATTGAAGCATGGAATTTTTCAGAACATATTGATTACGGGCGTAAAGTTGTTAGCGACACCATTAAACCCGTTAAAGATATTCCGAAATACATTTTTGGCGGTTTTCTGAAAGCCGGACACCGAGCATATAAATTTGACAGCAAACCGGAAAAAGACCTCGCCTACGTACTCGAAAACGACAAATCCGTACTCAAATGGCTGCGTCCTGCCCCAAAGCAATTCCGAATTTATTGGGATAATAACTCCAAACGTTATGAACCTGATTTTGTAGTCGAAACGAAAGATAAAATTCACATGCTTGAGGTCAAAAGAGCCGACCAACTCAATGACCATGATGTATTAGAGAAGAAAGCACAAGCCGAAAAATACTGTCAGCAAGCAACGGATTACAATGTGGCAAACGGTGGAAAGTCATGGACTTATGCGATTATTCCACATGATAAAATTAATACTACATTTAATTTGCAGTATATTTTGTCAATTTCATCTTAACATTTGATAATCAAATAAATAAAACAAAAAACACATTATGGCTATATGGTTAATCCGTGCCGGGAAGTCCGGCGAATATGAATCTAAATTTTTGGACGAAGGCAAGGTATATCTCACATGGGATTATCTCAAGATAGATTTGTCGGGGTTTTCAGACCGTCAAAAATTACTTAAAGAACTACTCCAAACCTATCCTGATGCGAAAAAACGCACCGTAATGAATTGGCGAAGTCAAATACACGCCTTTGCACATCGCGTAAAAAAAGGGGATTGGGTGGTACTACCGAGCAAATTTAAGTCCGCTATTCATATCGGTAAGGTGACAGGCGATTACGTCTATGACAGCAAGGCAGGCAACCCGTATTATCACTGCAAAACCGTTGATTGGTTTGGTATGGATATTCCCCGGTCTAATTTTGACCAAGACATTTTATATTCCTTCGGTGCGTTTATGACCGTCTGCCAAATCAAACGCAATAATGCCGAAGAACGCATAAAGCGCATGAGTAAAAATAATTGGCAGGTCAAAACGTCTGATGTAGTCGCGCCCGGTGCCACTGACGGAGATGTTGATGATACTCGATGTTCAAGTTTTTGTAATGAAATTTAAACGAATATATTCAAATTTTGTTTTATAGCATGTCGAATGCACAAATTCTATCCTTCATAAAAGGCTATATAAATTTGGTTAATATAATTTTGAA
>Ga0209093_1000696_pt1 | contig 18703 bp, 14 predicted proteins | sample SidtaG_4_FD_187450 | JGI IMG/M metagenome (GOLD analysis project Ga0209093, IMG submission 187450) | Marine algal microbial communities from Sidmouth, United Kingdom - Sidmouth_Male1 metaG (SPAdes) (version 2) | ecosystem: Host-associated > Algae > Red algae > Unclassified | place: Sidmouth... | reverse complement strand
ATTTAGGTTTTGAATCCATTAAGTTAAAAATTACAAGAGATCTCTCTAAGGGAACAGAATTAGACATTGCACTATATCCAAAAGTAGAAAGTTTGGATGAAGTTGTTATTGGTTACAAATTAATTGGCGTTTTAGATATTGATATTAAAAAAGTTCCTAAGGATAAATTTAACAGAGTTCATATTAATGGTTTACCACAAACTTATGAAGTTCAAAAATCTGGTAGCAAATCTTTATCTACAACAAGTAATATTTTAAAATCGGTTATGAATCCTGTAGATGGTATTTATAATCTATTTGGTAAAAAACCCAAAAGACTTGAAAAAATAAAAGAATTAAAAAATAAAGATGCTACTAGAAATATTTTAACCAGTAGATTTGATCGTGAAATTATTTTGGATTATTTAGAAATGGACATCAATCAACTTACTGAGGTTTTAAATGAGTGTAATTACTCTCCTTACTTTATTTCTAAAGCTACCGACTTACAATTAATAGAAGCTGTGTTAGAATGTTATGAAAATCACAAAGCAGTAAAAAAAGGAAGTACCTTTAAAGAGAAAGTAACTAAATAATTGACTCTCCGTTTGTGTTAGTTGTTAATACATCGCTCATATAGTCTAAAAAAGGTCGAGAGGCTTTAAAAGAACTCATAACAATATTATAAAAGTTTGGTGATAAAACTTCTTTATCACCAAACTTTTTTAACAACATAAAATCTTTTTTACGAATCAATTTAATATTAGTGTGTGCTTTATCAAATCCTTTGGGTGCAGTTTTTAAACTATTCCCATGATGAAAACCCCCAAAATATGTCTGAAAATCAGGATGACTAATTATTTTATCAATTTCAGAACTATCCAGCTCAAACTCCCTTCTAATTCTTAACAAATCTTCTTTATTGGGTTGCCAAAAGCCAACGGCAATAAAAGATGCCCCTGGTGAAATTTCTACATGATAACTTCCTCGTAAAGCTTCTGTAGCTCTTAAGTAACTACAACTTCTGTATGTTTTGTAAGGAGTTTTGTCTTTAGAAAATCTAATATCTCGATAAATTCTATAGGCTTTCATTTTTTCTATATTATCTTCTTTTCTTAACCCATCTAATACACTCGTAAAAAAAGTTTTTATAGTAGCCTCTTCTTCCTCAAACCAAGTTTTATTTTCTGCAAACCACTCTCTTGTATTGTTGTTTTTTAACTGATTTAAGTATGTTAAAACAGAAGGTGCTACTTTTATAGACATTTTAATGTAAATTAAATATAATGTTTAAATATACGAAAATAGCTAAGTTACTTTTATAAAAAAACTACGTATTGAAAGTAAATCCATAGCCTTTTTTAAACAAAAATAAGTTGTATTATATATTTAAAATTATGATTCTAAATATATAATACAACTTATTGTGCATAAATCTAGTATTAGTAACTCTTATTAATCTAAATTTTAAATCTATTTCTATTTTATAAAACTATATTTTTTTAAAAGTCATCCTTGTTTTTTTAAATCTAATTTAGTTAGTAAATATTTAACTATTTTACCATGTTTTTTGAAAAGAACACCTGTCTTCCGTTTTTCAAAATTAAATCTTTACCTGTAAGCTTTATGATAGATTTTTGACGAATATCGGTACTAGAAGCTCCTATTTTAAATTCATAATTTCCAGCTTCTACAATCCATTTATCATTTTTATATTGAACTAACTGCTCTGGAGATATACTAAATGATAATGTTTTCTTTTCTCCTGCTTGTAAATTAACTCTTTGAAATCCTTTTAATTGAATTGGCTTAATTGTAGCGTTCTTATCTACAGGAGACACATACAATTGTACAATTTCTGTTCCTGCTACTTTTCCAGTATTCTGTATATCCAAACTAATCTTAAAACGATCTTTTGTTATTTTTGCTTTAGATTTTATTTTTAAATTAGAATAATCAAATGTAGTATACGATAAACCAAATCCAAAAGGATACAAAGGAGGGTTTTTAGAATTGTAACCGTTTTGATAATTTACCTCTACTTTGTCCTGATTATTAGGATATGTTACACATAATTTTGCTGATGGATTTACAAACCCTGCCAAAATATCAGCAATAGCATTTCCTCCTTCTTCGCCAGGAAACCATGCGTTTACAATTGCCGCACATCGTCCTTCTAATTTATCAATTACTTGTTGTCTTCCTCCAAACAATACCAAAACTACAGGTTTTCCTGTAGCTAATAATTGCTCTACAAAAGCTTCTTGATCTCCAGGTAGTCCAATTCCTTTTCTACTTCTACCCTCTCCATTTAAGGATATATTTTCACCAACAGCAGCTATAATTACATCACTTTGCGCTGCTATTTTAAGAGCTTTTGTTAAATTTGGTTGTGGCAAACCCTGAACGGTTAATAATTTTAACTTTCCTAATCTATCATCACCAAAACCACTTTTATCAATTTTAGCCTCTAACCCAGCACTCCAATCACAACCACGTTCGTGTGTAATTTCTACCTTATTCCCTAATCTATTTTCTAGCCCATCTTTTAAAGTTATCAACTTAGGGCTATTTGGGTTGTACTGCTCACCTTTCCAAAAAGCTCTCATTGCTTGGTAGGTATAATCACCTAACAACCCTTGTGTTGTTGCTGCATTAGGACCTACTAAGGCTATTTTCTTAATTTCTTTTTTTAAAGGTAAAATTCCATTATTTTTTAACAATACTATTGACTGACAAGCCGTTTTGTAAGCCAAATTTCTAAAGGCTGGAGAATCAAAATCTAAAGCTCCATCCTTTCCTATAATTGGGTTTTTATCTAACAACCCCAATTTAGCTTTCATGGTTAAAGATCTTTTTACAGCTCTATTGATAACCCCTTCTGTAACCAATCCTTTTTGAATAGCATTTGGTAATAAAGGATAGGTAGTAGGTGCTGACAATTCAATATCTACACCCGAATTTATTGCCATTGCACCTGCTGTCATAGGATTTGGAGCTTGTTTGTACTTTCTATATACCATATTAATAGCTCCGTAATCACTAACAACCAAACCATCAAAACCAATTTCACGTCTTAACATTCTATCCAACATGGTTGGACTTACAGAAATAGGTAAAGATTGGTAAACCCCATACGAAGGCATCACACTTTTTGCTCCTGCTATTTTAATACATGCCTCATGAGGCATTAAATACTCTTCATACAATGTTTTAGCATCGTTATTTTTGGTTCCATATCCTGCAAAATGTTTTACCGTTGCTGCAACTCCCGTTTTAAAATCGTTTCCTTGTAGGCCTGTTACAAAGGCAACTCCTAATCTTGAGGTCAAATAAGCATCCTCCCCATAACTTTCTTGATGACGATTCCAATGAGCTGTTCTACTTAAATCTAACATTGGAGACAACGCAAAAGTTGCCCCTGCGGCACGCATGTTTTGAGAGGTTGATTTTGTGTTTTGTTCAATTAACTCAGGATTCCAAGAACATCCAACCCCAATTTGTTGCGGAAAAGTTGTAGCCCCTTGAGTTGCGAAACCTGTAATAGCTTCTTCGTGAAAAATAGCTGGAATTTTTAAACGTGTTTCTGTCATTAAATGATGTTGAATTTCACGTACTAAATCTCTTAAATCTTCTGGTGACAATGCTTGTCCTGTAGAAAACTGACAAAAATGACCAATTCCATGAGGGATGTGTTTTTTAAACTTTTCTTTAGAAAACTTTCCACCTTCCATGATATCTCTTAAACGAGTACCCGTAATTTGAGCTAGTTTTTCTTCCATGGTCATGTTTGCCATTAAACTTTTTACCTTAACCTCAATTTCTGGTGTGCTAAAAGGCTTGGCTAATTTTTCTTGTCCAAAAAAAACACTTTGAACAAACAATACTCCTGTTATAAAAAAAAATTTCATTGTTGTTTATTAAAATTGAATAATAATATTCTATATGTAATACTTTTTTTTAAATATTGATGGGATATAAAAATGATATATTCTTATTTATCATATTATTTAATAGAGTAAAATATAAATTTAATTATAATATAGATTCTGTTTTATAGTTAAATTTACAACATAAAAAAAGTCAAAATATATTTTATATTTTGACTTTTCTTATAAATAATTAATTTTATTTCTTACTGTTATAGCTCTTCCAATCTACACCTTTTTGTAATTCCATAACATCAATTTTCTTGTTTTTATCTGTGTCATAAGCTAAAAACCAATCTTGCGGCTTTATAAGAACATTGTAAGGGGTTTTTTTACCTACATAATATACATTCATTTCATTTAATGTAACATAGCCATTGTTATCTATATCAAGTGTTTTTAATTTTTGTTGTGCTTCTTCTTTTTTTATACCTACAGAAACAATCATAAATTTAGGAACTTCAACAACTTTTACTTTAGTTGCTTTTTTGTTCATAAATTTGGCCTTAAAATCTTCTAAACTCATTTCTTCTTCAACTCCATGATCATCAGAAGTTATTACTAGGTTTTGTTGTAAACTCAATTCAACATCTGGAACATGTTCTGTTTTTTCTATAGTTGATATAATATCATTTTTAGATTCAAAAGCAGATTCACTATTAGTATTGCTTCTCGTTTTTTCTGCAAACTTATTTTTTCTAGCTTTCACTCTTATGGAGTGCGCCTTCCAGTCTAAGCCATTTTTTATTTCTGCCAAACTAACAATTTTATCTTCGTTAGTGTCATAGGCATCAAATCTTAACAATGGATCTATTTCTTTTCCTTCCCAGTTTAGTAAGTTTTTATAATAATCTTTCATCTCTGAAAAATCTATTATAAAATCTTTATTCTTATTAATGGTATCAAATAATTCTTTTCCTGCTAAGTATTTATCCTCAGGTTTCTTTGTTTGCGCTTGTGAGCTTGCAAAAATAAATAACGATAAAGAAGCTATGGTTACTTTTACTATTTTCATATTGCGTATAATTTAGTTTAGTTTTCGAGGTATAAAGTTATTATTATTTTTAATATTTTAGGGGTATACAAACCCTTTTTTTTTGGGGGGAAGGTATAATTATGGCCAAAGTGCGTTATCATCTTCATCCCATTTTACTCCAAACTGAATTTCTTGTAAGACAGAATTTGTAAACCAAAAAAACATATTAGCCTGATCTACATCTATCAATTCATGATTAGGAGTTTCTGGTGTAGAATAATCTTCAAACTCCATTTCTCCTAATTGGTGTTTTTCAATAAAGTCTTGAACCTCTTCTACTCCTTTACCTACAAGCCCTACTCCTTCTAGTTCAAAATAACTAGAATTGATTGTAATGGTTTCTAACCTCCAATCTTCTTCTTCATCAAAAGAAAAAGCAATACCACAAGTATCATAATCCCATGTTTCTACGGCATCTCCTGTTTCAAAATCTTTTTCTACTTCTTTTTCTGTAGGCATACCTAAAATACTTAAAACATCTGTTTTTAGCATTCCAAATTTTACCAATCCAACACCTACTCCTATTTTGATGTTTTTAATTTTCTCAATCATACTTTTTGATTTTGCTCTAAAACCCAATTTAGTGTTTTATTTACTTGCATACAACAAAACATCGTTAACACTTATTTCTTTTTCTCCCAAAATTAGCAATCGTTCAACTACATTGCGAAGTTCTCTAATATTCCCTGTCCAGTTGTATTCCTTTAGCTTTTTAATGGCTTCTTTAGAAAAAGCTTTTGGAGTTATTCCTTGTTCTTTTGCTATTATTTTAATAAAATGTTTTATTAATACGGGAACATCTTCCCTTCTTTCATTTAGAGCAGGTACTTTTATTAAAATTACTGCCAATCTATGGTATAAATCTTCTCGAAACTTTCCTTCAGCAATTTCTTTCCTTAAGTCTTTATTAGTTGCTGCTAAAACTCTTACATTTACCTTAATATCTTTGTCTGAACCTACTCTGCTAATTTTACTTTCTTGCAAAGCTCTTAACACTTTAGCTTGTGCAGACAAACTCATGTCACCTATTTCATCCAAAAAAATGGTACCTCCATTTGCTGCTTCAAACTTTCCTGCTCTATCTTTGTTTGCACCTGTAAAAGATCCTTTTACATGCCCAAACAGTTCACTCTCTATCAATTCTGACGGAATAGCGGCACAATTAACCTCTACCATTGGAGCTTTGGATCGTTCACTTAAATTATGTAGTCTATGAGCAACCAGTTCTTTACCTGTTCCATTACCTCCCGTAATTAAAACTCTAGCATCTGTTGGAGCTACTTTATCAACTATTTTCTTGATATGAGTAATGGGATCACTCTCTCCAATCATCTCATATTTTGTATTTACTTTTTTCTTTAAAATTTTATTTTCTACAATTAGCTGCTTTTTATCTAGCGCATTTCTAACGGTGTTTAACAACCTGTTTAAATCTGGTGGTTTAGAAATGTAGTCATAAGCTCCTAAACGCATGGTTTCAACAGCTGTTTCTAAATCTCCATGTCCTGAAATCATTATTACAGGAATTTCTGGTTTTAATTCTTTTAGTTTTTTTAACACCTCAACACCGTCCATTTTTGGCATTTTAATATCACACAATATCAAATCAAAATCAGCAACTTTAACTAATTCAATACCTTTTATTCCATCCTCTGCTTCTTCTACGTTGTAAGATTTGCTTTCATCAGAAATAATTCTTTTCAAAACTCTTCTAATGGCAGCCTCGTCTTCAATAATAAGTATTTTATTCATATCTTTTATTGTTTATAAAACATCCATTTTACCAATTGTTTTATGTTGGGTTTGTTTCCGTAGGTTAAAATTCCGATTCTATAAATTTTACTAGCTACAAAAACAGTTATTGTAAAACTAACCAATAATAATGCCAAGGACAAAATTATTTGCCAAAGGGGAACTCCAAACGGAATGCGCATTAGCATTACAATGGGAGAGGTAAATGGTATCATAGAAAATAAGGTGGCTGTGCTTCCATTTGGATTTCCGTTTATTACAGTAATCATCCCAATATAGACTGCAAACATTAGGGGTAACAAAATTGGATGTACAAATTGCTGTGTATCTGTCTCGCTATTTACCGCAGCACCAACAGATGCATAAAAACCGCTATATAACAAATAACCACTTATAAAAAAGAGCACAAAACAAATACTAATTTCTATAAAGTTTAGTTCCCACAAAGTAATAAAAGCTTGTGATATTTTAGAAGTTTCAGAAGTCTCTGCCAAAAAACTAGTTTGTAACAACGCTAAACCTCCTAATAACAAAATACCCCATATTACAAATTGTAACACTCCTGCCAATGCATTTCCTATAATTTTACCCAACATTAGCTGAAAAGGTTTTACGGTACAAATCATAATTTCAATTACTCTACTATTTTTTTCCTCAATAATACTTCGCATTACAGAATTTCCGTAAATAATTACAAACATCATTACCAAGTACCCCAAACCAACTCCAATAATACCTTGTGTCCACTTTTTAATTACATTTTTAGTGGGGCTGCTTTTTACAATCTTTACTTGTTTTTCACCAATAATAGTCTCTATCACATCTGCATCAACCTTAAGTTTTTGCAAGGTTTCCAACCTATACTGTATTAATAATAGATTTTGTAAGGCTATAAAAGGAGTTTCTTCGTTCCCATAAATCATTTGTGATTGCTTATCGTTTGTTGTATATACCAAGCCTGTATATACCTCGTCATCCACCAATTTCTGGGCTTGTTTTAAAGAAATATGTAAATTTTTTTGAATAGATATATTGGGTAATTCTTGCTGTATTTTTTTTTCTAGGTCTGATGTTGTTACACTTAAAATAGTAGGATTCTCCTCTACTTCTTTATCCTTATTCGCAAAATAAAAAATAGCAGAAAACATCCCTATCATTAATAAAGGACTCAAAAAAATCAATACCAAATACGCTTTACTTTTTACTTTTGTTAAAAATTCTCTTTTTATAATCAACAGTAATTTATGCATCTTGAATTGTTTTGATAAAGATTTCTTGAAGATTTGGTACGTGCTGTTTGTACAATATTAGTTTTCCAATATTTAAAAGCTCATTTAATAGTTTATCTTCTTTATTATTTTTAAAAATTTCCATTTTTAAAATTGTTTCATTTTTAAAAATTATAGTGGTTTTATAGTTTGGGTTAGCCATCAACTCTACTAATTTATCTTCTTTAAAATTTTGAATAGAAACTTCATATATTTCTTGAGCATACTTTTGCTGAATTGCATCAATACTTCCATCTAACAACACTTTTCCATTATGCAACAAACAAATAGCATTACACATTTCTGTCACTGATTCCATTCTATGAGACGAAAACAAGATAGTAGTTCCTTGTTTTGATAAATTTTTAATTTCATGTGCAATTACCTGTGCATTAATAGGATCAAAACCACTAAAAGGTTCGTCTAAAATTAACAAATCTGGCTGATGTAGCACTGTAATAATAAACTGTACTTTTTGTGCCATACCTTTAGATAAATCCTGAATTTTTTTATGTTTCCAATCTAAAATTTCAAAACGTTGCAACCAATATTTTAATTGGATTTTTGCTTGGCTCTTAGTCATTCCTTTTAATTGCCCAAAATACATAGCTTGCTCTTCTATAGACATATTTTTATACAAACCTCGCTCTTCAGGCAAATAACCTATATACTGAACATCTTTTGCGGTAATTAATTTATTTTTAAATAAAACCTCTCCCTCATCTCCTTCTATAATTTTATTTAGAATTCGAATCAACGTAGTTTTTCCTGCTCCATTCTGACCAATCAATCCGTAAATTGTTCCTTTCTCAATTTTTATATTAATTGTATCTAAAGCTCTTTTAGTCCCGTAATTTTTAGATAAATTATAAATTTTTAATAAGGGATTATTCATGTTTTAAATCTTATTTTTTTTCAAGCGATAAAGATATTACTTGTTATTCCATTTTCTTTATTTGTTTATACAAAATAAAGATGTTTTTATCCAACTACAATTTATATACTCTCACAACCATATTATTAAATTCTCAATAAAAAACCATTTTAAATATTAAAACATCATTTTAAAACAAATTAACTACGCCTATACCAATAATTTTAACTATATTTAAAGGGATGACAGATAGAATTACAGCTTTTTACTACTTATATCTAAGTACTTGGTAATCTATCAATAAAAGGTATACAGAACAAGCCACCAAAAAGATAGCATTATAATCATGGATTTATATTGACAAGTATTAACTCCTAAAACAGCAATTAAGGCTACTAGTTTGGCTTAAATATCTAATAAAATAGATGCTATGGAGTATATACAAATACCCCAGTACCAATGACCAAAAAAATATATTGGTAAAACTAACAGATAAAGGAAAAGAACAACGAGAAATTTATAAACAGCTAATTTTTAAGGTTAACAAAACGATTGAGAACAACTCAACCCAAAATACAAGGCTTTATAGAAACCACAGAAGTCATCCAATCTTTAATTGAAAACAAAAAAATCTTTGAGGCATGAAAAGAAAAATAAATAAAATAGCAATCATCGGTTCCGGAATTATGGGTTCTGGTATTGCTTGTCATTTTGCCAATATTGGTGTAGAAGTCCTTTTGTTAGATATTTCTCCCAAAGAATTAAATGATAAAGAAAAGGCAAAAGGTTTAACTTTAGAACATCCTTTGGTAAAAAACAGAATTGTAAATAGTAATTTGTTAAAAGCTATAAAATCCAACCCAGCTCCGTTATACACAAAAAAATTTGCAGATAGAATTGCCACAGGAAATTTAACAGATGATATTTTTAAACTGAAAGAGGCAGATTGGATTATAGAAGTTGTGGTAGAACGTTTGGATATTAAACAAAAAGTGTTTGAACAAATAGAAGCCCACAGAACTCCAGGTACGTTAATTACAAGTAATACTTCTGGTATTCCTATTCAATTTATGAACAAAGGACGCTCTCAAGATTTTAGAGAACATTTTGCCGTAAGTCACTTTTTTAACCCTCCTAGATATTTAAAATTATTTGAGGTGATTCCTGGTCCAGATTGCAAACCAGAAGTAATTGATTTCTTGATGGACTTTGGAGCAAAATTTCTTGGAAAAACTACCGTTTTAGCCAAAGATACTCCTGCTTTTATTGGGAATAGAGTCGGAATTTTTGGGATTATGAGTATGTTGCATATTGTAAAATATTTAGGCCTAACGGTTGAAGAAGTTGATAAATTAACAGGACCTATTATTGGTAGACCAAAATCAGCCACTTTTAGAACTGTAGATGTGGTAGGTTTGGATACTTTGGTACACGTTGCCAATGGTTTGTACGAAAACTGTAAAAAGGACGAAGCTTTAGAGTTTTTTAAACTTCCTGGTTTTATGCAAACTATGTTAAATAACAAATGGTTAGGAAGCAAAACAGGAAAAGGTTTTTATCAAAAACATGTAGATGCTAAGGGAAATAAATCCATTTTAGCCTTAGATTTAAACACTTTAGAATATGCCCCTTCTAAAAAAGCGAAGTTTGAGAGCTTAAATGCTACCAAAACAATAGATAAAGTTGCTGATCGTTTTAAAATATTAATTAAAGGTAAAGACAAAGCTGGAGAGTTTTACAGAAAAACTTTTGCTTCTTTATTTGCTTATGTAAGTCATCGTATTCCAGAAATATCTGATGAACTTTACAGAATTGACGATGCCATGAAAGCTGGTTTTGGATGGCAACACGGGCCTTTTGAAATTTGGGATGCTATGGGTATAGACAAAGGGATTGAATTGATTAAAGCTGAAAATTTATCCTATGCTTCTTGGGTTGATGTATTAAAAAGTACAAAAAACACTTCTTTTTACACGTTAAAAGAGGGAAAGAGGAATTTTTACAACATCCCTTTAAAAGAACATACCTTAATCCCGGGACAAGAGAGTTTTATCATTTTAAACAATATCAGAAAAGAAAAAACAATTTGGTCCAACGCAGAAGCATCCATACAACATTTAGGAGATGGAGTTTTAAATGTAGAATTTCAATCTAAAATGAATACGTTGGGTAGCGGTGTTTTACAGGCTATTAACAAAGGTATTGATTTGGCAGAATCTGAATACGATGCTGTTATTTTAGGAAATCAAGCTACTAATTTTTCTGTGGGAGCCAATTTAGCCATGGTATTTATGCTGGCTATTGAGCAAGAATATGATGAATTGAATTTTGCTGTTCAATATTTTCAGAACACAGTAATGCGCATGCGTTACTCCTCCTGCCCTACTCTTATTACCCCAAGAGGATTAACTTTAGGCGGTGGATGTGAACTAAGTTTACACGCTGACAAGGTAATTGCTGCTGCAGAAACTTACACTGGTTTGGTGGAGTTTGGTGTAGGTGTTATTCCTAGTGGTGGTGGTACCAAAGAAATAACCAAAAGAGTTTCTGACTCCGTATTAAAAGATGATGTGAAATTGAATAAAATGCGTGATGCTTTTATCAATATTGCGATGGCAAAAGTTGCAACCTCAGCACACGAAGCTTATGATTTAGGCTATTACACAAAACACAAAGATTTAGTAGTGGTAAACGAAAAACAACAAATAGCAACTGCCAAAAGGCATGCAATTCAAATGTTAGAAGACGGGTATTTAAAACCAACTCCTGAAAAAGTAAAAGTGTTAGGTCAGCAAGTTTTAGGAATGTTTCAAGTAGGTGCTGACAGTTTGGTAGCGGGTAAGTACGCATCTGAGCATGATAGATTGATGGCTAACAAATTAGGTTATGTAATGGCAGGAGGAGATTTATCTGAACCAACAGATGTTTCTGAACAATATTTATTGAATTTAGAACGTGATGCTTTTTTATCTCTATTAGGAGAAAGAAAAACACTGGAGCGTATTCAGCACATGCTAAAAACAGGAAAACCATTACGCAACTAAAGTTTGTTTCTAATATAGATAAACGCTAAAAAGCCATACGCCAACAACTAAAAGCTTAAAAAATGAAAACAGCATATATAATTAAAGGATACAGAACCGCAGTAGGAAAAGCACCTAAGGGTGTATTCAGATTTAAAAGACCTGATGAATTGGCTGCGGATACTATAGAATATTTATTAGAGAAAACTCCAGAGTTAGACAAAACACGTATTGACGATGTTATTGTAGGAAACGCAATGCCTGAAGCTGAACAGGGGTTAAATATGGGGCGTTTGATTTCTTTGATGGGATTAAAAATTAACGATGTTGCAGGAATGACTGTCAACAGGTATTGTGCTTCTGGTCTCGAAACTATTGCCATTGCAGCTGCTAAAATACAATCTGGAATGGCAGATTGTATCATTGCGGGGGGTGTAGAAAGTATGTCTTACATTCCTATGGGAGGTTATAAACCCACTCCTAATTATAAAGAAACCAAAGCAGGAAATGAAGAATATTATTGGGGAATGGGATTGACAGCTGAAGCTGTTGCAGAACAATTTAAAGTTTCTAGGGAAGATCAAGATTTGTTTGCCTACAACTCTCATCAAAAAGCATTAAGAGCGCAAGCTGAAAATAGGTTTGAAGAAGATATTGTACCCATCAACATAGAAGAAATTTTTGTGGATGATACAGGTAAAAAACAAACTAAAAATTATACTGTTACCCAAGATCAAGGACCTAGAAAAGACACCTCTATAGAAGCTTTGGCAAGATTAAAACCTGTATTTACCAACAAAGGTTCTGTGACCGCAGGAAACTCATCTCAAATGAGTGATGGTGCTGCCTTTGTTATTGTAATGAGTGAGGAAATGGTAAAAGAGCTCAACCTAGAACCTGTAGCTAGAATGGTTTCTTTTGCTGCTGTGGGAGTAGAACCTAGAATTATGGGGATTGGGCCTGTAAAAGCAATTCCTAAGGTGTTAGCAAGAGCAGGAATGAGCTTGAAAGATGTTGAATTGATAGAATTGAACGAAGCCTTTGCTTCTCAGTCATTGGCTGTGGTAAAAGAGTTAGATATCAATCCTGAAATTTTAAACGTAAATGGTGGAGCAATTTCCTTAGGACATCCTTTAGGTTGTACAGGAGCAAAATTATCGGTTCAGCTAATTAATGAAATGAGAAAACGGAAAAACAAATATGGTTTGGTTACCATGTGTGTAGGAACTGGACAGGGAGCTGCTGGAATTTATGAGTTTTTAAAATAACAATTGTCATCTATTTAGTATAAAAAAAGAAGATAATAAAAAATATAAGAAAATGGAAAACACAATTAAAGGAGGAGAGTTTATAGTAAAAGATACAGATTGCAACCAAGTGTTTATTGTGGAAGATTTTTCCGAAGAGCAAAAAATGATGCAAGCATCGGTTACCGAATTTGTAGACCGTGAAGTTTGGCCACACAAAGAACGTTTTGAGAAAAAAGACTATGCTTTTACAGAAGAGTTAATGCGTAAAGCTGGTAAAATGGGATTTTTAAGTATTGCTGTTCCTGAAAGTTACGGAGGAATGGGAATGTCTTTTATGTCTACTCTTTTAGTTTGTGATTATATTTCTGGAGCATCTGGTTCTTTTGCCACTGCTTTTGGTGCACACACAGGTATTGGTACCATGCCTATTGTATTGTATGGTAACGAGGATCAAAAACAAAAATATGTTCCCAAATTAACGAGTGGTAAATGGTTTGGTGCTTATTGTTTAACAGAACCAGGTGCAGGGTCTGATGCCAACTCCGGAAAAACAAAAGCTGTTTTGTCTAAAGACGGAAAAAGCTATACAATTTCTGGGCAAAAAATATGGATTTCTAACGCAGGTTTTTGTAATCTGATGATTGTTTTTGCTAGAATAGCAGATGATAAAAATTTAACTGCCTTTATTGTTGAGTACGACAAAGAAAATCCAAATGGTATTACCATGGGGGAAGAAGAGCATAAACTAGGAATTAAAGCCTCCTCTACCCGACAGGTGTTTTTTAACGAAACCGTTGTACCTGCTGAAAATCTTTTATCAGAAAGACAAAACGGATTTAAAATTGCGTTAAATATTTTAAATATTGGACGTATTAAACTAGCTTCTGCTTGTTTGGATGCTAGCAGACGTGTTATTACAAATGCAGTAAATTATGCCAACGAGCGTAAACAGTTTAAAACTTCTATTGCTAATTTTGGAGCCATTCAAGAAAAATTAGCTTTAATGACTACCAAAACCTATGTAACAGAATCTGGAGTATACAGAGCTGGTGGTGACATACAACACAAAATAGAGGCTTTAATTGCAGATGGAATGGAACACCAAAAAGCGGAATTAAAAGGTGTAGAAGATTTTGCTTTGGAATGTGCCATTTTAAAGGTATACGGTTCAGAAGTTGTACAATATAATGCCGATGAGGGAATTCAGATTTATGGAGGAATGGGATTCTCTGAAGACACCCCTATGGAAAGTGCTTGGCGTGATGCTAGAATCTCTAGAATTTACGAAGGTACCAACGAAATTAATAGATTATTATGTATTGGAATGCTTCTTAAAAAAACCTTAAAAGGAGAAGTTGATTTGATGACTCCCGCAATGGCAGTTGCCAACGACTTAATGGCAATTCCTTCTTTTGAAATACCTGATTACAGTGTTTTATTCTCTCAAGAAAAAGAAATTTTAGGAAAACTAAAAAAAGTCTTTTTAATGATTGCGGGTAAAGCTGTAGAAAAATTTGGGATGGAACTAGAGCAACAGCAAGAAATTGTATTGTGTGCTGCTGAAATTTTAATAGAAATTTACATGGCGGAATCTACCCTTTTAAAAACTGAAAAATTAACCAACAAAACCCCTACAAAAGAAGCTGATTTGCAAATAGCCATGACACAGTTAAACTTGTTTAATGCTGTAGAAATTATTAACCGTAAAGGAAAAGAAGCTATTATTTCTTTTACTGAAGGTGATGAGCAAAGAATGTTATTAATGGGCTTAAAAAGATTTACCAAATACCAAAACTACCCTAACATTGTAGCTCTTAAAAAGAAAATTGCAGCTGTTGTTATTGCTAAAAATAAATATCCTTGTTAATTTTTGCCCCCTAACTATATACCCTACCCCAAAAAGGCACATTTAAAAATGTGCCTTTTTTATTTTTAAATCTATTCCACTCAAGTCAAAAAGTTATGGAAATACTTAAATAATATTAGACTTCTTAGAATACCTCCGCATACACCTGAACTAAATCCCTGTGAACAAGTACGGGTTTGCATCAAAAAGAGATTTAAAAATAAAACCTATATAAATTTACAAAATTTAAAAGAATGGCTAAAAATTTGTTAAAAATATGAGTAAAGAAACTATAAAATCTATTGTTGGTAATCATTATTACATAAATGCTTTTTTATGTGAAGTAAAAAATCGTAAATTGTATCACTTATCAATTTCTTGTTTAGAATAAGAACTTATCGTTTATTTCTTTTTCGTTTATAGTTTTTTTTATAATATCTAGATTTAGGTATTTTATTTTCCACAATTTCAACTCCTCTATTTCTTAATATCATTTCAATTAGTTCATGAGTTTGGTCAAATTGAAGTGCTATATCTTCTATTGAAACACCTTTTAAATATCTCTCTTGTATTTTATTCTGATCTAATTCTGTTATATGTTTTATCACTGAAATAGATTCTTTCGGAAGTTTTGCTTGATAGTTTTGAAGAACTTTAAGTATATCCGATAAAACAGAAGGATTTATTTTTATAGATTCTGATTTGTTCTTAGTATTTAAAATTGTTTGTACAATTTCTATGTATAATTGACCATTATCATGTTTTACTAAATCTATTAAAAAATCACTTTTGTCAAATTCAAGTTGAGTGGTTTCTAGGATTGTTTTCATTAGCTACTATCTTTGTATTTCATTTTAAAGACCACTATACTTCAAATAATAGCCACTTAAAAATCAAATAATTACATATTAAATATAGTAATAATTAAATATTTTAACACCAGACAATATAAAGATCTCTATGATACATTAAATACTAAAAATAGTTTATCACTTGACTTTGTTTATGACTATCATAAAAAAGTAATCCTTTACAAAACCAATATCAATGGTCATGGTACAGATGTTATCAGTTCTTTTTTAGCGCTGCTTTTTTTGCCATGTTTTCTTATTCCAATTTTTAAAGTCTTAAATATACAAATACAGTTTGTACCTTGTTTTTATTTAGTAAGCTTTTATTTGCATTTACTTATATGTGTGTTAATAGAGTGCACTCATCATTTGTTATCTTGTATAAAAATTACACAAACAAAAAGAAAATATGAGAGTCTTAACCAAATCCCGCTTTAAACTAGCTTTAAATTGCCCTAATAAACTATTCTACACTAAAAAAAAGGAATATGCCAATACTGAATTGGAAGATTCTTTTTTACAATCGTTGGCAGAAGGAGGTTTTCAGGTAGAAGAATTGGCACGTATGTACTACGATGGTGGAGTTTTGATTGATGGTGAAGATTGGAATTACAAATCTTTGGCAACAAGAACCAAGGAATTGTTAACCCAAGAAAATGTAATTATTTACGAAGCTGCTTTTTTGTTTGACAACCTTTTTATTAGAACAGATATTCTGGTAAAAAGAGGAAATTATATTGAACTGATAGAGGTAAAAGCTAAAAGTTACAATCCTGAAAACCAACATAATTTTACCAATGCAAAAGGAGGTATTAAGGGTGGTTGGAAATCTTATTTAATGGATTTGGCTTTTCAAAAACACGTTACTCAATTGTGTATGCCCAATGCAAATATTACTGCAAAATTAATGTTGGCAGATAAAACGCAAACCGCCACAGTGGATGGATTGAATCAATTGTTTAGGATTGCTAAAGACAAAACCAACCGTACAGGAATTATAAAACAAGTGGATGATGTTAATAAATTGGGAGCTCCTATCATCACGACCACCCATGTAGATGGTGTTATTAATGAAATTATTGAAGGAAAACACAAAGCTTTAGAAAACATGACTTTTCTTGAGGCCATTGCTTTTTTAAATGCTTTATATCAACAAGACACCTATGCCAATTGGCCTGTAAGCTGGGCTTGTAAAGGGTGTGAGTTTAAAGTTACCCAGGAACAAGAACAAGCAGGAATGCGTTCTGGTTTTAAAGAATGTTTTAGCAAACAATTGGGTTGGAGTAAATTTGAATTTGAACAACCTACTACTTTTGAAATATGGGATTTTAGAAGAGGTGGCAAATTATTTGAGCAAGGGAAACTATTTTTAAAAGACATACACAAAGATGATATTGGATTAAAAGCTGTAGCGGGTAGACTAAGTAGAACTGAAAGACAGATGCTACAAATTGAAAAAACGATTGCTAAAGATGTTACTCCTTATATTTTGACTGAGGAGTTAGCAGAGGAGATTAGCCAATGGAAATATCCTTTAAATTTTATTGATTTTGAAACCAGTACTGTTGCGCTACCTATGTTTATAGGAATGAAACCTTATGAACAAATAGCCTTTCAGTTTTCGCATCATATTCTCCATAAAAATGGGCAGGTTGAACATTATAGTGAATACATCAATACCACTCCTGGTGCTTTTCCTAATTTTGAATTTATACGAGCTCTTAAAAAAAGTTTAGAAACCAACGAAGGAAGTATTTTTAGATATGCTACACACGAAAATACCATTATGAATGCTATTTATGACCAATTGATGGCTTCTGAGGAAATAGACAAACAAGAGTTGTGTGCCTTTATTAAAACCATTAGTGTTTCTAAGAATAATCGTGTAGAAACTTGGCATGGTGAGCGTAATATGATTGATTTGTGTGAAACAGTAAAAAAGTATTATTATCATCCTTACACAAAAGGTTCTAACTCAATTAAAGCTGTACTTCCTGCAATTTTAAATACTTCTACTTATTTACAAGAAAAATACAGCCAGCCTATTACAAACATTGGTGTGAGTTCTAAAAATTTTGAGGAACATCATGTTTGGTTAGCAATGGAAAATAACAAGGTAAAAGATCCTTACAAAACATTGCCTCCATTATTTAAAGATTGGTCGGATGATGATATTGAACATACCTTGTCTGGAATTACCAATATTGATAATGGTGGACAAGCATTAACCGCTTATGGAAAGTTACAGTATGTAGATATGAGTAAAGAAGAACGAACAGCTTTAAAAAACTCTTTATTAAAGTATTGTGAATTGGATACTTTGGCTATGGTGATGATTTTTGAAGAGTTTAGGGAATTGGTAGCTAGGAGTGTGTAAAAATAGCCATTTTAGAAATGATATTATTGACAACAATATTTGTCACAGGAAAGCATCACTTTTGAATTATAAATCAAAAATTATGAGTTTAAAACATATTCTTGAAGAAGAAAAAAACATTTACAACAAACAAATACTAGTGAAATGTTATTTGTTTTTTTGAATATCCGTAATCACTAATATTTAAATAAAAAGCCTTATTTTAGAGTAAAAATTAGCCATGAATATCTTTAGTTTTACAGCCCATTTTGATAGTGAAGAATCTTGTCGTCTACATTTCAAGTCCGAAAGAGATAAGGTAGGTGTAAAATGCCAGCGATGTGGTCATGATAAGCATTATTGGATAAAATCTGTATGGAGTTACGAGTGTAAATCTTGTAGAGGTCGTACATCATTACGAAGTGGTACTATAATGCAAAGCTCAAATCTGTCATTCATGATATGGTATAAAGCTATGTTTTTGATGACTACTACCAAAAAGGGTTTTTCATCAAAGGAAATTCAGAAGCAATTAGGTC
>Ga0209093_1000695_pt1 | contig 18712 bp, 23 predicted proteins | sample SidtaG_4_FD_187450 | JGI IMG/M metagenome (GOLD analysis project Ga0209093, IMG submission 187450) | Marine algal microbial communities from Sidmouth, United Kingdom - Sidmouth_Male1 metaG (SPAdes) (version 2) | ecosystem: Host-associated > Algae > Red algae > Unclassified | place: Sidmouth... | reverse complement strand
GATAGATGGCGGCGGCGCAGGATGGGGGGGAGGACGAAGGGCAGGGAGTGGGGGAAGAAAGCGTTCGCGAGAAGGTGAGGGACGTCCGGCGAGGCACATTGCCCGCATTTTAGCGCCACTCGCAGCCCTGTCATATTTCTGCGGCAGCCTTGCACGGCCGAGCGGTGCCAGCCAATCAGCTGTCGATTTGCGTTGCAAAATTGCCGGCGATCCGCACAAGGCCTGGCGTCCTGATCAACCTCGGACGCCGAAGCCGGTCTGCTGCTGTCCTCACCATCCCGTGCTGAAAGTGATCTCGCCTGAGTGCGCCGGGGGCGAGGCCCCTCCTGAATTTGTGAAATTGCATGATTACAGTGATTGACAAGCCTGGGACTTGGCCGAGTGAGCTTCATTCTCGTTGTCTTAGCCGTTGGACGAGCCATCCGAACCGAGTAATTGTGTCGCCAGATCCCCGACCGGCCATTCCAAGTCGTAGGCTGTGGTTTCGATGGGGCACCACACTGTGTCGCCACCAAATCGCCTGAAAGTAACCAAATAAGCGCGATGGCAGAACCGCCGACGATGTGAACGTTCTCGGAAAGCATGTATCCTGTTGAGCAACTCTGCATCCGGCACGCATGATTGGACGAGAGCGCTCTCCGGATCGTGTCGCATGGCAGGCCGTGCGCCAGCTCTTGACGGGACTGGGTTGTGGTTGCCGCAACGTGGTAGGCGTGGTGTGTCCGAAATACTGCCTTGCGGTCGAAGTGAGATGCTATCTGCCCACTCCAGATGCCGGGTTTTGAGAAGTTTATTCACCACCTGTTTGATGGCCCGTCAAGACTGCAGTGGTCGAATCACGCATGCGTGGCGGACTTGTTTCCATATTCAGCCCCAATCACGTTCATTTGCACGCGCCGTGAGGACACAGCTTCACCAAGGGTATCAGTTATGGCCGAGTGCGGTATTTGGCTGGCATCCAGCGAACGAGTATTGGCTGACAGTGATATGGTTCTCCGAGTTCCGAGTATGAGTGTCGCGCAAACTTGGCAGAGCGAGTATCAAGGGTATATACCCTGGAAATATTGGGTTGTCGGTATCCCAGATCGTTCTCAGCGCGGGTAGGATTATATATGTTAATGAAAACATTATCCCGCTCGTGCAGTTAACCTTGGAGATTCGTTACGTCACTCTCTGTCGAGCGACAGATATTGTCACGGTGCCGTCCTTCCGTCGCCTCCACTGCCCAAAAGAGCACCGTCCGAAGGGCCGTCCGGGTGGCTATCGAAGACATGAGCCCTTTCAACTACGTCCGCGCGAGGTTCGATTGGAACTCGCGGTGGGAGTGCAAAACTCTGAGAGCAAACCCTGCAACGTCGGTCCCACCTTCCATTTGGGGAATCTAGAGGCGCAACATGTGGCACGCTGAGTGGAAAGCGCATTCTCGGGACCCTCTTTCGGGCCAGGCGCGATGTAGTTGGGAATCGACGCGTCTGGAACGAGCCACGAGAGAGTTCGAATGGTGTCAGTATTGCTGGGTTGTGTGTAGCCCCATTTTGGTAGACCACATTTGAATTAAAGAGTAGGATTGCTAAAGGATCTCCATCAGCGCTTCATGAACCGCAGCCATGGAAAAGAATCCCGGAAAGTGTGTCTTACATTCGCGGTGATATCGCCACGTCCCTGTCAAGCTTCGAATATGCCGCTGTTTATCGCCGAAACCGACGACAACGTCTAAGAAAGAGGACTTCGATGCGACGACCGCGCCGACACCTGGCACGGCCACGACATAAACTGGGCATCCAAATGAAGCGACGGCCCTGGGCGGCGTCCGATCTATTTGTGCACGGTCCCGTCGTTTCCAATCGGATATGACCGGGGCACCCAAGAAGCAAGAGGCTGCTAGGCGGGCAAACCGGAAAGCGGGCGTCCCTAACGTAAACTTCCACTCATACAACGCTCACCCTAGCATAAATTTCCACTGATACAACCCTCATCCTAACATAAACTTCCACTCATACAACCCTCACCCTAACATAAACTTCCACTCAGACAACACTCACCCTAACAAAACCTTCCACTCAGTGTCGTCACTTGCGCGATCCAAATCGTGCGGAAGGCTCGTCGCGAGATAGCATCAGGCCAGATGTCGTCGCCGTGGACACTCTCGGGAGTTTCTTTCAAACCGCCCAGTCTGAGGGGAAGTGCTGTGATTGTCTGAGCAAGTGAATCGAGCAAGTCTTACATCCTGGATTGCATCATTTTTGTTAAAAGTAGCGCATCTGGAAATCAGTCGACGTCACAAACTGCCTGTTTCAGTCCGACATGCTCGATGGTTGGTGAACTTTGGCCTGCGGGATCGGGTGAGATCGTGTGCGAGTGGACCACTGGAGAGGTGCAAAGCGCTCTGAGAAATTTGAGGACATGGCGACGCCACAGAACTGATGGCCAGGCGGGCACGTGACGAACTCTTCATCCTTTTGACGTTGGAGCGACCCCGGCACCAACGCCCTCCGTGGCTCTGTAAGCCTGACGACAGTCGTCCGGGGCCGCCTCGCGGCCTCTCAACCCATCAACCATTGTCGCCCGGTCCCTCAGCCGACCGAAGTGGCCCGCGCAGCCCCTCAGCCGTCAGACGCGGGCCACGTGGCCCCCCAGCCGTCCAAAGTGGGTGGCGCGTATGCGTGTGGCCCCCGCCTTTCAAAATGTCGGCGTGAACAGGTTGTGGTAGCAGGTCCGGTCCCACTGGCTCGTCTCTCCGGATCGCATCAGATTGTGTTGCAAGGACAGTGTGGCACCGTGGACGCGCTCCACGTGTGTCGTCCGCGTGCCCGCGCGCTGTGACCATTTTTCGTCTCTCAGGGACCCTGCAGAGCGGGCCAGGCTGAGGGCTGTGCACTGGAACGCCGCAGGACAGCAGGTGGGACTGGGCGGGAGCCGGCGAAGCGCCAATTCCGTGACGCACGCGCGCCGACGTTCTGGGTCGCCTGCCTCTCTTTCATGCGTGTCCGCTGTCTGCGAGACGGCATCTCCTCTTCTCTTACCCTTCCCGCACACCCCATCCGCTCGCATGACCCATGTGAAGTGCGCCGGGGACACGCGACGGCGCGGTGCGGAACGGTCCCGCACCGGTCGCCACGCCGCCCCTCGCTCTCCACTCTGCACCTGTACGGGGCCGTGCGACGACCACACCGCGGTCGATCGCCTCCCCCGCCCCCCACCTCCTCCTCAACGGTGCGCGCCACCGCGCCGATTGTTGCAATTGGCAGGGACTATGTCCAGTACTTATGCCCCTGACGGGACTTGCACCCGCCTCTCCGTACTTCGGATTGCGGGCTATGGGACGGCTGTCCTTCCCGAAGTAGCCTCCCCTATCTGGGCCCGGGGTTACTATTTCGTCTCTCTTTTTCGTCTGTTTCCGTCTTGTTCTTTTGGTGCCGGCCACGGCCCGCGCCGCCCCGTCTTGCTCGCCATCTATATCTTGGCTTCTCTCTCGAGTCCTAGCCTTTGCGCGCCTTTGTGCCGTCTAGGTCCTCTCGGAAGGTCGACCTTTTGGGTCCTTCTCTTCTGTATTGTCAGTGCTGCCACGGGGTATTTGCTCGCGACTTCTTGGTTGCCACACTTGGTGGAGCAGCAGGGGAGAGGGCGTCGTCCCTGGTGAGGGACGCCTCTCCTCTCGCGAGCCCCGGCGAGAACGGTGCGGACGCCACTGACGGTACTCGTGACGCGACCACTTTGTAGTCCCGGTCACCCGGCGGCTGTTGTTTCAGACCGGGGGAGTCGCTCGACGGTGCCCGACGGGCCGTGGCGCCGTCGAGTCCGGGTTCGTGCTATCTCGAGACAAGAAGCCAACCCATCGCCGATGGCGAGCGGGGGTGCCGATCCCCCGCGCTTTGCCTCCTCTCGTGATGCGGGTACTGACGCTCGGCGTACTGCCGATGGGTCAGTCCCGGCGATTTCGACTCCCCCTGCTTCCCAAGGTGCTTCGAACCTACCCGACCCCGCCGCAGCGGCTACGGCCACGGCCGATTCGGGTGCATCCCCCAGCAGCGCTGGTAGTCACGCGGAGCAGTTGGCAGTGGCCGAGCTCACGACGCTTGTGCGTACGTTGGCAGCGTCCGTCCGAAAGCTACGCGCCGAAGTGACAACGTTGCGCGACCCAACTGGGACATTGCCGATGTCAACTGCCAGTGGGCCCCGGCCCACTGACCCAACACCGGCAAACACCCCGGCCCCGCGTGACCGGCACCGGTCACACAGGTCCGCCGCCTCAACGTCGCCATTGGCATCTCGGAGTGCGAGGGAGCGATCGGATTCCGATTCCCGCTTCTCGCGGCCGCCAATGACGACGAGCCACCACAGGACTCTAGCAGCAGTAGCAGCAGCGACTGCACCGGACCCCCGCGTCGCCGCTGCCACGCGCGCCGACGCGCCCACACGTGGGGCGCCGTCCCTACCAGGCCCTACCATACGTATATTGTGAGTAGGTGCTTTTACGGGTGTCAGTCTCTTAACTCCCGTACCCGTAGGCAGCAGGGCGGCTGGCACCCACACCCAAGTCAACAGAGGAGTAGTTAGCCGTGGGTATTGATCAATTCCGACGGCCAGCGGACTTAGAGCCAGAAGAGCCTGCCATTCTCCTGCAATTATGGCGTTTCACGTCCACCAAGTACCAGTTAATTGTTGGACATGATTTCATGGCTACAACGATTCTGGTCGCGGGGGAATCTCCGAACCTTGGTATGCTCGCCAGGGGGCGCCCGTTCGAATTCTCACGTTAGCCGTTAACAACGCGGCCAACAGGTGCACTCTCGTGACGGAACCGTTCCGACATGCTTAGGCTAAATAGTTGCTTCGCGCTGCTGAAGGTTGGCAGCTGATCCAAGTCGATCAATTTCGGAACTGATTCGTACCCGTGCTTTCCAAGTTTATCTCGTACTGATACACATGAAGAGACAGGTGGCCGGCACACGTACTCGAATTTAACGATTTATGCATACCGTACCCGAAACTGAAAACGATACTTATGACAGGGCCTGGTCCCTACAGCTTTGACGCCACGGGCGGTCACCCCCCGGCTGGTCCCCTTGACGTCCAAGCACGGCCCGTTCTCGATACTACTCGACTACCGCCGCTACCTCGTCCGCAATGCGGGTCCGACGTACGGCCGGTCGAAACTAAGCCAGCTCCGTAGGCGCCATCGCTTGCTGGACGGTCCGTTCCACGGGGTCTCGCTCTTCCATGGCTCGGACCCGTTGGCCGTCCTGGATCTCCTCACTCGCTTCCGCACCGCTGCGGACGAAATGGATGTCACCCTGGGCGAGGCCCCGTACCTGCTAGTCTACCGCATTGGCGGTGAGGCCAAGGACGACTTCGTCCAGGAAACGAATGGACCACACGGCAGTGCCGTCGGTACCAGCTTGCCGCACACGATCAACTACCTGCTGACTCGCTATGCGCCCGAGGACGCCCTGCACACCGCCGAAATGGCCCTCCGTACCGCGGAGCAGCGCCAAGACGAAGGTGAACGCGCTTTCTACCAGCGGCTGATGCGGCTTGGCCGCCGGCTCATGGGGATGTACGACCCCGGGCAGCTGCGGTACCTGTTCCTGAAGGGGCTCCACCCCTCGGTTCTGGCCCAAGCCGAGCTGGCAGACCGTACGTGTACAACCTTCGACGAACTCGTGGCGCTCTCGCAGAAGATCGGCGATGGCCTCCGAGCGGTCAAGGTCACCATCGGCAAAGCCGACCGGTACACCAAGGCCAAGAGCGTACTGCGGGTCGGCTCCGCGAGCGGAGCGAAGGTTGAACCGGTCCTCTGGGCGGCGCCGCCAGCGACGATGCCGGAAGCCTCGCCGTCCCAGTGCCGGCCCCCCTTGGGTCGGCCGCCACCGCAGCAGCCGTTCCAGGCGTTTGCCCCTACGCCACCAGCGGCCCGGGCACCGGCCTACGGGACGGAAGCCCGACGGGCTCCCCGGTCGGGTGCCCCGACGGGACGGCCGGCCATGATCCCCCTGAGCCAGGTGCAGTGCCATCGCTGCCGCGGTGTTGGTCACAACGTCCGTGCGTGTCCCTCGCCCGACCGCGCTATGGGGCCCCGTGCGCCACCTGTGCCCGCGCCGGGACCCACTGGCGCTGGTCGCCCCGCGTTACGCCCTAGTCGGATGCAATTCGCAAAGGCTACCATTTCCGGAGACCCCTGGGGAGACCCGCTGGTGCCGGCCGACACCGGATCCCTCAGCGGAGGCGAGCCCGTCGGCGATGCTCCCGGGGACCCGCAAGCGGACACGGACCCGACGGTTGACCCACCTGCCTCTTCCGGACCGGGAAACGTGCACAAGGCGTGCCGCTAGCGGCTCGGTCGCCCCGTGCCGGCCCCAGTCCGCAGGGCCCGAAGATTCGGGTACACCGTGTCTTGGCCCCGGTATACCGGCAGTAGACTATCCCCGCAGCCCTCGGCTTTGAAGAGGCGCGGATGCGGCTGATGACACCGACACTGGACACGGGCGCCGGACCCTCGATCATCCGGGTGGATGCCCTGCCCAAGGAATGGGAGAAGCAGCTGCATCCGCGCCCGCATTTGCCCCACATTGTGGACACAAATAGAAACCCCATCTCTGCCCGTGTGATGATCACCTTGCGCCTGCGCTCCGGCGGCTTCGCCACTGACGTCGACTTTGTCGTCGTCCAGCGCCTCGCCGTGCCCGTGCCACTGGGCACCATTTTAAATAACCGCCACGTCGAGGCGCTCTACCCTCGCCGTCAACACGTCAGATGGTCCACCGACGCTCCGGTACCCATCTTTTCGTGTACGGTCTGCGGAAAGAGAGAATGCCGCCGATCTCCAAGGGATGCGACGGTGCGCCTCGCGCAGCGACGGGTGTTGCCCGCGCGGTCACGTACGGCCATGCTGGTTACAGCCGACCTCGCTGGTCAGGTCTTGGTCACGCCGTATAACCGCCTCAACAACAGGGGCTTATGAAACTGCCGATTTTAGGTCCACTCCGATATACACAACATTGGCATTTTTTGAATCAGATAATAATTTTGACGCAATTTCTTGAGTACAGATAGGATAAATATCCGAAACCAAAAAGTCGTTGGATATGAATAAGAATAGGGATTCTACTCAGAATATATCAGATTCTGAAACAACTACGTCACGTAGGAAGTACTTGCGATGCTGATTGCCAAGAAATAACGAAGAGCGGGTTGTCGTGAAACGTGTGAGCGCGACCTATGCGAGACCATGACACGCTCGCGACAGCGATTTCCAGACAAGATCGTCGGAAATGGGTACCACCCTACTTGGGGGGTACTGGGGCGTACTGGGGCCCGATTTCCGTACTGTGAGGCCGAAACGGACGCCCAAAGCCCAAAGTGGAGCCCGGCCGCAGCCCGGCCTGTGCCAGGGCGGCCGAAACGTGCGCTACAAGTCCGCATGTCACGTACTCGAGACAGCTCGAGACGGCTCGAGTCGCCGACCGGATCTCGCGTCTTGTAGCCCACCTCTGAAGCAGGCTACAAGTCGATCAAAACCCAGGAAAATCGAGGCCTCAGGGGCCATTTCATCGGCACTCTGGACACCCTCGCCATTCCCAGACGGCTCCCGAGTTCTACGACTTGTGGCCCGCCTGAAAGCAGGCTACAAGTGGAGGGATTCGGCCCTTTCTCAGCAACCGCTGGGCCGCTTGGCGCGGGAAGGCGGCTCCGGGTCACAAGTCAGAGATGATCAGCGTCGCTGGAAGGCCCGGCGGCCTGTTCCCTGAACACGTGCGCAGCTGACAGATTCTTGTCGGCCATATGTCAGACATCATGCCTGCTGTACAGTGTGTGGTTCTTTTGTCAGCCGACTCAAGTGGAGGAGCCAATAACAAGTCGTGCTGAAGCACGAACGTCGTGCTGGGATGTGCCAAATGACACGGGCTCATACGCTGTGAGCTGTGGTGGTCCGCGCCAATACGTATGTCATGCCATCTTTGTCCCGGGGTTGTGTTTCGGTGGCACGACACGGCCGCACCAAAACACCGCCTTGCAGACTTCCAGCGAGTCGCGTCCCGTTCAATCTCACGCAGAGGCTCCTACCCGCGGGGGGGTGATCTCAGGCCAGTTACGTGGCAGTCCGACGCTGTGGATCGAGGCCACCGCAAGCCTGATCGACGGGCGCGACCTTCGCGAGCACGCGCCGGCAGCAAAGTCGGAACATGACGGCTCCCGTGGCATGCGACCTTGCAATCGCACCCACCGTCTTCCTCACCCCCGCCTGCTCCCGCCTCTCTCCTCGCCGACTCGCCCATGGGTGCCCCGGCTCTACTCTTATAGTTTTCAGGCATGCGCACGCACGAGATCTCTTTTGACGTGAACGGTGCAGTGCACTGCGCGGGTCACGGTTGGCACTTGAACGTCCTAGGCATTGCGCCTCTTTCGCGTGTGTTCCTCTTTTTTGTGCGTAAGTGACATACGAGACTACCATAAGCTGCCTACGCTCATGTGGTTCACTTCCTTGGAATACCGTGCGCTGCCGACAGAGAGAGTGCTGACCGATTCTCCTTTTCCCTGCTCCTCTCGTGCCTGCCTTGGATTTTGTGATCGCCTCTCGTCTGCTTGTCCTGTGTCACTCTGATCTGCTGCCTGATGTCATGTTATTTCTCGAGTTGGTGGTGGCTTGGGGGGCCTGCTTATTATCGTATTCGCGTTCCGCCTCTGCTCTCTGCCCTCTGCTCTGGTTGTTACTTCTTTTTTCCTGCATGTTGTCCGTTTTCTTGGCGTCCTGGGTGTTGCGCAGGTGTATGCATGCCTTCAATAGTGGTAGTCTCGGCGTGTATGTGGTTGTGGGAAGTAGAGTTGATGAAGCGTAAGAAAAAAACAGCCCGGACGCAGTGTCAGCAATCCTCTAGAACGACTGCCGGCAGGCCCGAAGCGTAGCGCCCACAAATTCGGCAGGACGCATCTCTGCGAGACACGTACCGCTGTCGGCGCGCAATACGTTTCAATGGAATGGTCGGCTACGCTTCAAGTCCTGTGCATTTGCATTCAGTCTGGACAGGGCCCCCACGGAGCCCTTGAGGGGGGGGTGTATGATAACCACCACCCCTCCCAGGGGCATCATTGGCCAGTGTCACAGTACATGCACGTCTTAAAACGCGAATAATGGCTGGTGTACTAGTTTGGAAGAACACTGTGGGAAAACGAGGCCAGTACACCCGCGAATATGTGTACTGGGCCTATTTCATCTCAATCTGAAATGCGACGCTCTGTACTGGCCAGTACGCCCAGGTACAGTGGTACACTTTCCCGACGATGCGCGAGCATCGTTGCTTATCTCGCTACCTTGGTTAACCTTCATGCCTGAGAAGTGTTGTGCGTCTTCTTTGCCGCCCGTCAGCTGCCGCGCGCGACAAAAAACGAAAAATCTCCGAGTTTGCGGATCACCTTCGCCGTCGACAATGTGCCCTGATTTGGCTCACTGCTACCCAGCATGTGTCATACATATTACTGCGTGTCTCGCGCCGGCTTCGAGCGTTCGGAGGCGCCTGGCGCGTCAATTTACCTGAGGTAGTGGGATGCCCTCGTTTGACGACTGGGAAGTCGTTGTACTTTCGTTGATCCGCTTCAGAGCCATTAAAATGTCGGTGCCATTCAGATAAGAGTACGCATAATCGGGCTTGCTTTTCCGGAATTTGAGTATATCCGAGTATATCTAACCATTATATGAGAGTGCTATTTATTCACGTAAGCCCCTGCTCAACAAGGGCCACCGCTGTCAAACCGCACGCGGCCTGGCCGTCGTCGTCCCGGGGCAACGCTTCAGCGTTGAAGTCACGAACCTCAGCGACGAACCGGTCTGCCTCCGCAAGGGAACTGTTATCGCCACCGTCAGCCCAGTCGACGATGTCGATTGCCTGCTCAGCACTGACGACGCGGCATCGCCCGCCGCAGCCGCAGAGGTGGTGCTTGACCAGGTCGATCTCTCCGGCGTACCTGATCGGCTGCTCCCGGATGTCCAGGCACTCATCCGCCGGCATGCATATATGCTGGACGGGACGCTCGGGTCCATCGACGCCACCGTCCACCGTGTGGAGATTCATCCGGGACCAGACCGATACGGCTGCAGCCGTACCGCGCGGGCCACCAAGCCTGTGACATGATCTGTAACGAAGTCAACCGGATGCTGGAAGCCAAGGTCGTCCGACCAAGCACCAGTGAATGGGCCAGCCCTGTCGTTGTCATCCTCAAGACAGACGTGTCGCCACGCTGTTGCGTTGACTACCGTCGTCTCAATGCGGTGACCAAAAAGGACTCCTATCCCATCCCGCGGATGGAGGATTGCATCGACTCGCTGGGAGATGCCCGTGTCTTCTCAGCGCTCGACTGCAATGCCGGGTATGGGCAGATACCCATGGACCCGGACGACATCGACAAGACCGCCTTCACCTGCCACATGGGCACGTACGAGTACCTGAAGATGGCCTACGGCCTCACAAATGCCCCCGCGACCTTCAAACGCGCTCTGGACATCATCCTTTCCGGGATGACCTGGCCAACGTGCCTTGTGTACCTCGACGATGTCATCGTCTTCTCCGACACCACGGAGAACCACGTGAGGGCGCTCGACGAAGCCCTGACCCGATTGGGTCGGGCCGGCGTCACTCTGAAGGCCAAGAAGTGCCAGTTCTTCCAGACATCCGTCGAATACCTCGGGCACATCATATCCCCCGGGGAGATGCGCGTTCACAACAAGAACCTGGAAGCGCTCGCGAAGGTGGGTCACCCGCGGAAGAAGACGCAATTGCGTAGCTTCCTCGGCATGTGCAACGTGTACCAACGCTTCGTCGCAAACTACGCACGAATCGCAGCTCCCTTGAACCAGCTGACGACCAAGGCGTACGGCGACACGCTCCCGGAGTTCACCGCGGCGCGCCCTTCATCATCGACGTCGCTGCGTGCGAAACCCAATTGCGGTGCGCCCTGCTTCAGGAGCAGCCGGACAGCCAGCTGAAACCCGTGGGATTCTACAGCCGCGCCTTGCATCCCGAGCAACGCAACTATTCGGCCACCCAGAAGGAGTGCCTGGGCCTCGTCTGGGCCGTCCTTCACCTCCGCCACTGTGTGGAGGGCTCTCGGTTCACGGTACGTACCGACCACGAATGCATCAGCTGGATCTACCGGCTGACGACAGCCACTGGTCGCCTGCTCCGTTGGAGCCTCCGCTTGGCGGATTTCGACTTCGAGGTGAATTACAAGAAGAGGGCGAACCACCACCTCCCCGATGCCCTGTCCAGAATCCCCACGACGGGTCTGGACCAGAAGGAGCTGGATGACGACATCCCGTGCTTCCTGCTGTCCCAAGCTGCACGGGGCATGGACGCCAACAACTTCTCGGCGCATGTGCCGCCTCGCCCAATCACCGCGGAGGAGCTCCTCCGCGCACAAGGCGCGGATGGCCGTTGCAAGCAGGTCCGCTCCGTGATCGACTCGGGAAAACCGACGCGGTTCGTCCTCGATGAGGAAGGCCGCCTCGTGAATCACCATCCGACGACGGACGTGATGCAGGTGTATATCCCCGAGGCCCTACGCGGCCGCGTAATGGGCCTCGAGCACTACCCGACGTCCAAAGGTCACCCTGGCGAGCAGCGTATGCACGCTGCCATGAAGCGTTGCTTCTATGGGGAGTAGATGATTGTCGACCTGTACGACTTCGTCCGGCAATGCCCGCCGTGCGCGAAAAACCGGCTGCAGGAGCGACGTCATACGTCCCCCATGACCTTGTTCCCGCCAGTGGAACCGCTGACCGAGGTTAGCATCGACATCCTCGGCCCGCTGCTCAACACGGTGAACGGCAACCGGTATGTGCTCGTCATGTCCGACCGCTTCTCAAAGCAAACCCGTACGGTTGCGCTCCGTCGTATCACTGCCGTCACGGTCGCGTCCGAGTTCCTGACCGCATGGGTCGCGGCCTCCGGGCCCCCCGACTGAGTCCTATCGGATCAGGGTCGGCAGATGGACAACTCGTTCTTCCGTGCCGTCATGAAGATGCATGGCACGATGTGCAAGTACACGACGCCCTACCACCCGCAGACCAACCGTCAGGTGGAACGATATAACCGTACGCTGCTGAATCAGATCCAGGCTTTCTGTGAGGAGCACCCGCGACAGTGGGACCGCCTCCTCCCCGCCCTGAGCCTGGCCTACAACACCTGCCCGCATAGGGCCATCGGTATGGCGCCATTCGACCTCCTGATCCCCCGCCGCATGCCCAACCTCACGGTTTAGGGCCTCGCGGGCTCGTCACCGCTAACATCCGCCGATGGCTCCCCACTCATGGTGAAGCGCGCCATCATTCAGGGCTTGAAGAAGCTCATCCCGACTGTGCGCGCCTCCCTCGACAAGTACCAAGCTCGCTAGAAGTGAAAATGGGACAGCCGGGTGCGGCCGAAGAACAAAGACCTGGCGGTCGGAGACTTCGTCTACCTCCCCTCCCACAGCGGCGGGCACAAGCTGCTGCCCAAGGCCCTTGGTCCGTTCGAGATTCTCGATACGGACGGCACCGACTTCGCCATCGACCAAGGCGACGGCGAAGGACGGGTCAACAGTAATGACGTCACACCGGCACCGCGCCCGGTGTCGGGACCGGAGTTCCAGCCGCATCGGCTTACACAAGCCCCACTCCCCGACTTGAACTCCTCTGATGAGGACCCGACCTGGGAAATCGACGGGCTGTTCGCTATTCGCCATGACGCCGATAACGGCATCGTGGCGAAAGTCCGGTGGGCCACATATTGTCGGGGAGATGACTCGTGGGAACCCATTTCGGGTTTGCCGAAGCATCTCGTCATCCGCTTGGCAAAGCAGAAGAAGTTTACGCTACCCGACGATGCCTTCCCGACGACTCCGGTCGTCCTCGCGCCGTGCCCGCAGCAACCCGATTGGGTGTGCGTCGCGGTCCAGCAGCACACCGACGAGACGGGCGCCGTGCTTGTCGCTGTCCGCTGGACGTCCGCGACAACCAGCCACGAGGAGACTGTCCCTGCCCTTTGGGCATCCTCCCTTCTCTCGGAGTTCCCCGATGACCCACCACCTGGCCACTGGGCACTGGGACGGCCCGCCTGCGAGAAACTCGATGCGGCCTGGGGCCCCCATACGGTCGCCCTGTTCACCACCGCCGCGGCAACCCAGCTGCCCCTGTTCCTGCCCGTTACCCCCGAGGACGCCGCCCGCGGCTGTGCCGCGGAGTTCTATGTCGACTGGGCAGTGGAGAACGGGTGGGCCAAACCCCCCTTCTATTTTTTACCACAGGTCGTGGCCCGCGTCACCTCCTACCCTTGTGACGTCACCCTCGTCGCCCCGCGCTGGCAACTCCAGTCCTGGTGGGCGCTTGCCACGCGCTACTGCGACGCGCGGGTGCAACTTAACCCTCCCTATCCTACATTGACGGTGGCCGGCCGCACGGCCTCCTCCCTGCCGCCTGTGTGGCGCGTGGTGATCTTCCGCTTCGAGAACGCTCACGTCGCCCGGGTCAGCGCCGGCGCCGCCGCTTAGCGGTGCCGCCGCCGCGGGACAGCGGGCCAGCTGGCCCCCGACTCGTCGCTGTCGTCATAGACGAACCGCTCATCGGCGGACGCCACCCGATCAGCCGCCCGCACCGCTTTCAGGATACCACCAATGTCGTCCTCCACGTGCGTCGCGCGGCGCAGCTCCTTGACGACATTGAAGACCCCGTCCATCGCCTCCCCCACCGTGCGGTAGCTGGCCGTCCGCAGGGACGCATGCAACCGGTCCACGCCACTGCGTAGAACCCTGCTGATGGCCAGCCCCACGGCGCCCGCCGGCGCACCGCCTGCTGCGGCCAGGTGATTCACCGCCGCCGCCGACAGATGCGCCTGGAGCGCGTCGCCTTCCGGAGCGATGGAGCCCACACGGTACCACTTGTGGTACGCTGCGTACGGCGGCTCCACCTCCTGCGCCTCGGACGGCAGCGGGCGTTTCCCCCGCGTGGCCCCCCCGCTCCGCCGCGACCCGAATGCCCCCGCCGTCGACCGATGCGCGCCGTCGGTGCCGTCCGGCGTCCGGCTGCGCCGCGCGTCGCCCTATTTCGGCGCCGCCGTTCCGCCTTCCGTCCTCCATGACGCCCCCGCGTTCGCCGGCGGCTTCCGCCAAAGTGCCGACGCCGTTGGCGGCGACCACGACCGCTGGCTGCCCCCCGCCGATTTTCCCTTGGACGCCTCGCCGCTCCGTTGCGACGGCTCCGGCGGCGGCGTTGCTCGACACAGCGTCGGGACCCGACGAGGACGTGGCGTCCCGCGCCTCGGCGGAGGCGCCCGCCCGTTTGCGGCGGGGGCGTCGAAGACCGCCGTCACAGTGGCGAGGGCGATCGACGCGGCGACGCCGACCGACGCGGTGACGCCGACGGACGCGGCGACGCCGACCGACGCGGCGACGCCTTCCGACGCGGTGATGCGGACCGCCCTGGCGTCCCCCGTCCGGGCGTCCGCGTCCGCGTCCGCGTTGTGGACGCCTCCGCCGGCGGTGTCCACGACGGCGACCGCCGGGCTTCTGCCCGGCCACGTCCCCCCGGTGACGACCGCGTCGGCGACGCAGCCTTCCATGACGGGGACTCCGAGCGTGCCGCCGCCTCGCACTGTGGGGCGTCATCGCTGCCTCCGCCCCGAGTGTGCCCCGTCCCCGCGCCTCCGGCCGCCCCCGGCGGCGTCCGCGCCGTCGCGCTCCTCGTCGTCACGCGTTCGGCCCGACTCGGCACGTCGACGTTCTCGGCGTCCAACGCTAGTCAAAACCCGTATGGGCTCGCCGTGTCGTCCCCCTCCGCCAGCAACGGCGTCTGCCCGACCGGCAAGCCCGTGGCCTCCACCACGTCTCCCCATTTGGGGAGCAACACCGCCAGGCCGTGTAATAGCCGCTGCAGCAGGGCATGCTCGCCCGCAGTCCCCGCTGCCATGTCATGCAATCGGAGACGATCGAACTGATGGAGTATTGAAAATGAGATGCGGTGAATGAGCCTGCCGGAGAGGTCCGCCAGCAGCGTGATGCCGGTGAGCTGCACCCGCTCCACCACGTACATGTCCCAGAGGCAGCTCTGGTCGTCCCCCTTCATGCGGTCATAATAATACAACAGCACGGTGGGGTACGCCACGTGCAACCCCCGCGGCAGCTCCAAGTCGTCCAGCGCCTCTGCACGCGCCGCCAGCCGGCGCCGTTCACCCCCTTGGCGTGGTGGCCGGCCATCATGAGGTATGAAACGTCATGGCCCTTGCGCACCCGGACCTCCACCTCCTTCCGCGCTTGGTTGACCGCCACGCAGTCCCCCTCCGCCAGGAGGAGCGTCAGATCCCGCTCAACCCGATCGGGTCTCGGCCAGGAGCTGATGTCCGGCCGCTCATACGGCGGGCCTGGCCGCGGCGCCGCCCCCGCGCCCGCCGGGCGAGCGTTCTTGTCCGCCGCCTCCCCGTAGTAGTACGCCGCCACGTCCAACGCGTCCCGGTGCTGTGCCTCGCCGGCCTGCATGTACTCGAGGTCCGCCGCCGTCCGTACATACGGAAGGGACAACTCCGAATGGTCCTCCGCCAGTGGCGTCACTGCGTCCGGCATGAGCCTCATGAGCCGGCCCCAGCAGAGCGCCACCCACGGCACCCACTTGCGGAGGTCCCCGTCGTCCCCGTCCGTCCTCACGAACGTGAACGCATTCCGGAAAAACCACGATGGCAACGCCGACCCGAAGCGCGCCACCTCCCGGCTGAAGCGGACGGCCAACTCGCCGTCGCACCGCTGCGAGTGCACCTCGTAGACGCCGCCGTGCCAACACGCCATGCGTACGCCGGCCCGCATGCGGTCGACCACCGGCTGGTTCCACGGGTCGGGCCCCGGCACCTGCGTTTGCTCCGGCACCTGGTCGTGGTCCGCCAGTACGCCTTCGGAGTACCGCCTCAAGCCCGTCTTCAGCGCGTCCCGTGAGGGAGGCGCGATGTAGGCCACCGCCGCCGCTTCCACGGCCCCCGCCATCCGCCAGCGCCAGCGACACGCCCACGCCGTTGGCGTCCGCGCGTGCCGCCTCCGCTGCCGCCGTCCTCGTCGTCGCCGGCCGCCGCAAGGCGGGGAGTCCGCCCCGACGTCGCGTGCTGCCCGCGCGCGCGCCCCAAGTGATCCGCGTCGCTCGGGCGACCCCGCCCGGCGCCCGCGCGCTGGCGACCCGTCACGGTTGCTCGGCACACGCGGCCCGCCATCCGTCCTTGCTGGCGGGTGACCGCCAGGGCTTGGCCCGGTGGGAATGCAGCAATTGGCACGGGATAAGTCCAGTACTTATGCCCCTGATGAGACTTGCACCCGCCTCTCCATACTTCGGATTGCGGGCTATGGGACGGCTGTCCGTCCCGAAGTAGCCCGCCCCCTATTCGGGCCCGGGATTACTCTGTCGTCTCTCTTTTTCGTCTGTTTGCGTCTTGTTCTTTTGACGCCGGCCACGGCCCGCGCCGCCCCGTCTTGCTTGCCATCTATATCTTGGCTTCTCTCTCGAGTCCTAGCCTTTGCGCGCCTTTGCGCCTTCTAGGTCCTCTCGGGAGGTCGACCCTTTGGGTCCTTCTCCTCTGTATTGTCAGTGTTGCCACGGGGTAGTTGCTCGCGCCTTCTTTGTTGCCACAACGATTATCCCTCCCCATGTCCTGTCTCTGTTCCGGTCCCTGCGACCACGGCGCCAAGGACGGGGCCCCGCCGCGCGCGCCGCTCTCTATGCAGCTGCGCTTTCCGTCCCACCTTGAATCTAGCAGCCCTCTATAAGGGCTGCGGGAAAGTCGGCCGCTCTTGGACGGCGACCGACCTTCCAGAAAATACCGATGTTTTCGTCCATCGCTACAAGACGAGTGCACGAGCGTCACGGCGATCTGCTCTCCCTTGGCACAAGGCCGTTTGCGCACCCATGCGGCGGTCATGAAAGCCCCCGTTTGTCGAGCCGCCCACATGGTCCCCCTCGGCGGAGGCCCCCACGACGGCTGGCGAGCGCACGACAAGGTCCACGTCCGTGGGGCCCCCCTAGATGGCCGGCGGATCCCTAACACGGCCCCACTTGGTGGAACCCTCCTTGCGGGCCGGCGGTCCCTCCATGAGGTCCCCCCAGGTGGAGCTCTCCGCGACGGCCGGCAGGCCCCCCACGCGGCGCTCCGCGGTGATGCTCATCACGTCGACTGGCGGACGACCATCGGTGCGCAGACGTCGCCGCCCCCCCCCTGTGACGGACGTACTAGTTTGTACCCCCGACCGACTACGTGGGTTCCCGCCTGGCAGCCGCCGTCCTACCCGCCGTCGATCCCTCGGACGCTGTGCAGCGGCGCGTCACACGCCAATAAACAGGGCGCGCACGCCTACGAGTAGGCGCTCACGCCCGCCCAACAGCCGAGCACATCTTCGCCGTTGATTTTGTTTCCCGCGCCGCCGCCGCCGTTTCCGCAGCTATCGCCGGCGGAGGCGGCGTAACAGCCACTGTTTGTCATCGGACGGAGCCAAGTCCCGCCCCCGCGGCCGGCGACGCAGTCGGCGGCGCCCCAACCATTGTACGTATGCGGCGGGAGCCAAGCATCTCCCAAGCAGCTGAAGACACAGGCGGCGGCGCCCCAACCACTGTACTTTTTCGGCGGGAGCGGAGTCCCGCCCCAGCAGCAGACGCCGCCGGAGGCGGCGCCCCATCAACTGTACGTCACCAGCGGGAGCTAGGCCCCGCCTCCGTCTTCGTTTATGCTGGTGTCTGCTCGCCCCCAACCTCCCCACGAAGGTCTCCCTCACCCATACCCGCCGTTGGGGAAGTAAACTGAAACGTGCTCAAGTCGATGGGGCGTAGTCTAGGCTGGACTGATGAGAACCGCGTGCCTCTGTGAAGCGCGTTTCTGGAGGTGAGCGGTGGTTTAGTGATGGCTTCGGGGCGGTCCAAGGACGAGCTGTGGGCGGCTGTGCACCAGAGGTGGACGGAGGTGATGACCGAGCAGGGTACTTCGCGGGTCAAGCGCGGTGTGGGAACGCTTGAGAAGCAGTTCAAGTAGATTCGCAAGAGGGTGAGCACCTTTACATCTCACGTCCTGGTCGTCAAGAACATGCAAACTAGTGGAAACTCGGCGGAGGTGGACATCATCAGTGGCGTTGTCGCACGATACTGCTCACTAGACATCGACGGGGCCATCTGTAAAAACCAAGAGCACGACGAGCGCAAGTGCAAGAATGAAAAGCGGCAGGAAAAGCTCGCGAATTAGATGTGGGTGGCATGCTGGCGCGTGCTGCGCACGTCGGACAAGCTCAGCGGCGCTGCCAACACTGCGGAAGACCTGAGCGTGGACCTGGATGACTCTTCGGACGAGGACGCCGACAGCGGAAGTACGAGCCGCCCAAGTACGCCCAATAAGGGCTACCAGCGCCGAGCGTGTGGCATTAAGGCAGAAAAACTGATGAGGTGCGAGGACACCGGCATGGTGGTGCAGGTCGAGGCGAGCACGGCGCCTGTCTATAAGCTGACGGAGGCGCAGCAAGAGAGCAGCGTGCTGTGATATTTCGACTTTCCTGCAATGGCCCGCCCCCCGAAGGCGGCCAAATATCGCCAAGCTGTGTGCAAGAAATTGTTGAAACGCAGTGGGGATAGGGGATGGGGGACCACGGTGAAGTGGTTGAGTGGCTTGAGCTTGTGTGTGCTTGTGCGAACGTGCTTTGTTGGTTGTGCTAAGATTCGCCCACTTCTCCCAACCGA
>Ga0209093_1000694_pt1 | contig 18719 bp, 28 predicted proteins | sample SidtaG_4_FD_187450 | JGI IMG/M metagenome (GOLD analysis project Ga0209093, IMG submission 187450) | Marine algal microbial communities from Sidmouth, United Kingdom - Sidmouth_Male1 metaG (SPAdes) (version 2) | ecosystem: Host-associated > Algae > Red algae > Unclassified | place: Sidmouth... | reverse complement strand
GGGCGCACCTGGAAACCACCCGTCGCGCCCAGCCGCCGCAATCAACAGGCCGCGGCGGCGGCGGCGGCGGCGGCGGCGGCGGCAGCCGCCACCACCACCGGGTGGGCGGCGCCCGCCGCAGGCGGGCTGCTTGTCGTCCACCTCCGCCGCGGTGGGGAGCTCCGCGTCGTGCGGGCGCCCCGCGGGCGCCACCGCCGCCGCTCGCGACGGCGGCGGGCGGTGGCGGCGCGGCGGCTAGGGCGCCGAACGCCATGGCTCCCGTTCCCTTGACGAGCGTCCGTCGACGCCCAGTCGGCACGGTCCGTCGCGGCGGCGGCGGCGGCGGTGCGCCCTGCCGGTGACGGCGGCAGCGGCGGCAGGGCGCCGCGCGCGGTGGGCGGGGTGGGTGGTGGTGGCCGGCATCCGTGGCGGGGGCGGCTGCCAACGGAGACTGGGGGGGGCATGGCGGCACTCGCCTTGGCCAAGACGAGCGCCGCCGCGCCCCCCCATGGGGCGCGCCGCCATGTTGACGCTGGCAAGGGGGTGGGGCGCCCCAGTGCGAGGGGGGGGGGATGGCGGGGCGCCGTTTGTTTCCCCTCCCCTGCGCCGGTGGTATGCGCCCCGAAAGACCAAGTGGCTGCAGGTACTTTGCGCGGCAGCTGCTGGCCTGAAAAAATTAGCTCCGTCGTGGCAGCAGCAATAAGATGTCGAGAACGTGGACAATTCTGAATATTTCATGTTAAAAACTACGGAGATCTGCGATTGCAGGATGCAGAGAAGGGTGGGGCCGGATAGCATATCTGAAAGTTATGAGAGAGGATCATGCCACGTCAATGCCGGATGATTCAGCGGCTCAGATCGCTGACTCGTGGCGAGTGGACATCCAATGGTTAGGCGGATGGCTGAGAAGCCATCTGAGGAGCGATGACAGCCTATTGTTACTACGAGGTCTAGTAACGATAGGCTGAGGATCGGCGACTTATCCGGCAATCATGTGTGTGCATGGTACGGGGGCCGAGATGCGAGGGTCGGGACGAGAGAGGCGCGCAACTGTCCAGCTCCAAGCACTCTCCTTCAGACTTTCGGAGCGGATTTCCAACCAAATCGCGCGATACAGGGGCATGAAGGCACCTGCCATGATACAATTATGCAAAGCCGACACAGCTTTCGAACAGTTTGTCCTCAGATGTACTTTGAATACGTCCTCATCGACAGCCATTCCGTACTTAGGAGCCCTCAGAGTTGTGCATGAGCACTGTTGTTCTTGTCCGGAGAGGACAAAATTGGGACATCAGCAATATCTCTTTTGAACGTCCTCACTGTTTCTGAAAAAGCTGTGCAATCGGAGTTCAAGTCACAAATTCCAGACTGGCTTGCCAACCAGAGGGTCATGATCAGGGGTCTTCAAGTGTACCCATTTCAGAATAGGGTTCTCATTATTGGCATGATCCAGGGTGGGATTGGTTGTTGGGAGCGTCCCGATTTTGGGGGCGCAGGCGCTTAATGCACCCCTGAGCGCCCTTTGAGCGCCCAGATCACCCTGAGCGCCCCCAACGAGCCCTTAGCAGCACCCATAAAATAAAGTACTAGCCCCCTGTTTTAAGGCAGTTGAAGCCAGATTTCATTTCGCACGAGCGCGGACCATTCAACTTGAGGTGCACCCAGAGGAATCACCGTCTGGCCCAAAGGACTCGCTGGGGTGGGGAGCGGCACGTGCTGGCGTCGTGAAGAAGAGATACAACGGGCACCGACTCAGACAGCCAGCGCGGAGCAAAGTTTAACTACATGCCCCGCATTTTTGAAGCTCCGGAAAATTCACATGTTCTGCCGATATCTTCAGCAAAGGAGGCCCCTTACATATAGGGAGCCCCAAAAGCGCCTTTTAAATCGGGAGGGCTGGGCGCTCGACACCTTCAGTTAAGGGCGGTCGTCTGGATCGACAAATTTCAAAGGTTTTGTGGAAGACATTACAGCGACCCCCTTCGAAAGGCACGATCTGGAAGCGCTTCACTTTTTCGATCCACCGGCGTGTAAGCGTGTCTGTGGTCGCCGTCCGCACGCATCCTGCCATCCCCCTTCTTGCTACAACTGCCGGGAGCCCTCTCCAGGTGCATGGTGGCTTAATGCATCTCCCACCTGCCCTTGCTGTACCTCCGCCGCGATCCCTTTGTTCTTCCGGTCGACAATGGACGACACAGAACTGATTGAAAATGTCATGATGAGGTATGGTCTGCATTCATGCGTGTGAGGTAGCGAGAGGCGAGAAGAGTGTATGAGATCTGAGCGCATCAGCGTGACCGGCGCGTGTCGGCGGTCAGGTGGACCCCGGGGGTCCATTTTGATTTTCCTTGTCCCACCTCCGTATATGGAACAACCGCATTAGACCATGTCTAACTTGCGCGGGGCGCCCGACTGCTTGCTGCTGCGTCTCTCGCCTGTACCTGCAGTGTTTGGATAAAGTGACTGCATCAGTAAAAGACATCCTTCTCCTTCCACTGGCAAGTCTCTTGCCTTTGTGTGCACAGGCTGCACCCACGGCTTCCTTACCCCCTCCAATGCTACCGAGAACATTCTCGCGAGCATATCCCAACACCCCCGCGAGCCAGCCGCCCATGTCATTTCTTCCACGCTACGCAAGAGCACGCGCAAGCCGCCCTTCGGAGTGCACCCAAGAGGGATTCTTTTGGGAAAGTGCTGCGGCTGCTCTGTATCATCCTCCCACAATTAGACGGCTGCCCGAGTAGTTGAGAGCTGCAAGTCGATTCTGCACAAGAAGGGAACTGCGGGACTGGCCAACTAAGTACCCAGCCCGCCGGCCATGCCGTGGCTATGGTCGACCGCTGAGGCCGGCGCTGAGGCTGCAGCAAGGCCCCAAAAACCGGCGCAAGGTGTGTTCCGCCTGACGCTCGAAAGCTGACAGGCGTCGGTGGGCGTCCGGCGCGCCTCGCTCAGAGCCCTCGTCCGAGGCCGCGTCTGGCGGTCTAGACCTGCTTTCCTCGGTGTTCGCAGAGCAGGTGGCTGCGCCTGACCCGCCTCCCCCCTCGCCAACCATCGCGCTAGACACGCTGATGGCGCGTTACGACATGCTCAGCCCCTCCGAGCTGCAGCTCTTTGAGGCGCTGATGGAGACGCATCTACGAGCTGTGCGGCAGCCGCATATATCCTTCTCGTTTCGAAGCGGAGTTAACCGTCGATACGAGCTGGTGAGCACGCGCAACCGCAAAATATTGGTAAAGACGCGGCAGATGCGCCGGCGTGCAAGCGCTGTCGCGCGGGCGGAAGTCAGCGCCACACATTCGGACACCACCGCTTGTCACCGAGCGATTGCGGACATCTTAAGTTCGGCAAAATTCCAAGAAGGGGTGTCCGTCGTCCCGAAAAGCAATCAGCGGCGCCTATCCCCGCGTGGGCAGGCGTTGTTTTTGACCAAGCAGCAACTAAGCCAATCCAAGTGGAGTGAGCTGCGGAAAGCGCTTTGCAAGGAGAGCGGGCTCGCGTCACGGGAGGTCATACGTACCGCGTTGCGGTCGATTGCCGCCGAGCCGGGGCGGCAGGTGTGGACTGACGAGCGCGGAGCTCACCTTGTCAGTCTGCGGGACGCACTTGAGTGTCTATTGGCTGAGCTGGTTGCCTCAGGGCAGTTTAGAGAGTGTCTCGTGCCAGGTCCGGACGGGCAACCTGTGCCCCACACAACTACCTTTAGACCGGCGCCTGAGCTGTTGTACGAGCAGCACTCAGATGACGTGGATGACAAAGATCTCTGCTTGGGATTGGATAAGAGCGGAGGCGGAACCTCGACGGCCAAGCTGGTGGCCACGACGCCCAATCAAGCGCACCCTATGTCGCGCTCCAACTCCAACCTTCTCTCTACTATGCCGTGCGACTCGGACGACAACGCAGAATTGCACGACATGAATGGGCCGTGGATGGATGACTTCCAAGCAATGCTGGATAACGGGGTGACTGTTGGCGGAAAATTGCGCGCGGTGCGCCTGTTTTTTATGGGTGACCTCGCTTTCCTAAGAAGCTTCCTCGGACACAAGGGGGCGTCGTGTCGTCGGCCATGCGTGTGGTGCCTTCTCATTGGTCGGTCGGGCGAGGCTAATGCGGCTGCAGCGGAAGCCCACGGCCATATCCAAGCCATACAGGAAGCGCCCAAGATGATACGTACGAGGCTCCATCTGCAACGAATGATTTATGCGCTGCAGGATCAGCGCAACGACGACTTGCCCATACCCCTTACTTCAGCTGAGCACCTGTCTATTTATCATCCCCCGCTATTTGACGTCGATCCGTGTCAGATCGTCGTGGCCCCGCTTCATTTGACGCTGGGCGTTGTCACGGTCCTGCTGCGCCCAGGCGTCGAGGCAGCCGCTTTTAATGGCGGTCGTGCGGCCGCCGAGCGGGCGGCTGCCACCGTTGCAGCCGCCCTCCTCGACGATGTGCGTGTCAGGCCAGTGCCCTACCATGGCGTTTGTTTTGCTGGACGCGAGTGCCATCGCATTTCTCAGCTCGGTGCTGCTGCATGCGACGCATTGGACGGACACATCCCTGCTGAAGAACTAGCCGCGCTTCGGACGGCGTGGGTAGAGTAGGACGGCATGGTACGTATTCTCAACCGGGCGCAAGAAATTCCGGCCGAGGGCATCACGGACTTTTGCACCAGCGTGCAACGTTTCGCACCCGCCCTGCTTGTTGCTTTCCCCTGGTTGAGTGCTTCCTCAAAGCTCCACGCTCTTACACACCACGCCCCTGCCTTCCTGCGGCGCTTTGGCTCACTCGGCTCCTACGCTGAGCAGGCGTTGGAGTCCTGGCCCGTCTTCTTCAACCACGCACGTGCGCAATGCATGGCAGACTTCTTCTTGGGGTCTTGTGCACAGCTCGTGCAGCGCGCTGCTGTGGAGCGACGGCCGCTCGCGGAGCAGAGCCTTAGTACCGGGACAACTCGCAAGTTGGCCCCCGCCGGTGCACGAAAGCCCAAGTCGCCGGCGGACGGTCGGCTGCGAGCCAACAAGTCCAACAGCCGCCAGAAGACGGCTGGCGCTGGAAAGGAGCGGGCGGACATGGAAGCCTGGGCGGCGCGACGTGCGACCAAAGCGGTCGTCACAATTGAGGCCAATAAGAAACGACTGACAAAGGCAGCCGAGAGGGCTACGGCTGCAGCGGATTAGCTGGCCGCGCAAGTCGCTGCTCAGGTGGCAGCCGAGACTGGGGCTGCCCCCACCGCTGTAGACCTCGGCCAGGCTGCGGCGGCGGTGCCCGCACGAAGAGCGCCGGAGATGGCGGCAAGGGCCGTGGTCGAACACCCGTTGGGGGATGGAGAATCAGAAGATGATATCTTAAAAGAGGAAGAGTTGGATCTGGGTTTGGTTCTCATGCTTGAGTAGTGGAAAGTAAAGCACAAGGAGACAGAAGACAACGACTGAACTGCGAACGAACCAAAAAAGTGACAGATGGCGGCAGTGAAGACGATGCATCGAAGCACAGGCGCAAACAGACGAAGGGGGAACAAGGCCGACGTATGGACATGCCGGCCAGTGGTTTAAAGCAGCACAACAACAAAAAGTATGGCGCAGACAACAAGTACGACACGCCTGTCGCACAGCCCTCAGTGCCGCGCTCGTACCCCCCTCCTTCATGTCCCCACCGTACCTGTCCGTAAAAGTCGTAGAGAGATGGATAGGTCCATTCCCATACCCGAACAATGCAGCCATCGTCCAAAAGCTTGTACCCACCGACGCTCAGTGCAACAAACAGGAGAGGTCTCGCCAGGCACGCACCTTTTGCGTTTTTACGACAGGGCGACGGACGCTCTGCATTCTGGTACCTGTCGGGGGAGTTTTGTCGGAAAGCTCGTACATGACAATATCGCAGCAGAAGGGTGGATCGACACATACCAGAGACAGGAGGAGCGTGACTGGAGCGAGAGAAACGACCGACAGAGAAGCAGGCCAACAGATAGCACAGAGCACCAGACACCGTACCGGTCAGGAACGCGACCGTAAGGAGGATGGAGAGAACTCAAGACCTGTGTGAATAGACTTGCTCCACCGACGACGCGCGAGAACCTGGAAAGCGAGTGGGGCGGTGAGCACTGGGGCGTCTGGACGACAGACTACGTGTCACAGCAACAGGAAACGGGAGGTGAAAGAAAACAGCGCCGATGTATTTTAGGGAGCGAGAACATCGGGGAGGCAACATGTGCATTGAGAAAGGATGCGGCCAGAAAAACAGGGTCCGGCGAGCTGCGCGGCCAATGCGAACGAGACGAAACCGGTAAGTCGGGAACGGGGGCGCAAGCAAACGAGTCGAGACCGGAAAGACGGACACAGGGGCACGAGCAAACTGGTCGGCAGAGGTGCCGAGGGCAAGGCAGTAAGACGGAAAGAAGGCATGCCCGGGAAGAGGCGGGGTCCCATGGCGGCCAGGCAACTAAATAGGGCCAACAGACCGGATTGGGGTGGTGAGCTACGTCCTTGGGTCTGTGGGAAGCCAGTTGGGGCCATGTGGTCGCTGCGGGCCAAGGGGATACGCGGTCGCGGCCACTTTCTCCCTCGCAAGCCCAGCCCACCGACTTCCCACAGCCAGCAAACAAGTCGCCAGCCCCCACCCCCCCCCAACATACTAGGAATGCAGACACACAGCACCCAACACACCCAGCAAACAGCCGCTGCCACCCACACAGCCTCCCACACACCCAAAACGGGGGTCTGAAGAAAGGGGGAGCGGAGAGCACAGCACTCAAGGCAGCATCGTGGGAGAACGTGCGGACAGGAAGAAAGTTGGCGAAGCGAGTCGGAACTTTTGCAAATCTGACCCCTCCATAGGTGCTCAAGGACCCATCAGAGCTTGTGCGCCACTTTCGAACGCCGATCACCTTTCGGGTGCCTGACACTGACGGAAATACAGGCATGAGCGGCCCGGCGACCAATGATATGCCTGATACAAGCGAAAAAGCCGCAAGACTGAAGAATCGCACTCTAAACTAGGTGTGTCGAGGGACCAGAGTGCGCCCTTTGAGCTCCCAAAAAGCGCTCGAAGTGAACGCCCCAGGGCGCACTCAAAATCTCAAGCAAGGCACGCTTCCATATATGGCCAGCAGGGTGGCTCGGACGACGGCTGCGGAGAGCACGCCATGTCGCATGATCCATTCAAGTTTTAAGAGAAAAATTCCGACTTTGGTATGTGCGCCAGGTCTACCAAGGTGCGTGTCGATAGCTTGAATCGCCTAGCAAAGGTGACACGTCAGCACACCTTATTGAGTCCGCCAGGGTGTCCCCGTGGCGAATGGAGATATGCAGAGCAGGGGATGCTGTGCGCGTGATCCGGAGGTATGCATTCCGAACAGCTGTCGGAATTCTGACAGCGTTTGTACCGTCTTTCTCCAATGCTGTCCATCCTCTATGGCGATTGCACAGAATGACCTACAAAGAGCTCCGGTTTCGGACCAAGTAGCCTACGTTTTCTGAAAGAACCGGACCATCGCGGGATGCAATCGGCCATGGTCACCGCAGAGTCCGGTCGATCTGCTTTCGTTGCTATCCCCCCCTTGACAAGAACGGAAGCAGCAAGAGTGGAGAACGATTGTAGAGGAAGCCGTTCGAACTCTGATCACATTTTTCTAGGTGATGGGCTACCTCTAGCCAATAATGAAGCCCACACAGATTCGGCCGAGATCAATGCGCAAACTGGCAGCAATGATCATAAAATCGGTGACACGCTGCAAGTTTGAACAGCAATATGCCCACAATCTGCAATCATGGGGGAGATCTGGGCGTAGGAATACCCCCGATCCGTCGGCACGGCGTCGTCATCTGTCTATACGGGCTCCTTTCGCATCGTTTCTGGCCAACCAGCGACCGTCGGCAAGGCAGGTCCGGTGCCGATGAGCGGCGCGCCATCGTGTCCGCCAATCATACGCCCGTCTGTACCCCCCCAGGGGCCCCTTGAGCGGCCTCCTGAGCACCCCCTAAATTGGGCCGCCCGCGCTCAAAGTTCAGTTCCTCCTGGAAAATCTGCTTGGCCCCCCTGCAACTTCATGCCGGGCCGTTCTCCTTACACCGGTCGTTTTGGACAGCGATCCTTGCACCACCATGGTTCCTCGCCGCGGGGGCTCTGCATGCGTGCTGGCTGGCCCTGTTTCCGGCCCTCGTGTGGCCCACCAATGCCCGCCCTGCAACATCAGCTGCCGGCCCACTTCCTGGACCTCGGCCCACCACTCTCCTCGACAAGCATCGCGTCCCCCCCATCCCCATCGTCCCCCGTCCGGCTCCCGGCCGACGCTGACCCGCCTCCCGACCACGCGTCAACCCACGTGCCGCGTCGTCTTACGCTAGCGACATCCTTCCCCGCTTCTCGTTGCGCCCAGTTCTTCACCCGCCCGCATCTCTGGCGCGCCAACGCGGCATCGTCGTCTTTGCTCCGGTCCACCATGGTGTCGCCTGCGGTTCGTGCGACCGCGGCCAAAACCGGGTCACATCTTCTGCGGATGCTGGGCGGGAAGCGCATCTCAGACGTGACGCTTTCCAAGATTGAGGTCTTGCTAGACCTCGTGGAGCAGTTTGCGGCAGGCACGCCTACCATCAACTTCCACCTGCACCTCTCGGGCTACGACATGGAGGGCAAGATGTTTTGGGCGCCAATATTTGAGGACCAGGTGGTGCTGGACAGCCCCGCGCGGCGGGTCCTGTACCTTGTGTATCGCTACATCGAGAGCGCAGACAGCATGCTCAGCGGCTCGACGACGCTGCTGACGACGCCTGGCCCCGCAACAGCGGCGCCTAGCTGCAGGCCGGCCGGATCTGGTGCAACCGCGGGTACGACGCCCCCAGCGCTACCGCGCCCGTGCGCACCCCCGTCGGCGAATTGTTCCACTCTGACGGCCTCGACTCGGGCGAGGGCGGCAACCCCAAGAACTGCTACAACGTCGGCCGGGGCTCCACTTATGGCCGGTGCTGCTCCTCCCGCGCACGGTGCGCGTCCTGGCCTCCCGCCTTCAGGCTCGCCGGCGGCTGATTCCGGCTCGGGCGCGGGTGCCAACTCGGGCGCAGGTGCCGACTCGGGCGCTCGAGGCGGCTCTGGCGTTGCCATGCCTCGTGCTCTCGCTGCGGCTTTCTGTTCGCCACCGCCGCCGGGCTCAAGTGGTGCGGGCAACGGTGATAACCCGGCCGCTAGAGCGAGCGATGCTGACGGCGACGAATACGCGGGCTCCGACATGGACGGCGACACGCAGACGGCGGCGCCGTCGAGTGGCCGCCACCGCAAGTCGGTGAAGAGCTGCCCCAATACGGAGCACCAGCCTCTTCCCGTCATCCCGAGCGTCGGCACCAAGGAAGTGGTGATGGACTACATGCGGGCGTCCACGAAGCCGCTCACAGACATGCGGGAGGCGGTTATGGCCATGTGCGACGATGTGCGCGAGGGCGACTCCGTCGCAAAGATGCGCGTTACGCTTCCCTGGTGGCCCGCGCACCGGGACGGCAAAACGCTCTGGCCGCTTTTGGTTGAGGTGGAGCATGCCATTCTCAACGCGGCGGACAGGACCCATGTCGTCAGAACCGGTGAGACGCTGGTACCTGTGCGGCGTATGAAGGCCTCTCGCAATTTGGGGGCCAAGGAGAGGGTGGCGGACATGCTCCTGATGGTCGAGAAGGAGCCCCGAGCAAAGGCCGCCCTCATTAAGTTCAATTTGAAACTACGGCCGTCCATTCTGCGCCGCACGGTTGCGATTGCTCCTTTTCCTGTCCAGACCCTCTCTGACGGGAAACCTCCCCCTCATGCTCGCGCACCGCCGGCACTGGGCCAGGCAGCTGCGCTGACGCCCCCAGCTGCTCTTCCATCGGTCGCAGCTGCTGCGGCTTGCGGTGGTACAGCGGCCGGGCAGGCCGTCCGCCCTGGCGGCAGTCATCTCTCTGCAAAAGCGTCGATTGTTGTGCAATCTGCGGCAACGGCAGCGGCAGCCGCCTTCAACCGAGACGCGGTGCGGCAGGAGCTCGAGGCCGCCAACGCCGTCATCACGGAGGGGGCACAGACTTCGGGTGGAAGAGCCGTGAGCGCATCTGCGTCGACAAGGGTGGCGTCAGCGGGGAAGCGGTCTCGCAAAGCCGCCCATGCTGCGACAGCACGGCGACCAAGAGCTGTGGTAGCGAAGGCTGCTGGACAGCAGAGGACCTCGACCACAACGGTGGCAAGGACCACTGCACCGCCGGTATCAAGACGGGGGGCGTCATCAGTGCCTGCTACAGTGCCAGCTGTTGACTCAAGACGGGGGGCGGCGTCAGCGCCTGCCGCCACGCCGGCTGCTGACCCAAGACGGGGGGCAGCGTCGACGCCTGCCGCCACGCCGGCTTCCGACCCAAGACGGGGGGCAGCGTCAGCGCCTCCCGCCGCCGTGCTGGCCGCCCAACCAAAACGAGGGGCGGCATCAACGCCAGCGGCCACACCGGCTGCCGCGCCCGCCGCATTGACGCAGACAGCAGCACCTCCGTCTTTGGCACGACCACCACATCCCGTGCCTGCTGCGGCAAGCGCTCAACAGCCGTCGACGACACCGTCGAGGCCGCCGCCAGCGGCATCCGCGGTGTTGACGCCAGCTGGTGCTTCCCCTTCATCTTCCACTTTTTGCCTTATTGCCGGTCTTCCGCGGGCACCCACACTGAGATTGGCGCCGGATCTATCAAGGCCTGCACCTACAGTGCTGGTGAATTGTGCGCAGTTGGCCCCGACGACAAAGGATACCACGGTGGATAAGCCAGCGCTACTGGGCAACTGTACTCGCGCAGCGGGACCAGCCGCTGACGCCAAGACCCCTGCATCAGAAACATTGCCGGGGAGCACAACCGCAGCAGAAAATGCGTCGACAACGACGCGGTCTGCAAGATCCGTGTCCTCATTCAATGGGACGACCGCGGTGGCAGTTGCGGCAGGCGCGGTGGCGCCTATCGCAGCTGGTGTCAGTGCCTCGCTTTTCGTCGCACCCGCTGCACTATTTCTATCTGCAGCAGGCGCGGCGCCGGCCGCTCTCGCATGCAAGTCGAGCACGCCCCCCATCGAGCCGCGAAAGTCGCCGCCGCCGAGCGCGACGCCGCTTGAGACGACGCCTCCCGAGATGCAGTTGCTCGAGACGACGGATCCCGAGGAGCAGCCGCTCCAGACGACGCCTCCCGTGGAGCCGCCATCGACGGCGCCGCCGCTCTTCAGCAGCCCGTGGCCGTCAACCGGGCCGTCTTCGTTGGCTTTTCTCACTCCGGCGGCGTCGACGGCCAACGTCAAGCGTGCGTCGAGTACTGCCCCAAGAGAAACGCCACCGCCACCCTCGGCGGACACGCCACCGCCACCCTCGGCAGACACGCCACCGCTCCGGACTTGGCCGCCCGCGACGCCGCAACCGAAGGCGCTGCCATCTGAGGAGAGGAACGAACAGTGTGGAGTGGGGGCGCCGGAAACGTGCCAACGCACGGCTGGGCTGACGTTGACGGGGACCGCCACGGCAGGGACGACCGCGCGTGCGTCACTGCCGGTGTCGCCAACACCCTCGCCGGCGATTGTGTCGACAGCGCCTGCAGCAGCGCTGCCGGTGGCGTCCGCGGCACCGCCTTTCAGGGTATCGTCATGCGCCAAGCCGCCTCGGGGGCCAAGGCCGGCGGTAGCGCCAAAGACAGCACGCTCGCGGAAGCAGACTACAAATGCAAGTCAAGCGCCCACTCCCCGGCCTTCGCTCACATCAGGGCCAACGCCACCGCTGCGGCAGCGACCGCGGCCACCGGGCACGCCGCCAGCTGCGACGACGGCGAAGCCGACGCCACGGCCGCGGAAGCGACCGCAACCGCCGCTGGCGCCGCGGACTACGACTACACCAAAGACGACGCCATCTTCGAGGGGACGACTGCAGCCGTCGGCAAAGACGCCGCCGCCGAGACCCACCACAAGGACGACAGCGACGACGCCGTCGTCAGCTCTGCCGTCGACGCCGCCGCGACGGTCATCGCAGGCGACGCGGTCGGCAGTAGAGCCGTCGAAAACGGCGTCGAAGCGAACGCCCGCCGTCCGGTCGAGGGGTGCTGTGTCGGCGACACCTCCAGCGTCGTCCACTCGGGGGGTTGCCATGCGGCAGCTACGTGCCGCTGCGGCGTCTGCAGCTCCATCGGTGGGGACGCCGTCAATGTCGGGCGCGGCGCCGCAGCGCGACACGCCAAGTCCACCTCGGCCGGCTACGCATCGTCAAGCAGCGAAATCGCTTCCACAACCGTCGCCTGGCACAAGGGTCTCTGGCAAGGCGGCGGCCGTGCCGGCCATGACGGAGGCGATGAAGCAGCCAAAGCCGGCCCCTGGGCGATGGGCGCCGTCTTCAGACGGTCGTAGGGCGTCTGCCGCCCCGTCAGGCGCCGAGGGAGATGATCGTCCTGCTCGTGCAGCGGGAAGAAAACGCACAAGGGACGACGGCGGTGATGCGGCAATCGAACAACCGCCTGTAAAGACAGTGCGCCGGTCGCCGCGCAAAAAGAAGCGTGACCAACGGGATCGAGCAGTATGGGCGCACGACTGCTCTCTTTGAGCTCTGCACGTTTGCCTTTCCTTTGCATTTGCGTCGTACAGCAGCGACCATGCACGTTTGTGGCCTGTTTCTTTGACACCGTCTCGCACCTCTCGTACACGCGTCTCTTGTTGTTTTCGTCTTCTGCTACGGATGCAAGATTGTCGTAATGGGAGTTTCCTTTTTATTGCTCCTTCTGCCTGTTGTGTCCATTCAGTGTGTAGGCAATGCCGAGCTCTACACAGCCCACCAGGCACTTCACAGAAAACGAACAGGTGGATGGCTGTAGTCTGCCGCCACCTCTGCGCGTCAACATGCAGCAGAGCGGGTGAAGCAACTCTCCGGCGGGAAGATGAAGCGCTGAAGGCTCAGTTTTTTAATGCATTTGGAACGAGGTGAGGTGCCATCGCCAATAATTTGGAATGGATTGGTGCAGAACTCTTTCTAGAGTGGAAGTTACTTTAGTCCGAAGATCTCGGAGTACGACAAACGCAAAACCTTGCGCGCCAAACTTGAGGCGCACGAGTGACGCACCCCTCCTCGTCCTCCAGAGAGGCGGTGCAACAAACCACCGGCGGGAACTTCGGACGGCTCCTCTTTCGGACGCTGCCACAGCCTTTTTGAGGCAGCCATGCATCTGTTCTTTTACCGGCATGCACTCGTCGCTCTCGTTCTACCGTCGCACCCGTACACATGCCGCGGTGTGTCACCGAGTGCCCCGCCATCTATTACTTCTACCTGCTGCACAACTGCCTCAAAGCCCCTCGCTGCCCGCCTCATCACCAACCTATGCCCTCCCGAGCGTCTGACCTCCCACTCTGCTCCCACTTTGCCCGACCACCACCTCCCTGCGTTCGCTTTTGCCACGCAGCGCCTTCTTCTTTGTCTCTTCTCCAGGAGGAATGGCAACCTCCTACTTGCCAGTTTGCCACGACACGGATCGCTCTGCGCCATTGCGGCACCCGGAGTACCTTGTGGCTGTCGAGGCGATGCTGTCGTGCCCGGCAACCTTTGCACACTTCACGGAGGAGCGCTTCACAGCTATCGCGTACGACTTGGCCAACAATTCTCCGAGCCTCAGCGGTGTCTACTGGCTCGGGCTCAGCGCTTGGTGCGCCGGGTGAAGGGGGGGTGCTTTTCGCGTCCCGCGTTTTGCATTATGATTTGTGGACTGTTTGACTCGCCGGTCGAGATGGTGGACACTGTGTTTAACCGCGCGTACCGCAAACACGTTGTACGCACCGCCGCTAGGGAGTGGGACGATGCGTACCGCTCCCGTGCTGCGTGCAAAGAGCATCACAGTGAATGGGAGGATGAGGTGCGGCCCCAGACCCATGGTTACTTTGAGTAGTCGAGGCGGTATGCTCTCGGTATGATGGAAAAATGTACCTTCTCACCGGGAATCTTCGCAAACACAACAACACAATCATCACTGCCGCAGAACAAGCATTACCTGCCATAACACCAGGAGAACATAGGCGACCGAATGACCTTGACATAGCCCTGATCAACGACAGCCGCCGTGACTTGTCCTGATATTGACAGGCAGCCGCCGACTTGTTGGCGTCGGCCGAAACGACGTCTGCGGCGGCGGCGCACTTGGGAGTGACATCCACGCCCGCCAACGCCAACATGTGGGTGTACATGTGTTTGTCGACAGCGAGGAACCTGGCGGGCATTCCGACATCGTCTTCTTCCCTGACAGCGACCGCCTCCGTCGTTATGGTGACACAGACTTGATGAAGAGGGCGGCTGCCTCGTCTTTTCCCGCCACGGCCACCAGACCACCGGCCTGGTTGTCGATGACTGCAGAAGACAAGGCCGGCACGCCCACCTTGCCTGTATCCGTGACGACCACCGCCAGATCGTTGGCATCTGTGTGCATCACAAAACCGGCGACGGTGCACTTGGGAGCCACATTGTAGGACGTCACCGTCGCCACGCCGCCCGTCTGGTGGCTGACGGCCCCCGCAGACACGGTGGGCGCGTTAGGCTGGTCGTCCTCCCCCTCAAAAAACAATCAAAAAACTCATCGGCGTCGATTCTCATCTTGTCGAAGGCTGCGGCGCACGTGACCGCCCGCACTGAGGCGCCACCGCCACCACAACGACTCTGCTAGTTGAACGGCGCCTGCGAGACGACGACAGCGTCGACGTCGCTTTCTTCCACCGTTTGGACGGACGCCCCCTGGTTAATGTCCAGCGGTTCGACGTCGATGGAGGTGAAAGACGCTGGAACCACTTCGTGGCCCGCCACCGCCGTCACGCCGGCGTGCAGGTGCTTGGTGGCCGCTAGCGGCATGAGGCGCAGGTGGCCCACGACTGACGCCTCCCCAACGGCCGCAGGCAGCACGTCGGTGTCGGCCGAACTCCCGTTGATGGCAGCAGCGCACTTGGGGGTGAGCTGCGCGCCAGTCACCACCGCCATTGCGTGTACAGGCGCTTGGCCGGGGCTGACCACACGGCCGCCCTGTCGAGCTTGTCCTACCCCACGTCGACGACTACTAACAGCTCGGTGGCGTCGGCCGGCATGATGCCAGCGGCGGCGGCCAACTTGGAGAGCATGTCATTGCTCGCCAACGCCACAGAGCGGTGAATCGAGCGCATGTTCCTCGGCCGCCAGCTCCTCCTTGAACGACGAAGGAGACGGCGCCGAGTGGAGCAAAAACGAAGACTGCCGTCCCCAGCTTCCCTTGAGTCGCGCCGGAGGCTGGCATACGGGGAACTCGTCCTCCCTTTGCATGCGGAAAGAGCAGAGTCGACGGTTGTTGTGGCCGCGCCGGCCGGCCGGTCGTCGGCGGGCTCCCAGCGGCAACCGATGCCACAGGTGGTGTCCCCACAACAATGAGCACCGGGCAAAGGAATCGTCCCGGGGAAGAAGTGGTGGTGGTCAACAGCCCCTGAAACAGGGGGACACGGAATAGACAGAACAAAATAGGTGTCACACCGGGCGAGAGTGATGCGTCCTGGCTGTTTGGTCGACGCCCAGTAGCGGGGGGTGACCGAGTGGGACGCTCCACAGACGGCACTTAGCGAGGGTGCCGTCATCATCGGCCGGGCGGCATCCGATCAGGCGCCGCCGGCGAGCGCAAACGCAGTGGAGTTGCCGCACGCCATGACCCGAAACGCTGCAACCCCCGCTGTCCCGACGTTCCCGCTGTCCCGGCGTCTACGAGGGCGGCGGGCGCCGACAGCGCGCATGCCGAGGCAAGCGCGTGCGTTGCCACCGACATGAGCGATCGGTGCGCCGCCCCGCTCGTAACAGCACGAATATTCATGCTACTCTCCTTCCTGCTTCGGGCACAGAACGCCTCTTTATCGCTGAAGCTGAAAATCGGCGTGAGGGTGTGGGTGATGGGGGGACGCCCTCTGCGAGGAGGGGGTGGAGGAAGCGGGGGGGTAGGCCGGGGGGCAAGGGGCGACGCACTACCCCGTCGCCCGCCGGCGAAAGTGGCCGGCTGGCAGCGGCGCGCGGCACTCACTGAGCGCGCCACCCGGCGGGGGCAGGGACGGCAGCGGCGTAGCGCGGTAGCCGCTATAAACATGGGGACGTCGAGGCCGCCAGCGACCTCGGGTCCGCAGTCGTAAAGCCCCGCTTAGAAAGAGAGTACGTGCAGAAAAAAGGGGTGGAAAAGCACAGCAGATGCGGGCAGCAAACTACAGCTAGCCAAAAGAGTAAGCGGAGTAAGACGGGGGAGGAAAACCACAGCGGGTGCAGGCAGCAGACGACAGCTCTTCATAACAGTAGGCGGCTTAAGACGGACGGGAAGCACACTGGGAGAGAGAAGCAAAAGATGCTAGACAGCATAGTAGTTGCGAAACAGAAGGTGCAGAAGCAGGTTGGGAGCGATCAGAAAAAATTAGCTCTTGCATAGGAGGCAAATGGGCCCAACGTATCCGCTTTCTGACGGCGACAATGGCAACAATAGGGGCGGAGGGGTGGCGAAAACGGTTGGACGGGAGAGGGGGTGACGACATTGCGGGAAGCAGGCCGCCGACGACAGTAAGAGGGGGCGAAGGGTGGCGCTGATGGGAAGTGCTAGCAACGCGATGCGCAGGGGTAAGGGGGCGGGTACGGCGGTGGCTATCAGGAGGGCTGTGGTGACGATGATGCGGAGGGGGGAGTGGAGATCACATCGGCTGGGCGGGAGGTGGTGACGACGGTGGCGCTTGTGGGGCGCGTGGGATCCAAGAAGAGCGCACTGTTTGCAGCGCCGTACTGTGGAGTTCTCATTGTTGAGCGAAAGTAGTTTTGGAGTTAGAGACACAGTTCGACTCAGGCCACGGAGATCTGTCCAGTGAAGCTATCTCCACATCAACCCACCAAATGTCAAGAACTTATCGCCGATTGCATTCTTGTATGATTCTCCTCGATCTTCGGAATCGGGCTTGACGGCCTAGTAGGGTGGCGTTTCCAAACGACTTCAGAATGACAGAAGTGTTCAAGTGGCCATATCTCGGCTTGTCAGACCTCAAAGTCGCTGAAAATTTCGTCCTCAGGCGCCACCTTTCCTTGTGTGGTGAGGACGAGCTGTGTAGAGGGGTGCGAAAGCGCGCTCTTTCTGAACGAACCATTGTGACCTACCAGGCGGGGGGCGCGTATCTCGTCTGGGTTGATGAGAGCAAGGCTCTCTCAGCGGTTGGCAGTACATTGCGCTTAAGAGCAGCCATGACTGCTTGATGTATGAGTTTCTATCATCCTTGGAGCCAGAAATCCCAACTCCGCCTCCCACATGCCCACAGGGCGCCCTTTCCCGGCCCCTGCCACGCGATGGTGGCCGCCGAGACCGCCCGGCCGGACCACCTGCCGCACAGGCGCGCGCTTAGCATGAACGGCACCGTCGGCCGCGGCTACTGTACATGCGGCGGTCGTCCGCATCAGCCGTCGCTGCCCACCCTAGCAGCCATTCCCACGCCCGCTTTCATACCGTCCCCCGTCGACGCCGCCACCCCAGGCCGCCAGCTCCATCCCTACCGGCACCTTACTGGTCGACCACAGTCCCCCTCTCCGCCGCTGCTGCCGTGCCGTGCTGCCGCCCCCGTCTAGGCTGAACCTGCCACGGCTAGCCACAGTCGCCCCCCCGCAGCTTTGTGACGGACCCTGTCATCCATGTCTCAGCCCCTGCCATGTTCTCTGCGGCGCGCTGCCGCCCCGCGTCGTGACGCCCTCCCGCCTTATCCTCGGCATCGGGCTTGCCCCGACGACACCGCCAGCGCTGCCGACAGCCAAAAGGCCGGCTCGCGTCGCCGCGTTTCGGAGGCAGGTGGACTGTGGAAGAGGGGAGTGTATCGGTGCCTGTCGACGGTTGGGCGATTGCGCCGCTGGCAGCGCCGAAGGGGGCGGCTCACCACAGGTCGTGCCGCCGCCGACGGCGGCGGCCACTCCCATCAACCCCACGGCGCTACCACCGCCGCCGTTGTCCCCACCGTGCGACTCAAGGACGGCTGCCGTCATCCGCTTCAGCGGGCATGCGGGTTGGCAAGATGCGAGCTCCTCGACGCCGGCTACTCCGGCGGCTGGCGGCGCCGACGTCGGCAGCGGCCCCAGGACGGGGCGGGTCTGCCGCTGCCAGTGCTGAGGGCGCTGCAGCCGCTACCAACGGATTCTACCACACGTGCCAGCGTGATTTCGTACTCGCGAGCCACCGCCGCCATGCCCGCGGCCACAATGTCGGCACAGACGCAGTCGCGCCGCCACGGCGGGAGGCCACATCTCGAGCCTCACGACTGCCCTCCCGCGTGAGGGAGGCCACGGAGGTCCTTCTGGTTGCACTTACTCATGCGGCTAGAGTGCGGCCTCGAGTGTCGGGCTGGACGTTGTGGGTGGCGGAGGCGGTTGTTGTTTGCTGTGGGAAGCTTGTTGGCCCCTTTGCGTCTGTCAATGGCGCACCAAAGTCGGCATGTACAACGTTTTGCGTGTGTGGCAGTGGTCAGCCCTATCTTTCGGGGGCGGGGTGTCCGCAGGGCGGCGAGCTCCGGCAATGAGTGACTAAGCTGGTCGTGCGGGATGCTAGAAATGTTGGGAACGTTTCGTGGACCTGGCGCTGTTTCTGTCCATATTGCTCTGCTTTGGCATCTCTTCCTAAAGTCGTTCTCATACAATTAGCCGCCTCATGTATCGGGCGAGACGTCGGTGTGCGTGCTCCGACCATCATCAAACTGTGACAACGGCTTCAATGAAGGGTTTCGGGCCTTCTGAAGGCGCGCTC
>Ga0209093_1000693_pt1 | contig 18725 bp, 13 predicted proteins | sample SidtaG_4_FD_187450 | JGI IMG/M metagenome (GOLD analysis project Ga0209093, IMG submission 187450) | Marine algal microbial communities from Sidmouth, United Kingdom - Sidmouth_Male1 metaG (SPAdes) (version 2) | ecosystem: Host-associated > Algae > Red algae > Unclassified | place: Sidmouth... | reverse complement strand
GGCGCAGACTGCGGGGGAGCTTCCTGCTCTGCCTGCAGCGGGGAACTTGGGACACGGCGGCGGCGGCACCAGTGCCGGTTTAGTAGCCACCGCTGCCGACGCCGCCGGACGCACTCGCAAGCGGCCTCGCGGGGGGGAGCTCGGGCGCTGGTCCCCGTCGCCGTCTCTGGCCGCGCCGGGCACGCCGCAGGTGCGCTTCAACTTTGGCAGCCGCAGCCCTGCAGCCGTCGTCGCACACGTGCACAGGCGCGTTCGCCGGTTGACCCCGGCGACGTTCGGTCCGCTTCTTGACCGTCTTGTGCGCTGGCTTCATGGAGACGCCGGTTGGCGGTCCCCGCTACAGCGGGACGCTGCGTTGGCCATTGCATGCGCAACCGACCCTGTGACGCAGTTTGTGATCATGCCAACGGGTTCTGGAAAGACTCTTGCTGCGCTCCTGCCGGCCCTACTCGAGCAAAAGGCGGCCGTGATGGCGACCGCGTCGGACCTGTTTGCGGTTCAAGAGGGCAGCGGGCACGCGTCCCGCGGCCATGTCTCTGCACCACATCGTCACTTGGAGGTGGCGGACGGTTCGGTTCCACCCCCACGCTCGTCTACCCCCTCGCCGCTACTCCCGCCGTCGAGTCCCTCACCCAGTGGCTCACCGACTGCGGCGACCGGCGCCGCGGCGTCGGCCGCTCAGATGGCACAGGCGGCAGCGCTGCTGCCGCCGACCACCATTGTGGTGACGTCGACCCGTGCGGTCACCGGCAACTGGCTCGAGGCGGCAAGAAGGCTCGACGTCACGGCGGCGTACTGGTCACCCGACACGGCGTCTGGGGTGACCCTAGTGGTCGTTGACGTTGGTGTGCTTGTCAGGCGGGGTGCCGCGTTTCGTCTTTGGACTCGCGCACGGGACGCCCACGGGCGCCTTGCTCGTCTGGTCATCGATGAGGCCCACCAGATTCCTCTGTGGTCCCTCTTTCGCCGAGACAATGCGGGTCTGGCGGAGAGTCTGGCTGCCTTTCCAGCCCCGATCATCCTCCTGTCGGGCACGATTCCGCCGACCTTGGAGCCGTGCCTTCGGACCTGGGTGGGGTGCGGCGCCACTCGGCCGTCTGCGGTGCTCCGCGCCCCGACGACTCGACGGGCGGACTTGCGGTACCTCATCGAGTAGGGTCCCTCACTGGAGCTCCTGTGTGGCAGCCCAGGGGGCCGTGGCGGCCACGGTGCGCGGCTCCGAGTCTCGGCTCCAAACTGGCGGGATGCGGCAGTTCGGCAACGGTTGCACTCGGCTTTTGCTGGGCGCGTGTGCAAGCAGGCGACGGAGCTACGGACGGTGTCTGGATCCGTCCACGGGCGGTCTGGGCTTGTGGGTGTCTTTTGTCAGACGCTCGAGGCCGTCAACGCCGTCGCGGATGAGATCAAGGCGCTTTTGGACGTTGTCGACGACGCCGCGGCAGACGTCTCGGTCGTGCGCTACACGTCCGATTCTAACGACCGCGAGGCCGTGCTCGACGCCTTGACACGGGCGGAGCCGCGGTCCGGGATCCTCGTTGCCGTTGGTACGCCAGGGCTTGCCACTGGCACGGACTGCGCGGGGATGGGCTTGTCGTTCCACCTTGGTGGGCGTCACTTGCTTGACTTCCTCCAAGCGTCTGGCCGAACCAATCGGGAGGGCGCGACCGTGGGCGTCCCGCAAGGGCCCCCCGTCACGTCTGTTGGCGAAGTCGTCGTATGGAACCCCCCGGGGTACTCGTCTTTGCTCGACGTTACGCGTCGGAGCGACGCAGCCAGTCTCGGCTCTGTGAGTGAGCACGGGGAGCGAGTCCCCCCCGAGGCCGACGATGGCCTTTCCACGGCGCGAGACCCACACGGCTCTCTCCGGCGTCTGCCGCCTCCTGAGGCGCCCGGCGTCGCGCATGTCGGGGACTTTGACGGGTTCACAAGCATGCATGCCCGGCTCGTCCGCCGCTGCCGGCGCAAGGACCTCGAAGCGACATCCGACGGGGCGTTGGCGGACCTTGTCCGCTCTTGCCATGACGCTCACTTTCCTCTTTGTGACGTGTGCAGCGAGCACGAAGCGGCTCAGCCGCCGGCCGCGGCGGGCGCCGCGGTCGACCGACCGTCGCGCGGGCCACCTCCTCCGCCTGGGGGCCCCGACGGCGCAGGCCGGAGCTCTTTAGCGGGATTGACGGCAACGTTTGCCGCTGCAAGCTCAGACGCGACCGCCCGGGCCGCCGCAGCGGTCGTGCATCAACGCTTGGCGGCCAGAGGTGTGCGCTACTCGGCCAGTGGTCTCCCCGAAACGGCTGAGCCACCCGTCGGAGGAGCAGCGCCCCGGACGGTTCCGCCGCTGACGGGCGCTGAGCCTCCACAAGACGCTGCAGCAGACGCTTAAGGCGCGTGCCCAGCTGCTGCGGGCAGCAGCGGCGCGACCTCCCACAAGAAGAGGCGAGCCCCAGATGGTGGCAATGTTCCAGAGCAGCCGAATGCAGCCGGCCAACAAGCCGCCAGCGGGCAGCCATTTTGGGCCGCTGGCGCTGATCTGCCGCTGACTCCACGCAAGACCGCGCGGTTGCCCACACCTGCTCGTCCTCTGGCGAGCACGGGTGTGCCTTTTGGACGTGTGCCGCACGCGCTTGCGACGGGTGCGGCCGCTCCCTCTGCTGTCGCCCAAGGCATCTCGCGTGCGACCACGCGTGCGGTGGTTGCGCGTGATGGTGACGACGCGACTAGTGGCGGCAGCAGCCGGGCGGAAGGGCACACGTCGCCCCAAGAAGTCGGGAGCGGCATGACGCGGAGCTCGCCGAGTACCCCGTCACCATCCGTTGCTCGGCTTCAGGGCTTTCCAAGGCAGCCATCGCAAGAGGCTGGTCGCACCGCCCCCCGGCGGGTGTCGCTCGTCGGTATCGCCATTGGCGGTCCGCGGCCAAAGGTGGCCATCCGCAGCGGCGATTCGTTTCTACAGACGCCTGATGGCTTACCGACGGCCGACGCAGCCGCATTTTCTGCCGCCCAGACAATTTTTCCTCACTGCCTTGCTGCAGCGCGGGCGCTGCGTGATGTTGGCGACGGTCACAGGGGCGTCGCTTGCGAGGGCTGCCGCGCCACCGTGGTTGGCGCTCTGCCTCCCGGCGTAGCACACTCCCCTGGAAAGTGCTTCCGCGGCCTGTGCATTCGGTGCATGAAGGCCGACTCTCTCGACCATCCATCCGTTCCACGCTGGAGGCGGGACCGTGTCGTTAAGCGGACGGGTGAGTGCGGCCGTTCTCGGGGGCACGCGGATGGGACGAGCCGCGCCGGTTCCCAGCTGCCTCGCGCAGGAGGGGTCGGTGACATCTTTACAGGAGGCACCTCTGTCGGAGCCGCATCAATGCTCCCATCCTCTTGGTGCTGCGGATGGGCCAGGCCGGGATCGCTCTGTTTCGCATGCTTCCTTCCTCGCGCCATCCACTTTGGGAGCCGGCACGATCTCTCTTCACCAAGACGGCTTTGAGCCGCGCTTCTGCCCGTGGGCAACGGCGATCAAGGTCGCGGTGCTTCAAGTCAACATCGTACGCCTTGGTGCAGGTGCCGACGTTGACACACGCGCCCCGGGAAGCTGGGAAGCGACGATGCGCAGTGTTCTGGGCTTTTCGTGGTCCGCGGACCCGGTACACATCCTCGCGTCCGAGCTTCGGGACGACCACTTGGACACGCATGGACGGACGGTCGGCGCCCGTGACCGCCCACAGCAGCAGCGCCAAGATGTACGACACGCGCCCGATGACGCTGCGGATTCTTCCATCGTCGTTCGGTACCCTCCCGCATCCATTCTTTGGGCAACCGATGGGGACGTCGACGCGTTTGCGCGCTGGCTGGTCGCCGGCGCCGGCCTGCCCAACATTGTGTTTTTCGCTCCTGTGGTTGCCCGCGCACTTCGTATCTTTCCTCTCGGTCTCGGGCTGTAGACGGCCTGTCTCCCGTCTTGGCCGTCTTGAGCATCACTCTTTTTCCTTGTCTGCTTGATGCCCCATGTTTCCGGCCCACAAGTATCTCGCATTACGGGACTAGGGCGCACTCCCGGCACGTCCCACTGGGGAATGGGAGCTGCCCATGCTCTAGAGATATCTTTTGCGCGCATCTCGGCATCGGGTGATGTGCAGGGCCCACTTTCGACGCACGAAACCATCTTTTTGGATGCCTCCGTCGCGTAACACTCTACCCGCTGTGCGCGTCACAGGTACTGGCTGCATGGCCGATAGTGTGAGAGTACGGCGAGAATCGAGAAAATCGCAGCGTTAGCATAGTGCGCCTAGCACCGATACACCAAGGTAGAGGGACACAGACGCCAGGAACGTGACATGTTTTAATTCCAAACAGGCTACACTAGTACCCCCAAAGCTACTAGTGTGCCGGTAAACCGGTCCTGCGGGAAGAGAGAGAAAAATGTACAAAGAGACGGGAAGAGAAGAAGATACAGGGCGCTGTGTCCCTCAAGGTGATGGGGTGCTCGAGCACGTAGGGCGGGCGGGACGGGTGCGCGAGAAGACTTGGACGCTGCCGACCGTGGTCGGCGGTGGCCAGCCCCCGCGCCGCGGCAGTCTTGTACTCTCCGCCGCGGGTCGCGCCGCCTTGGCCGTCGCCCCCCACGGGGCCTGGAGCAGGCACAGGCAAAGGCCGCAGCGCAGCGGCAGCGGAAGGCGCGCGAGCGCCCAACGCGCGGCTGCGCCACGGCAACGACAGAAGAGAGAGAGAGAGCACACTCAGCAGCCACCCCCACAAAGGCAGAGCGGGGCGGCAGCAGCGGACGGACGGGGGCAACGCAAACGCACGGCATGCCGCCGCGCGCACGCGCCGGCACCGACAGGCGGTGCGTCGGCCGCCAACCGACAGGGGCGGCAGCGCCTCGCGGGAGAGGAAGCGGGGAGAGGGCGTGGCACCCAGAGGCGCGGCCGTTGCATGGCGACGGCTCTCCCCCCCCTCGCCCGACGCGGCGCGTGCCACCGGCGTGGCGACCGACAGGGAGAATAATCAAATAGCCGGTTACAGGAAGAATCCAGATTCAAGTCACAACCGCCGACCCCACCACCCTTTCGGGGGATCAACGACCGAGATGCTAAGCTGGCTGGGGCAACCGCATCTCCCGCTACTTGGTGCGGAGCGGCCCTCTTGTGCTCTCGCACACCGCGTGTGCGCAGCACCAACCCACCCCACCCACCACATCAATGTGCGCAGAACACACCCGGACACATCAAAGGGCGCGGCACACACCCGGGCACATCAATGTGCGCAGAACACACCCGGACACATCAAAGGGCGCAGCACACACCCGGACACATCAATGGGCGCAGCACACACCCGGACACATCAATGGGCGCACACAAATCGACCGGAAAGAATCCGCCCGCGGGCGGACGCACAAGCGTCGAAACGACACACGGCGGGCATGCATCAGCCGCGCCGTTTGGCCAATGAAAACAATGCAAATAGTCACACGACGGTCACCAGTCGTGCCGCGTGTCCAATCAAGATGCTGCAACCAGCCACCGGCTGCAGCGCCTGGACAGCCAATCAGGGAGCGATCGTGCAGCTCTAGGATGTACGCATGATGCAAGGCCGTCGTAGTCCGACTGGTGTAAGCTCGCCTCGAAGAGCCCGCCTCCCGCTCCCAGTAAATAGCGGGGACGCGAGGATGTCATCCACCGTAAGGTCGTGGGACCGCTCCCAGATAGGCAGGTCCGCCCCCACCATCAGCTCTGGCCGGGAAGGGCGAGCAGCTCCTTCTCTGTATCATCAGCCGTTTCCCTTTTGTCTTCGTCGCAAGGGTTTCTTTGACCGCCGGGATATGAATGAGAATGTAGGCGTGCCGCCTCGAACCAGAGTAGCCGCCGCCGGATCCTACATTATGTTTCACGCTGCGCGCGAGGAGCATGCCGCCACGCACCAATGCTACATTTATGGGTCACAAGCGCTGCGCCCCTTTCCTTCTGCTTGGAAGCCAGCACACGAGGTGCTCTGTGGTTTCTCCGAGACACCTGAGGCTGTGCAGCTTGATTCTTCCGTGAGCCGCCCTCACCTCACACACTCGTAATTTCGCAAAGGCTTCAGTGGAGTGAAGCGCAAGGTGCCCTCTCATCGTTCTGCTGCAGGGAGGAATTTTTCATCCGCTCTGCGCGACGCCCCTGCCGTGAAACGCACCGGGTTTGTATGTGGTCTGGTATGAGTGACGAGGGTTAGAAGTTAGGCCGTGCCAACGCCGCCAGGGCTACCGGATGAGAAGATCATTCAGAGAAGCGACGTTTTGGTGGCCGGCACCTCTCTCGAGAAGGAAACCAAAGACAGATGGTGGCGATCCACATCTGTGGCGGCGGCAGGCGCGCACGCTTCAAAGTGCTCACCTCAGTTCGCGCACACTGAAGTGCGACCGCGACGTACCGATTTCGACAGAAAGTAGCCCCTGGTTCGCGTACACATCAAAGCTGGCACCGACAGGCGTGCACAATGATGTGCGCCGGCTTTCTGAGAACGCCGATCGTCAGTAGTCCCGTGCCTCTCATACGAAACGATCTCATCATTGCATTTGGTCCGGCACTTCAGAGCACTCGCAAGCCAGGACTGAGGCCTATTCTTAGCTGCAGGTTCGTGTGGTGTGTGTGAGGAGCGCTGCAGGACATCCGATTGGCAAACCTCTGTGTCAGTGTGATCACCGTGATGAACGTACGCGGACGAGCCGCGTGCGTTCGTTCCAGTGATCACAATGCAAGCCCACTGCTGCGACAATGAAGGACAAAACACAAGTACGTGCTGTCGATCAAATTTAGTTTTGGGGTGAGAGCGTCGCCCAAACGTGTGGTCTGAAGACGCCACGGCGGACGCGACGCGCACCCCAGCGACACTGACCTGGAGTGCCCCTCTCGCCCAGCTTGGCGCCAAGTGTGCGCCGGCACAGCTGGGGAGAAGCACAGCTAGGAAGAACGGAACGGAAGGGAATGGGGAAGGGGGGGGCGTACGGCGCTGACAGTCAGCGTGACGGGGTATGCGCGACAGAAGGGGTCGACCGCGGGCGCTGGTCGGCTGGCCTTGGCCAAAGATAGGGCCGGACAAGCAGAGTGGAGCGCAGTTGGCGTCGCAAGTGCCATCATTGTTCGCACCAACTCCTCGGTACCGCGTCACATGACGACACAGGCGCACGTTCGTTTTTTAGTTTTTTGGCCATCACACGAACAGTCACAGCACAGGAACCTCGACTTAGAACAGGCCCCACTCGCGCATACGACAGTGCCACAACATTGCTCCACTTCGATGTGCGCGCTGGATTGGAAACCTGACGTCCTCTGTCGCCAGTTCTGGCACTCTACATGGACGGCCTCCGGATACGGCACGCGCTCCCTATCTGCGTTTGAAACACCTAGTTTGGCGCCATCCGCGCCTGCATGTGAGCGCACCTCGGAAGGTCTGGGCAATGGACACGACGCTTTTGGGGTGGAGGGTCAAGGTGTTTTCTTCAATTGAGTGAGATTGTACTCGATTCTTTTGCGAACCCAGTTCTCAGCCCGTGCGTGCATTGTTGTGGGTGTCAGTGCAATTAAGTGGTCAATTGCTGGCAGATGGACGTTCACATCAGTGCTAGCGGCGCTTCGTGCCGCGATGATACGATTTTTGTGCTGAATCACGTGATGAGGGTGAAAGATCTCACGCCACGCGGCCCTTCGAGAGTGGGCGGGTCCGGTCCCCGCCACTTTCCTTATCGGTCGCAATGATATCGGGTCCCCTCCATTGGCTGCCGGCATGCGTGCCAGTTGTGAGTGCACTCATGATTGGCCGGGTGTCGGAACGACTAAAAGCCGCCGGCAAAGCATGCCGCGGACACTGTGAGAACAGAGCTTTCACTTTTCAGCATCCACGGCGCTTCTTTTCTGGCAAATTCCAGATGGCGCCCTCGCACCGTATCGGGTTCTGCCTCTTCTGCAACGGTACCTTGGCCCCGAGTCCTCTGCTTCCGTCTGTGCCCCAAACTCCGTGTCGTCGTCGTTGTCTCGCGCCCATTCGAGCATCCGTCCTCTTGTCGTCCCGCGCTGTGCTGCCTGCCGTCCCCCCCGAGTCGTCCGTCCCAGGCTGCTGTGCCCCTCACTCCGTGTCGTCGTTGCTGGCTCGCGCCCGTTCGAGAACCCGTCCTCTTGTCGTCCCGCGCTGTGCTGCCGTCCCCCCCGAGTCGTCCGCCCCAGGCTGCTGTGCCCCCAACTCCGTGTCGTCGTTGCTGGCTCGCGCCCGTTCGAGCGCCCGTCCTCTTGTCGTCCCGAGCTGTGCTGCCGTCCCCCCCGAGTCGTCCGCCCCAGGCCGCTGTGCCCCGAAGTCCGTGTCGTCGTTGCTGGCCCGCGCCCGTTGGAGCGCCCGTCCTCGTGTCGTCCCGCGCTGTGCTGCCGTCTCCCCCGAGTCGTTCGCCCCAGGCTGCTGTGGCCCGAATTCCGTGTCGTCGTTGCTGGCTCGCGCCCGTTCGAGCGCCCGTCCTCTTTTCGTCCCGCGCTGTGCTGCCGTCCCCCCCGAGTCGTCCGCCCCAGGCCGCTGTGCCCTGTGCCCCGAATTCCGTGTCGTCGTTGCTGGCCCGCGTCCGTTGGAGCGCCCGTCCTCTTGTCGTCCCGCCCCGCGCTGCCGTCTACGCCGTTTCGTCCGCCCCAGGCTGTGCCCTGAACTACGCGGCGTCTTCTCTGTTTCGCTCCCGTTTCAGCAGTCGTCCTCTTCTCGTCCCTCGCTTTGCTGCCGCCCACGCCGAGTCGTCCGCCCCTGTATGTGCCCCCAACTTCGCGTCGTCGTCGCCGTCTCAGGCGTGTCACGTGAGTCCCCTCTTCGCTCTTCCTCTTTGGTGTCTTCCTCTTCCTCATCCTTTGTGCTCATCCTCACGGGCCGTCCGTTGCTCGCCCCGTCGCGGGAACGACACGCTGGGAACACCGTCTCTGTCCTTCACGCAGCCGTCTCTGGTTCCCCGTGGCTCCGCTCTCGGGGCTGCCGACGCGCGTTCTCTTTGCGCTTGCGCTTCGCCGCCCCTGCTGGCGCTGCCCCGGTCGTGGTCTTCTGGTTCAGGACGTTTCGTCGTACCTGGGTCGCCGTCTTCCGCCGCCGACGTTTTTGGTCTGCTTCTCGTCGACGCTTGCCTTCTACGCCTCCCCCGGCGCCGCCGCCTCTCTCGTCGCGTCTGTTTGGCTTTCCGGGTGCACACCGGGGCCTCGTTCTGTCGGCGCCTCCAGAAGCTCCTGGCTCGCCCTCCTCTGCGGCGTGCCGTCTTTTTTTCACGGCCAACTTTCTTCGCGCCGGTCTGTCGCCGTTGTGACGTTTTCTGCCGTGCTCGTTGGGTGCGCGCCGCTGTCTCGTGCCTCGGGCGTGGCCAGGCGCGCGTGGCTCGTCCGTCTCTGCGGAGAGTCTTCGTCGCGCTCGCGCCGGCGTCTTGTTGCGTCTTGTGGCACGTGCTCTGACGTATCCGTCGCGTCTGAGCGGCTGCAAGTCCAAGGGAGGTTGTCTCGGCCCATCCCCGAGCTGCGTGCGGCTCCCCTTCCCTCCCTGGTGGTGCTGCGGGCGGCTGCACGCGCGGCGCACACCCTGCGTGCGCGCCAAAAGTGGCGCTATCAAGTCTTGGTGGCGCGGCGGATTGCCTACGAGCGCGATGGGCGGCAAGCGCAAGGGCAAGGGGCGCCATTCTTCCAAAAAGTCACGCAAGTCGGGCCCGAGCGCGCCGCGCATGACTGCACCAACAGGCGGCTCGGCGGCGGGTCGTCGTGGGAGCGGACAGGCCGGTGCTGCCGCCTCTTTTGTGGAGACGGGACAGGACGGGAACTCTTCTTCCTCTCGCAGAGCCGTGGAGGGTGGACGCGGCTCCAAGCGCGCGTCAACTCGGTCCCCTTCCCGAGATGGCGACGCCAAACGCAGCCGAGTGGCGAGTTTGCCCTCGTCCAGCGCTCCGGGCGGCATGCCGCCAGTCGACTCTGGTGGCCGTGTGCGTGGTACTGGTGCTGCCGCTTCTGATGCCACCGACGGCGCCATCGGCATTGCGAGCGCGCCCGTAGCTGCTGAGGGCCCTGGAGCTGAGGTCGCTTCGACTCTGGCGTCCGCTCCCGCCAGCGATGGAGGTGCTGTTGCGCGCTCGGGGGCAGGAGCCAGTGGCTCGGCTGTGACCACGTCGGTGCTGCCAGAGGACGCGCCGACGCGGGACACCGTCCACCCTCCCGGCGCAGGGAGCGGGGCTAGCAGCCATGGTGCCGGAGTCAAGGTCCTCGCTGGCGCTGCCCGTGTCGAGAAGAGCGGGGATGCGTCTAATCGTGTGCTCGCCACGACTCTGCCCTCATCCTCAGGCGGTGGGGTCTCTGGTGAACGCGCGATGTCATCTGGCAGCGGTGCGGAGGCGGACGTGCGCGTTGCGGCCTGCGCGGTCGCGGTCGTGTCGGGCGCCGGCAGTGCCGCACCTTTGACGCTTGTGGCGCCCAAGACGGGGTCTGGCCCCGGTTTGGTGCCGAGTTTTCCTGCGCGCGGGACATCCGGCCGCATCGAGACGTCCGTGGGTGGCATGCAAGTAGAGCGCGCGTCAGGCATCCCCACGCAGCCGATGTTGGCGCCAGTGGCGGCGTCACCACTTCTGGCTAGTGTCTCCTCTGTCGGTGCGCCCGTGCCGCCGTCGACGGCGTCGGCGCAGCAGGCCGGTGTTGCTGCACAGGATGCAGCTGAAGGCGGAATGACAGCCGCACCGCTGTCACATCGTCTGCACCAAGGCGCCGCGCTCGTGGCTGGTGCCGTTCCTGCACGGCGCGCTGCCGGCGGCGGTGCTCAAGGCGCCGACAAAAACGCGTCGGCTTGCGCTCTGCCTGCTGTCGGGCTGGGCAACGCTCCCTTGGTGGCAGCGCGGCCGGCTCGGTCTCGAGCGGATGTGGTTGTCGTGGTGGGCCCATCCGCGGCGGCACAAGCACCTGCTGCCACGCTGTCGTGGCCAGCCCAAAGTTCGAGCGCTTTGGCTGCGGCTCCTGCTGTTTTATCAGCAGGTGCGGGTGGCTCTGCCGGGGCGCGCTCGGGCAAGAATTTGGCGGGTGCTCTTCCCTCGGCCGCTCCAAGCCGTGCTGCCGTGGCCGAGCCGCTTCCCGCTGTCCCTCAGGGTAGAGCCGCGATGTCTTCCGGCACGCGGGCCGGGGCTGACGCCTTTGAGGAGCAGCAGATGCACCTCCGACTCTGGGACGTACGAATCCCGGCCTACGTCGTTCGCTGCGTAGACGGTGCTCATGTGTGGCGGCTTGTCGTCGACATTGCTGCGCGAGGCTTCCGGACGACAAGCGGGATGATGGCTGTCACGCGCCACATCCCTGGCGACGGCTCGGTGTCTATTTCGGACTGGGTTCGGACACGCTGCGCGACCGAGTCCGGCCTGGACCCGCGGTCTGTCCTGCGGATCCTGAGGGACCACTGCGCGGTCCTCGAGCCCTCTGGCAGCGGCTCCACGCGGTTGGAAGAGGCGTTCCATGCGTCAGCGACAGCGGCATCGTCCATTGCGCGTCCCGTTGTTCTTGTCAACGGCCTCCACCGCATCCTGTCGCTGACGCTGCTGTATGCGTTTGGGACGCCACTCCCTGACCCCGAGGACGCAGGTGTGTACGACGGGATGGGCGGTTTCCTCGGCGGCCGCCTGCCAGCCGTCGGACGGCAGCTTCGGGCGGGGGAGCCGGCTCCACCCCCACCCAAGATGCCGGACTTTGCAGCTCTACCAGCATCTTTGCTGACGAGTGGTCGCAACGGCGGGAGACTGTCTGCGGCCGAGGCTTTGGCGGTTGGGCGTCAGCTGAACGTCGACACGGGAGTGGTGGCGCGGCATCACTCGCTCGCTGATGAGCTCACGTTCGCGCAGAACTTTGCGCGCTCTCACGCGCACGCGGTGGGCGGGAGCGTGGAGCTCCCTGTGGCCAAGCTGGTGGAGCTGTGGGCCGCTGCCTCAGCTGCTAGGATGCAAACGGTCGGCGCGGTGGCCGCGGACGCGTCCGCAAGCTCTTCCAAGATGGAGAAGTACTTCCGGTTTGCTGTGTGGGCGTCGGAGAGCCCTGAATCGTCAAGGCTCATCATTGAGCACGAGCGCCGCTCTTTTGCTTTGGCGGAGCGGATTTCGGCGTTGCAGCGGGGCGACAGTGCCGTTGTTGCCGAAGCGCGTCGGCTGATGGGCACGCTCCCTCGTGTGGGAACGCAGCGGATGGTGACTCAGCGGGAGCTCGGCCGCTTGGTCAACGCCGTCAAGGCTGCAGACCCTACGGCGGGCGCTGACAAGAAGCTCATGCTCCTGGGCATCGAGGCGTTCACGGTGGCTGCTTTGATGGCCCCGCCCGGGATTCCGGCATGCGCGTTCGACACGGCGCGTGCGTGCGCCATCTACTGGGGGTACAACTACACGGGCTCGTGTGACCGGACTAGCGGCGGGAAGACGCGTTTGCGGCGGCTGCGAGGCGGCAATGAGGTGGTCTTCTTCCAAAGCGCCCTGACGCTGCTGCAGCAATTCGTGCTTTTCGAGTGCGCTGCGTACGGTGTGTCACCTGGCGTCCTCTATGGCTACGCTGAGCGCGCTGCAGAAGCTGTCGCGGCTGCCGCAGAGACCTCACCATCCGGCACTGCTACCGGTGCTGCGTCTCACCAGGCCGTGCGTGACGCGAGGGAGGCGCGCGCTGCCGTCGAGGGCCACGTCGGCGACGCACCCGGCTCTCTACGGGTCGCCCTCAACTGGCCCGCGGCGCGTCCAACTCTGCCGGCCGCACGCCCCAACGACCCTTCCCACCCCCTACTGGCGCGTGCGGAGGAGGCTGCCCGCAGTCGTCCTCCAAGGGTCGTCGGCTCCAACGCGTCTCCCCCGTCGGTATTGCCGAACCGGTGGGTGGCAGACACCCTCAACGCGCTTGTCTTCCCATCGGACACCGCGCGCTACAACCACCTCGTGCCCGACTTGCAGGCGGTGTCCTCGGACGGCGAGTCACTCAAGTCGTACCTTGCCCGCCTTCTGTGTCGTGTCGGTATGCGCATCCGGAGTGACGATTTGCTGCCGGCGGCGCCAGCTGTCCCGCTGAGCGCTGCTGACGCCGCCCTGTACGCCGAAGACTCGCTTGACGAGGGCCTCGGCTTCCGCCCGCCGTTTGGAAAGATTGCCCGTGAGCTCGCGCGGACTGTCGTGAACCGGCTCGCCGCTCATCGGCGGCAACTGCGCTCATCGGCGGTGCCCGAGCCGCGCGGAGGGGGTTTGTCGCGGGCGACCACGGCGGTTAGAGACACGCGTGACGGCGGAGCGGACGGCGAGGCCACCGGCTCGGCGGCCGTCGAGTTGGCGCCGTCTCCAGCCGCTGCTGCCGCCCCGCACGCCGATTCAACGCCGTGTGGTGGCGGCGCTGGACCGAGTGCGCCGCCCTCGTCGCCGGGTCCGCCGTCAGACGGCAATTGCAGTGGTTCAACACCTGCTTCTTCGAGTAGCAGCATCTGCCTTGTTGTGCGTTCATCCATGGAGACGCGGGAACAACTCCAGATTCCTCCACCTGTGGATGCCGCTGTGGCGGAAGTACCTTCCAACGTCGACGGTGACGGTCAAGGCGGTGCCCCGCGCATCCAGCTCCCGGCCCAGGCAGCTGTTGCGGTCGGGTCGACGCCTGTGGTCGGTCCACCACGTTCAACTGCACCCGATGACAACTCGCGGGCGATGGCAGGTGTGTTGGCGGCCGCCAGTGGCCGTATGCCGGCTGGGGCGGCATCGTGTCGTCCTCTGTCGGAGGCTGCGCCAGCACTCCCCGGGCCTGTCGACGAGCGCGTACGCGCTGCCGCTCCCCCTCTCCCAGCTGCATGCAGCCAAGATGGCGCGTCCACGACACTGGCGCATCCCACGGCTGCAGGGAACAGCGTGTCTCACGCGCCGGCAACTCGAGCTGCGTCTGCTTTGGCGGAGCGTCCTTCTTCTTCTGCACCAAGTGCAGTTGTCTCTGGGCATCCTCGTATGGGCGGGAGCGTGACTCAAGGTGCTAGCGCTGCGGCGGTTGCAGACGGAGGGGCCACCGCCCCTGGGTCTACACCGATGGATTGGACTCCGGCTCGAACGCCGGTCGAAGCCCGTGCGGCGTCGGCGTCGGTGCTGCCAACCGCAGCTTCTGATGCAGTCCGAGAGCTTGGGGGGCCACGAGTCGGACTTGTCGCCGTGTCTCCAACTGGCGGCGCGGCCGGGGTGGCCAGCGCGACGGCCCTCCCACTTGCAACGGCAGCTGCATCCTCTCCGCTTGCCCGTGTGGCAGCAGCAGCCTTGGGTACGACCTTGGGCGCACCGGAGCTTTCCCCTGGTGCCGCTGCAGCAGACGACCAAGCCGATGACCAGGCGCGCTCTGGGACGTCGGCCGCCGGGGTGCCCCCTCCCTCTGCCCCTGAGCGGACCGCACCCCCTCCATTGGCAGAGTCGGGCTCTGGCTCTCTTGGTCGCCCTGAGCCGCATGTGCGCTCTGGAGCACCACCAAGCGCTGGTGCTGGCGGTGCTGCGGCGGCCTTGTCATCGTCGGAGCAAATCATTGCCGCGGGGATAGCGGACGGAGCAGAGCCGCACTTCCACGGACTGCCACCGGTGCCCGCCGCTGGTGCAGGTCACCAGGGTCTCGCCGCGGCGGAAGCGGTTATTGTCATTGCCTCGAGCCCGTCTGGCGGCGGCGAGGCTCCTGACGGCTCGAGTGCTCCAGAGCCTCCTCGGTTGGAAGACAGCACTGCTGCGGCAGGTGGACCGAGCCCGCCACGTCTTGACCAGCGGCGCATGGGAGACGCGCCTACTGATGCAGGCGAAGGCAGTCGGCGTCCGCGCCGTGCGGCGGCTATGCGTGCTACCAGTGCCCTGTCGTCTGCCGGTGCGAGCCCGGCCGACATGTCTGCTCGGGCGTCCGCGGCTCGGAAGCTCACTTTCCCTCCCGTCGACAAGGCAGACGGCCGCCGTGCACAGCGCTCGTCGGCCGTGGCGCCACGCGCAGCACCTCCCTCGTCGCTGGGTGCTTCACCGTCCAGCGCTGCCGGTCCGCCTGTCGGCAGCGGCTCTGGGGGCGAGCCTGCGGGTCGCTCTTCTTCGGAATCACCCGTGCTTGGCCGTTCTTCACCCCGGGATCCCAGTCCTCCTCCAACGGCTTTGGCGGCGGCTGCCCAGGCGGTTGCCAAACTCACGGAGGAGGACGGGGAGGTGTACGCCGACGTGCAGCAGCCTGTGCCGGCAGCGCTTCGGCCCTCCTCAGCGGCGGCACACGCAGCGCATCTTTCGTCTCTGCCCGCGTCGTGCTCTTCGTTGCCGGTCGACCACCGGGCCTTGTTGGCGTCGGTAATGAGCACGGCGGAGTGGCGCTCTGTGGACACCTCCATGCGCCGATACTTTGTGCGGCAAGCGCGCTGCGAGCCGGTTTTGCAACGGCCAGAAGCGGCGAGCCGTGCGGGTGCGGGCGCGCACGCGGCGGCTGAAGGTGATGGTGATGCGGCCGACCTTGTTGAGTTGGCCCGCCATGTGACTGGCCTCAACCACGACTTGCAGCACGCCGGCCATGTCGTTCTTCCCGACATCCTGCGAGCCGTCCACACCACCGGGGAAACCCCTGATGTGCCTGCCGGTCCCGACGGAGAGGCAGGCGTTGGGCGGGACCTGCACGCGCTGCTGCTACGCTGCTTGCGAGCGTTTCCGGCAGCCGAAGACCGCGCTGGTGGAGCGCACGCGCAGCAGCAGTTTGCTGAGGCAAAGGCAGCGCGGCGCGCACATCGTGCTGCGCACCGCGGTCGTGGCCGGGGCGGCAGGCTCGCTGGTGGGGGCAGGCGGCGTCAACACAAGCTTGTCGCCCCAGCACTTCCCCTGCGGACAAATGTCAACGAGTTTTGGGAGTTTATCGTCAACGATGTGGCTACCGACGCGTGGCTACGCCCGCACGGCATTGGCCGCATGACGGTGCCTGTCAAGAAGACGTGCGACTACCTCGAGAACAAGTCCTTTGCGCTCTTCAAGAGCAAGGTCCGCGTCGACGCGGTTTTGGCGTCGGCAGCGCACCTTCTCTTGTCGTCGGATTTGCTGCCGCCGTGCGACCGGATTCAAGCGCGGACACTTCGGACGGGCGCACGGGTGCTGCTGACCACCGTCGACGCCGGCCCTCAAATGCCGCACACGGACTACCTGCCCGACAAGGAGACGCTGTCCCACCCCCCCACGACCATGTTCCGGTGCCGCAAGTTTTTCTTCTTGGCAACTGGGGCGGATCCCGCGGCGCTGCGGGTGTGGGTCAACAGCCACACAATGCGGCTTGGCGACCAAGCGGCTGTTGACCTTTTGGCCGAGGCGCATCCGGGTCTGCTGATCCGGCTGCCGCCCTACTCGATCGGCATCTTTCGTGGAGACGGCGTGCACGCAGGGGCGGCCTGGGCGGACGAGGGGGAACGGTGTGCTGCGTACGAGCGGGCTGCTCGTGCACCCAGTGGGGCCGAGGCCGCCGGTGGCAGCGCGGCCGCACGGCGCGACTCTGCGCGTGCGGGTTCGGAGTCTCTGCGGACTCCCCCCGCGGCCGGTGGAGGCGCGGCGCGGACGCGCGCCGCCCACCCATCTACATCTGGTGGGCCTTCAACGGGTCCCCTGCCGGGCACGGACGAGTCCGGCTCAAGCACCATGTCGACGGGGCACACTTATGTGTACCCTCGCAGTGTGCGACTTCACGCCTACCTCCACCCCGACGGCACGCCAGCGCTGCCTGACGGAGTAGAGCTGATGACTACAGCGCGCCGCATCAACCCGTACCGTATGCGTCCGGCGAGCGAGTCTTTGCCTTCTTCTCCGTCTGGAAGCGACGCGGAGACGCTCGATGCGCCATCGAGCCCCCCGACCGTCGGAAAGGGAAAGGCTCGCGCAGCAGGGGGGACGCCCCGTGGTCGACGTCGGCGCTGAGTTGATGTTTGCATTTTCTCTGCTTTGGTTGTGCTCGTATGTCGCTTTGCATTCGATTGAGCCCGCACACGGCTGCTTTGTCTTGTTTGCTGCTTTCGTTTTGCTTGGATGAAGATTTGCATTCTGTTGCGCCCCGCACAATGGTGTTCCTTTCAGTCTTTGTGTGGACGCCTGCCAACTTGATGTAGCGTTTCTGCAATGCTCTGTGTGTCTGTGGGCCCGAAGTCGGCCCCAGACAGGGCGACTTGTTTGGTCAGGAGCGTCTTTTGGTGTTCAGGACCGTTGCAGCATGCTGCCCCACGCCCTCAGAGCCCGCACGGGATCCACTTGCGTCAACGGTGGTCCTCCCGCGCGACCACCCCTGCATTCGCCCAAGACGCTCTTGAAGCAGGCGCGGTGTCTGCTGCTGCTTTGCCATCGCGTGGAGTCACGTCCGTGATCTGCTCGCTGGTCCGCTGAGGGGTTGCACGGCCCGAGAAAGTGCCAACAACTGCACATGCCCTATCGGAATGCGAGGCTGGGGACGGGATCTGCCAGCTGGCGCCAGTCACCACGCGCGACCGGGGGTGGCAACTCGGGGTGCGGGCTTTGACGTGTGCTTGGTGGAAAAGATTTAATTGGACTCACCGATACATTCACAATCCTGCTTACAGTATTCGAGGTGCACTTCAAAGCGTGCACCCCCCAGTGCATCCCTTGTACAGGACGCACAACGCTCCCACACAGGCCCGATGGAGCATCGAGGCTTTCATGGAAGCTGAATTTGGCCGTGCGTGCGACCAAAAGCCGCGAGACACATAGGCGCACTGTCATCAGACACGGACGAAAGCCGAAGCGGACGTCTGTGTCAACAATGAATCTTTCGCCGCCGAATGGACGACGGAAGACCAGTCTCGCTGTAGCTCCACGGTGCACTGAGCTTTATGTGTCTGCGCTCTGTCTAAAACGGCTGCTGTGACCGAACAGAATGTTCCATTTGAGTTCGGACGACACTTTACTCGGCAGACCCCACTCGACCCATGCGATCGGTGGACACGGCTGGCGACACTGTCCCTCATACGCATGGTATGCTGGTGCGCTTGCCGTTGCACTTCCTCTTTATATTTCCGTCTCAGCGACGCTGTCCTGTCGATTGCTGGCGCGCGACAAGTCGTGCCGATTTCATCAACCTTTCAGACTGCTTTTTCTCTGCATTCCTGCGCGAGACCAAGTCAATGTGAGCCGGGACGACATGAACACGGGCGAGGCAAAACTTTACCTGGAACAGTCTTCCCTCGTCTTATATGCGGAACAGGTGGCACTGCAGTTCGATGGAGGTGCGAGGGACCCGACCTCTGAGGGATGCTGAACTGTCTGGCAATCGAGTACGACCAAGTGGCAGTGGTGAATCACATGTCGTTGGCCCATGTAGACGCGCCGTTTCGCTCTTGGTCTGTTCCCAGATTGCGATTCGCGCGTTTAAACAGCCCACCTGGGACATGGGCTGTTCTTGAGTGGAGACCTGCTCAACACCTCGCCGCACGTGTAATGCCATCCTCTAGCGAAGCCGTCACGACCACCTGGCATGCCTGGGCGTTGCCCAATAGGCAGTTGCGGAACGCCCCGCCGAGCCAAGGTGGTTCTAACATAAGAATCTCACGGATCGAGCGACACCCCCCCCACTGGAGCTCAATTTGGGCGATTTTCAAATCGACAGACCAGCCTTGAATTGTCATCAGCGAGCCCCCCTCCCAGTCGCTCGATTTCGCAGGTGCGTTGCTCGAATGAGATCGCTCCGAATGAGGCTTGTGGCGTACCCCTCTCTGTCGCTCAATTTCTCACATTGTGCGACCAGCCT
>Ga0209093_1000692_pt1 | contig 18741 bp, 25 predicted proteins | sample SidtaG_4_FD_187450 | JGI IMG/M metagenome (GOLD analysis project Ga0209093, IMG submission 187450) | Marine algal microbial communities from Sidmouth, United Kingdom - Sidmouth_Male1 metaG (SPAdes) (version 2) | ecosystem: Host-associated > Algae > Red algae > Unclassified | place: Sidmouth... | reverse complement strand
GCCGCCGCCGCCGCGGCGGCGGCGGCGGCGGCCGACGCAGACGCGGCGGCGGTGTGCCGCGCGGCGGCGGCAGCCGGGATCGTCGCCGTCCACCCGTACCGCCACGCGGCGGTCGCGGCGGCGGTGGCCGACCTGACGCCCGCCGACGTGGCCGACGGCGTTGGCGGCGACGCGCTGCCGCTGCGCCGCGCGGTGGGTGCCGACGTGCCCCCGTGGCTGCCCCCGCCGCGCGCCGTGGCGGGTGCGGCGGCGGCGGCGGCGGCGGCGGCGCGGCCGTGAGTGGGGGGGGGAGGCGCGTGCGGCGGCACGTTGCGGCGGCGGCGGTGGGCGGCGCCCGCCAGGGCGCCCCGGCGCGGCCGACCCTCCGTGCGTCGGTGGTGGGTGCGACGGCGGGTGGGGGACTGGTGGCGCCCGCGGCGCCTCCCACCGCTCTGTCCATTGCCGCCCCGACGCTCTGCTGGTGGGGAGCCGCCGCCGCGCGGCTCGGCCGGCGGGAGCCGCCGGCGTGCCGCCGGCAGCGCGGGCGGTCGAGGACGCGCCGCGCCGGCGACCCGCCGCCCCTCCCAGCTCCGCCGTGCGCCGCGGGCGGGCGATCCCCGTCGACTGGGCGGCGCGCGTCGGTCGGGCGCGGGGCAGCGTCGGTCGGGCGCTGCGGCGACGGGCCGCCGGGGTCACCCCCGCCGAGGCGGTGTGGCCGCCGCCACGCCCCCCGTCTTGGTCGGACAAAGTCCCGGCACGGCACGCCCGCCCCGCCGACCGTCAAAGAGCGGCGCTTGGATACGAACAAACAAAGAGGAAATCCTCGCGCCCACGCACCCGCCCGCCCATGCAGTCGGCGTCTGCCGCGCAAAAGGCGCCCGCGGACCCGCCCCCCTCCGCGTGGCGGCACGTGCCTCTGTTGGTGGACGGCAGGTCGCGCCAGCCCGTTGCCGTGTGGCCCTTTTGCTGGCCCTCCAAAACGTGGGCGACAACTCACGTCTGTCTCACATGTTTCATTCGCCGACAGAGAAGCGTACTGTGGAAAGGTCAAGGCAGTGAGCCGAAACTTCCACTGGCAGCAACGGTCTCTCACGCGGCACACCGGCCTCGGCGCACGCCCACGACGCAGCACACCCACCTCGTACTGTGCGGCCGTCACCCACGCCGCGGCGCGCGCTACGGCACCTTCCGCAGGGTGACGCCGACGAGCAGGGCCGTGTCTTGGCCCCTTTGCCGCAAGAGGCACAGGGCGTCGGCAGGGACGACCGCCGCAAAGCCGCGGCAGTCACCGCGACCCCACTCCCGAGTGAAGGAGCTCTTAAACATGATCGCGGTGTTCGGCTCGCCCGTCTGCGGGGGCGCCAATCGACAATCACCCAAACGGAGGGAAACGGCACCACCAGGGGGGAAGCAGCACACGTGGGCGCGTTAGCACACCAACACAGGCCACCAAAGACTCACCCAACGCGCCCACCTCACGGACCGTCGACGGTCGCCCCCCGCCAGGCCAACGCCCACCAAACGTACCGCGTCCATGGCGGGCGGAAAAAACGTGCACCCGTCGAGCGCCGACACCCAAATGGTCGCCCGCGCCTTGACCGCCGCCGTCGAATCGCCGAGGCGGTTCAGATAGACGCCGAGGTGGACGCCCGACACCCCCCGCCCGGCGACCTCCTCCAAAACGTCCAGCCGCCACACGTGGCGGGCGGCGCGAAAGGCCGCCGCTTGCGGTCGCACGGCGCCCCCCCGCGGGTGGTACACCACGTACGCCGAGCGGCCGGGCACGTGCGACCGGGGGCGGCGGTCGCGGCCGCCCCATCCCGCTGGCGACCCCACCGGCCGCGCGGCGGGCGCCAGGCGCGCCAGCCCCGCGAGCGCCACGTCCGCCGCGCCCGCCCGCAACGCCTCGTCGGGGGCGGGCACGAGGTCCGTGGCCCCGCCCCGCGCAATGACCGACCACTCGGCGAGCGCGCCCGCGCTGAGCCCCGCCAGCCGCACGCAGCCGAGGAGGGCGGCGACCGCGTCCCGCGGCTGCGGGCGGGCGGTGAGGCGCCGCCACACGGCGGCGGCGAGGGCGTCCTCTGAGGACACCCACAGCGTCGGGCACGCGGCGAGGCGGTGAAAGACGGGCGGGTGGAGGTCGACGCACAGCGCGTCGCCGGCGCGCAGTTCGTCAAAGTGCTCGCGAAGGTGCTCAAAGGTCGCGGCTTGGAGCACCTCGAGGCCACCAATGCCCGACCAGGCAAGGTTGGCGAGCGGTACCACATTGTCGTTGGTGAGTGAGGCGGCCGCCTCGGCCGCCGTGCAGGCGCAGAGGTCCGGCACGCACAAGCGGTCGGCGGCACGGATGACGTCGACAAAGTCGGCGAGCTTGCGACGCTTGGTCTTCTACACGTGGGGGGGGAGGGGGGTGAGGTCAGCAACAGCGACAAAAGGAACAACATCAAAACCAGGTAGCGAAAACGCACCAAGCCACAGCGAAAAGCAAGAAAAATGCAAGGGGTGAGCATAAATGAGTGCCTCCCTCCTGCCAAAGACCACGCTCAAAGCGCAAAAGGGTCCAAGGGAATTTGGGCGGCCCGTCGCGGCAACAACTGGGCCACCTCCAGGCAGGCCGCACGAGCAAGAGCAGCGCACGTACACGGGCAGTGTAGAGCCAAAAGCGGACGGCCTCCCACCCCGTTTTGGTTACCCCCCCCAGCGTCACCCGCCCCGTCACGCGCTCCTCCATCGGGCAGGCGCCAAAAAACATGGCCTTGAAAAACTCGCTCCCCTGCGCCAACACGCTGCGCACGCACGGGTAGGCTTTGCCGTCGACGAGGACGACGCAGTCGGCGAGCGCCTCATCCGCCATCAGCGCCTCGTAGCGACGGGTGAGGCGGGCGAGGCGGGCGGCGGCGGCGGCACCGCCGCCGCCGCCGCCGTCGCCGCCGTCGACGCCGCCGCCACCGCCGCCACCGTCGGCGTCCGCGCTCCCCTCCTCATCGTCCTCACAAACCGAGGCGCCCGACTCGGTGCCGTCCTCCTCCGAGTCGCCCTCATCACCTGCGCGCGCGTCTCTGCCGAAGCTCACGGCGGCGCCGTCGCCGTCCGCGCCGGGCGTTGCGCGGTGGGGGGTGGCCCCAAACGAGGCGCCGCCGCCCGTGTCAGCGTCAGAGCCGCCGGCCGCCCCCGATGGGGAGCCACCGCCGCCCGACGAGGAGCTACCGCCGCCCGATGAGGAGCCACCACCACCCGACAATGAGCCACTGCCCCCCGAGTCGACATCCATGCCGCCGGCCGCCTCCAATGAGGAGCCAGTGGCGCCCGACGAAGAGCCGCTCCTGATCGACGAGCCGCTGCCGCCGCCCGACGGCGAGCCGCCGCGTCCCGACGGCGCGCCCGACACTGCCGCGGAGGCGTTCGCGTCGCCCGCCGCAACGGCCATGCCGCCCTCAGAGGAGGTAGACATGGCGCCGTCCTCTGGGGAGGTAGACATGGCGCCGCCGCGCCGCCGCCGTGGCAGCCGCGGCGGGTGCGCGCCGGCGTGCCGCCCGTGGGCCGCGCCCGCCGGCCCTTGGCGGCGCGCACCTGCAGGCGTCTGGCGGTGGCTCGCTCTCACGCACCGTGGCGTTCGACTATATTATTGCTGACCTCCAAAAAATGGCGGTTGCAGAGTGGTTGCAATCATACAGGAGCATACGTGGACCAATGGAAAGGCTAGGAATCATCTGAGTTCCTTACAGAGTCTGCCCATGCAGCTCTGCGCACTGGAAACGCACATCAGGACCTCAAGAAATCTGAAGAAATTTGTTAAACTCATGAGAAATCACAGGTCAGGCCCAGAACCCTCTCCATGCCCTCTTCAGGCCCATGCAAGTGGCCCAAAAATCTCCGGAAATCTCATTGTGGGTTGCAATGGCTCTGTGTGACTCCCGCAAGACACGGTGATTGGCTTGAAAGATTACAGACAGAAACTCTCAGCCAATAGTTCGATCGTGGCTTGTCGAACAGCCAATCCAACTTCATTTCTACGCCCTGTCGTCGGCTCTGCCTCCCTTCTCTCTGCAACCGCCATTATTTGGAGGTTAGCAGTAAAACTTGGGGATACAGTTCAGGGGTCCGGGAAACCCAAATCGCATTTTAGGCTCCGGAACGTGGTTCCCAGAGGGGGGTGCCGCACAACATGCAATCTGGCCGATCGCTGGATTGCTGAGAAGCGACCGGGGGACAATTCGAGTCGATTGCAGATGATCGCATGCGGATTCATGACGATTGTACACTCGCATAAGTCGATCTGCACTCTAATCCTCGACGACCTCCCGAACTCAAGGCCTGCGCGACAACGATCGGGCTTAGTATAGAAATTTGACGTTGTGACTGGAATCAAATGCACACCGATGGCCGAGATGGTCTCCAGCCATCTCACTGTACTGGGTGGGAGCACTGAGCGCGAGAGGCGGCGGAGCGGGCGGCCGGCGGGACCCCCCGTGGCGGCCACAATAGCGCCGCGCGGCGGCGCCGCAAGCGGTCTGTCGCCAAGCGCGCCCGCGCCGCCCACACGTCGGGTGCGGGGGAGACCCCGCCGCCGGCGGCCGCGCGGCTGCCGCCACCCCAGCCGTTGCTACCGGCGCCGCTGGACCGGCGACGGCGAAGCCGCCACGGCCGCCGTCGCCGCCCAACTTCTGGGCCGCGGACGGGGGCTGGGCGTCCCCCGACGGGCTGGCGGTGGCAACCGTTGCCGCCGCAGACGCCACCGCCGCCCCGTTTGGCCCCTCCCAAGCGTATGTGAGTGCCATGGAGTGGTCAGGCCCGGCCACCTCGCGCGCGCCGGGCGGCGGCGGCGGCGGCGGGGGTTCTGCAACGTTGACGTAGCCGCGGAAGCCGTCTGCGCGCCCGCACGGGGTGGTTGCTGCCGGCGGCAGCACGGACGGTGAGGGGGATGACGCGGATGCGCCCGCCGGCGGCTGGGCCGACGCGGCAGAACAGGAGCAGGTTTTCAACTCGCTGATTCAGAAGCCGCCGTCGACGGAGAGATCGGAAGTGTCGAGGGGGGCGGCGCTAGCGACAGCGGCGGCGGCGGCGACTGTGGCAGCGGCAGTATCAGAGACGGCACGTGCGTACGATGCACACGGCGCGCGGACAGCGGCGGCCGACCGTGCGCGCCGCGGGCGACGGCTTTCTCACGCGGACTGGTCTACCCCGGCAACGGAAGGTTCCGCCCCACCAGTCACCGGCTCCATACCCAAGAGCTGACGCCCCCCGCCGCCGCCCGTGGCGCCGCGCCCCCCGCTGTAGCGCGCACCCCCGACACGAGCGACACGGGCGGGGCGGCTGCGTCGTCCGCTGCCGCCGCCGCCTCCGCCGCCGCGCACGGCGACTGCGACAGTCCCGACGATGATGGCGGGGAGGCGGCGGCGGTGGTGGCGGCGGCGGCGGCGGCGGCGGCGGCGTCGTCGTGGCCGCCATCGCCCGCCTGCCGCCGGCGCGCGAAGCCGATCTCAACGGGGACATCGCGGCCTTTCCCGCGGGAGACGCGGCTCGTCGGCGGCCACCGGGAAACCCGCCCGCCCCGCGCCGCTCACCGTGGCTTGCCTCCCCGCAGTGGGGGCTCGGATGACGCCCCCCGCCGGCGGTGGCCGCTCGACACCGGTGGGGGGTGGTGGGGACGGCCGATGGGGGGAGCGGACGTCGCCGCACCCGCAGCCGCTGCTTGCGCGGTACGTGGCCGAAGCGGGCGAGCGCGGTACGAACGCCGTGCGAGTTGGACGTCGCCGCAGCCCCCACTCCCCATGCTGGCGTACACCGGCAATTATTTGGTGGTGTTTGTACAGTCCGTGATGCGGCGATGACAGGTGGTGGTCAGAACGCGGCGGCGATGGCAGGGGGGGATCTTGCTCTTCATGTTGCGCTCGGGTGGCGGCGGTGGCGGGCAGGATCGTGCTTCCCGCTTACCATTCGGCATCCTCACGAATCGCACGCTGCGCCGCCACGCTGGGCGGCGCCCGCGCCGCCCAGAACGCGGCGCCGTCGAACGCACAGAACTAAATAAAAGTAGATGATTTGGACGCACGCCCTGCAGGTAGCAACCGCCAAACACCGACGCGCCGACGCGCTGCGACCGTGCGGAATTGTTTTCCGTCAATCATGTCGCACGTGTGCTTACGAAAACAGCTGTAACTCAAACACGGACACTGTTGAGGTTCAGCACCGACGTCGTCCCAAACGGCACGCCGCAGTGCGCGCACCAGGTGCCGGGGGCCACCCAGGTGCGGCGCTGCAGAGAAATACCGATCATCTTGTATTGGAATCGAGATGGTTTATCGTGTTGGCGGTCCACACTTTCTAAGAGGCGGTCATGTAGTGCTGGGTATGATGCGCAAAGAGAAGGGAAAAGTGATAGGTCAACGTGGAGTGACTACGCTATGTCGCGTATCGTGCGCGGGGCTGTGTGCAGCTGCTCTCTCTGTACTCCGACACTACCGCACACGAGGACCAACGAGGGCCGCGGCGGGATGCGCGTCCGAAACGACTCTGGCACTTGCGGCGCAGGAGCTGTGCCCTCCTCGACTCGACACGTGTCTCGCATTCCACGACAATCCATGTACCAACGAGAGCTCGAACAATACCGTCGTTCATACATCTAATCTGTAAAGAAGAAGAGCTCAAACAACAGGCGAACTTGCGCATCGAATCACACCTGCAAATCAAACATCAAAAATTAATCACATCGCCGGCCTACAAGTGACATGGATCAGGCAAGAACAGCAGGGTTGGGATGCGTGTGACTGCGAGCCACACAGTGAGCCACACCATCCCCGATGAACACTAAAAGAACACAAGCGTATCCAGCCGTGTACAAGTGAAGATGCAACGAGTGAAAGGCATGAAAAGGACACATGCAGGGGAAGACGAAAAACGAAAGAGAACGGACCACACACGAAGCCTATCATAAATCGAGAGTGGGTACCAGATCTCTACCTCCGGGAGGATAGGACAACGAGCACGCAAGGAAGGCCTATCAGGAGCACAGCCGCTGCACAGGCAGTTTGAAAGAGGAAGACCAACCTCTGACTCAGCTCCAAAGCGAGAGGCGGGCTGCCGATTGATGCAGCCGCTAGATTTCAGGAAGGAGTACGTGTCCAAAAGCGATTCAAGGTCCGCTTGGGAATCGGCCTTGAGCATGTCGACCAGACGCTTCGGCAAGCCGTCCTGCTCGATGTCTGCGACAATGTTGAGAGGCGTGACATTGGTAAAGTTCTCGCTGGTGTCAACGACAAGAAGTCCTTCGTTTCGCTTTTCTTCAACGGCTTCATGCACTGCAGCAGGGCCCGCCGCTCCGCGGTACAGAAATGGGACTGCACCGCAAACAGCGCGTACGTAGAACCTCGCCATTGGCACTCTGTGTGCCGAGGGCCGACGGAACTGCGTCCAGATGTTCCCCCCCCAGAGCGACAGCGCATTGTCGTCGGAGAGACCTTCATTGCCGTCGAAGACGTTCTTGCCTGGCCGCACGGCAGCACGACATGGCACGGCTTTTACAGCCCTGCAGGAACCTAGACGCTGAAGAGCGGCCAACACATGGCTGACCTGCATGGGCCCGACGCATGCTGCCCGGAAGTCCGCCACGTGCAAGAATGAGGTTCTTCCGGAAACGGTCGTGCGGTCGACGATTTTGGTGAAGAGCGTCGACGGCTCACTCTCCGACATCATCTTCTCATTGATATGTTGACGAACACCACACGAGTCGCGTAGATTGAAGAAGCAGGCGCAAACAGCTTGAGCACGGACACGGCCAGCCCTACCAATCTGCTGTGCGTACTCCGAAACAGAGCAAGCACCTCCCTGCCCGTCAAAAGAGTAGGACACAAGCGGCAGTAGAGAGCAAGGTCCCAAACTCAAGTACACAGTGATTACAAAATAGTATGCTACTGCTTTCCTCCAAAAAATGGCTGTTGCAGAGGGAAGGGAGGCAGAGCCGACGACAGGGCGTGTTGCCTCGCACGCTCGTCGGGCCTGGATTTCCGGCGCTGGCGCCAGGCGAAACAGCTCTACCTTCTATGCCTGTCGTCATGGCGGAGATCCCTGGACTCGGAGAGTCCGACATCCGCGTGGCCCATCGACCGAGTGCTCCCAGCGCTCTTGCGCTTCTTTCATCATTCGGTTGCTTCGGAGATGATGCGTCCGGCGAAGAAGGTCGTCTGTTTTCTGGAGCGGAGTTCTTGAACGCCGGCTCCGTGGGAGGTGACGACGAAGAGTCGCAACCACGCACTGGCGGCACTTCCCCTGCTTCGACCGGGGTGCGGTTCGTAGATGATATGCCTGGTAGCTCCCCACCGGAGTTTTCTCTCGTCACCGACGCCGCGCCGCAGCACAAATACGTGGCGGAGCGCCTGGCGTGGCGCGCCTGCTTCTTGGATTGGGGTGTGTCCTGGGAAGACGACCTGCACGCTGAGACGGTGGAGCTCTTTACAAGTGCCAAGGATGTCTCGCCATCCTACATCGTGCATTACGCGTTCGCCAAGGTCACGCGCGATGCACCGGCTACACGTGATGGCATCCAGGAATGGTTTCCTGCCTCCTCAATGCGGGTACGCAGGGGACTCCTCCAGCTGTAGCTCAAACTCTGTGCCGCGTGCGCAGAGCACAAGTCCTCACCGTCACTACGGCGGCGTACGCAAAGCACGGATTCAATCTTCCTGATTCGGTGAATGCGCGACCGACCGCGCTCCGTGTTGGCCTTCAAGAAGGGAGCCCATCTGTCATGCCTCCGTCGCTGTAGTACCACGATCAGGGGGGTTACCTCAGGAGGAGGGAAGTAACGGCCGTCTAGGCCGCTCGCGCGACACTCGCTACGGGACTCGAGGTCCAGGAAGTCGGGCCGATCGAAACGCCAAGACATGAAGACACGGTTTACTTTCCGGCGACGACGGTGCCTCCCACCGTCGTCGCCCTTCGTCCTAAAAGGGCGGAAACCTGTGCCCGGGCTCAATTCCCCGATTGAGAATTGACCCAGGCAGTCACCAACCAATGCAGATAATTCCCTCCATGCATATCAAGTCCCCCGAAGCGATCATTGCAGACGAGGGGGAGTGACCGTTTCGCGCGCAACGCGCTGCAACCGCCGCGTGGCGCCCGGTCGGCTGTCGCCTGCCGCGCCCTCTGGCCGCGGCAACCCGGGCCCCCCGTGAGGCCCTCCCGGCAGGCGCGGCGGCCGGGCGCGTCCCTTTGCAGGCTCGCACCCGCGCGCAGGCGGGCCCGCCGTCCCCGTGCCGGTGCCGCCATTCAGTCCGCGCCTGCCGTCGTCGGCGTCGCCGACCCCCGCCGGCCGTCGCACCCCCGGTGCCTCACCGGCGTTGCCTCCGTCGCCGACGGGGTCCCTCAGTACTACTGTCGCGGGACCCCCCTTGCCCATTTTCCTCGCCCTCTGAGCCTCTCAGAGCCAATCACACATCCTCCGTTACCCAGACCGTCATCGTCGCACGCTGCCGGTCGCCAAACCCCCGTTGAAAGTCTGTGGTTCAGTCGGCTGCCAGACTGGAAGACGCTAAGAATTCATACGCAAAGGGGCCGCACGACAGGACGATGGTCCAGATGATAACGGCTGTCGGTATCATGCTCGAGTACTACAATCCTGATGCCAACCGCTGGCCTTCCGTCCATGAAGTGTTCCGGAGAATGCCGCTGAGTGTTTTGAAGGAAACTTCCGAGCCCTCTATTGGACTGATGCTGTCGTCCTGAAGGTGGGCTCGTCGGAGAAGGAAGAACCGCGAGGAGCGGACTTACGACCGGCTGCATGCGCTGGCTTTCACGGAGCCGGGCATGACCTCGGCCGCTCATGCTCTTCAGTACGTTCGGGAGCTGCACAAGGTCATGATGTCCGACCCCTTCTGGCGGTACAAGCACCTGAAGCGGAGTGCCGGATCTGTCCCCATCCCATGGCAACAGTGGTTGGTAGAGGCAGAGTCGTGGGTACCGACGCTTGACGCGGACCGCGCCGGCAGGCCGCGCCCCTCGCCTCCAGCACATGACCGCGATGCAGAGCTGCTGGCATCAGCTGCTGAGTACAGGGAGGCCTTGGAGCCTTCTGCAGGCGTCGTGCAGCATGCAGCTGGTTCAGAGTAGAATCTGACTTTGTTGTATGCTGTTGGGCCTTTTTCCCTGTGTCTCGCCACGGGGCGTGACATGTTGCAGCACATTGCATCCCGAAGAGAAGCAGGACTGATTTTCTCTCTCCGAATAGTCGGCCCAGGTGATCCTGGCGTCGCGCTGGAGCGACTCTGACGAGCGGCACCTTATCGGTGCCCGCAGACGAGGCGCTGGTGGGAAGCACAAGCCGAAAAAAACGATCATCCGCATGACCACCGTGGCGGCTTAGGTGCACGACATCTTACGCGCGGGCGTGCCGTCTCGCACCGCTACGGGGAGACCGGGCACCCGGGCTGCCACCATCGCAGCCACCGTCGCGTCGCCAGATGTACATGGAGCGGTGCGCGCGACAATAGTGGCGGCCGCGTTGGCGGCGGCGGCCGCCGGCGCCCCCTCTTGGACACGCTGGGTCTCGGAAAACTCGTCCTAAAGATACGCCTCGACGCCCTACCGCGGTGCTCGCACGATGGCCGCCACGGCCACGGAGACTGCCGCCAAACAGGACGCGGCCTCCCGCAAATCCAATCCCTAGTTTTGGCAGTAACGTTGGACATCAACCTAGCCATCCATTGTGGCGCCCCGCAGGTTGACCGGGTCCCCTTCGAGCGCCTAACAGCTAACGAAGTGCCCGAGAAAGGACGTAGCGGCCTGGTGCAGCACCATGGGACGCGTTGGGCGCCCCACACCGCCACCACGGCGGGCTGGAGACGCCCCTCGCACCGGATCCTGTCCACGCGCAGCCCTGAGTTGGGTCCAGTGCGGCGGCGGGAGGAGGCGCCGGGCACCGCCCCCCCTCCACTGGTCCCCGTCCACCCGTTTGATCGGAGTGAATGTGTCGTGCCCCGCCGGCGTGCGCTGCAGCTTGACGACGAGTGCCGCCACTGTCTCGTCTGTGATGACAAACACGTGGTGCGGGGCGCCTCCTGCACCCATGTCGGCAGCAGTTACAAGTTCATCGTCAACGGCGCCAAAAGTCATGACCGGCCTGCACACCCGCGAAGCAAGGCGGATAGAATGGTCGTCGACCGTCGTAGGCGCCACCTCAGAGGCTAAGCCGGCGAACGCGTCGGCTGCGGCGCCGTCATTGAGGGCGCGGTGGGCGCATCCGGCGCGCTTGACGTCGGCCGCCGCGGGGGCGGCGGCGTGCTTCCACTCTCTTCTCCCAATGGTCGATGGCGTCGAGACGCGCGCGGACAGCGATTGGGCCAGTGCCGTCGCGTGCCACGCCTGTGCGCGCGGCCGTGGCGGCCGCTTTGCCTGACAATGAAGTCTCCCGCATTGTGGCTAGCGACCCGCTTGCAGTGCTGGCGCGGCCGCGAAGGTTGGCGGCCTTGGCGATGTCCTCGTTTTTCGACGCATCCGCTGTCGTCAGCGACAGCGATGCCGCTTCAATCTCTGCTGCCGACGCCTGGTGGCGCGCCGGCACCGACTCGTGCTGCACCGACTCACACGGCCTGCAATTGCGCGAGTGGGCTGCGGTTCGTGCACGGTGGACCGCGCCACGTCCTCGGCCGCCGCCGCCGACCGCCTGGCGGCGAGGCGCGTCCGGGGCCGGATTGCTGCCAACATCGTGGTGAACACGTTATCTTCGACAGCTGAAGAGGTAGGGGCGGCATGGGAGCGCGCCTTGGCCGCCGCCTCCGCCGCAGCGCACATCTGCGGAGGGCATCGACGAGGCGCTGGTCGTGCCGCTTGACGGAATCTCGCCCCATGACGCGCCCTCGACGGCGGCGGGGATGCAAAAGCAGTCCACCTCGAACACCTTGCGGTCGGGCTCCGCCTCGGCCACCTGCCGCCGCTACACTACTTCGAGGCGACCGTGAGCGATGTTGCGCGAGGTTAAGTCGAACAGCGCGTCATGGACGGCGTCGGCTACCAGCATGGCCGCGTACACGTCTACGACATAGAGAGCGTAATACAGCGATCGGTATTCCTTATTGAGTGCGTGTAAGCGGGGAAGCTCGAAATTAGTCGCGCCGCGCATGTCGAGGCGCGCCGTGATCATGGCCGACACGGCGTCGGTCGTGCCATGCGGCGCTACGACTTCGCCTTGCTGAACGATGTAGAGGGGGTTGGAGCAGAATACTGCTCCTGCTTCGACCAGCTCGAGCATGTCGAAGCGGCTGACATTATCATTGCTGAGCTTGCACTCGTCCTCTTATAAGTCCAATTTTGCGGCGGAGGAGCACATCCGTCTCGTCGTCGAGGCCAGGCAGCCGCGCGTACGTACCTTCACGTGAGCACAGACCACCGAAGCGCCAGCTTGTGCAGCAGCGCCACCCCCTAATCGGCGCGAAGTTAGGAGACGTCGCGGGAAGAAACGATGCAAATATCGTAGATGAAGTGCGTCCGGGCGCTGCCGAGATAGTGACGGACGTGTCCTCCGACTCCCACCGCACATGAGCGTTCCATCGCGTGAGGGTGTCAGTCACGTCTCCGTCGGCAGTCCACCCAGGGAACGCACAGGGCACCTGTGTCGGAGCCGTCGGCATTCCACACAGGAAACGCAGAGGGCGCCAGTTCCGTCGCTGTCGGCAGTCCACCGAGGGGACGCACAGGGCACCTACGTCGGCGCAGTCTGCAGTGCGCACAGGGAATTCACAGGGCGTCAGTCACGTTGCCGTCAGCAGTCGCCCAGGGAACGCACAGGGCGCCGTCAACCACATCATGGAAAGGGCACAGGGCATGAGCACCAGGCGCTGTCGACCGTCGTTGTCAGCTGCCAGCGCATGGGACGAGAAAAGCGCGGTCGCCCGTGGCTCTTCATCAGTTCGTGAAGGACGCAAGTGCCCCAGTGGATTAGAGTTGCCATTGATGTGATTGAGGGGCGGTGCTTCGGCGTGAAGCTGGCCCAGAGACCGCCACAGAGGGCCCTGGTGCAGGTACTGTACGGCGCGCGAGCATGTGCTGACGCCGTACCCAGGGAGTTCCCGGACAGACAGCACTTGTGCGGCCGTCTCCTTTCCTCCTGTTTGACACCAGACGGCGGACAGTCAACCGGCGTCCTTTGTGGTCACTACCAGCACTGCAATCGCCTACCAAGCTGGACTGTGGATCGAAGACGTTAGTCTATAAGCAAATTACACTTTGATTTGCTGACGCTGCACATCCAATCGACTGTAAATGCTCGTGGTGGGGGCCTGCATCGATTTACGGCGTCTTGGCACGTGGGAGCACCCTGGCTGGCCCCATTTGAACATCTTCAATACACCGCGTCTTCCGTCTGGAACGCTGCTCGACCATCTGTGCTAGTTGTGTGTGTCGTTGCCTCTTTTTTGTCCTTCTTCTAGGCGTTTCCGACTCCTTACGACCCTACTTGTCCCGCCTCTTCGGTTTTCTACGCGATGTGCGCCTCTCCGTCCGGCTTCCGGCAGCCCGACGCCGACAAGACCGGCTCCGTGCAGGACGTGACGGGAGCGGCCAAGCAAAGCCGAAGCCGCTCCCACAAGCGCGGCACCTGCGCTCGTAAGCGCCGACGCAAGGCCGCATGGGCAGCAAGAGCCGGTGAGGCCGGAGCTGATGCACCTCCAGCCGCGGCGCACGCCGCGCGTACGGCGGCGGGCCCACGTGTGGCGCCAGCGGCTGTATCGGCGCCTAATGGGGCCCTGCAACATCCATGTGGCCCTGAACAATTGCGACCGGCTCCAGAGATTGCGGCATCGACGGCCGACTCGGAGTCGATTCGGAAGAGATCCTGTTCGAGGGACGTGCGGGTGTCGCCATTGTAGACGTTGGCACGACGCCTGACCCCGTCACCCGCGACGAAATTTCTGGAGCGCTGCGGATGCCTGACGGCGCCGGCGTCGTTTTTGTTTCTGGATTCTTGGACGGTGATGCGCTCCGTGCGACACGGCAGGGCGTATCTCGCGTCGTACCGAGTGCAGCCGAACCGATTTTCAACACACAGTCGGTGGCTGAAATGAGGAATGCCGAGCTCGAGGGCGCGCCGGTCGTCAGGCATCTCCGGCAGGCCCTTATGAACCCGTGCTGGGCATCCAGTGCGGTGGTCAAGGCCAGCTTGGCCCGGATTTGCGACCTGCTGTTCCATATGTATGGACGCCGGCACGTGGCGTCCGAGCTCAGGTTACTGCTGACCTTGCCGGGAGCGAGGCCCCAGGTGCCTCACGGCGGCGCCGCCGACAAGGATCAGCTCGGGAATCCACACCGCATGATCGGTGACGTGATGGCAGTGAAAGACGACTCAGTGCTGGACACCTGGCCGGGTAGGTTCTGTGACCTTACCGCGCCAGGTGCAGAGCAGTGCGTTGTGCGGACGTTCATGGTGGAGCGCACGATAGTGCCAATTGGGGGACTCCTCGTTATTCTTGGTGATATGGTGCACCGGGCCGACGGACTGGGGCGGGTGTGGGCAAGCCGGGTCGGAGCCGAACGTGCTCCCGCCGTGAGTAAGACCGCGATCACTCTCTTTTCCGCTGCCGCCGACTGTGCTGTGACACCTGTGTGTGATTTGCGCTGGCTTCAGGGTCAAATGCGCCTAGAGTATGAATGCGACGTCCAACGAGAGGGAGGAAGTGGCTGCCAAGGTGCTTCATCTCACGACCACTTAGAAGTACGAACTGTCGTGGCAGGTCAAGCGAGAGACAGGTGAGGGCAAGCGATAGAGGGAGCCACAGGTGAGGGCAGAAGGACAGGCTGTGGGACGTCGGCCAGGGTTGCCGCGCGATGTGCTCTGTCCTGAGGACGAAACACCTGCCTCCTACTTCGAACGGATCCTAAAACGTTCCCTCTCTTTCTCGGCACGGAAATTGACGCGTGCTTCCAGTTGGCAAAACGGCCGAGTCCTCGATTGGCGGCACGGCGGGCCCAGACTGGCGGCGGCGGCCGGATCGGGCGCGCGGCGGCTATCGCGAGGCGCTGCGGTCGACGGCCGCCACTGCCGCGGCGGGGGGTGCCAGCTGCCCCCGCCGGCGAGGTCGACTCCCCGCGGCCGGCGGCGGGCACGCCCGACGGCTCCTGTATGGCACCCGCGGCGGCGGCGGCCGAAGCGGCGCCGGCGGCGCCGGGGTGGCGGGGGGGGGGCGCGGGCGCGGCGGCGTCGGTGGAGCCGCCGCCAGCCGGGGGCGGGGCGCCGTGGCGCGGCACTGTCGCTGTGCCCGCGGCGCCGCGGTGGGTTGAGACCCTGCGCGCCTCGTACTGCCGATACAGTGGTTTCCCGCTATAAGAGCGGGGCCTTTGCACTTTTTCATATTTCCCCCCCGAGAAGGCGAAGACGCAGCTCAATTCGTAAGCGATCTGCTTTCTGGCGATATTATAGCAGGAAATCACTGTGACAGTTCTGTATTTTGTCTTGCCGGAGAAACACCAATACAGACCTCCTGCAGTACCGTGTGCCCGTTCTGTTCCATGTTTGTCAGAGTTGTAAGGGAGCGGTCATCTTCGGGCTACCGCCGGACTAGGCACGCGGGCGCAGCGGCGCGCGCGGGCGTGGCCGACGGGTGCCTATCCCGCGGCAAAAGCTCCGCAGAGTTGGAAGACGACAACGACGAGTCCAGATGGCGGAAGGGCATGAGTGGGCGCTCGAGGACGAGCGCGGCGAGGAGCCGCTCCGCCGAGAGCGGGTCATGGGACTACAGCGTCAAGTCTGGCATGAGCAGCCAGTCGAACGCGAGCAGCCGCCAGGGCGTCAATTCCAAATCGGATGCCAGCGGCCGTTCAGGCGTCAGCGGCTGCTCTGGCGTCAGCGGCCGCTCCGACGTCAGCGACCGCTCGGAGCGGTTGGGCACTAGCGTGAAGCGAGGCATCAGCGGACGCCGATGGGCCGCCGCCGCGTCTCGCGCGCGCCGTCGGTCACCTCGTTGTGCATCGTGTCACCGAAGCTGACGCCGGGGCTCCTTGCATCCGAGTCGGTCGGAACCTTGTCGCTCGGCGGTGGGTGCGCCAGCGGGTGCTGCCGCCTTTCATGGCTGCCGCCGCGGCGAGGGCATCGGCGGTGTGGCGCGCCACTGGGGGGGGAAGGGGTGGGGCGTCGGCCGCTGGCGCGTCACCGCGCCACCACACCGCGTCTTCGCCGTCGCGGGGGTTGAACGCGCTGACGCTCATCTAGCTGAAGCCCACTGTCCTCCGCGCGGCGGCGGCGGGGGGGCGCGGGGAGGGCAGGGACGGGGGGGCAGCCGCCACCACAGGTTGCACGTCAGAGGTTGCGTACGGGTGGTGGGCTGGCTCAAGCCGCCCGGCAGCAGGGCTACATCCAGTTTGGTGGCCTCCGACCATTTAGCGTCTTCTTCTTCTTTGCCGGCTGGGACCGGCTTTACAAGTATCAGCTGTATCGTTCGGATCCGAGCGGGAAACATGGTGGGTGGAAGGCGACAGCTGTGACGGCCGGACACCTGGCCCCCACACTCGGGGAACCAGTTCCCTCCCAGTCTAGAGGGGACACGTGGATTCGCGTCAGGGGCGGTCGGATCCAGTCAGTCCGAAACGGCCACTGGCTCTCGCGAGGGAAAAATGTCCTACTGACGCATATTTCGAATCATTCCGGTGGCGATCCACTTGTGATGGCCCCGTGACTCACCAACCACAACCGCGATCTCGAGACTTCCCTGGGACTAGTAAATCCCCGGGCAGGCCCCCAGTTAAGGGCCTAATTTTGTGTAAACCCGACTTGGACCATTGACCAGTATTACACCGCGCCCCTGACACCGGGGCGCCGCAAGGGTGTCACGTAGCACCCTTCCCCCGCCTCTACTCACGGCGGTGTCGGAAGCTTCGACCGCCCTCCGCTGAGACTGGCCCCATGTGCCCTGAGGGGAGGGTTTTCTGAGGTTCCTTTGAGGGTGTCTGAGAAGGGGTTTTCGCAGGGTTTTCTGAGGGTCCCTTGAGGGTGTCTGAGGGGGGGTTTTCGGAGGGTCTGAGGGGAACGGACGGGATCAGAGGGCGAGGCGTGAGTGTTGCCTCGAGGCCTTCGACGCGGGCAAGTAAACTTCCGGTCACACAACTCGTGTTCGTCGCTCGGGGCGCCTTCCCCCGGTCGACGCCGTGAGTGTGTGGTCTTCGGGGTTTCCTTCCGGGGCGGGTATTACCCGACAGGACTACCCGGCGACACGGCCTGGCTCGCCTTCCCCCCGACTGGGTGGGGTTGTCTGGGTGTGTTGTCACAACAGCCATTGGGGACAACTCGGCGGCAGCGCAGAGAATCCTCAAGTCCGACTACAAGGAGGACCTGTCGCTCAACGAAGCACTGCTGCTCGCGATTAAGGTTCTGTCCAAGACGATGGATGCGACGACGTCTTCGCCAGACAAGCTTGAACTCTGCACGCTCTCCTGACCAGAAGGTGTGGAGACGCCACTCTACCACACGCTTGACGACAGCGAGCTGGAGGTGCTGTTGAAGCAGTCCAAACCTGCTCGCGCCGAAAAAGGGATACAGGCAGTGAGGGGGTGGCGGCAGGTCGACCGGTCGCTGCTAGACCAGGGACCAGAAGGTATGGTGCCACGTGCACAGAGCCCTGCGGACCCATGGGTGTGCGCTGGGCGGCCGGGCATCAAAGCCCTGTCAAACGTACAGATTCTTGGCTTGGTCGCCGTGCATGCTGTCGATGCCCGACAACAGGGGCTCTGGTAGGCAGCGCGCGGAGCGTATCGCCGACGAGTGCAGCCACCCGTGTTGGCGCACACGGAGGACGAGGCGACCAGCAAGCACGGTGCCGAGGGGGCGCGCGTGACCTGGGCCGCCAGCGATGACGCGGCGGACGGCCCGCCCGCCACGGCGGACACGTCCGCCTAGCCGCGGCGATTCTCTGCGGGGGCACGCCACGGCGGGCCGTAGTGCCGGGGGGGGAGCGAGAGGCTGCGGTGCCGCCACGCGGCGGGCGCGGCGGCCAGGGCGCGCTGCAGGCGCGCGGGGGGCGCGCGCTGGGGCTTGACGGTTGCTGAAAAGTTGACGTGCCCAGCGGCGGGGGGCATGGGCCGATGCAAGCGTCGATAAGCCTGCTCGCGGCTCAGACGATGCCGGGATATTTGGACCTGGATGGTCCAATAAATGCACCTTGACCAATCATTGGACGACACGCCAGGCGGCGGTGGAAGCGCCGCCGGCTACCTGCACTTCCCTCTACTCGGGCGGTGCGTGGGGCGGGTGCACGTGCGCGGCGGTGCGTCAAGTGCACGGGCACGACTGGCCTGTGCCTTTCAGGGCGCGCAGCGGCGCGAGCGGATAGTGAGGGGGAGCGTTGCGCTGGAGCGGGTTTGACGGCGCGGGGGAGCGCGCAGGAGTGCGATACGGAACGGGTGTGCGGGAGGGAAGCTGTGCACGCACGGGGAGCGCTTCCGCACGGATGTGTGCATATGGTCCTCCTCGAGGGGGGGGGGGCGCCCCCGCCGGGCGGGTGGGGCGGCGGCAGGCCCCCCCTGCTGGGACCGCCACCACTGCCACCGCCACCACTGCCGCCGCCGCCGCCGCTGCCACCGCCGCCGCCGCCACCGCCGCTGCGGCATTGCCGGTGGGGGTCTCGCCGCCAACGCCCCCCACCGTCTAGGGTGGCACCGCCAGCCGCAGCCTCGGCCGCCTCGTGGTTCTCTCGGCGGGGGGGGGTCCCCCCGCTGCGATTTTCGACGGCGTTTGTCCCCGTCGGGTGACGCGGGGTAGGGGGGGGGGGGGGGGGGGGGGGGGGGGGG
>Ga0209093_1000690_pt1 | contig 18755 bp, 18 predicted proteins | sample SidtaG_4_FD_187450 | JGI IMG/M metagenome (GOLD analysis project Ga0209093, IMG submission 187450) | Marine algal microbial communities from Sidmouth, United Kingdom - Sidmouth_Male1 metaG (SPAdes) (version 2) | ecosystem: Host-associated > Algae > Red algae > Unclassified | place: Sidmouth... | reverse complement strand
TCTCTCCGCCGCCGCCGCCGCCGACCGACGCCCCCTTCCCTGCCGCCGCCGCCGACCAAGACAACCGCCGCCGCCAAGCAGAGCCGCCGTGCACGTCGGCGCTGCCGCCGACCAAGGCCGCATCGCCCGCCGGCTCCGCCGCCGACTAACGCCCGCATCCCTGCCGGCGGCGGCGCCGTCCGCCGTGCCCGGCCCCACTCCCACTGACCAGAAGCGTCGTCAAGGACGGGGGCCCGGTTAACATCGTTGCTAACCGACTTGTGCGTTTCCCATTCAATCGTTTTCGACAATGCGTTGCACTTGTGTGTGCGGTGTACCGGGTGTTGTGCGGGGGAGCACGCCAGCGAGTGTGGTTTCGACGTGGGATGCAGTATCTGACATGGAGTGCCGTGTCACTGCGATTCTGTGCTTCCTGTGGCATTGTTGGTCGGTGCGTTCCCCTGCAATCCTGATTTCTTCGTTGATGCAGACCATGAACGTCCACGACGAGGAGCACGGCGACGACATGGGGGGTGCTGTGGACCAGGACGACCTCTCCTCGGGCCTCGCGATGGCTGTGAGCCACCATCTTCGGCTGCTGCAGTTGGCGCGGCGGGTCCGCGGTTGTCAGCGCCTGCGGCGACGGCACCGCGGGTCGGTTCGTGGGCGCGCGCCCAACAAGAAGCGCGACTTCAACCTCGGGCTGCGCAACATTTTGCGCGACTACTGGGGTGTGGACGGGGAGCCGCTTGTATTCGACGAGGCGGACTTTGAGAGCCGGTTCCGCATGCCACGTGCTGTCTTCATGCGCGTCTACAATGACATAAAGGACGAGCCGTTTTTCCGCCAACGCGTCATCGCCACCGGGCGACCCCAGGCGCATCCGCTTCAGAAGGTCGTCGCCGCGCTGCGCGTTCTTGGCAACGGCGAGGCGGCGGACCGCCCCGATGAGTACGTCCGGTTGTCGAAGTCGACCACCAATGCCGCCGTCAAGAGCTTCATCGAGTTCATCGTCAACAAGTACGAGTCGACCTACCTGCGCGCGCCGACGAACGAGGACATCACGCGCATCCTGGCGTTCAACAAGGACCGGGGCTTGCCCGGCTGTATCGACAGCTTGGACTGCAGCCACTGGGAGTGGCACGGCTGCCCGAAGTCGGCGGCGGGACAGCACAAGGGCAGGTCGGGCAAGCGGTCCATTGTCCTGGAGACGGTGTGCGACCACGACCTCTGGGTTTGGCACGTCTTTGCCGGCTCGCCAGGAAGCAACAACGACATCAACGTCCTCAAGCAGAGCCCTTTGTTTTCTCGTGTCGTGCGCGGCGGGTGGCCGCCACGTTACTTTTCTTTTGAAGTGAACGGACGGAGGTACACGTATCTTTACTATTTAGTCTACGGTATCTATCCCTCTTACCCCTTTCTAGTTCGCCCCCACCAGAACCCCGGCACCCCGGAGGAGCTTGAGTTCAATGCCGTACAAGAAGGCGCTCGCAAGGAGGTCGAGCGCCTGTACGGCACCATGTACAAGCAATTCAAGGTGGCTCTCCACCCCGCGCGCCACCACAGCGTGGCGCACCTCATCCTCACGGCCAAGGCCGTGTGCATCTTGCACAACATGGTCGTGGAGGCGCGGCGGCCATCATTCGTCCACAACATTCGGCGGCATGGCGCAGATGTCGATATTGGTGGTCACGGTGGCGGCGTTGCGGGCGACGGTGAGGGCGCGGGCGCCGGTGCCGCCAATGGCGGCGACGGCAGTGACATCGGCGGCGGTGAAGATGGTGGGGATAGTGGCGCCGGCGGCGGTGGCGGCGGCGGGGATGGTGGCGCCGGCGGCGGTGACGGCGGCGGCGGCGGCGGCGGTGGCGGCGGTGGCGGAGGTGGCGGCGGTGGCGGCGGTGGCGGCGGTGGCGGGGACGGCGGGGGTGGCCCCGCAGCCGTGGGCGGTGGTGACGCTGGCGGCGCTGGCGGCGGGGATGGTGGCGACGGCGGTGAGGATGCTGGGGAGGGTGGCGCCGGCGGCGCTGGCGGCAGCGATGGTGGTGGTGCCGGCGGCGGCGGTGGGGATGGTGGCGACGGCCACGGGGGCTCTCGGGGTGGTGGCGCCGGCGACATTGGTGGCCGAGGTCGTCCGTCTGGGCCATCACGCGGACGCGTTGGTCGGGCCGCTGACGGTGTCCCAGCTGACCCTGCGCTCCAAGATCAACAGGGCATGCTTCCTCCCCCCGGTTCCTTCTCCGACCTCCTTACTTGGGTGCAGGCGACGGACCCGGCCGTCGGTATGAACTTGAGAAAGGATCTCACTGCACTTGCGTGGGCTCGCCGACAGGCACGGCGGTCACGCGCTGGCGAGTAATGAGGGCTCGTATGTGCCTGTGGGTGTGTGTGCATGTGTGTGTGTGTTTGTTTGTCAATGACTTGTTCTTTCGTCAAAGCCGCATGGCATGTTCTGTGTACCAATCGAAGTCCCCATGTCGGAGTCACGACTAGCGGCTCATGAGAATGCTGGCGGCCTGCGCCCTCGCATTGCGTATGACAGGCAAGGTGTTTTGCACCTGCAATGCGCAACTGGTGCGCTTTCCATCTCATAGGGCGTTGCCAAGACAGACTTTACCCGTGCTTGACTCAAGTGCGGAACGCGCCCGGCCATGATGACCAGCAGTGCGTCGCAACTGATGGCGCATACCGCAAGAAAACACACAACAAAGCTAACAAAAGGAGCACCGCTTGCGACGCGCTAGCTCCAACACAGGCATGCGACTGCACGCGACCACACCAAACAAGGACAATGTGCGTGACCTGCAATGTCTCCCATCCGTCACACATGCACGTCCGCCGCACTAGAGTCACTGGCACACAGCAACGTCCTGCGGCATGCGTCTCACAATCACTCCAGCGGTCAAACCCTCCGCACCCCAAAGTTCCTCACTCGTCCTCTTCATCTTCAGTGACCTCCTTGTTCACAGCACCGCCGGTTCGCGCAGACACAGCGCCCGTCGTCCGGACCGTACGTCCCGCGCCGCGACTGCGCATGTCGCCACGCGCGGTAGGCGCCGTGACGCTGCTCCCGCCTGCCACGTCCGGCCCAGTGCGGTCAATGGCTGCCTGGTTCTTGTCGATGCGCGCCTGCCCCACCTTGGACTTGGCCGCCATCGCGTGGCGGCCGCGCGCCAGGCGCACGCGCTCTGCAGAGCCTCTCTTGTCCAGTCCCGACGCCTCGGCCACATTGGTGGTCGCGTCGCTGTCGTCGCTGGATGCGACGACCGGCTCCTTGCCGCCCCCCGCGGCCATCGCGGCCCACGCAGCCGCAGCTGCGCTCGCGCCCGCCGCAGTGGCCGACTTGGTCGAAGGCGACGCCCCCCGCACCGCGACCGCACCGCTGGCCACGGCCGCCGGCGCCGTGGCATTGATGGCCGCCATGCCGATGTTGAACATGTCCTTCCGCATGGCCTCAAAGAACGTCTTGGCCTCGTCCGTGCCCTTGTTTTCGGCCAAGGCGAAGAACGCGGCCGCCGCGCGCTTGGACTCGAGCTGCGTCCGCTTGGCAGCCTCCGAAACCATCGCCTCCATATTGTCTTTCTCGAGCGCACGAGCTCCACACCGAGGACGCCCGCGCTCTCTTGCATGTCCTCTTTGTTGTTGCGCATGCGCTTGGCCGCCTTGACGCCCATGTCCGGTGGCGGCTGGAGAGCGGGACGCTTCCCGCGTGAGGGCTTGTCGCCGCCGCCGTTGCCATCATCGCCGCCGTCAACGTCCAGCTGACCACCAATGCCGTGAAAGCGGTCGGCGACGGCGTTGGCGTCGGCCGCCGCCCCGCTGAAGTTGTCCATCTCTCTCAGCACGCGCCACATCGGCACGCGCACGTCACCACGTGACCGGTCCGCTCCGCCCGCGCCTTTCCCTGCCGCTCGCGCTCGTCGTCCGAGCACGCGTCCTGCCGCACGGCTTGGTACGCCGACACGCCAGAGAAGAGGCCCGCGGCGGCGCGCACGAGGTCCTCCTCAGTCAGCCCCCCCGTCAGCTTCTTCTTGTCGGACACCACCTTGAAGAAATGTGCGAAGCGCTGCACGTCGGGCGCGATCTTGCGCTCAAACTGCGTCTGCATGAAGCCCGCCGTGCGCTCGCTCCATCGGCCCTTCAGGTCACTGGGCTTCAGGATCTTGGGGATGCGGTGCACAAAGTCCTCCTTAATGGTGTCCCAGAGACCGCCCTTCGACCAGTCCGCGCCCATGTCCGACCGCTGCGCTACCAACTTGAACGCCTCACAGAGAGCCACCTGCTCGTCGACCGTCCACACCTTTCCCTTGCCGTTGCCTGGGCCCTTCTTCTTCGCACCTGCGCCACCCCCGCGGCGAGGACCGCCGCTCGCGCGGCGCCCTTGGTGCTGCGGCGTCGGCGCACCGCCGGTGCTGGATGATGCGACGCTCCCGCCTAAAGACTGGTTCCACTCGCTCTCGTCACCGCCGCCAGCCCCACCAAGGTTCGACATTGTTGGTCGCGGCCTCGCTCCCCGTCGGGTGCCGGCTGCTCGCTTCTCACGAGCACGGGTACGTCCCGACTTGTCCGACTCTGTGTCGCTTGGTGGACCGCGGCCGACCGGTGCGCTCTTGCCGGGCGCCCCGCCAGCACCTGCGCCAGCCTCTGAACCACTTGCGCTTCCGCGGGCAACCGGCGTGTCGGCCACCAGTGTCGGCGCCACGGAGCCCGCTCCACCGGCGGAGCGCTCGTCCGAGGTAGCACGACGGGCGCCAGAAGCAGCGGCTCCTCGATGCTTGCACGGCACACAGCGGTCAGACAAGAGGGGAGGGTTGGGCGGAGGAGTCTTTCCAGAAGCGAGCGCGTCTTTCACACGACACGCGTGCAAGCGCCGGACGAACTCCTCGACACCGAGCTCGCTGGCGCGCCGCAGGCCCGCCAGGTGCGGGCGCCGATCAGTCCGCGCCTTCTTCGAAGGGGTTGGAGCCGCCTCGTCGACCCCAATAGCGTCGCCGCCACCCAGAGCGGCGCCAGACTTGGCCGGCGCTACCGCGTCCACACCGGTGGTCGCTGCCGACGCAGGCAGCGACGCGCAACCGCCGGCAGCCGTGGTCGTCCCGCCCTTCTGGGACGTCGCCGCTGCAGTATCGGCGCATGCTGTCGCGGAAGGCAGCCGAAGTGCCGCTCGCACCGCGGGAGGCGCCGCCCCGCCCGTGCCACGGGCCGTAGCAGGCTCGAGCCCAGGGGGGGGAGAAGACTCGTGCAACGGGTTGCGCACCCGCTGGTAGCGAAAGCCAGGAGGTAGTGGGGGGAGTGGGGGAAACGGCGGGGCGTCGCCATCGGCCGACTTTAAAGGGGGGGAGTCGGGCATGGCGGCTTGCCGTGTCGCGAGGCGTACGGCACAGCGACAGCAGTGGACACACCGTCCGTCGACGGCGAAAAAGGGTGGATGCACCGCCGTTGCGGAACGGGCCGCAGAGAGCGGGCACGTTCAACGTACACCTTCACCCGTGCGGTCCCCGCAAGCGAAAAGCCGAAACCACAGGACCTAAGTCGACTGACATTGTTGGTTGCCCCCATGCTACCTGCCAACGACGACTGCGGCACCGCCCCCAATGGCCCTCCCAGGCGCACTTAGAACGGTGCGACCGGGCCACAAAAGTGTGCCGGACCCCACAATCGGCGTTCGTGGACTGCCTGATCGGATGTCCCGAGAGGCTCACACGAGCCGTCCGTTGACAGGCCCGACGCCCCACGAGACCCGTGACCCAGAGGGAGGCTGACCGTCGGTTCTCTCGACAGGCGTGCACCGCACCTCGCGATCTCGGCGCCGGACACCTGGGGGCCCGCCGTCAGCCATCACGCACTCGCGAGTGAGTGGACGGTTGCACTGAGATATTGTTCACGAGGCTGTCAAGGACACCGCCCCGAAAGCCCTGGCACTTGTCCCCACGTCCCCGGGGACACACCACGGACGCTCAGGTGGACACACACGAGTGCCGATGAGTCCGCCAGCGCGATCCATTCCTCAATTCTGGCCCGTCCTCGGCCCTCTGGAGGCACCCAAGGCGTCACAGGAGGAGTGACTGCACGGTGCAATCGGTCTGACTCAGCAGATGGGGGCAGGCACACAGCAGAGGTGCACAGGGGCGCAGCCCTTGTGCCACGCGCATGGCTCTCGAGCCACCCGTTTGCGCGGTTTGTCAGGCCACTGTGGCCTCTGGCGACGGTTCGACCGCCATGATTCAGGCTCCAACACCTTCCACAGCCTGGGGCGGTGCGACCGCAACACACGTCACGCACTCGAGCGGATTCGATCCAGATTGGTACCGAAAGGCCTCCACGTGTCTCGCTAGATTGCCTTGATTTGGGCAGTTCGGGCTCCGTTCACACGCTTTCCGTGACATGTTCGGCACGTATTCGACGGACGCCTCTTCATTTCGATACTGGCGACGACGCTGATACGTGTCCTCCGTTGGCAACCACGCAGTGCGGCCAACAACGTCGAGGCCAACGGCGCTCAGATCTTCGAAAGGTAGCCCACTCTGTTTCACCCATTACATTGCCCGTTGGCAACGCGTTGGCCCGTTGGCAACTGACCACTCGCAGGGCCACACGTAGCGGTTTCATTTCACCGTTTCAGACGGTTGGCCCGACATTGGTGGGAATGCTCTAATCAGTTGGCTTGCTCGGCCATAGCGCAGTTTCTTTGACTTAGACAGATCGCGGATGGCCGTCTTGTTCGCGCTCACAGCACGCCGCAACATTTCCAAGAATGCCAAGGATTCACAGGGGGGCAACATTTTGTCACTGTTGAAGCAAGTCGTAAATTTCGCGCAACTGCGTTGCGCTCGTGTGTACAGGGCATGATGCCTGACTGGCGTGACACACGTGCAGGCGTAGGGAGTTCTCAACATGGCACATTTACTGCATGAACAAATCCCAGTACAATACAAAGGTAGCGCCCTAATTGTAGAGTTATTGGAGTATATCTGCCGCTGCGCATCCAGCTTGGCTGCTGCCGGACGCCCGAATCAGGCCGCTGGAACAGCCGAGAGAAGCGCCTCCAGCAGGCACCTGCGGAACAGGACCTGACGAACAGCAACGCCGAATGCCCATCTCCCGCTCACTGCGGGCAACCAAGCGACGTAGCCCGCCAAATGCCCCCCCCCTATTGTGTCCCACCCGTTCGTGGGACTCCCTGCCAGCCTCCACCGACGCTCGTGGCCGACGTCGGTCGACCAGCTACGCCATCTTGGTCGCAACGGCACGGCGCGCCAGTCCGCCACTCCCTGTCTGCCCGTGTCTGTGGGCTGCCCTCGAGTGCTGCGCTTGCGTGCTACTGTCAACAGCACAGGACATGCGAGTGCGGGTGAAGACTGCCTGTGCGCCCCCCTCTGTGAAAGCTTTCATGGGGGGGGTTCTCTCTTCCCCGCGCGCTTTTGCCGTGTGTGTTGCCCACCTTTCTTTAACCGTCAACCCCCGCGCACCCGTTGAGCAGTAGTGTTGCGGCGTCCGTCGCAACCTGAGCCTGCGACCATCGTTTCTGCACCAGCACCCCCCCCGTACTGATTTCGACCGTGGAAGCCGCCTCCCTGGTGCCCTTTGACGCCTCCTTGATGGGCGCCTCTTCTCGAGCTCGAGCCGTGGATGCCTCGGCCGCCGCCACAACCAACGACATGGCGGCGAGCGACGACGGCTCGTTGGCTGAAGGCGTGTTGCTCGCCCAAGGCCTCGGCGCCTCTCGCGGCCGCGCCGCTGGTCGCCGACGCTGGCTCGTCAACCGTCGCAGCAGTGGCGGGCGCACCTGCTTGCTCGGCCCGGACCATGACCGTGCCGGGCCCAGCCGGTACCTACGAAGAGGACGGCGCGGTGGGATCGACGGGCAGCACTGAGCGTGTGGAAGCGCAGCGGGAGGGCAACACGGCGGCAGTGGAGACGCAGACGAGTGTCAAGGTGCTTCTTCCTCCCATAATGCCGGACATGCTGCCAGAATCGGCGGTTGGAGATGTGCCGTGCGTGACGGACGTGCCACGGGTGGGGTCCGCCCACCTGGTAGAGGACGGGGGAGCTGCGCCGGTGGATGACACTGCGTCGGTGTTGGCCCTTTCTTCGGTGAGCGGCGCCGAACAGTCGGGATGCTTTTCGCATGACTACGAGCGCGAGCCGACGCCGGCGGACCGGGCGGCGACGCAAGAGCTGCCCGACTCGGACGAGGCGGCGGCGTACGTGCAGTCGGGTGTCGGCGCCGAGCTTGCGCGAGCCGGAGGGCCCCACAATGAGCACGAGCTGCCGCCCGCTGACGAGGCGGCGGCGAACAGGCTGCTCCACTCGGAAGAGGCGGCGGCGTACGGGGACTTGGTCGTCGGCGCCGAGTTCGAACCCGACTTGGAGACCAACTACCACCACGAGCCGCGGCCTGCGCACGACGCGGTGGCGAACACCCTGCCCGGCTCGGACGAGGCGGCGGCGTACGTGCAGGCGGTCGTCGGCGCCGAGGTTGCGCAAGCCGTGGGGCCCCACAACGTGCACGAGCCACCGCCCGCGCACGAGGCGGCTGTGAACGCGCTTCTCCACTCGGAACAGGGAGCGGCGTACGGGGACGTGGTCGTCGGCGCCGAGCTCGCGCCCGCCTTGGAGTCGAACTACCAGCGCAAGCCGCCGCCCGACGCGCACGAGGACGCGGCGAGCACCCTGCACGACTCGGACGAGGCGGTGGCGTACGTGCAGTCGTTCATCGGTGCTGAGATTGCGGAAACCTTGGGGCCTCAGAACGAGCACGAGCCGCCGCCCGCGGACGAGGCGGCGGCGAACACGCTGCCCGACTTGGACGAGGTGGCGACGTACAGGGAGTTGGGTTTCGGCGCCGAGTTCGCGCTCACCTTAGAGCCTGGGTACGAGCGCGAGGCGCCGCCCGCTGACCAGACGGCGGCGCACGAGCTGCCCGCCCCGGAGGAGGAAAATCAGGTGTTGTGCTTGTGCGTGGACATTTTCCCTGAGACGGACGACGAGGACGTGGACAAGGACCGCTGGATGACGGTGCGGACGTTTGTGGCGGCCATGCTGGCCGAGCCGGTGCTCAACATTTTCGGCGGCTGCGACCTCATCGACGTCGAGGTGCTCGCGCGGTCGCTCATCGCGCGGGAGCCCAGCACCGAGTGGATCCAGCTCGCGCCGTGCGTGACGCCCGCGGTGTTCGTGTGGCAGTTTCTTCTCTTAGTCCGCCAGTACATGAATGCGCAGCCCGACCTGTGCCAAGCCGTCGACGAGCTGCTCCTGACAATGACGCGGTGGGAAGCCAAGGTAAAGCCCGCTGCCCAAGCGTACCGAGACAAATGGGAGCCCGGGGACGCGGCCGTCTACCAGGAGTGGCTGCAGTCCATTGGCGTCAGGCCGGCCGTCATTCACGTCGTCTCCGGGCCGGCGTCGAAGGACCGCGTCGTGGAGCAGGCCAACGAGCTGCGCACGGGCCAGTCGTGGCCGGGCCGGCCCCTGCTCCGCGCCTTTCCTGAGGATTCGACGGCGGAGCGGCAGCGGCTCAAGGCCGCGGACAAGCGGGAGGGAAAGAAAGACGACAAGGCCAAGAAAATGGAGGTCAAGGCGTGGGACTGGGACGACTGTCGGCACGAGTTTCCCGTCAGCGTGCTGAGGGCGCCGGGTGTGGTCACATTTGTCTGTGGGTGTGGCTACATCATTAGTTTTGAGCTGCTACGCGTGACAGAGAGCCCCACGCATGTCGTCGCGGCTCTCGTGCAGCGTTTCAAAAAGCTCCCTCGGGTTGTCTACTTTGACACTGCTTGTCAGGCTCAGCGGAATGATTTGCTGCGCGTGCCTTGGCTGATGGACGGCGCGTGCACGGCATGGTTCATCGATCGTTTCCATAGGTGTAATCACACCTGCTCGCCGGTCTTCAACGCGGACCAATATCCCAACGTCACTCGTGGCCACGACACCTCCGGCGCGGAACGGCAGCACTCGATCAAGAAGAGGTCCAAGAACAGCCTGTCCTACATGACACAGCGGCGGCTTATCGTGCGCTCTCGCTACATTGCCGCCCATAACAACGTCCGGGTATCCTAGCGGCGGGACGCGACCAAGTCGGCGGCGGCGGCGCGCCCCGCCGGGGCACCCAAGACCGCGATTGAGATCCAACACAAGCCGGTTGAGACGTACAACCACAGCAACATTGTGGAGCATTGCGAAATGAGTGAAGAGTGTTCGTGTAGAGACGACGTTAGGATCGAAGGGTCAGTTGGGTTGGAGAGGAACGTGTGAAGAAGGGGTGCAGCAAGAAGAAATTGCAACGCGTTAGAACACAATAACGAAGAAAGACGCGCAACCTCCACACACACCGCCGACTGAGACGGACGGAGAGTAGACAGGAAAGGTGCCACATGACGCACCTGCTCGAAAGCACCACCGTCGAGATGGCAGCTCTGTCAACGTGCAGTCGGCTCTCTTCGCACTCCTTCAATGCATGCAGATGCCGGTCCGGTGTGCTGCCCGGGACTCACAGCTGCAATCAAACACAGCTTCAGACCACAGACACCGGGCAAGAGAAATCGTAACAGGTAGTGAGTGAGAGGGCTGCACTGACTAGCGGTTCCCTGCTCAGTGTGGCAGTCACGGGCAGTTCCAAGCCCAATATTGGAACAACGGGTAAATAATCATACACACAACGATCCTGCGGCGCCCCGTGTGCAGCAAGACTCTTCTGTACACAGCATCTATGGGTCGCGGCCTGCGGGAAAGAATAGCCAACGTACATTATCAGTTTCCACACTTGCACGGCACTCGGAGGAATGGAGGCAATGCCTAGGTGGGGCGGGCGGGGCGGTCGCGCCGGGGAAACCCCCCAGGCAGCCATGGTTGTCGTGAAAAAACCGGTTTCAGAGCCACCACGCCCGCGAGAAGGTGAACATACAGGGGCCGCGACCGAGCCCCAACCACTTTCAGCAGCAGGCCCCTGGCTCTCCCACCGTTAGGCCCCTGGAAGCAGCGGCGCCCTTGGTATCCATGAAGCACCAGCAGTCGACCCGCGCCAGTGCCGTGGTGGCATCGTGAAGGAATCGGCTGACGGATGAGCGACGGAGGTGGGAGCAAGCATCGCTGGCCTGGGCGGCACAAGCCAACGGAGGCGAGAGCCAGAATGGTGGGCCTGGCCGGCACGCGCCAACACCGGTGGTGCACGTGCCACGGCGGACACAATGTGGCCAGGCAATCTCGCCTCCGATTACAGTCATGTTTCGGTGACTTTGGGATCCGCAGGCCATCTGCGGCGTGACGATGCGGATCTTGCGGGGTCCAGGGCAGATAGCTCCTAGGCTTCCGACCACTCGCTTCCATCCTCGCTTGTCGAGAACCGCCACTCAGACTCCAAGTAGAACACCTAAAGACCGTCAAGTTCTTTCAGGCAGCTCATAACTTCGCTTAAGGCATAATGTAGCCCCCACTATCACACAAAGACCGGAAAAGGTTCGGATATTGGCCATTGGTCAGCGGATCGCATGTCCTGGCCATCTTTAGGGGGTTTCCGAGTGAGGGGATCGCAACGGCTTCTAGGGGGTCAGGGAGAGGGCTGTCTCAACCGCCTCGGAGGTCTCAGAAAGGGGGGTGTTTCAACCGCCGCTGGGAGGTCACGGAGGGGGGTGGTTCAACCGCGTCTTGGGGCTCATCGAGGGGGGCGTTTGGACCTCCTCTGGGGGATCAAAGACGGGAGTGAGTCAACCGCCTCTCGGGGGTCCAGGCGGGGGGTGTTTCAACCACCTGGGAGTGACCGTACCGTCTCTCAGGTGGGTGATGCTGGAAGTTCTTACCTCAACCGCCCGCACGTTGTTCTCAGTGTCATGTTTTTCTGTGCATGCTAGTTTGCCAGGCCGCTGCTAGATTGTTCCTCTAGTCGACCGCAATGCGCATAGTCTGATGCTTTGCCGGAGAAGCAACGCCACCGGCCCACCTCAGTTGATTGCTACGTTGTCGACAGGGGAGCACCGCGGGGTGACGTTTCGCCCTGCAGTGAAGGCGGGAAGTGCAGCTCTGATCCAGCTACTGCCATTCTTGTAGCAGAGCTGTTCTCAGATAACCGCGCGGGGTGTATTCTCAGACAACAGCCGCGATAACGAAACGCGGGCATGCTGTCGTCTTCGTTACCCAGCCGACACCCCTGTTCTGTTCATAACATCAACCACATCAAAAACGTTGGCGGGACCAAGTCTCCGGCGCGGGCGCGTGCCCCGTGGAACAAGAGCCGACCCACCCTGTCTCGAAGACCAACCTCCCACCCCCCGCCTCCTACCACACTGGGACAGCCTCAGCAGGCCGGTCGAGTCAAGAATGTCAACATTTCTACTGCTCCACCCGTCGTACCGGGCGCTGACACGCCCCCAACCAGCCGCCTCGGCTCAAGGTCGCTCCTCCCCTCCATCACGAGTCAATCAGCAGCCCCCAACCCCCACCAATTCCCACCGGCCGCCACTAACGCCGGGCCCAGCGGCTGTCACCGCTGCGACCATTTCCACCATGATCACCTGACTGGCGCGGCCGTGCACGCCGAGATGCACGCCTGAACCCAGCACTCACCTCACGGGCACCCATCTCGCTCAGCCGCAATGGCGGACACAGTTCAAGCAAAGAACTGTAGCGCTTTCGAGCGGCCACCCCTACATCGAGTGGCTCTGCCTGTGTCGCGTGGCAGTCCCAGACTACCACCCTCAGCGCGCTGCATGCGGCACGCGTGACCGCCCGCCAAGCGGTCACGCATCCGCGTGCATGATGGGTGGCTTGGCGCCACCCGTCGAGCAGTCGTACTACAGCTGCGAAACCGAACAATCTCTTGTCCCATTCTCTGAGCCAGTGTCGTTTCCTTCACCGGCATGCACAAATCTGGCTCGACGTTCAGTAGCCCCGTTCCCGCACAAGCGACAGGCACGATGCACTCCCCATGGCGCGTTCCCCCCTCCCCCACCTGCGGTGCCACCCCCGCATGGCGCATCAGCTCGAGCCAGAAAATCATGCTACTTCTCTGTCGTAGGCAGTGCCGCATAGTTGGTGGACACGCATGATGGTGCCGCTACTTGGCCTCAGTTTCTATCTCACTCTCAGTGCTCGCGCCCCCTACGAACGCCTCCATCCCCTCATCAAACTCATCTCCACTGCTCTCTTCTGCCTTGTTGTCACCTGCGCGGGCGTACTCGTGCTCAGTCAGCGCGACTTGAAGGTCGTGGTGGTGTTTGCGGTTTTCCACATGGCCTGCCCATTGGTGCAACCACTCAACGAGAGCGATGGGCTCTTCTTGCGCCGCGATCTTGTGATACGTCGTCATGCCTGCATCTTCGGCTTCGGCAGCATCGGCCGCCACTCGGGCGACGCGCGCGCCCGTGTATGTGGACTTGCGCTCCCTCACAGTCATGTTGTGCATAATGACGCATGCCTCCATGATCACGGCCATGTCCTCTTGAAACCACAGAGCACACGGCTGCTGGAGAATGCGGTAGCGACGGAAAAGAACGCCAAAGAACCTTTCGATGGCCTTTCTGACGCCCTCGTGGTGCTTGCCAAAAGTCTTCTGCTTCTTGTTTAGGGGCTTTTTGTACGTTTTGACGAAGACCCGCCAATTAGGATAGATGCTGTCGGTCAGGTAATAGAACCAGGTCAGTGCCATTCTAGCGATGATTGCCTTCGGCTGAGACCGTGGCCACTCGCCGCTACGGATGCGCTGGAAGAGCGTACACGAGTAGAGGATATTTAAGTCGTTCTTGGAGCCGGGCACGCCAAAGTTTAGGTGCCAGCAGTACAGGTAATCGTCGCACACCGCCTCCATCCGCAGCGTCGGCTTCTTGCTCGCACCCTTGTAGTTTCCATGCCACCCGACTGGACATGTGTCCCACTCCCAACCAGCGCAGTCCAAGCAGCCCACGCAGCCGGGAAACCTCAGACATTCGTACTCATTGGCAATGCTTTGCAACTCCTCGGCGGACGGGTCACGGAGGTGCTCTTCCTTAAAGTGATGCACAACAGCGCGTGAAAACTGCTTCAGGGATTCCGTAGCAGTGGATGACCCGATCTTGAGGTAGTTCCACACAGCCCTGGATGACACGCCATCGACGAGCTGCATCAAGGCGGCGCACATCTACTGGTCCGTAGAGAACGATTGGCATCCGGTCGCGTCGCGCCTTGTTTCGGCAAAGTAGGACTCCTTTACCATCTCTACTCGAATGCGCTCATACACAGCCCTTGACATGCGCCACTGCTGAGCAAATCGGGCGGGCGAGGCCGCCTGCTGTCCGTCGCTGTCGCGACAGAAGTAGTCCTGGTCCAGCCCCTTTGCGGCATGCAGCCGCAGAGAAGATGAATTGGGCAGCCGCCCTGGTGTCGTCCCACCACAAAGGGCCGAGTTGCGGAGTTTGCGGCGGCGAAGAGCACGGCGAGACAAGAGGCCGACCGCCGCCGCGGCCGCCACCACAGACAGCACCACCTCCGCACACGACGATGATGATGAAGAAGTGCTCCAAAGAAGCTGGGCGGCCGCGTCGGGATCAATGACAACTACAAATAGGGCGTCGTGGAAAGGGGGGAGTAGGGGTCGCGGGGTTTGTGGGGCATGCGACGTCGTGGTCGGCTCCCAGAGCCGGCGACGTCGACAACGCCACATTGTGCCGCGCAGAGGACAGATGGAAACATGAGATACAATTGGACGGAAAGTGCACAATGGATGCGAAAAATTCAGCACAACATTCCGCGTTATGGTGCGCGCACCGCTGGAGCACAACCATTATCGGAAGCACCATATTGTAGGGGAGCCACTCACATCACGCCACGATTCCGGAAGAAATCACCATATTGTGGTGTTGGTGCGCACCGCTGGGCTTGCTCTGAAGCACAGTCGGGATGCTTGTTTGGTGGAGGGCCTTCGACTTGTTTTCACTCCATCCTGACTAAAATCAAGTCGGAGAAACCGGGAAAACGAAGTTTATTTACAATTACGTAAATCTCGTACACGTGGCTGAGCCGGCTTCTGAGCTAGATCTTAAGAAACAGGTAACCGTGAATCAACCTTAGAGCCCCCCCCCCCGTCGCTTGTTGACCACCTACACGTCGAATCGACGGGGAGCGTTTTTTGAAATACAACCTCTCCCTCGTCGGGAATGTGTAACACCCTACTTGGGGGGTACTGGCGCGTACTGGGGCCCGATTTTCGTACTGTGGGGCCAAAACGGAGGCCCGGAGCCCAAAATGAAGTCCGGCCGCAGCCAGGCCTGTGCCAGGGCGGCCGAAACGTGGGCTACAAGTCTGCACGTCACGTACTCGAGACGGCTCGAGACGGCTCGAGACGGCGACTGGATTCCGCGTATTGTAGCCCACCTCTGAAGCAGGCTACAAGTCGATCAAAACGCAGGCAAATCGAGGCCTCAGGGGCCAATTCATCGGCACTCTGCACCACGCCTAGTTAAGCCTGCTCTTCTGGGTCTGAGCATTACACGGTCGTTTCGAAAGCTCCAGAGCGACGTGTTAGAAATCCAGTGGTCCGTAGAAAATTGGGTCGCGACCCAATTTTCGGAGGCCTCCGTAGCCTCTGCGAGAGCATCTTCTGACGCCAGTGGATCCGAAGATGTGAGTCGTGCAAGCGACGGGTCGCGACCCAATTTTCGGAGGCCTGTGCAGGCTCTGTGAGAGGGCCTGTTGATCCAAATGGATCAGCAGCGGTCAAAAACGTGATCCGGGGCGGATCACGTCTTGCTCGTGCTTCGTCGATCCTGTTGCCTGCAGGCACTTGCATGACGCCTTTGTCATCACCGTGCGGTTGCTGTCTTTCTGTGGGGGGACACAATATGGCGGAAGCTGATGAAGGCCAGACGTAAGTTAGGTCTGGGTGTGTTGCGAGTGCAGTAGGGCGCAATACAGTTGGGGAAGGGGTGGTGGGAGAAGACATCCTCGATAAATGTCATCATGAGAAAAACGTACTCACCCCTCCCCCCTCCGCCACGGCCCCACATGTCCACTGAAACGGCCCCCCGAAGCGCCTACCCCCTTCGTTCTCTTCTGGTATCATGTGACTCGAAACAGGGCGACGGCCGCAGACATCCTTCAGGCTTTCCCAGTCAAAGTATGGGCCTACCAGTGTGTCGAGTGCATCCGGTTCTTTCTCAAACCAACGGCAGAGATGGGGACCTGGCAGGAGTGGGCAAGAGCCCAGCCTCTGGCATCTCCCCCTGCTGTCGCGGCCTGTCTGCCCGTGATTTAGTGTCGGCGGGCGGTCCAGGCCAGTGCCGCGGGCGTCGCCATGACTCCCACGGGTCTGTGCGACCCGTGTTACGGCCGGCTCAAACGTGCGCGGTCATAGCGACGACTGTAGGTGTCAGTTTGGGGCGCTTGTGCGGAAAAATGGCAGCTACGGGGTGCCTCTAGAGTATTCTGGAGACCGAGTAGCAAAAACGCTGGCGAGAGAGAAGATAGGCCACGAGCTCTACCTGGTGAGCTTTTCTGCCTATACCGGGCCGGCATGTGGGTAGGAAGTGGTCAAGGCCTATTTTTTCCGGCAGAATCGTGCTCTGCACACCCTGTTTGAGTGGGCTGGTATAGGGGGAGCTCCCAGTCTTGCTTCTCTCGGGAGCCGGCGACTCCCCCTTACGCCTGAGCAGGGGTCAGGTGGAGCCTGTCCGACGTTCCTTGCTTCTGGCACCAGGTCATTGTCCACGTTGCATTCTGCGCGGGAAAGTGGAAGCCTGATCTGACACTTACCCTTTCGGCCAATGAGCTGTCCTATTTGAAGCACCAGCCAACCCGGTGCGACAACCCTGTTGAAAACCCAGAAGAGCAGGTACACTGGCCCTTAACTAGGCGTGGCACACGCTCGCCATTCCCAGATGGCTCCCAAGTTCTACGACTTGTGGCCCGCCTGAAAGCAGGCTACAAGTGGACCGATTGGGCCCACTTTCAGCAACCACTGGGCAGCTTGGCGCGGGAAGGCGGCTCCGGGTCACAAGTCAGAGATGATCAGTGTCGCTGGAATACCCGGCGGCCTCTTCACTGAACACGTGGGCAGCTGACAGATTCGTGGCTGTCGAATGTCGCACATCATGCCTGGTGTACAGTGAGTGGTTCCTTCGTCAGCCGACTCAGATGGAGGAGCCAATAATATGACGTGCTGAAGCATGAACGTCGTGATGGGACTTGCCAAATGACACGGGCTCACGCGCTGTCAGCTGTGGTGGTCCGCGCCAATACGAATGTCATGCCATCTTTGTGCCTGGGTTGTTTTTCGGTGGCACGACACGGCCGCATGAAAACACCGCCTTGCAGACTTCGAGCGAATCGCGCCCCGTTCAATCTCACGCGGAGGCTCCTACCGGCTGGGGGTGATCCCAGGACAGTTACGTGGCAGTCCGACGCTGTGGATCGAGGCGACCGCAAGCATGATCCACGGGCGCGACCCTCGCGAGCACGCGCCGACAACAAAGTCGGAACATGACGGCTCCCGTGCAATGCGACCTTACAATCGGACCCACCGTCTTCCTCAGCCCCACATCCTCCCGCCTTCCTCCTCGCCGACTCGCCGAGGGGCGCCCCGGCTCTTCTCTTATAGTTTCCAGGCATGCGAACGCACGAGATCTCCTTTGACGTGAACGGTGCAGTACACTGCACGGGTCACGGTTGGCACTTGTGCGTGCTAGGCATTGCGCCTCTTTCGCGTGTGTTTCTCTTTTTGGTGTGAAAGTGACATACGAGAATACCATCAACTGCCTGCGCTCGAGTGGTTCAATTCCTTGGAAAACCGTGCGCTGCCGACAGAGAGAGTGCTGACCGATTCTCCTTTTCTCTGCTCCTCTCGTGCCTGCCTTGGACTTTGTGATCGCCTCTCGTCTGCTTGTCCTGGTGTCACTGTGATCTGCTGCCTGGTGTCATGTTTTTCTCGCGTTGGTGGTGGCTTGGAAGGCCTGCTTCTTATCGTGTTCGCGTTCCGCCTCCGCTCTCTGCCCTCTGCTCTGGTTGTTTCTTTTGTCTTCCTGCCTGTTGTCCGTTTTCTTGGAGTCCTGGGTGGTGCGCAGGTATATGCCTGCCTGCAATAGTGGTAGTCTCGGCGTGTATGTGGGTGTGGGCAGTAGGGCTGATGAAGCGTAGGAAAAGAAAGCCCGCACGCAGTGTCAGCAATCCTCTAGAACGACTGCCGGCAGGCCCGAAGCGTAGCGCCCACAAAATTCGGCAGGACGCATCTCTGCGAGACACGTACCGTTGTCGGCGCGCGATACGTTTCAATGGAATGGTCGGCTACGCTTCAAGTCTTGTGCAATTGCATTCCGTCTGGACAGGGCCCCCACAGAGCCCTTGAGGGGGGGGTGTATGATAACCACCACCCCTCGCAGAGACATCATTGGCCAGTGTCACAGTACATGCCCGTCTTAAAACCAGGCCCCACCAAGGGTATCAGATTTGGCCACGAGTACGGTATTCGGCTCTGATCCAGCCACTGAGTATTTGCTGACAGTGCGAAGGACTTTCAGCCGTTCGAGTATGAGTATCTCCGAAACCTGACAGAGCAGGTATCAAGGGTATATACCCGCGGTATTATGGGCTGTCGGTATCCAATTTTGATATTCGCGCGGGTATGCGTATACCTTTCGCTGGAACGAAATTCCAGATCCTGCAGTTAGCTGTTGATTTCAGGACGTATTTTTTAGATTTCGTGACGTACTTATTTGTCAGGCGGCTCACGTGGTGACGGCGCCGCACAAGTGGGATAATACCAGCCTTGGCTTCTGAGATTCAAAAGCCAAGGCTCAAAAGCCAACCCCCCCCCCCCGTGC
>Ga0209093_1000688_pt1 | contig 18772 bp, 30 predicted proteins | sample SidtaG_4_FD_187450 | JGI IMG/M metagenome (GOLD analysis project Ga0209093, IMG submission 187450) | Marine algal microbial communities from Sidmouth, United Kingdom - Sidmouth_Male1 metaG (SPAdes) (version 2) | ecosystem: Host-associated > Algae > Red algae > Unclassified | place: Sidmouth... | reverse complement strand
TGCCATGAACTGGCCGAGCGCAAGGGAGAGGTAGAGGCCGCCGAGGATGACAATGGCCAGGGACGTCAAGTCCATGGGGGGTGGGGAGGGTTTGGGAGGAGGGGCCATGATAACTGTAATACTGGGAGGCAAGCAGATCTAACCTGGTAAGAACGACGCGGGGTAGCAGGGAGTCAGAGGTTGGAGATGGAAATGTCAGTAGCGGTCGGTGTACGCCAGCCGCAAGCCGCCAGCGTGAAGGAGACGGCCGTGGTGAGGACGACGTCCAAAGCGACAGCAACAACACTTGGCAGGAAGTGAGAATCCAGGACTTCACAAGAAGCCAAAAGAAGTGACCCCCATAGCGAGCAAACACAAGAAACTGGATGTGGTCGCCGATCTTCAGCGCAGTGCTCCTTAAAGCGTGGGCGCACGCAAGCCCGTTTTCTCAAGAAATTCTTGTCAGACGGCGTGTTGCAGCACAAGATCTTGTAGCATGAACATGTGCAGCAGCAAGTTCTTGTCTTTTGACGGTTGGTGGGTAGAGCCTGGATATGTAAGCTGCCAATCAGTGCTTCAGAACCTTGACCCGAAGAGCGTGGCGCGCCCTCATCGCAAGTTTCTTGCAGGGTTCGATACGTGCGGTTGTTGACGCACTCTGAAGCGCAGTTCTGCAGCATGAAAACGTGTTCTCTTGCACTCACAGTCTGCACCGCCGCGAGACGCTTCTTGTGGTATGAATTTTACAAGTGCAATCCGTGCAAAACCGTGTTGCAAACTACTTGTACTGAAAATCGGGCCACAGGGTACTGTGAGGGGGGTGCCAACAAGTTCTTGGAGTCCAAAACGTGCCGATTTGCTGCTTGCGTGCGCCCACGCTTTAAGGAGCACTGCGCAGCCCATCAGAGCAGGCCCCCTATCCATGGGTTGGGGGTCCTCGCGATTTGTTTGATTACCCCGGGGTGCCTCCTTTGATTTCCTGCCTTCTGGAGATCCTTACAGCGACTAATACAAAACACACATATTGGCGACTGAAAAGTTGACGTTTGGAAGTAATTAAGTGAATGCTTTTCGTTGTTTCATCGTACTCGTATGAGCACATCTGTCCAGTCGTCGGAGTTATTGCGAGCATCTCGAGCACCGAGGTGCTCCGAGGTGCTCGGACCGCTGCTCCAGCCGCCAGTGCTGCACTCCCCGCCTCGTGCCGTACCGCAGCAGCCCCCTCTGCCGGTCTCGTGCCAACGCGGATGGTGCAAGAATGGACCTTTGTTGCTCCCACCTATGGCGTATGGTTTAAAAAAGGACACAACGTATAGGTCATTTATTCCTCTGCGGGCGGCGCCACATATGACGGGCATCACTTCTTGTTGTTGGTCCCCCGACATGGAGCCGTGCCGCACACGCTACAATGCCGGGTCCTCCGCATCGCCTGCGCTCCACCACTGGGTGGAGTAGGTTCCAGAGGTGCAAAAGCCGCGGGCGCCAGACGTAGGGCGACGCCAAATTGCTGGCCGGCCAACGGTGCTCCCGCTCATCCTCGACCCGGAAAGTACGGCGGCGGATCCCCTGGCTCCAAGCCGCTCATACCGACGGCCTGCCCGTGTGCACCGTAGAAAGGTGCAGGAGAAGGGCCTCCCACTAATCCCCCAGCAGCTAATTCATATGGAGATAGAGGTGGCGCCCCTGGGATCCCATCGGCCGCAGGTTGGAGCCCGGGCACGACGGCACCGACGCTGTGGGCGCCTTGCTAAAGGCCCACCCGGACCCCACCACCCATGTGAAGGGGGGCAGCCGCCAGAGTCGAACGAACCACAGCCTCGTGCACGGGACGCGGGTGCAGTGGAGCCAACAGGGAAGGTACGGGCCGCGCCTCGCAGCTACCAAAGGATGATGTCGTCTGAGGCAGGGAGGCAGGCCGAGGCGACGTGGGCCCCGTCTCCTCAGCAACGGGAGCCGGCGTAGCCGCGGGGGCGCCACGCCTTGCTGCCGATCCGTCCGCCGACAAAATGGGTTGCGTCGACACCACCGCTGAAGACGCGGATTGGCGCGCCGCTGCTGCCCCGTGGGAGGGAAGCGGGCGGCGCAAAGAGGGTGCCAACGCGGCGTCGCCACCGAAAGTCGCGTACCGTGCGTTCTTAGCCGCCAGCGTGAGCTGCTTCTCGTCGGGCATGAAGAGCTTGACCGTGTTGGCAGCGTTGATGCTCCGGTCGTAGAGCACCTGGTAGGCGTTGATGTGGCCAGGGGTCTTGAAGTAGACAAGACATCCGGCTGGGGCGTCTTGAGCTTCTTATTGGGGCCTACGGGCTCGGCCTTGCCCACCAGCTCCAGATACATCTCCCCCACGAGGCGGTTGAACTCGACGCAGACCTGCAGCGCCGTCGGCGGGCCGCCGAGCTTTTGCCGCAGCACGCGCTGCACCTTGAAGTAAAGAAGCTTCTCAGGTAACGTGTGTACCGGTCGTACTGGCACGCCCACCCCCATGCGCGCTGCCAGCCACATTTTCTGCTCAGGGAGGCCGTCAACGACCAACTGCAAAGTATTGAGCATCTCCTTCTGAGGCAACCCGTAAGAGATGATGGCGTCTGGCGAAATGGACAGCACGCCCACGTGGAAGTCGGGCAGCTCCAGGTCCCCAGCCGCCTGGTACGACAGGTATGACACGCGCTCGCCGTAGACCTCCACCTGTAGCTGCAAAATATCCTCCAGGATCCACGCGTCCGAGTGTCCGATGGAGTGAAAGTCAAGGCGGTTGTTATGGGCGGTACGCAGGTTGTGTCGGTGCACCCATTAGACCATGGCAAAGTGCACCAGTTCGGCCGACGCACCCTTTATGCTCATGAAGTTCTTGAAGAGCTTCTGGTGCACGCTGCCCGCATTGCTGTTGGTGCCCCGGCAGCACAGCCACAGCGGAAGGTTGTCGCGATCCCGCCGCCGCAAAACGTAGAGGCCCACCCCCGGCGGGTCCGACAGCCACCCGTCCGCAGCGAACTTGATCACTTGACGTGCTTCCCGCCGGGCCGCCGCACTGAACAAAGGCTGCTTGGTGCTAGCGTCGATGACGGAGCCGAACTGCGAAAACACACTCTGCAGCCGCGGAGCTATCACGGAGGGGAGCGGAACGAAGCGGCGGACTCGGCGGTTCACCCAGTCCGCATGCCAGTACACCACCTGCGCCCACGACTTGCCCTCAAACCGCTCCGACGCGACGCGCATCGCGGCCTCCGCGTCGGTCTTGTCGTAGAACATCATTGCATGCGAGAAGATACGGCTGAAGACGGGAAGGGCGCCATGGTTATGCGGCAGGTGGCGTAGGAGGCGGTCCATTCCATGCATTACATCCCCGCGAACGCCCAATAGGAGCCTGCGAGGCGAAAAGTCCTTGGGCAAGCCCTCAGTCAGGTTGGCGTCCATGAAGTCCTCCGCAGCTGGGTCCACGTCGTCGGCCGCCTCCCCCTCTGGGTACACCAGGTCTTCACCGTCGGTGGGCCGCACTGCAGGCGTCCCCTCCACGATGCCCGACTGGATGATGGGCCGCGCCTCCTCCGTCAGCGCCGGTAGGGCGTCGTACTCCGCGTCGCCCTGCTCGAGCACCTCGCGAACGCGCTCCCGCCGTCTGCGGTCGTCAGTGTTGCGTTGTTTCAGTTGGTGGCGAGCGTCACGGATGTGGCGGCGGGGAACAAAGAAAACCGGCTTGACGCCTTTGCTGGCTCCCTCCGCCGCCACATCGCGGAGTCACAGGCACGGCTGGTGTCCAATCTTGGGGACCACATAGCCGGGCAGGTAGACCTCGTCTAACTCCACCTCCACCGCGTCGTCCGTAGTCGTGACGCGTGACGACATCACCGTGCAGCGCGCTACCCTCCGCATGACGGTGGTGTCCGTCAAAAAGACGTTCATGCCAATGGGCGTTCTCTCCGGTCCTGGCGTGGCAGACGGCATCGTGCGTGCCGCCTAGTACACGGAGAACGAGGCGAAAGAGTCGAGATTAGCGTACCGCTGAGAATCGACAGACAGAGCGGTGCTCCAGTCCCCAAACCTCAGGTGGTCGCTCTTGTCCAGTTTCTTGTTCAGCAGCACTTCCACCAAGCCCGCCAGGGAGATGCCCGCGTTCGGGGTGAGGTTGCACTTCTTGGCGTACATTCCCAGTTCAAACTACCCGCGCACAGGCAGACCCCACTCGCGCTCGAGCTTACCCGCGTCTCCGGCGATCATCTTTTCCGCCTTGCCGATGCCGGCGTCGCGCAGGAGCGCCCCCAGCTGGTGCGGGATGCTGCCCATGCGGGAGAGGTGCAGCACAAGCGTCTGCTCCGAGTAGGAGAGCTGCAAGACTAGCAACTTGCGAGACGCGCCGGCGGAGATGTTCCACTCAGCGTCGAGGCAAATAACTGGTGGCACACCCGGCCGCTGCGCGTCGAGAAGCAGGGCACGTCTGAAGGCGTCCAGCGCCAGCGCCGCCGCGTCGCGCGTCACCACATACTCGAAGTAGTGGGGGTTAGGAAAGTCGAGCATCTCCTTCTCGCCCAAGACGTCCGCGGCGCTCTGGCCGCCCAGGGAGTAGAGGGGGACGGACGTCTTTTTCAGGCCTGGGAAGACACCCTCCAAAAACGACGCCTCCGCCGTCGGGTTGTCCGTGAAAAGGACCTCCACCTCCGCGGCCGGCAAGCCCATCGCCACCATCCGCTTCTGTACGCCCTCCAACAAGAACCGCAGCTCCTCCAACGACCTGCTCAGCGTCAAGACGGCAGCGATGACCTCCGTGTGCTCGTTGACAAGCGAGTAGGCAGCCATGAACAGCCGCTTTCCCTTGAACGTGAAGTTGCACTTGATGATTTTAAAGAAGTGGTCGCCGCTCAGCAGGCGTGCGGGGATGGTGGCGCTGTGCTTTTTTAACACAGCCTCGAGCGTGGCCATCTGCTTCACGTACAGCGTGCGGAAAAAGCGCTGCGACCCGTAGCACCCGTTTTAGCCATCCTGCGTGGCAAAGAGGGAGAATCGCGGCGGCCCGCCGCGCTGCGAGTTGAGGGTCTGCTGCCCGGACGCCTCATCGGGCTTGACCGCCGAGATCCTAGACAGGTACGCGCGCTCCCGCCGGTGGTGCGTGCGCGTGTGGTTTTCCCGGATCATGGAGGCAAAGGGCCCTGTGCCCATGCCGTTGTCGAGCATGGAGCGCATGAGGTCGAAGAGCACCTGCGAGATGCCGAGCTTGAGGGTGAGGATGACGGGCAGCAGCTGCCGGATGTGGGGCGGGGCAGCGTCGAGTAGCCGCTGGTCCCAGGCAACAAAGGTGCTGTTCGCGTGCTTGTTCTGGCAGCGGTACCGCTGGGCGATGGCAAAGAAGCAGTCCTCCAGGTCAATGATCCGCCTGAACTTCGTCCAGGCGTCCCCGTGCACCCTGGATGAGCCGCAACTGGGGCACCGCTTCATGTAGCTGTTGCGCGGGTTGGTCCCTGGAGCAAACACGAGAACGCGCGGCAGATAGCTAGCAGCCGGGTTGTCCGGCCCCGCCATCAGCATCGGGTTGTCGGGGTAGAACATGTTCTGCCGCATGTTCTGCACAAAGCTGGGGCTGGTGGAGAGCTTGCGACGAAATTTGTCTAGGTAGGCGGCGGTGGCGCCTGCTGGCCGCGTACTGCGTCGCGTCGCCCGGGCAGAAGATGCACCACTGGGCAACGGCGCCGACACCGGCATCGAATCGGCGTCTTCCTCTTCATCGACGTTGTCCGTCTCCAACACGTCCTCTCCATCTCCGCCGCCGCTGTCCTCTTCGTCACCATCATCTTCCTCTCCATCTTGTTGGTCATCGTCTCCGGCCATAACCTCCAAGTCGAACCCCGCAAGTGACTCGTCCTCGTCGTCGTCGCAAGACAGCCCGAGCACCTCCTTGAGCCGCGGCCAGACGGCCGCGATATCGCCGGCAGTGCCGACGCCGATGTCCTCTTCCTCCTGGTTGCGCTCCAAATCTTCGCGACCATCCGCTTGCAGCACATCTCCTGTGCCGTCCACGCTGGCCGTGGATGTCCCCGCAGTGGCAGGACCCGAGTGTTGACCAGGCGTGGAGGAAGTGGCCCGCGGCCGCTTGGAAGCACGCGAACCGCCGCCTCGACCTGACGACGACGAAGTTCGAGGGGTGCATGGTTGGCCAGAGCGGGCTGACTGCGACGCCATTTGAGTCGAATCAATGCAACTCGCCGGCTGCATCGGCAGTCCGCTCCAGGCCGCTGTCGACGCCGTCGTAGGAGGTAGGGACGTTGTGGCAAACACGGGAGAGCGTGGGGTTGGCGTTGTGGTGGTGGAGCTACAGGGTGCTCCTGTAGGTGCAGTTAGTGAGCGCACCGTACCGAGGGGAGGAATAGCGACACGACACGAACTCGAAGGAGGGTTGAACGACGGTCGCGGTCCGCGCTTGCCCAGCACATCTGGCAGTGGATCACGAGGGAGGCGGGCGGCATTGCCCGGTGCCGAGACTGACATGGACGGAGCGCTGGGACTTGCTACGGAAGCTGGCCGGGTAGGTCGATCCGCCGACGAGACCACGGCAGTCGCCGTGGCAGCTGCCATGGCTGTGGCAGGAGTTGATGGAGCGTCAGCCGCTGGAAGCGTGGCGCGGATCACACCTCCGCCAAAAGACAATCTCGTCTGTCCCGGGGCGGCCGCGACTCGATGATGCTCGCTGGGGCGACCAGCATGCTCTCGGAAGCCGCCCCTGCCGCGCCCACGACCAGTACCGGAGACGCCCCATTCCGCCTCCGCATGCTGGTACTCCCTGTCAATGTCACCATCGGCAGCGACACAGGAGCCACTACCTCTCGTGTCCTCTCGTCCGCCCCCTCCGCCACGACCACGGCGGCGTCAACCTCCTCCCCCACGCCGGCCGCGCCCGCCACGACCCCCACGATGTCCCCCACGTCGGCTTGTCCCACCCTTGCCCATGCCAAGGAAAAGATAAGGGCGGGCGGAGCGCTCGCCCCCAGGTGCAACGACGCAGCAGAAGAACCCGAGGGGTGCCTCCCTCCACGTGACGCACAGTCGCACTCAGCACGAGACCCTCCGTGTTTCACGCCGCTTTCTGCCCGACGCCCTCGTCGTATTGGGCAGCTCGGACAGGGTGAGTAGATCCTGCTTCTCGGTGGGTGCGCCGTAGTCACCGGGAAGGGCGCCCCCCGCACGTCCGCGCACGCGACAGTCCCGTGACCAAAAACCAACAGAGGCACGGATAGCGTCACCCGTGACGTGCGCCGCCGCCCGTTCTATCACCTGTGACGGCACGCCGAGGCGTGCAGGATCAGGACGGGCGGCAGAAATCACTCAAGGTGGGTCTAAGTCTCAACAGCCACCTCCCCGGCCAGAAACCCACCCCTCATCCCTTCTAAGACAGGCCCGAAGACCCCAGTTGGGACGAGGAGTGGGGTGACTCACCACCTCCGTCGGGATTGCGTCCGCTTCACAGACGACACTCCGAAAGAGTGCCGCCGCCGGTTACGGAACTGCCACGAGCGGGGAAGCCCGGTGAGTACCCACCCTAGCGCGCAAGTAGGCGCCAAGCATGGATGTCTCGCAGTCGCACGTACGGGCACGCGCACACTCTGTGTGCTTTGTCGTCGGCAATGCGCATTGTGTGACAGAACACGGCGTCAGGGCTTCTAGGCTGATCGACCCCCCGCTTGCCCGTGCGGATCGCCCCTGAATGCCACACATGCGCGTGTGGCACACACGGGCCACACACGCGACGCCTGGAACCTTCTAGAAGGATGTTTAGCGCCTCCATTGCCCGCGTGCAGCCGCCCCGAGTTCAATGGGATACGGGCGAGATTCCGGAAGGGTGTGCTGGTCGACATGTCAAAAGAATTGTGGAGCCAATCATTACGAATCCAAACTTCGAGAGGATCCCGCTCCGAGTCCACTTACAGTTGACTTCTGGAGGGCTACTATGTAGGTTGATGTCCATCCTTTCCAAATTGGTGGTTTCAAAGGGCGGCTCACCATTGGTGCAGCAGTACACAACCGTTCCTCGTTTCGGCACTTCATTGGCCCATCGGTCCACTATAGTGCACTATAGTGTACTATCTCGGCACCTCATTGGTCCTCCCAATCGGAAAGACCCCCAACCCATGGAGGGTTGGCCTCAGAGCAAGCCTAGCGGTGCGGATTCTGCACCAAACTATAGTGCAGCACCAAATTATGGTGCGGAAGGGTGCCCAGCGGTCAGATTTGTAGTGCACGATCCGCACCAAGTGTTGGGATGGTGTCGATCCGACACTATAATCCGGTGGTTTGGTGTGAGATCTGCACCATCCCAACGTTTGGTGCAGCGTATGGGGGAAACCCGCGATCGGAAAGAGTCAGGCCATTGAAATGCGACCAAATGTAGTGCATGATTTTGTGCCACGACGCTCGCAATTCCCAGCTGAGCGCTCTGCGCGTGCCAAGTGTCAAAACTCCTCACTGCCACACCATCTTTGAGTGCCACGATGTTGATCCAACATGCATTTCCAGGCCGCCAGGGAGGGGCATGGCAAAGGCATGACTTGGTGTTGTGCTTTTCAAATCATCACCTCGCACTGCGAGAAAAGAAGCGGATCGCCGCCGCGGCCGCCACGGGAGACAGCATCATCTGCCCACAACGCAGCGGGCCCAGAACCTTCGTCAACAGCACGTCTGTTTTTGCCTGTTTTGAGCCGCTTGGTGAGCCGTGTTCCTGTTTGAAAGCACAGAATTCCTGTGCAAAGAACTGATCGACCCCCCTTGACAGGCTCTCAGAGCCCATCCCATGCGAGGTCCTTACATACTTGCGTTTGTGAGAACGAATGATCCCTTCCTCCACACATAGTGCCTGCTAGGAGAGCGACAGATGCTTCTCCGTCTCTCTCTCTCTTTAGAAGGGTGAAGTGCATACGTCTCATGCTGTGTCTTTCTCTCTACGAGTGGAGATGCATCTATCCTGGCGAACAGATGAATTTGGCGCCCTTTCTGGGAAGCATCAGCCTTGATAGAGCCCTAGGGCGGATGGCAGACTTTCTGTTCGCCCCAAAAAACGCAAAAGCAGACGTGCTTCTGACGACGGTTGTGGGCCCGCTGCACACGACGAAGATGAAGAAGAAGTGCCTCAAAGCAGCTGAACGGGCGCGTTGGGATCCATGACCACGACGAATAGGGCGTCGTGGGAAGGGGGGATTAGGGGTCGTAGGGTTTGCGAGGCATGCGACGTCGTGGTCGGCTCCCAGAGTCGGCGGCGTGAACATCGCCACACTGTGCCGCGCAGACGACAGATGGAAACATGAGAAACCATTGGATGGAAGGTGCACAATAGATGCGAAAAAGTCAGCACAGCATTCCGCGTTATGATGCGCGCACCGCTGGAGCCCAGCGAATATCGGGTGCACCATGTTATGGGGGAGCCACTCACATCACGCCACGATTCCCGCAGAAAGCACCATATTATGGTGTTGGTGCGCACCGCTGGGCTTGCTCTCAAGAGGCCCAACATCAAGGATGAGGGATGTAAAATTATCGCCTGGTAATTATCACGATAGTTATGGCGGAATCATCGAAACCATGGCCAAGACCAATGATAATCAGGCCTCACCAAGAGGATTTCCGCAGGGGTATTCCCCGATTATATTTTTCTGGTATATACAGTGCGTTCTCGTTCTAACGTCCACGGATATAATAGACTTAGGGCGTATCCAGCAATGGAGCCAACCACCCAACCCAACGGCCGCGTGTGGGAAATGTGTGGCCCTTCTACAGGCTCTCCAGCCGCCAAGCCAAAACTAGGCGCGTCATATCTCAAGTTCGGGCTCGGGCAAGGCTATCCCGGGGATATCAGACATCGGCGTCAGTGTTGTGGCCGGCCGGTCCTCCGCGCCGAAGAATCTGTTGAAGGTGTCTCACTGTGTTGTGTCTGCATGCCAAGGGTCACGCATCCTATTGGCGTTGGATTGCCACGTTCAGAACCATGTTTTGGCGGAGCGCTTTGGAGCGCCGCCAAACGGGCCTGTTTGGACCTCGGTGTCGTTTCGCTGCCGTTGAAGCTCCAAAACTAAGCGATCACGCGGGCACCACACGAGACCTATTAGAAGGCTACAATATGTGAGGAAGGGCTGTTTTTGGACCGTCAGAGCATCTCCACCAATGGAGCCAACCGTCCAACCCAACGGCCACGTGTGCGCAACGTGTGGCGCTGTCACTGGCTCTCCAAACGCAGAGCCAATACTAAGCAGATCACGTCTCAAACTTGGGCTCGCCTGGACGTCTCTGGCGGTGGGCCTCTTTTGTGGCACGCCAGTATTCCCACAGACGCGCTACACAGAATCTCCATGACTGCCGGATCGTCACGCAACTGTCTGCAAGCCACGGGTCACGCTTTCCATTGTCTTTCGTGGTCCGAACAGGGAACCAGGGGTTGGCCCAACGACTCGGAGCGTCTCCAAACAGGCCTGTTTGGAGTGGCGCTGCCGTTCAAGCTCCAAAAGAAGGGCGATCCCGCGAGACGACCACGAGATGCATTCAGGGATTAGAAAATATGAACAGGTCTATTTATGAGTCGTCAGAGCCCCGTCACACCTTAGATTTGGAGCGGATCCCAGCCACCAGTGCTCCAACTGTCCAAACGGCCAAGCGGTGCCACGTTTGGCTGTTTGGACGGTTGGAGCCATTGGTGGAGACGCTCTCACACCCTAGTTTTGGAGCTCGACCTAGCCAACAATGCCCGGTCGGCCAAACAGTGCCACGTTTAGCCACTTTTGGAGTTTTGGGCGGTTGGGTCCATTGCTGGACACGCCCTTATGCGAGACAAAACCGAAGTTGGCCTAGATCACATGCGCGCTCGGGATCAAATTGAGGCGCCAGATTCTTTTTAAAACCCATGGCTTCTAGAGATCGTCCGGTCAATTGACGAGGCGCTGACGAGAGAATCTACCAGTGTGCGGCAGTCCGTCGCCAGTCGTTGACCGCACGGGAGTCTCGCGCCACAGCGACGTACCGCCGTCCGCTTCCATCGGCCACACACGGTGGCGTGATAGCCATACCCTCACCGCGGTCCGCCGACATTAATGTGTCGTCTTCCCCCGCGACTGATTCTTCAGGAGGCGATGCGCCGACAACAGGTGTCCGACTCCGTATGTTCATGGCTTGTCGGATGATTTTCACGCGAGAAATGCCTGTGCATGCTGACATCTTTTCTCACGAGCGTGCTTCTGGTGGGGGACAGATCGGCTCCAGATTAGGCAATGTGAGGCCGGGATGAGCCGGCGCGTGCCGGTTGCGGCACTCTGATGGTGAATTAGGTGCCGGGGCAGTGGCGCACGATGCGAGACCGTCATTTACCCCCCTGAAAACGTCCTCCACTGTCCAATCGAACGCGGCCAGACTGAATGGTAACCTTGAAAGCCGAGCCGCCGCAGAATAGTTTGACGAGTTCAAATATTTTGAGCGAATCGGATACAAGCGACTTTAAACTTCGATCCGGCGGACCCATGTGAGTCAGCCCATACCCGTACTCGGTGTCAGACCAGTTGCCAGATACTCGCCAAAGCGGATCCGGGAGTGTGTCAAAGAGTATTGGGCCCAGTCTTTTCGACGGTTTGATAGCCGCCCAGACGGCTCCACCCACAGTGCTCTTTTCGGCAGAGGAGGCGACGGAAGGTCGGCACCGTGACAATACTAAAGGTGTATCTCATGCATTAGGACCTCGCTCGATTTTGCCCTGGAAGTGTGAGAAATGACCCCAGAGTCTCCAAACTTTCACAGAAGCGGGGTAAGAGGCTTCCGGGTACCTCTAGAAAAAATGACTCTTCGACTCGGAGTAGCGCTTGGGTTATGCTTTTTCGCGCGTGACGGGTGAAGCGCTGCTTCGGAATTTTGTCCGCGGATCACGCGTTGCAACTTCGTGACGGCCAATTCAAATCGCCAAAGTATTCCAGACAGGTGCTACCTCTCAATAATTGTCTTGGAAGCGTACTATCTTTGGATCGCGACACCGATGCATCGGAAGAAGTATGATCCAGGAGATCGCAGAGTCGGTCGTCTACCCAGCACAAGCCCCAGTCCTCACAAGACGAAAAACAAGGCCCTCGCTTCCACATTTGGGCTCCAGTGACGGATCTACGCGCCTACTCAGACATGGCATCCTCTTCCATGTCACTCGCCGCACCCAAATCACCCCCCTCGCCCCCGTCGTCGTCCCGGTCGCCATTGAAGGCGGCCTCTACATCGGTGCATACCTCGTCGACAGTTTGATAGCGGTTCTCCACCTTGATAGCGTGGTCCTCATAGCGAGCCCACACCTCCGCAGTGATCTTCTCGAGCTCCGCCTCCGCCAGGCCACGTAGTATAGCGAGAGAGAACGTCAGGTTGGCCCGCTTCAGCGCCATCTTGACAGTGCCCTTCTTCATCTCAGTGGGGTTCAGCTCCGGGTGTGCCACGGGAGAGATGAGGATGGACACTCCGAAGCGCGCCGCTAGGTCCTGGAGCAGGTAGCGGGGGTGCGGGCGGTTCTCGTCGGCCCGCTTCGTGAACACCGCCCGCGTGTAAGTGGTCCGCCACTCCGGGCCCCACTCAGTCAGAGAAAGGTCGTGCTTCTACAGCCATTCGGCAAACTCTGCCTTGCGTAGCTTCGATGTCGCCGGTCGGGTAGCTTCGTTACGAAAGATATGGTACGGAGCCCGGTCGATGACGAGCACGCCGCCGCGGATCTTCGGTCAGACAGAATACTCCAGCCACTGCAGCCATAAAGCAGAAGTCATCTCGCTGTAGTAGTCGGCAGACTTCTTGTTGCCGATGAAGACCCAGGCGGCTCCGTCGACAAGAACGCCCTCCCGGGAACCGATGTGTGCGACAATGATACGCCCGCCCTTTCCAGAGGGCACGTTGAGTCTGGCATTAGGCGGACCGTCATTCCAGCTGCGATATGCAGTCATGTTCCTGTTCAGCCACGACTCGTCGGAGTAGAAGACGGTCCGCCCTGCAGCTCAGTATTGGCCCAATGTGTCGATGAAGTTTTCTCGCAACTTCCGCACCGATGGCTTTTCACGAGCAGCATCGTAATGTTTCGGGCCACGGCTGAAGGAGAAATCGAGATCCTGCGCGGCGCGTTGCGAGGTCACACGCGTCCAGACATATCTGGCTTCCGCCTCATCGGTCAACCCCTCCGCCGCGGCGCCCGGGCCCCCCCCCCCCCCCCAGCGCTCGATCCGCGTGTGGCAGGCCGCCAGATTCACGCACGCGGCTCGCCAATGTGGCTCGGCGCAGCGACGAGGTCCTGAGACCCCCTCGTAGAAGCGAAGCGGAGGGGCCGCGAGGGCACGGAGAGGACTGCCGCGTAGGACGTGCGCCAGATGGCGTCGTCGCACCAGTCCCCGTGCTCGCGGCGGTGCTCCCCGCCAAGCGCTCACTTTCAAAGCCGTCGTGTAAGTCCTCTGCTTCTGGTCCACCGTTGCGGCCAACCGGGTCACCGCTGCCCGCTTCCAGCGCATTGCGCCCATCGCTACCGCCTCCCGGACCGCTGTCTGTCTCTTCTACATGGAGTCCGTCAGCGCCGCTGCCGGCGTCGTAGCTCTCGCCAACGCCATCAACCCCGTCCGCAGGAGCGTTAAGAAGCTCCAAGGTTCTCTCCAAAGTAGGAAGCATAGGGATGTGGTAGTGCTTGTTACTCACCTCACGTACCCTCGCCAGCTCCTTCTCAGAGACGCGGCTCTGTGAGCTGTGCGTCTCGAGAGTTCCATCAGCTGGCAGAGCAGCGCATCCGTCCTTGTTCCAGTGGGTGATGGCCGACACGCTCAGTCCGGTAGCTGCCGCAGTGCCCTCCGCGACGCGAGACAGCAACAAGGTGCGTCCCTCGCTGCGCTCGCGGGTAAAGTGCGCCTTGACGCTCAATAAAATGCGGGCGACGTCACCCTGAATGGTGCGCATCACGCGAGTGAGCTTAGCGCATGTGCTCGCGAGCGAGGCCACTGCACTAGTACGCCGCATCGCTGCCCGTGATGTGGTGGACGGAGAGGCCTACAGACTGCTCGTCGCAATGAATGGGGGGGGACGCGGGAGGCGGGTGCGCACAGCGATGCTGGATATGTTCACGAGGTGAGCCCGCACAGAGGGGGGAGCTGCGGGAATGACACGCGCCGCCCGGTCCTCACAGTGGGGAATGGAAAAGGGGCGCGCACGGATATCCCGCAAGGGGAGGGGGGCGGGGGCGACGGCGCGTGCAGGTGTATGCCCAGTAGGCGAAGCAGTGCGCTGCACGCGACGCGTGGAGGGGGTTGCTGCGCTGGCCACTGTCGCGCACCGCCTTTTACGATTAAGCGGATCACGGAGGAAGAGGCGAGCAAATAACACGGATCAAGTCCGATCCGATAAGGCTGCCCAAAAAATGGCGGGCACGCTCATTCGCACGATAGCCCCCCTCATCAAATCTGACCAAGTTCCTGGAATCGGACCGGCATACAGAGCCGGCGCTTCACTTCTCTCGCTGTCCGACAAGGCTTCAATATTGCTCCTTTTTTTCGAACAGTTGACCGAACGGCTCGTCGAGGCGCAATCGGCAGTTGCCCAGGGGTCTCCACGTCACCCAGCACCATGCCCTTGTCAGTACAGCCTCGAGTGCATCCAAAAACTGCAAAAATCAGCACGCTACTGTTTTTGTACGGCCATCAAGACACATGCCTTGTGCCCCATGCGCAACACGGAGCACATATTCTTGAAGCTGATGAGTCGCTCTATCTTTCCATGCAAAGAAGGTTTTCTCTTAGTCTGTCTGACTCCTCTTGTGGTGTGGCTGAACGTGGGTCAAGGCGAGAGGCATTATTGCGTGAGATACGCCTTTAGTCACTCGACAGAGATTGACAGAACGGATCTCCAAAGTTGACTACACAAACGGGAACTTACAGTCGTTCCACAAAAATCCGAGCACTCGGCCGAGATCAATAGTACCATCGACATGCTACATGTGCCGTATTTGGCGTCGAATCTTCTTTGGTTTGGACTGCATCACGAAAACCTCTCGAGAAAGACCAGACGGATCAGCGATTCTCGGCGACGCTGAGCGATTGCAATGCCAGTTCCTGATCACTTTTGGAACACATGACGGCCGATTCACCTGCTGCTGGCCCCGATTGTCACTCTCGTGGCAACCTTGTCAGGGCTGTGCTACCAAAACGTCCGCCACGCGCACACGTGGAGGGCAATATTGCGTGTGGCTGGAAGTTGTCACCTGACATGTTGCCTCTATGCGGCCGCTGACGGCTTTCCTTGCTCATGCCACTCCCTCATCTCGAGGTTCGATTAATAAGAGAGCTCCTCCGCACCACACTTCAAAAAGAGCCCCTCAATAGATGCTCCACTTGTCCCCGGCTCCGAACGGGCTGTTCAAGTCTCCGGCATATTGTCGCGAGCGACCTTCCTGGCCTTTCGAAAACAGCCGATGGGTCCTGCTGACGACTTTGGGACCTGCACGAGCCAATGCCATGTGACCCAAGGCCCAGTGACCAATTCGGTTGCTGTAGGGCCCGCCACGCGCGCGGGGACACCCAGATTCGACTCGAACCCGTTATTCATCTTATGAATCTCTCGGAATTAGATGCTGACCATGGCTCAGCCGAAGACTAAGTCGCGAGGAATAATCTACCACCCAGTGGCTCACCACAGCTGGATCGTGAACAGGTTCCGAACAACTCAGGATGGATTACGATCAGAATCAAAACCGATCGTCATCCAGCTGTGCGGCCAGAGTCCGCAACAGATTCCGATCGTCGCCATCCGCCACCCTGCTCGAATCGCCGTGGGTGCCCGCGGCATTCGAATGCAGCAAGAACGCGAAGCTGTGGTGGATCGGACGTGAGTGGAAGGCTGCGGTCACTGTCGACTGGTGACCGCTCGGCGCAGAGTAGCCTTGCTTGGGGCATGTCCCGCTGAACGGCAGCAAGCGGCGGGAATGCAGCAGTGCCCCCCCCCCCCCCCCCCCCCCCCCCCCCCCCCCCCCCCCCTTCCTGGAACCCAAATCGCAGTGTTTCAAACGCACAGGGGGGGTTTCTGAGGCCACGCCCTGTTCACGAGTCTTGATCCTGACGACCCACGTGTCGTTGATCAGCCCTGTCGGAAGCACAATTGTGTCGTGCGTTGCACGATGCACGCAACGATGCCTCGTTCCGGACGATGTCCGCCGACGATTTGGTTACAGAGCAATGTGTAAAATTTCAAATGTCGCTGAATCACAGTCGCCGTCGTCGCCGCTGTCTACTGCACGGTCTGACAGGCCACCACCGCCTAACGTTGACAGCGATGGCTGTGCAAAACGTCCGCTTCCCCGGCCGCCATCAATCGCAGGCATCAAGCGCTTCCTTGACCACCCAGCCACATCCGAGCTGTAGCGTAAGTTGCTCTCGGTTCGTGCGGCATTACGCGACCGGGCCCCGTGCCCAACTGTGAGGCCGCCGAAGAGAACGTGTTCCGCGGTCTGCGTGCGCTCATTCTGTTTTCTGACACAGCCACGGCTGCCTTTCCGCTTGACCTCTTTCTCCTCGCGCTCTCCTTTGCGTATGTGCTTTCGGATTCTCGTGGTTCTTTTGTTCCTCCGATCCTGTACAACAGCTCTCGAGCGGTTATAGTCATTTCGTTGCGTCGCGGCGTACGATCGCGACGACCGCGACTTTTGCCCGCCTCTCAATTGCTCGCGATGAGCCGTGCCTTTCAGGCCGCGATTACAACCCGCCGGTAAGCCCATGTGGGGTGTGGGGTTGAATTCTGGCCGCCGGTGTGCCTCCACATGAGGTTCCTGAGTTGTTTTATAGGTTCTGACGTGACAACCGCTGTTCCTCTTCCTCCTCGCGCCCTCTTCCCTCGCTTTCGCCGTGCGCGCTGTCTGGACCGTTGTGTGCTTTTGGTTGCTGTGGCTTTTTTGTTTTTCACGGACTGCTGCTCGTCACCTTTCCCACGCATCATCGTCAGGTTCTTTTCGCACGAAGGAGGAAGAGGACGACGGGGATCTTCTCCCGCGTCGCAGCGTCCGGCGCGCCCCGCCATAATTGAGGGCGATGCTGCTCGGGGCAGGTAAGCCAAACCGTGCGGTTAGGCTGGCACTGGAGATTGGTGTGGCTCTGGCTCGGCATCTCCTCGTGCAGCATTTGCATTCTGGGCACTGACACGAGCACCGCTGAGCTTCCGCGTCGCCTTCGCTCTTCGGCTGCTTTATTGCTTCTCACTTTGTACTGGTGTGTGTTTTTGGATGGTCTGCGTTACACTGGTGCACCGACAGGGCCACCAAACCCGGATTGAGCGACCGTCGTCTGTTCGGTGTGTCACAGGGGAGGACAACGCCCACCGCGACGATGGCGGTGGCGCAGCCGTCGGCTGGAAGCGGGTTTGGCGAAGCAACTTGACCGAATAGCAGGTATGACCGACCGTTTTTCTGAGGGCATCTCGGCACTGCGGGTGGCTGCTGACCATCGTCTCCCTAGCTGCGTTCATCAGGTACTGACACGAGTGTCGCTGTCCTCCACGCGTGAGGCGTTCTTGGTTCTGTTTTCTGCTTGCTATGCCTGTCCCAGGGTGTGCTTGTGGATGCTTTGAATGGTTTTGTTTCACATAAACAGCTGGCTTCAACGGCTCTTGGCTGTTTTCATGCACCGAGGATGGGGTACGGAAGGTTAACGTCGGCCGAGGCGAATGCCCATCAAGCGGCATTGTCCGCTGGGCCATGTCTTCGGACAACTTCCCAGACTCGTGTGACCACTACAAGTGCACGAATACGAGCGGCGGGGAGATGAAGCCCTGCCTTAGCACTCGATGCGAGGGAGCTCTCCGTGGTGTCATGAGTAACAGGTCTTTGATGTCGATTTGTTCGATCGTTTGGGGTCTCCATGGTGTGCTCGTTGTCTTACATTCGGTACCTGTACAATCGAAAGGAAAGCTACGTGCCAAGCAAGGTACCCTGCGCGGTGTGTTGCAACGAGTTCGATCAGCAACCCAACAGCAGCCATAGAGCTGTCGCGAACAGCAGTCATATGGGCTTCCCTAGGATGGCTCAGGCACCACTCCTGTGCTTTGTGCTTCACTTCACATCTCTCCCAGTTCGAGTCCGCTTGTACTCCCGGCCCTGACTGATTAGCGTGTGCTGCTGACGCATGTTGTCAGAACTTGGCAGCCTCCAGTGGTGCGGACAACGAGATGTCCCGAAGCGGAAAGGATGCACTTGGCATCACACAGCTTTCCCTTGGGCAGTCTTCTCCAGAGCGAACAAGGTGCTGGTCGTCTTTGACTGACCCAGGCACTACCGAATGCTAAGCAGCAGCTAAGCTGACATTGAATATCATGGGATCCGCCGACAATGGCCAGTGTTTGAGAAGCGCTACTTTCTGATGTTGACACAGTTGTCAAGTACGCATGTGAGGCCACTTTGCTCTTGGGCAACGTATATTTGTACGCCACAGCGAACTGCAGGCTTGGACTTCAATCAAGTCAATCCGGACCCGTTATTGTCTCGCAAACGAGCGACCCCCTAGGCTGTATCGTACGCGTGTTCTTGTCCAGAAAAGGGAGACGCCAGCAGTCTGGGGTGTCATTACGCGCGTCCAGGTGCCGGTCGTACATGCCAGTGATGGCGGACGCTCTGGCCACGCTGTCGGCCGCGACGTTTCCGGGCACGTCGCGGGCGGCAGGTTGCTACAGATGGCGCGCGCGTCTCGCCTGTATGTAGCTCAGGAAGGCGACATCTAATGCCGCTTCAGATGTCGTAGATTGAAAGCAAGTCACTGAAGGATCCATGGCAGCTTTCCTCTGTGCTGCAGCAGCTGTCTCGCAGTTG
>Ga0209093_1000687_pt1 | contig 18774 bp, 24 predicted proteins | sample SidtaG_4_FD_187450 | JGI IMG/M metagenome (GOLD analysis project Ga0209093, IMG submission 187450) | Marine algal microbial communities from Sidmouth, United Kingdom - Sidmouth_Male1 metaG (SPAdes) (version 2) | ecosystem: Host-associated > Algae > Red algae > Unclassified | place: Sidmouth... | reverse complement strand
CTCGACAGCCCCAACAGCAGGGCATAACCGACCGAGCCCTGCTGGCCCCGGATGGTAGTAACGGATTGTCAGGGGCGCTGACAATGATGTCGCGTCCCAATAGGCTTACACGACTGACACCAACTCCCATTGGTGCATTTGAGCTGACGCCGAATCATCCGGAGTCAGACGCCGCATCATTATGAGGCAGCGGGGCGCTGGATGGCCTCACGCCAGATCAGGTCGATCGGCGTGTCCGTAGCTTCCACTAAAAAGATGGAGGCCGTTGTAGCGGATGTTAGACGCGTACAGCGAGTCACCAAGGAAGCGTGCCACGTGGAAAGTGACGTTTGAAATTGATGAAATGTGGAAAGTAGGTTTCCACGTGGAGTGAATGGCCAGAGGTCTTACAGGGGGGCCGCGTTAGACACCTCGGCCGACCAGGTGTTGGTCTCGGCCGCCTCGTGGACACACAGCCCCGCTGGTCACGCCTGCGGTCGACTCCCACTGTGTGCAGTCCTGGACGCCTGCCGCCACAGGATTCGGGATGTGAACAATTTGGTGCCAGCGTCCCGGCCGAGACCACATCGTCACGGGGATGAAAGCGCCCGCCGCAACTAGGGCGGTACGTGCGGGCACGTGCTGACGCGGACGGACGGGCGCGACTTCTCCCTGGAAATACGGGGGAGGCGCGAACGCCACTCGTACGCGACGGCGCGTGCTGGTGCGGCCGAGCCGTCAAGACCTGTCGCCACGAAGCCAACAGGACCTGGGGGGCACGGCACGCAAGGACGCACTGGTCAGTTCTGGCGTCGGGGGAAGGCGGCGGCGCGAGACACGCGCATGCGTCACTGGGTGGGGAAGCGTTTCTCGAACAAAACGGAGAGAGGGACGCTCGGAGCCTATCAGCTGGGAGAGAGAACTGTGGGAAAGCGAACGGTGCAGCAGGCAACAAGAGAACCACCTTCTCTCTCAGGGGAGTAGGATGCAGGCCGGGAGGAGAGGGAGCCGTCCCCGCCGCCTGGCGACGCGCTTGTGGCCCCAAGCGGCGTTAGCGGCTTTCTGCACATCCTACCTCCCACAAAAGATCAGCCCACCAAAACTCATCGATAGTCTGGGGCTCGGTCTTTTCTGAAGTCGGAAAAGCTTGAAATCTTGGGAAAGCATTCTGTTGCTACAACTTAGTCTCAAGCCCAAAAGCCTCACCTTGCCCGATATCTCCCTAACGACACACGCACCCTTCAAGTTCGCAGTGCTGTACTATATTCCAATGGAAGTATTTCTCGACTGGGTGATGCTGGATCTCCGTGGACCTCTTGGCCTCGCCGGGGAGGCGGCCCGCGGCGTCGAGCTTGCGGGCTTGTCGCCTCTACGACAGGTGAATGTTGTCGTGATCCGCAATATAACGGGTGCGAACGATAAAACGCCGCTGCGTCATGTCGGTCAAGGCGTTCTTGTATTTCTTCTTGATGGAGTGCTTCCTCTCGGCACCCGACGTGTCGTGCCCCTCGGAAAGCACAGGGTACTGGTCGGCGTTAAAAACAGGCGAGCAGTTGTGGCCGACACTGTGGAAACGGTCCACAAAACAGGCAGTCAGAGACTGGTGCAGGAGCCATGGCACACGGCGAAGCGCGTTGCGCTGTGCTTGGCAAGCAGTGTCAAAATACACCACCCGAGGGAGCTTTATAAAACGTTGCGCCAACGACGACACAACGTGAGCCGGGCTCTCCGTCTCCCGCAGTAGTTCGAAGCCGACGATGTATCCGCACCCGCACATGAGCGTCAGCACCCCCGGCGCTCGCAAGACGTTTTCAGGGAAGTGGTGGCGGCAGTCGTCCTCATCCCAGACCTTGCGCTTCTTCTTCTTTCCGGCCTTGTCGCCTTCCTTGCCGCCCTTCTTCTTGCTGCCCGTCTTCCCGCCAGCCTTGTCGGTAGCCCGCTTGTCGGCCGCCTTCTTCCGTTGCCTCTCAGCGGTGTAGTCCTCGAGGAATGCGCGCACCGCCTTACGGCCTGGCCAGACCTGGCCGGAGCGCAACTCATTCGCTTGCTCAATAATACGGTCCGTGGACGGTCCGACGGCGACGACGTGAGTCGCCGCGTCGCGCACGCCTCGGCTCACCAGCCACGCTTCGTGCTTCTCGATGGACATGTCCGCCCACTCATCCTTGGACGCCCGGGCATCCTATCCCGCCTTGGCCTTCCAGAGCACCAGCACCCGCGCGTCCGTACGGCAGGCAAAAATAGGAGCGCGCCGACAGCGCGGCTCAACGCCGGTGAAGCGTCCATGTGATCGCTCATGAGCAACAAGAACTGCCACATAAGGACAACGCCCTGGATGCAGTCCACGTAGTGTAGCCAAAACTCACTGGCCACGCCAGCGATGAGAGCGCGCGCCAAGACCTCCACGTCGAGCATGTCACAGCCGTTGAAGGCATTGAGTGCCGGCTCCTCCAAAAACGCCGCAACGAAAACGCGCACCTTGCGCCACCGGTCTAGCTCCAGGTCAGCATCGTCGGTGGGGGAGAACACAGACGCGATGGTGGTGAGAATCACGTTGCTGGATGCCGGCGCGCCGCCGCCATTGCCACCAATATCATCAATGGGCACGGGGTCGACCATGACGCAACGGAGCACATAAGCGTGTTCGCCTTGTCGGCGGTAGTCGTATTGAAGCAGAAGGCGGCAGCGGTGCCCGCCGCCACGTCCGTCCTCACCACCGCCGCCACGTCTGCCTGCTGCGCGTCCGCGTGTGAAGCAGAGAAGGCCAGCAGCGTGACGTCGGCGGACTCCTCCTGGCTTGCTTTGAGCGCCTTGAAAGACGCGTTTGGCGTGGCGGCGTCGGCGGCTGCGACTGCCTCTGCCAAGGCCGCACTAACAGCCGCCGAGACGTCAGCCGGCAACATGTGAGCTGGCCAGTCGTCGGAAGGTGCGGCTGGCACGGCCGGCGAGTTGCGGTCGGTCGGACCGGTCGCCTCCTCCGCCGTCTTGACAAAAAACGTCCCGTCGGTGGCGGTACGGTTGGCCGTGACGGCGGCCGCGGAGGTCGCCACCACTGCCGAGCCTACCTTCACCTCCGCGCCGGCCAGAGGCTCGTCAGTGGCCGCCACAGATGAGCGGGGCACGCTGTCGTCGGCCGAAACCCCTTTGATGGTGGCTGCCGTCTGGTGGGCGGCGCCCGCCTTGGCGCCGCCGGTGTCTGTGGCGGTGGGCACCGCGCCCGTCCCGAAGAGAAGCGCCGCGTCGGCACGCAGCGTGTCGGAGGGAGCAGCTTACACGACCTGCAACCTCCCCTCGGCCACTTGCCTCTTGCCGGCAGGCATCTCCCCGTCAGTGGAGCTTGGCTCAGCTCCGACAGGGGCGGCCGCTGTTAGAGCGTCGTCCGTTGCCCTCATCAGCGCCGCGTTGGCCGGCCGCGAGTCGGCGGGCGCGGAAGACGGGAGCGACAGGCTCCCTTCGGCCACCGCTCCTTCGGTGGCGGCCTCGACTTTGTGGCCGGCGGTCGACGTGGCGCAGAGAGCGGCGGTGGCGGTGCCCGCCTTGTCCGTCTCCTTCAGCACCGGAAATCCGGCGGGCTGCACATTCGCGGACCGACCATATGCACAGAGCACGCCGCCGCGGCCGCCTCTCGCCTCGCGACAGCGACCTACTCGTCGACAATGGTTTGCTCCGCGTCCACGGGGTCGAAGGTGAGCTCGCTCGGCCGCCGGCAGGAAGTCGCCGACCGGACTCAGGGAGTCGCCGTGGTCGTGGCCACCACATACCATCGGAGGGGCCGTGCATCCAAAGCTCAAAGCAGTTGGGGGGTAGGCGGAGCAGAGGCGGCAAGCGCAGAGCCGGGGCGCGCCATCGGTGTTTGGAAAGGGGGGGATGCCTCTCGAGTGAACGGGGTTCACGACCCTCAGGCAGAGATCTCTCCCCATGACCTCCGAATGAAGGCCGCTGGGACCCCACTGGAGAGGCGCACTCTGACAGAAACGAGTGAAGCGCCCGCAACAGGGCCTGGCAGCGCGGACGTTGCGGTCACGTGATAACTGTCCGCGGCAGGTGCCTCTGCACGCTGATCGGGGGCTTGGCGTCTGCAAGATTCACGCATACACGTTGTGGAGCCGCTTACAGACCATCACCGTAACATGCAGATATCATGGCTCCAGGATCGCGCCGTTGTGCGACAGTGGAGCCGTGCGATCGGGGTCACAGCAGGGTTCATAAGATCGTGCCACTTTACGCACCGGCGCGCCTCTAATTCTCGAATGGACGCCTCGTGGCAGTTGCAGCAAAGGCCACGGCTCCCATATGGCAGCATCAGTGGTCCATAGGACACCCGTCTGTGGGCTGCGAAGCAGGGCCTCACCACGCCACGATCTCCCTGCTGTCGACTGTCTGCAGATGGTGGCGGTTGCGATGCGCGAGAGGCCCGAGTCAGGTGAGATCTCCCAATGATCTCGGTGACCACCGTGAAAAACGAGAGTTATGAGGAATTGTACTGATACGCCACGTACTTAAGATCCAGAGAGTAACAACTGCTGACCCTGCATATCTGGCCACGATACTTTCTGAGAAGTGCCGCGCATCGGGAGAAGGGACGTTTGACCAGGCGCCACCGTTCCATGTCGTGTTCACTTCTGGGCCGGAAGGAACTGACAGCGGATGTCATCAATCTGGCAATGGAAACCGGCACCAGCGACGGCTGCCCGACCGCCGCCAAAGAGGCGGTGGAGTCCAAGATGCGCGATACCGCCAAGCGTGAGCTGCTGGTCTCACTTGCCGCGCCCGCTGACGGGCGGTCGGCCGACACGTCGGCGGTTGTGGGTACGGACGTGGCGGCTGCCACCGCTGCCGCTGTTGGCTTCAAGTGGAACTCCGCCGACAAGGCGGTTGCTCCCAGTGCAAACTGAGGCGGCCAGTAACAATGTCCCGGTCACTTTCGCCGCGTGCTCGGGCGAGCGGCCTGCCGACGCGGTGGCGGAGGTGGCAACGGGCGTTTCGACCAGCGCCAGGGAGTCGGCTGTCGTCCAGTCGGACAAGAAAGCCGTCTGCAACTTGCCTGTCATGTCCGCCTCGCGCGCTGTCCCGGAGCCGGGCGATATGGTGACAATGACTGTCGCAGGTATAGCGTTAAGCGCCTTCGTTTCCGTCCGCGTTGAGGCAACCATCGCCTATGAGGCGGTGGCCTCCATGACGGGGGAAGCAGCCGGCTCCAACTCGCGGGTCACGCGTGCCCCGCCCGCCGAAACGCGGTCGGCCACCACGGCCGCGATGGCAGCGATGGTCGATGCGGCGCCCCCCACCGCCGCCGTCCGGAACGAGCCAACCGCTTCAGACATTGCCGTGGCCACCACAGAGCCAAGTCAACCACTGCCGACGGGGCGGTAGCCACGAAGAAGACGGAGGCGGCCAACGGCAACCTGATCTTCCCGTCCGCCGCGCCTGCCGAGGTACAGCCGCCCAACGTGGCGGAGGCAGTGACGAAGGACGGCGTGGCACCCGCCAACGCCGGTGTGCACACCAAGCCAACCGCCTCCGACGAGGCGGTAGCTGCCATCATGAGGCAGGTGGCCCGCGGCCAAGCCGTCGGCGAGCCGATGGCGGGGGAAGAGGATTCTTTGTGTTCTGTTCTGTTCGTTGCTTGTAGCCTGAGTGCCCATCGCCTTCTTTGACGATGCCAATGTCGAGAAATTGATTTGGATTACGTATCTGGGCTGGCGGCCGTCGCACTAGGAAACAAAAGAACAGTGGTGTATGGAGTCGTGCTCATGCAGGCCAAGGACAGGGCATGAAATCGAAGAGATAGGACAAGCAAATCGTTATAAAGATCCGGACAACAACTCGGCCGATATGCGGCGCCGATGGTACGACGAGCTCCCGCCACAGCCGATGGCGGATTCGCCCTTGGACATGGGCTCCATGTGCCGGCACGTGAAGACGCCGCAATCGTCACAGTTTTCCTGCGTGCGGCAAGGCATCGTACCGACGCTCCACGGCTTCTTGGGCAAGCCGTGCACGGCGGCCTCCCTCTTGGGCGACCTCGAAATGTTCTTGCCCATCTGCTCCTGCGCGCGGCCCAAAGAGTCGTAGAGCTCGACGTGCCCCGCCGCCGGGATCACCACCGCCAAGAACCAGTGAGCATCAGTGATGTTGACAGGGATGAAAATGTTGTTGGCCTTGAGCACGAACTCCTTTTTCGTCCAACGCCACACTGCGTCGTAGCTTTACAGGCCGTTCTCTACGAGCTGGTCGTAGTAGAATGAGTTGAAGAAGATGTACTGCGGCTTGGGCCGTACGGATGATGCAAACTTGAGCTGACGGACGCGCAGCAGCTCGACGTACGCGTTGACGAACCCTTCGTTGAACCACTGGTTCGGGAGCGTAAGTTGGAAGTCCTCCATCTGCAGAGGGATGGGGCCGATCTTGACCACCACAGTGGCGACGCCATCGGACGATGGTACGATGACGTCAGCCGTCGCCTTGATGGCACACAACGTCAGCGGCGACAGCGGATCTGCTCGGTCGATGGCAACAGGGTCCTTGCTGGCCTTTTCCCCGGCCGGCACATCCTCAACCTCCCCCTGCTCCAGCTGCCACGCGTCCGTCCCAACCCTGGCGGCTGACCGACGCCTTGAACGACGTGTAGGGTGCGCCGCGCGGGCGGCAGCTGCCATGCCTCGACGGCGCCTCGTCGGAGGGGCAGATGAGGAGGATGAAGACGAGCCGGACCGTGTAGCAGACGGCGGCCGTGATGGAAAGCGTGACATGGGTGCCACAGTGTCATTAATCGCCGAGACCCCATCGCCGGGAAACGACGCTGCACGTGGGCTGCTTTACAACGAGCTGGTCTCCTCCACCGGCACCGCAGCGCCCTCGAGCGCCAACTCACTACCACCGTCGTCAGTGTCGCCGCCGACCGAATCCCCGCTGCCAGCTTCCTCGTCGGCTCCGTCGGTCTCGTCCTCGTCGGTGTCACTCTCGTCGTCATCGCTGCCGCTGTCCTCTTTCCCGCTCACCAGGCCCTCGTCTTCGTACTCGTCAGCGGAGGCCGCGCCGTCCTCATTGGCGCCAATGTGAGGGGGGGGTTCCAGCGCGGCGGCCGGCGCGGCTTGCACAGCGGGCGCCCCAGGATCGCCGCGGCCTTGTAACACAAAAATGTGCTTGGTGAGTTGGACGGTGGACCACCTGAGCGCCCGCTCGTCGTCGATCGGCGCACGCTGCACCACCCTGTCGGCTGTGGGCAGTGGCGGGGCTGAGGGAGGTGCCTCTTCCGCGGCAGCCGCAAATTGGGGCCACGCACACGACTCGAAAATGGTCAGCTCGACCGCCTCGTCCGGCTTGGCCCGGACGCGGCGGCGCACCAGCCCCCTCATCGAAGACGTTCGGATCGCACATGCAAACAGGATGGAAAAGTCGACCCGCCGCGCGTTTCCGCTCGGCCGAACCATCTTCTTGACATGCGCCTGACGCACCGATAGCATTTTCCCGTCACACACAATGCACTTGAAGGGCCCGCGGGCCGCCTCCTCCCGGCCACAATGATGGCACTTGAAAGCCGCGGCCGGAACCACCAGCGTGTCTGAGAACTCGCCGGTCGCTTCGGACAGCAGCTGCCGGGCTTGACCGGGATCGCCTTCTCCATACGCGGCTGTGTTCCTCAGCAGCCCCGTGAGGTGGCACGCTGCCGCCATGGTTGACCGCGCAATCACGCACAGCTCCAGCACCAGGTCCAAAAAGATGCGCGCGTACACGGTATCCTGCGTCGCGGCAAGCAGCCCGTTGCCCGCCCCGTCGTACAAGACGTCATTCCCGTTGACGCACACCCCCTGTCCGACCAAGATCTGCATGCGTCCCCTTATGGTGAAGAGGACGGCAATGTTCTGGCACGACAACGAGTCGCCTCGCGTCTCCTGGCACACGATGCACTTCTCCTCCACGTGAAGCCCTGAGTCGTACCGGTAGATGGTGTTGGCCGCCCTTGCTGCGTCCACAAACGTGCAGTAGACGTCGCACAAAGCCACCTCCTGCGTGCACGGGAACATATTGCGTGCACGACGGGGGCGCGGAGGCGGCGGCGGCACCGCTGGGGAGGTGGGGGCGGCGGCCACGGGCTCGGCCGGCAGCGGGTCGCCCATCTCGCTCAGCACTCCGTTTGGACCAGATCGCAAGACCTCTTGAGCAGCCGCCGCCGCCTCCGACGCAGCCGAGGCCTCGACGCGGTTGAGTTTGTTGACGGTCTTGGCATGAGGGCACCCCCATGGCTGGGCTTTCATGACAGGAGGCAGCAAGTGGCCAACTTGTACCGGTTTCCACCCGGCCGGACGATGGCCGGCGACCATATGTGGTCGTAGCAGATGGCATACAGCGGGATGTTCATCCGCCTGCCCACCATGCCAACCACGTGGACAACTGTCTCGTCCGAGTTCTCGTCCGCCTTGAAGTCCGGACCGCGCAAGGCCGGCATGGCGCTGATCAACGCCTCGGGCGTTTGCAGGCTCAGCTCAGCCGAAATCACGCGGTACGCCGCCAGAAGCGCCGCCGCATGGCGGCACGTCGAGCTCTTCTTGCGTTTCCATTGAATCTCGACGTGCTCGAGCGCGTGCTCCACCGTGGCCACCGAGCCGCTGTCCATGACGCCTCCGCAGGTGCAGAAGGCAGAGACGTTGCCCTTGAGCAGTGCGGTCCACACGCAGATGGGGTCGAAAGCCTCGACAAAGCCAATGATATTGGCGCCGTGGACACAACCCCCCTCGAGCTCGTCGTCGCCACCCATACGCGCGTCGAGATCGACGGCTACTCGGAGCTCGGAGAGGAAGACCGTGACCAACTCCTCCTTGCAGTATGCCCGCTCCACCTTGGTGGGCTGGCGTGGCTTCTTCGGACGGATGGTCGTCCCGGCAGACGACGTGGCCGCCTTCGGTCGGCTGCGGCGGCTTCTCGGCTGTGGCTTGGAGAACGCAGACGGCGTCGGTACCGCTCCCGGTCCGTTGGCGTCCACGAGTCGGGGCGCAGAGAGGTTGGCGCCTTGGGCGCTGCCGGGCGTCCCGCCGCCATTGGCGTCGTAGCCATCGTCGTGCGTGGCCCCCGGGGTTGCGCCAACCGTTGCGTCCCCCGCGTCGTGGTTGGCAATGTAGTTGGTGTAGGCGCCCCTAGCCTGGACGAGCAGAGCTTGCGACGAGTCACCCAGCGGGAGATACGCGTCCTCAGCGTCGTCCTCAATTGCCGGCAAGCTCTGACGAAAGCCGCACATGAGGAGGCGCCGGAGCGGCCGTCGGCATCGCGCTCCATGGTACCCTTGTGGGGACAGCCGCGGACAGAAAGAGGGGGTGAGACGGTGGCGGTGGAGGGTGGGAGGTAGTGCCGCACGGGGGGATGGTGTAATACCGTAGGTTCAACACTTCACTGCATGAGATGGGCGTGGTACTTGTCGAGAATACCGGGAAGGGGTGGTCAGGGGTGCTGGCACCGGGGAGGTAGCTGGTCGTGGGGATGCAGACGTCGCTCCGCGGTGGGGTGGGAGTGAGCGCCACGTCGACGTGGAGGTAGCACCAGCCAGGGCGCGCGCGCGCTCTGGCACCCTCGAATGGGGGCCCCCATGTGGACCCCGTGTCGGTTGACGAGGGGTCCTCGCAGGTGCGAGGTGGCCCGATATTCTGTCCCCTGTCACATTTCTTGGACGATGATCATTGGTGCGGCATTTGCTGACAGCGAAGGATGGTCCAATCGCCCGGTGCTGGTGAGTATCAAGCGCCCCCGTCAGAGTGCTGCAGAGGTCGTTCCTGGAGCCTGAAAATTGCGCCGTAAGGGGCCAAATATTTGCAATAGCGGCCGGTGAAAAGAGGCCCCCTACCCCCGTGGAGGGTGTAACTGGTCACGCCCACTCCACGAGCGTGGAGTCCTTCGTAAGCCAATGACGAGGGGGTAATCTTGATCGCCCACGAGGCATGCAATTGCCCTCAATTGGACCGGTTTCGGCTGTCGATCGGCCAAAAACGAGAGGATACAAATCCATCCATCCACCGCTCGGCACAGGCGGTCGTTGATGGAATCCGAAGCTGCTGGCGCGAGCCTTATCCCCGGGATACTCACCCGTCCTGCGGCTGGCGGTGCCGCGTTTTCGTCCCTTGGCATGCTAATCGCGCGCAGACAGCCACGCTCCTGCCACGGTTCGTTGGCGCAATGGGCGGCCGTCGTTGCCGCATGCGTATCCTGGTGACTGGCGCGTGGTTGTATGAGCGGTGGAGGTCGGGTGGAAGGGCGGTGCACTGCTGCGTTTTGTCATCGCTTCGTGCCGCCATCCCCCCTGGGGGGTGGCTGGATGGCCGTTGTTGGCCGTTTTTGGCCGTTTACTGTCGTTATGGGAGGGGGGGGGGGGGGGGTGAGTGAGGGGTGTGCGTTTCTCGCGCGCCCCGGTCCAGCGGGCGCTGACGCGGGTGCCCTGGGTGGACAGTGGTGCGCCCTGGGTCGACGGTGGGGGTCTGTTTGGGGGGGGCGTGATGCGCCGCGCTTTTCTGGCGCGCGGCCACCGCGGCTGGGGTGTGGGTGAATGGCTCCTTTGGGGGCGGCGCGCCGGCCGCGGATTCTTTTTGGCGACACGGTACGGCGGTCGCTGACGGGGGGGTGTCCGTGGACAGTGGGGCGCCCCGGGTCGACGACGGAGGGGGTCGGCTTGGGGGGCGGGTGTGGGCGCCGCGAATTTTGCGCGCGGCTAACACTGTCGCGACGTGGTTCGATAGCTCCATTTGGGTTCCTGGCTCGGCGGCGTTTCTGCGCCGCGTCGGGCTCCGGCGGCGATTGCCGCCGCTGCTGCGGGCGGCTGCTGGGCGGCTGCTGGGGGGGGGGCTTGGGGCGGCGCGTTTCTGTCGGGCGCCGCGCGTCCGCGCTTTTGGCGCCCCGCTGGGCTGCCGCCGCCGCTGCCGCTACCGGGGGCTGCTGCGGCCGCTGCCGGCGGCTGCTGGGCGGCTGCTGGGCGGGGGGTGTGGGGCGGCGCGATTTTGGCGGGCGCCGCACGTCCGCGCTTTTGGTGCCGCGCCGGGCTGACGACGCCGCTGCCGCTACGGCGGGCTGCTGGGGCCGCTGCAGGGGGCTGGCGGGCGGCCGCTGGGGGCTGTTTGGGCGGCTGTTTTGGGGATGGGCGAGAGGGCTGCGCGTCCGGGGGGCGGGAGCCGACGCGTCTCGTTGCTGGCGCGGGTGTGCGCCGTTGTGCCCGCTCTGGCGGCGGCAGAGCTGTGTATAAGAACGTGGCAGTGGGGTGTGCAGGTGCCTTCCTAGTCCTCCCGGCATCCACATTCATCTCATCGACGTCGCCCGACCGCCGCCCCTCGCCATTTTCTGTCGCTCGCCGCTGTTCTCCGCACCTCACACTACCCTTCGTCTTCCTTCCCACTCCCCCCCTCCTGTTGGCCCTTCTTTCCCACCCTCATCTCTACAATGGCGCCGTCGACCCCGCCCACCGTGTTTTCCTTTCCGATCGCTACCGTCATCGATGCTTGGACGATCTCCTCCGCGCTGGCTGCGGATCCGACGGCCGGCTCACCGGTGTGCTCCACGGGTGTTGCCATTGCGGCGGCTCAATGGTTCATGACGGCCGACTTCATGGCGCCGCACGTCACGACGGTGGTGCCGCCGATGATCACTTTCAAGGCGACGCCTGCCGGCGACATGCCGGCTACTGATGTGGGCACTGTGGTGCGCGGGGCTATCATCACGCCCGCACCCGCCGCGGCGCCTGTCACCACGCCCGCCCCCGAAGCTGCGCCGGTCATCCCGTCTGCAGAGGACGCGGCGCCGATCATCGCGCCCTCCGACATAGCGGCGTCGGTCATCACGTCCGCCCCTGTGGCGGCGCCTGCGGCAATGCCCACGTTGGTGGTAGCGCCGGTGATGGCGCCCGCCCCTGCAGCGGCGCCGGTCGTGGCGCCCGCCCCAGTGGCGGCGGTGGTGACGCCCGCCGCCGTGGCGGCTCAGGTCATCGCGCCCACCGCGATGGTGGCGCCAGTGGCGAAGACTGTCCCCGTCACGGTGCAAGTGCATACGCGCGCCGCGGTGGAGGCGCCTGTCACACCGCCTGCACCCGTGATGGCGCCGGTGGAGACGTGCGTCGCCGTCACGCCGCCGAGTTCCACGCCCGTGGCGACGGCAGCGCCGGTCGTGAACCTAGTCTCGGTGATTGCGCCGATGAGCTCGCCCGGCCCGGTGCCGCCGCCGGTGGTCACCCCAGCTGCCGTAGCAGTACCGTTTGTCACTCGCAACGCCGTGGCTCTCCCGGTGGTGGTGCCCTCTCAGGCGGCGGCGCCGGTGGTGGAGCCTGCCCCAGTAGAGGCGCCTGTTTTGACACCCGCCGCGGTGGCAGCGCCGGTTGTGACGCCCGCCCCTGTTCTGGCGCCGGTGGTGACGCCCGCCGCTGCGGTGGCGCCGGTGGTGACGCCCTCTCGTGTCATGGCGACGACGGTGACGATTGTCCGTGCTGCGGCGCCGGTCATATCGCCCGCGGTGGTTGCCGCGGCGGTTGTCAAGCCCGCCACTGTGGCGGCGGCGGTGGTCACGCCCGCTCCTGCTGTGGCGCCCGTGGTGACGCCCGTCCGTGTCACGGCGCCTACGGTGACGACTGTCTGTTCTGCGGCACCGATCATCTGAACGACGGTGGTGGCGGCGCCGGTGGTTTCACCCGCCACTGTGGAGGCGGCAGTGGTCACGCCTGCCCCAGTGGTAGCGCCGGCGGCGACCTCCGTGTCGCCGCCTGTCTTCTCGACTGCGGAGGTTGCATCGGCGATGGCCATGGCCGATTCGGCCGGGGACAGTGGAGCGCTGGGAACGGCCGCGCCCGCCGTCGTGAGCACTGGCGTCCGCAGTACGGATGCCTTTGCGGCTTTGCAGGAGGCGTCGGGCGCGGCGGCCCGTGCGTGCGGGCGTGCCGTCACCATCAACCAGACGGCCGCGATGCAGAGGCTTGGGCGTTACATCAATGCCGTGAACGGGCGCAGCGCGTCGGGCAAGACGCTGAACGACGTGGCGGCGATGGTCGCGAGCGCTTCGGCAGTGGAGGATGGCAACGACAACCTGCAGGTTGTCATCCACATTTCAGGTGTCTCGACGGTGGGGGACCTCAGTTGGGAAAGCATCTTTGGACGGGGGGCTTATGTCGACCCCGACGTGCTGCGGATCTTTGGTAAAGCGCACCAATTCTGCCGCCGCCGCGACGTGCTGTCGCGCGCCCGCCTCGCGGCGGACGCTGCAGCGCGTCTGGTCGGCACTATTCACCGCGGCCAAAACGCTGTCCCTACTCCGAACTCTCCCACCCCCATCGCTACTACGGCGGAGGACGAGGAGATGCTAGACGCCTTCACCTCCCCCGCCGACGACATTCTCCGCCCTCCGGTCAGCATCAAGCGGCTCGCTCGCAAGGTGGCCCGCGCACACTCAGCGTCGCCGTCTTCCAGCCCCGTGGGCGACATACTCCCGGACCCCTCCTCTGCGGGTAGTGCGGTGAACTTCTCGACGGTGAGCGACGTCGGGGCGGCCAGTGGCGTCGAAGGCGACCGCGCGCAGCTGCCGGGGGCAGGGATACCCTTCGTGTTGGAGAGCATCACCCCCCCGGCGCCAGTCACGCCAGTCAAGTCCGCAGTGGACTTTATGACGGACCTGTTTCTGAACCGCCGCGCGCCTGTGCAGCTGCTGGGCGCCACGCTCAAGGCTGTCATTATGTTTTGTGCAATGCACTTTGGACTCTCCCCGCGCCAAATCATGGAGGGCTTTTCGCGCTGGTGGGTGCACCTCATCTTAGATTTACAGGTGGAAGACGGCGCGGTGGTGGCGCCGCGCTGGCCGATGGGCGTCAAGGTGCCATCGCGCTTCCTTTCTTCCCGCTTCGTCAAGGCCGCATCGAAGGCCGGCACGGACTTGCCCCCGGAGCAGCCGGTGGGGACGGACTCTGACGCGGCGCCTTGGGACAGTTCGCTGGAGCGGAAGAGCGAGGAGTATGTCATCATCTACCTCGATCTCTTCCCCTCAACCGAGTGCCATTGCAAGCACAAAGAGGCTGTCGCGGTGCTGTTGTTGCTGTGGACTAAGGAGCCCCGGTGCCGGTCCGCCATGCAGCACGAGGTGTTCAAGGCGGACCACGCGGCGCTGCGCCGTAAGGCCGCGCCGAAGCGCAAGTCTCCGTGCGGAACGGCTGCCCAAGCGGCGCGAGATGTTGCGCCAGTCTTGGCACCCCGGCCGGCCGGGGACACCATCAATGTCGGCCGTACGCCGTCTGTGCTGACGACGCGCGCGGCCGCGCGCGCCGCCGCCCGTGGTTCGCCTTTCGGGTGTGTCGAGGGGGCGGCAGCGGTGCAAAAGGAAGTGGAGAAGGAGGCCGAGGCGGACGCCGAAGCGGGAGAGGACGAGCCCGCGTCGTCGAGCCCAGCCAAGCGTACTCGTCAGGTCGAACAGTGGGAGTTTCTCCTTGTTGTAACATGGTGGAGTACAATGGTGAGCTTTGTGTAGCCAAAGAAACAGCTTTGTGCCCTTCTGTCTCTCACTCTTTCTGTTTTTCTATTGACACCTAGTCTCCACAGCTTCCTTAGCCTAAAGGTATCAAAAACATGCCTTTTCCAATTAAAACATAGATACATGGAGCTACAAAATACAAAATGTTTTCTTCTAAGAAGCCGATGGCGCATCAAAAGGGCACACGACAGCTCTTAACCTCCACAGCAGGCCCTTGGCTTGACGTTTTTCTGAGCCTGCCCAAGGACCACATGTATACTCTGCCCCGGTTTTTCCCGCCTGCCGCCCTGATATCATCAACAATGCCGACACTGATAGTTTGGGTGGCTGCCCTGGAAAGGAGCCGGTGCTTGAGGTTTCCCTGACCCCCACGACCGCGCAGACTGCAGCACGCTCATCGGCCGCGCCAGGGGAGAAAAAAAAATAAATAAGAGGCTCATGTGCGGCACTCCCCTTGCGCTGTCGTCGCCGCTGAACGAAAGAGTATCTGCGATGCCTGGCTGGGGGATGCTCGAATGAAGAGGCGATTACAGTAAAGCCTCTTCAGGGTGCCGGGCAGATACAACATCTCGCGATGCGCGCGCCACCAGCAGCAGAAGCTTCATTGGCGCAAACAGAATGAGTGCGGCGGTGGCAGGGGGGATGTGCCTTTGATTCTGTGGCCGCGCCAGCTTCCTGCGTGGGGCTGGTACGAGGCAGTCGAGATGGGAAACCAAAAGGGAGCCTCTCAGATGCCTTCCTGACGGCGATGGTCAGCTTCGGCGTCACCTGTCACGATCGGTAGATGCCCACAAGGACGGTCACCTCGTGTACGCACCCCATAAATACACATTTCAGGCAGTGTCATCAAGAAAGACCACCTGGTCAGGCATATCTTCGGCAGCCCCTCTGACTGTCGATAACAGATTCGTCCATTGGAATGGCCCCCCCTCGACTGGCATTTGACAACCTCGTTTCGAGCATCCGGACCGAGCCGTTGGTCCCCAACAGAGCCGATTCTGAGCCCACGGTTATGGCCGTCTGAGCGATCCTACTCGCATTCACCGCCCCACCACCTCTCCCGCCCGCCATCCTCAACAACCCCACCATAGCCCCCTGATTCCAGCTCTCTCCGCTTCCCCTGGCCCAGGATTCCGCCGCTGCCCGCTGCCGCCGCTTCTTGCTGCTGCCGTTCCCCGCTATGGCAGCCCGCTGGTTCTGACTCTGCTCGGCTGCCACCGCTCCCCGCTGCCGCCGCTCCCTGCCGCAACCGCTCCTCGTCTGCGCCGCTCCCTACTGCCGCCGCTCCCCGCTGCCACCACTCCCGGATGCCTCCATTCCTTGATGCTTTCTTACCCCTCTACCACCGGTCCCCACTACCGCCGCGCCCGACGGCCGCGGCTACCCATAGTCGCGGCCCCCCGCTGGCACGGCTCAGTGCAGCCGCTTCCCCGTGCCTCCGCTGCCCGGCGCCACCCCTCCCCCACCCCGTCGCTCTCCGGTGCGGCCACTTTGTGCTGCTGCTGCGTTTGCTGTGCCGCCCCATTCTGTCGCCGCCCATCAATGCCGCCGCTCCTTGGGGCCGCCGCTCCCCGCTGCCGAAGCTCCCTGTTGCGGCCGCTTCCAAACCGCGGCTATTCATAGCCACCACTCTCTGCTGCCACTGCGCCCTGCCGCAGACACGCCCCGCTGCCGCTGCTCCGCGCCACCGCCGAAACCCGCCTTCGCCACTGCCTGCTGCTGCCTCTCCCCGCTTCTGACCGCGTTCCTGTGCACCATTGCGGCGGAGGCCTTACCACCGCCACCTGCACCCCCTCGTCCAAAGCGAGGCTGGATGCGGAGTGGTGTTCGGTGGCGATGCTCTTAGATAGGAGGTGGCTATCAGAGGTTCCGTGGCCGCCGGGCCGCGCAGAGGTCGGCGCATCGGCGGGGCTGGTGGTCGGCGCCGGTGGGTGAGGGAGTTGGGGGCTGCTGCTGTCTCTACATAGCCACGTTTTCTTGTTCGTCTTGCTTCCGCTTCTCAAATAATCCCACCGGAGCATCTGGAATGCAACAGTGATGGCCGAAATGATGACCTTTGTAGGTGGGGTGTGGGAACGCATGCCAAGGGTGGTGAAAAGTTCTCGCGTGTTGCTTCTGCGTGTGGACACTTCTTTTGGAGTGCTGCACATAGCACACTGTAGAAAAGACATGTACGCTCTACGCGACTGCCCCGGCGCGTGCCAGTGCGTGACCGTCGACGGCACTGTGGCACGCCACGCCGTCCTCTCCGCGTCGCCCGCGGCACGACCGACGGCGAGCGTCGGACCGTCGATACGGTCGAGGAGGGCGGCGGTGACACGCGCCCGTGTCATTGACGACGGTTCCTCCCCGTAAAACACTCCGGTGGAGCCGGGCGGCGGCCGCAAGGTGGGACACCTTCCGTCTCAGGGTCCGCACCGACCGCCAAAGACACTTTTCGACACATGCGCGCGGCGGCGGGGCGCGGCCGACGTGGCAACACCAGTGAAAAGGACCGAAGATCGGTACGCGTGGCATCCGCTGCTCTGTTCACAGACGGGGTGATTTCGGGTCACGGTGCCATAGCGGTTTATCCACAGCATTTGTTGCGTCACGTCGCTGGTATTAGGCACCTGTGCTGTTACAGAAACGGTTTGGCCTGCTTCACAAGTGCCACAACGCAGTAGGAACCTTGCGCGCACGCCTTCTGGGGTTCTGGATGTGTAGGGAGGCGTATTGCACAGAGCGGTCGTCCTATGACACTGCTGACACCGTCTTTTGGGCTCCAAAGAGGGGGTAGCATGCATTGATGGTATCGCACACACGACATTGGACAGCCGGCAAGTAGGGTGTGCTGGGTGAAGAGCGGCGGCTTCGGGTTGCCTTGAATTTGGAGGGCCGAAATGGTAGGAAGGAAGTGTTTGTACGCAAAACCGCGCTCAGTGCCATTCTCAGGACCCTTAGAAAGTCCATAGGCAACTTATTTTTTTCTTGTCATATTGCGCCCAGACATACGTGCTTCTCCACTATATGGGATAAGAAGGCAGCGGGGATGTACGCGGTAACCATGTCATGAGACCTCGCGCCATTCATAGCGACACAGCAACGAGGGCAGTGTAGTACACAGCCGGTGCCGTTTTATCTGAGAAAAGAACTCAGTAACAGCTATAGGGAGCTACAGAAGCGCTGGGTCCCAACGCTCTGAACTGGAAAGTGTAAGAGCGCACTCACGCGTGATCCACTGGATTGGCCAGTGTCAGTACCGATCTCCCGATTCCTGCATGTGACTCCGTGTCACAAGCGATCTATTGCTCTGCTCCTGGTTACGCTCTCCTCGGAGTGAATCTTTCATGCCCCCCCTCCCCACGCATCTGGGCTCAGCCATCACGCCGGCTGCGACCACATGCGGCACTGCTTGTCTGCTGGTACACCACAGACGCGCTGCCTCCCTCTCCCTCGCCCGCTCTTCAGGGCCTCTCTCCGAGCTTCTCCTCCGTACCTTCACTTCCGGCCCCCACAGCGGCCGCTGCCCCCCCGCCGCCCCTGCTTCCCTCCCCTGTGCCCCCTCCCATACAGTGTTATTCTGTTTCTTCTGCGTTTCTGTTCAGTATGCTAATGGTGCTGTTCCCCTGTACCTTGCGGCCGTCTTCGAGTTTGCGCCATCCTGAATCGACTCCGTGACCTCCCCCCGAGCGTCCGGGGCGAAACCGCATCAGCCCATGGCGTGACGGCCGTGAAACTCGAGTGGGTGGTGGCGAAGGCGGCGCTGTGGGTGGTTGCCTGTCTGCCGAGGGAGCACGCGTTTCATTGACCTCCAGCTTCTAGCACGCGTGACGGGTCCCTATCGGGGGGGCTCTAGCACGGCACTGCGCCAGAGAGCCCTGCCAGGTGATTGTCCGTTCAAGCCACTATGCTAGTTTCTCTCAATGGAAAAGGGGGCTGCAGTCTGTCCCTATACATACGCCTGGAGGCCACCGGCACTCGTAAACCTCTTTCACAACCGTCCCCGTGACGAGACGTGCACAACACGCCGCGTCCTTGTCTCTCTCTGCAGCGTCCTTCTCTCTCTCTGCACCCGGTCGTCCCTGATTTCCTATGCCCAGTAGCAGCACCACCCTCACCTCTTTCATCCCGCTCGTAGCTCGCTTATTCGCTGTCCATCTGCTAGACACAGGGCGCGTCCAAGTATTAGGGGTACTCGTACTCAAAATCGTTGTGAAGTCGGTGTGGTCAAGTGGGTGCGTTACTTTACTATGGCAGAGGTCCTGGGCCGTGTCCAGCCACCTAATGTACCCCAGGCGGCCCCACGACAGGTCGTCGGGAAGCCCGCTCTCGGAGCAC
>Ga0209093_1000684_pt1 | contig 18800 bp, 23 predicted proteins | sample SidtaG_4_FD_187450 | JGI IMG/M metagenome (GOLD analysis project Ga0209093, IMG submission 187450) | Marine algal microbial communities from Sidmouth, United Kingdom - Sidmouth_Male1 metaG (SPAdes) (version 2) | ecosystem: Host-associated > Algae > Red algae > Unclassified | place: Sidmouth... | reverse complement strand
CGGATTCACGTGAAATGCTCGACACAGTCGCGAACGGGCCGTCGGAAGCCCCATATCGCCCGTTTTTGCGGAAGCTGGGCCGCCGTTCGCGAACGCGTCCGAACCCCCGGCTGATTATCCGGTTGGACTTATCTAAATCTTCTGAATCGATTTCGGCCTCCATGTGAAGAGATAGTTCGGAATAACGTTGCTGGTTGTGCGCAGGGCGCTGATTTTCCACATAGAGGGCCACGTGGGACACGTGGAGCCATATGTTGTGGATGCGGATGACTGTTGGAAGTGCTCTTATCAGACCCATGAGAAACGGTTCTTCGGGGAACATGCTATAACTGGGGCGCATCGACGGCTTTTGAGATGCGGGCTTCTCTAGCTGGTTAGAGATACTCTCTGGATTTTTTACGTCAAAGAGGACGCACTTTGGCTGATGAGAAGCGCACGAAACGGGTGCCCTCTCTCGGGGATCATGGAAGAAGAGCCGGGGACTAATTGGAAAAAGTAGCCCTCTGTGTGTGCATCACGGACCGCACACCAACGACGCGCCCCAAACTCGAGGCGTCTAACTGTATGAGAACGACTTTAGCAACACACGCTATGAGATAAAGAAAAGCACCACCGTACTCCTCATGCTCTCCCCTTTCCATGTGTATGCATTGTATGTCGTGGAGCAAGGGCGGTGCTGAGAAGGTCGACAGAATGGTCAACATCTGGTCCAGATTGGCTACCTACGCGTCCGCGCAGAAACACCGCGTCAACTGACAGCCAGCACTCGAAGCATTTAAGAACAACGCAATAGCAGCAAACTAATATTGTCCCACATATGGACTTCGCGATCGGGGAATGCTCCTTGATCGAATACGTAATTCTTATAATTCATTGATGAGCTCTGGAATTGGCCGCCGGCCCTAATGTCGGTGAAGAGCGCTGTTACTCACTTTCGCTGCCGTTCCGCTCCCAGCGCACCACTTCGTATCGTGAATATGTGCCCAGGACGCTGTGGGCGCGGCGGGGGTACCGATCTCTGCCTCTGTCTGAGGTGTCACAGAATGTGCGGCTCTGCCCCTTTTTCAGCCGCCGAGCCAGACGACCCTCGCTCTTAACATCGGGGTTGGTAGGGAAATCTCTTCGCCCGCCTGCGCCGCCCCGATTCACTCACCGTGGGGCGCCCGCCACCGACGCGTTGGCGGCAGAAGAGACTCTTCCAGCCTCCCGTGGCGCCGGTCGACGCCGGCCTCAGAGACGCTGGTTGGCCGCCAACTGCGGACACGGTGGGATCGGAGGAGGGCATACCCAGAGCGCGGCCATTCGTTGGCCGATTGCTACGCGACGGAGGTGGTGAGCGGGCGTTGCCGCCGCGCCGGCAACGACCATGGCGCAAGTCAAGACAGGCCCTGAGTAGTTGGGAAAGCGGGGTTTCCAGCGCAGGTGAGTGCTTGATTCGAGCTGCGTATGTGATGGAGGAGTGGAGACATGCGCGGTCCAGACGAGGAACTCGGCTGCACATAGGGACGTGCTCTATGACTCTGGGGAAGTGCTCTGTGAGGGTGTGCGGAAAGGAGCTGTGAAGCTGTCGGGATAAGCGCTATTGGCTTGTGTACTGGGGGAGCGCGTGCGTTGCGCGTGGTGCTGTGTTTCTAGTGCCTTCTCTTGTTTTTTGCTGATGAGTTGTTGTGAAAGAGCATTGAGGCACTGTCTCGAAATGTCAAGTTTGAACGAAATTCTCATCGCATCTGCAGGTCTCTTGTCAACCTTCGTCTTCCACAGCCGCACCCCGCCCTCCCCCCCCCCCCCAGCTATGGAAACAAAGGCCGCCGTGAACAGTGTAGTGGACACCCTGGCCTCCGGGAGTACCTTCAAACATGCCAAGAACATGGTATCTGCCGACAATGGCATCACGGCTGCGGCCCTTGAGTCGGCCTACCACCGCTCCCGCCGCGGTACCCTCCGTGCCCATGGCACCTCCCTGCTGGACCGCCACCAGCAGCATGTGCTCATGGGTATTGCCCAGGCCTTCTCCCTGAACAACGATCCCCACACCAGCTCCCAAATACGCGGCTTGATCAAGCGGCGGTGGGATGTGGACGTCTCCCCGCCGTGGATCACGCGGTCGGTGAAGCGCAACCGGCAACACCTCTCCCTGAGATCCTGTAAGGACCTCGCCGACAAGCGCGCCGGCTGAGAGGTGCTCGAAGGGGCCAAGAGCGTCTGTGGGAAGCTTTCATGGTTCCTCTAGACCAACTAATTTATCCCCTCGGCTGTCTTTAACTACGATGAGACGAGGATCTCCCAACGCGGCGGGAAGCTGGCCGTCAAGCGCGTGGAGGCGGACAACAAGGTCCGGAAAAACACTTTGTCGACTCGCAAGTCCACTGTCGCCGACCTACTGTCTGTTTTGTCGGCATCTGGGTTGGTGGTCATGAGCGTCCATGTCCATAAAGCCAACGTTAATGAAGCCTCGTCCCCTCGCTTCTTTGTTTTCCCCCAGGACGCCCCCCGGACGTCCCGCCGGTGCAGGCCGCGGTATTATTGCCGGACGGAGACCGGATGATTTATCTTCGAGGCCTTTCAGGCGGTGGTGGACAGGTTTTCCGAGGAGTGGATCACCCGCAACCCTGGCGTGCATGCCCTCCTGTTTAGAGACCAGCTAGGGGTCTACAGGCGGCCTGATATCGCTGAACAGACATTGGCTAAGGGCGCCTACCTCTTCTTTGTCCCCAAAAAGACGATCCATATCACTCAGCTCCTTGACGAGGCCCCTTTCGAAACGTTTCAGCGGCTCGTGGCGACAGCTGCGCAGCAGGGTGACATTTACGGAATGCTGAGAAGCGAGGGGACCCGCAACGACCTGCTCGAGGAGGCCGATAACTCCGGGAGAGGGGCGTTCCCCCCTGGTGTGATTGTAGGGGCTTTCAGGTCTTATGGTCTGTGGCCGTTTGCGCCGAAGCGCGTGCTTGCGCAGGTGGCTGATGGACTCGGCCTGGGGCACATTGATGATTCCACCAGGGACGTCGCGGCCGCGACCGCGGGTGATGTCATCCAGGCGACTGCTGTTCGCGCAACAGCGGCCAAGAAGTGGACTTCCACGGGCTCTGCGGTGGTGGAGCGAACTGTTATTCACGCCGCAGACGCGTTGCTGCAGCAGAGTCGCGACAGGACCGCCAAAAAGGCGGTTGAGGACGCTGTGAAGGCGGCGCGAGCCGTACTTCGCGCCTAAAAGCGGGAAAAGATTTCCCAGGACGAGTCTTCTGCAGCAGCTGCTCGCGTGGCCAAGCTGTGCAGGGTGTTCACGACCTGCGTGCACAACGGCGGGAAGGGATGGGCTATCTGTCTTCGTGGGACTTTCAGGGTATGTCCGGGGTGTGTGAAAACGGCCCCAGCCGCCGCATCAGTGGCAAAGCATGGAAGCGAGTGCCGTGGTGAAGTTTCGGGAGGATCTGACAGCGAGAAGAGTAGCAACGGGGTAGTCGTACGTCTGATATCGAATTGACAGTCTCGTTCAAAATGGACAGTTTGTGAAAGTGCCTCAATGAGGCCCTTCTACCTCTCCGCGGGCTCTGCGGTGGTCGAGCGAAATGTTATTCACGCAGCAGACGCGTTGCTGCAGCAGAGTCGCGACAGGGCCGCCAAAAAGGCGGTTGAGGACGCTGTGAAGGCGGCGCGAGCCGTACTTCGCGCCTAAAAGCGGGAAAAGATTTCCCAGGACGAGTCTTCTGCAGCAGCTGCTCGCGTGGCCAAGCTGTGCAGGGTGTTCACGACCTGCGTGCACAACGGCGGGAAGGGATGGGCTATCTGTCTTCGTGGGACTTTCAGGGTATGTCCGGGGTGTGTGAAAACGGCCCCAGCCGCCCCATCAGTGGCAAAGCATGGAAACGAGTGCCCTGGTGAAGTTTCGGGAGGATCTGACAGCGAGACGAGTAGCAACGGGGTAGTCGTACGTCTGATATCGAATTGACAGTCTCGTTCAAAATGGACAGTTTGTGAAAGTGCCTCAATGAGGCCCTTCTACCTCTCCGCCCGCTGTCTGCACAGAACTCGAGCGTGCGCGGTGCCCTCCAAGCGCGCGCGTGGGCGCCCGGCGGGGTGCCCGCCTGTAGCCTCGCACAGGCGCACCCCCTGCCGCCCGGCCGCCGCCCCACGCGCGCCCCCGTATGGTGACCACGCGTCAAGCCGCGGCCACGGGAGCTGCGGGAGCGGCCGCCACCTCCTCAGAGTGTGGTATGGTGCCACACGCGCGCCTCCGACCGCCGCCCCCACATTCAACAATCGGGCACCGCCCACCCCCGCATCCAACAGGCGCAGTCCGCCGCGCGGCCTTCGGGCGACGGATGTCGCGAAGTCGGCCACGGCCGCCGCCGCCGCCGCCAACGCCCCCGCGGTCGGTCATGACGCCCATTCCGGCGGCGGTGCAACCCGAAGGGCCACGCGCACGACGCCGCAGCCCCCATGGGGCGGCCCCGCAGCGCTGGCAGGAGCGCGCGCCCTGCCAGTGCCGATATGCCGACACCGCCGCCGCCGCGCGTGCCGTCGGCGGTGCGGGGCTGGCGCGGCTGGACCGTGCCACTGATGGTCGTGCGGGCGGGTGGTGACCTCGACGATGTGCTAAGGCGTTTGCGGCGCTCCCACAGCGCCTGAAGACGGCGGCGGTGGCTCTAGTACGATGATGGCCTCAGGAGAGATGTGGCGGCTTCTGTCAGGCGCTAAAGGAGCAGAGAGCCGTGGTTGTCATAATTCGGGGTAAGAGGCCGGGGGCGCGCAGCCACCGTCGCCCGGCGCGCACCGGGGCGCCTAGGCGTGGGTGTGCGAGTGCGCATGTCCACGAGCTCTTACGCACTAGCCTGCGACTGGTGATGGAGGCCAGAGAACGGGCAACTAGCAGGCCGACATGGCGAAAACGGGATCCAAGCGGCGGCAGTCCGCAAAACGCGGAAAGAAAACGCAAGCGGGCCGCTCGTGCACCCACCGGTTGCACGCCCCTGGAGTTGGGTGCGTGTGGGTGGGGTGGTACTGAGAGGGTCGATGGGAGGGGCTTGAAGGCTGTGAATGTGGGTTGCGGCCGCGGCGGGGTGCCTGGGCTCGTGACTTTTCAGTGGGTCGTGAGCGCCGTGGGCGCGGCGGTCTCGCTGACGCGTTGGCCGTTGTGGCTGCGGTGACGAGCCGACCGACGGAACATTCGCGCGAAGTATCGAAAAGAACGGCTGCACGGCTTGTACGGGCGACAGCGTGCAGAGACCCGCTGAGAGGGGGCGGGAGGAGCCGATGCGCGGCGTCCGACGAGCGGGCCGACTGGCTGCCGCGAGGCAAAGAATTGTGCCCCCTGAGCACCGGGACGATTTCTAGGTGGCACGCTGGTTGTGGGCCGCGGCGAAACAAGCGGTCGGGAAATTCACGAGATACGCGCTGGAGGAAATAAAAAGAAGGCTGGCCCCCGCACTACGACCCGTGTGGGGGCTTTCCGTGTCGATTGGCATCGAACACGCCCAAGTCAGATTTTCTGTTGGTCCGCTCTGACACCACGGGTCGGGTCCGACGTTTACGGCCGAACTGCTACATCCTCCCTCATGGGGGTGAGAGCGAGGGTCGCGGCCGCTGCTGCGCCTGGTGTGCGCGCTGGGGGCTTCCCCCTCGGGGGCCCTGTTGGGGTGTACTTCTACCCTCCCCCCCCTCACACCGGCCATGTTTTCGCGGTAGGAAAGCCCCCCGATCCGGCTGTTCGTGATTCGCAGCTGCGTCACTCTGCCTGCACCCGCTTTCTGCGTGCTGGCGCAAGGGTGGCGGTTGGGTGGGCGAAAGTGGAGGTGTGTGGCGCCCCTCTCCCGCATGACGAGGGGGGCTGGGGGATCGTCGCCGGAGAGGTGTTTTGCGAGGGGGTGTGGGCGAAGGGGGGGGGGGGGGGGGGGGGGGGGGGGGGGGGTGTGGGGGGGGGGGGGGGGGGGGGGGGGGGGGGGGGGGGGGGGCGTGCGCAGCGAATGGCTGGCGCCAAAGTGTGCGACTCTTTTTCTTCTGTACGGGACCTCCTCGTCCGGATACGTGCTGTCGCGCCACTTCGCGCTCGTGGGGTCATCATTGGCCAGCCGTACATAAGCATGCACCCTTCTGAAAAGGTCACTCACAGACATTTTCTACACCCCCAGGTGAATAGCATCCCCCCGAAACCATATAATCCACCCCTCCAACGGACGCACACGCTCCATTTCCGACACAAGCACCACAGATACACTCTTTCGACTACTCTAATCGTCAAAAAGCGGCCTGGCCACGTGTCCAGAAGCGCGTTGTCTTCAAAACGCTGACACAACCCCCAGTGTACGCGGTGGGGTCACCACCGGCATCTTCTCGGCGTCGTACGCGTGAGGTATCTGTGACCCGGCGCCGGGGATCGAAACCAAAATCTTCGGCGCGGAAGCAACGTACCAATGACCAAAAAATAAACGAGCAAGGCACAGAGGCGGTCCGAGCGGGCCGACACGACCCTCGTGGGCGCCAGAGGCGGCCGCATGACATCCTGCCGCCGTCGCTTGTCCGCCCCCGGCCGTCGCTTCCGGGCCACCGTCTGTGTGTTTAATATGGGGCCGGTGTTGCTCTCGCTCAGGCGTGTGGCCGCCTTGCGCAGCATGACGCCTTCTTGCACCCCCAGGATGTTAGAGAGGGTTCTGAACGCATGGACGCCCTCCCGCGACAGGCCCGTCTCCATGGCCGAACGGAGAACCGCCGGAGAATTCCCGAGGAAGTCGACGACGGGGACCCCGACATGCCCTCGAGCAGAATCTCTACCTCGTTCTCGTTGGCATTGGGCGACGCCGATGCCGCCTCCGGCGGTGCCGCTGACACCACCGGCTGCGGCGCTGCCGCCGCTGACGGAGGCGACACTGCCGCTACCGGCACGGCGTCCACTTCGGCCAGCGCTGGCGCCGCCGCCGCTCTGGCCGCTGCCTAGACCCGTCACCGTTTGCTGCGAAGCACCTTGGAGCGCTCGCCCCGGCTGGAAGGCGTGGGGAGAGGATAAGATGGGTGCGAGGTTGGGATGGTTAAGAAAAAAAGGGACGGGAGCGGGTGGTAGACGTTGACGAACGTACAGCTGCATATGAAGAAGACTGTTGAGGTACAGGTGCATGATCGCGCAAGGCGCTGGCATTGAGGACTCCATCGAACACCGCCTCAGTCCCGAAGTGATGCGAGGAAAAAGACGATGACAGAAAGTCTGCACCAATAAAGTCGACACGCGTCCGGAACCAAGCTGGTTCGACAGCCGCCATTCTGACTTCCAGCCGATCTTTCAAGAACCTCGCACTCTCATGAGGAACACATGGACATGAACAGTACGAATACGATGACATGATTTTCGAATTGCGAACTTGCACAGACCACGGGTCACTAAACCGCCAGTTCTTTACTATGACGAGGCCCAGTCAGACACGCAATGCCCTTCACAGCCACACATCAAGAAGGATGCAGACTGCTTGACACGAGAGGCTTTTTCTGGAGTCGAAGAAAGGCGCTGTCGAAAGGCACCACGCAAAGTGGACTTGCACGCGCCGGCATGTGCGTACAAGCGCTGACAAGTGCACGTGAGGAGCACCACGATCTCTTTGCATCCGATTGGGACGAGTCAAAAACCTCCTGGGATCCTGGCGAGCGATTGCAACTGGTTTCATCGCGGCGCAGTTGCACGGAATTAGACGTTGCGGCGGTCGGCATCAGAATGGTTTCTTGCAATACTTCAATTCAATTGTGGCTGAGAAGCTCATTTCAGAATGTCACCATGGTGTCTGCCTCTCGTGCCTGAGAGCGAGCGGTCAGGAGGGTTAGAGTCAGATGAAAGGCCATCTATGCCTCCAGCTATTCCGATTTGTGACGCCCATGTCACCCTCTCGCGTCATCGCCACAATTCCTTCTGTCTGCGCGGTAGGAACCGCGCGACGCGCCTTTCCTTTTGCCTGCACAACGTCCAGCGAGCCCATTTTTTCTGTACATCGACTGTCCTTCAGACAGCGAAGGCAGTCCCCCACCTCTCCCTGGACTGAAGAAACAGACCTTCTCTGGCGCTGCGTGGTACAGTGGCGGCAACCCCCCCCCTCCTGGGAATCCAACAATGGACATTGGCACCCACACCCCTCACCACGATGGGGCGCGTACGCCCCCGCCGGGGGCGCTTCGGCATCCATCCTGAACTTATTGGCGGCGCCGCCTAATCTACACCTGAATATGGTCGCGGTTGTCTATTCCGACGATGATGCGGGCTACGCCCCACAATCGCACCGCCGAAGTGGCCACATCACCATCAAAACAGCCGTCATCATCTTCATCTCCGACGACCCTGGCGCCGCCGGCACAGCCTCCACAGCCGCCACGACCATTGCTCCCGACACGAGGCGCAAGAGCACATTTCCTGTTCGGTGCTTATTGACTTGCACTGTTCTCTGGCGCCCGGGAGGCTCGTTCAGAGCAGCCATTCGTTTTTTCGCCCCTACCTCTGCTTGCGTGAACTCTTCCTACCCATCTTCCTGTTCCCCTCCTCGCTTCTGCTATCCTGTGCCTGCACACCCCCGGACTCGCTTGCTTGATTCGTTCTGGCGCCGAACACGAACGCACTGCTACATGCTGGCAGCCCTTGCTCCCCATGATTACGCGACGATGCATTGTGAGGGTCTCCTACAGTCTTCACTGACGCTCTGCGCAGTCCTTCATGCGTGTGCCTCATTAATTCATATGTGCTCGCCCTCTTCACTCGAGCTGCTCTCTTCCATTTTCTTTTTCGCGCTCGTACAGTCGGTGGACAATATCATCCACCCTCTTTTCGTGTCAAGTCCAAATTTTTAATTTGTCACGCGATCAATCACTCCCTGTAGGCCGGAAGCGCAGGCAGCGGCTGGGACTCTTTGCTGTGACTGTCCTTGTCCCCCTTCTCAACGTCACCGCCAAAGACCGTCTGAGAAGCATGAAAAATATATTGGTCACCCCCCCGCACCCACCACCCCCCCCTCACTTCCCAACGATCAATACTTGGTGCCGGCGCCCTTGGAGGCGATGACGGCATTCACGCGGCGGGGCATCGACTGAATTAGGGAGTCAAAGAACGCGGTGGGGATGGCATCCCACTCCTCACACAGCGCCTCCCACAGCTCGTCAAGGTTCTTGGGGGAGGTGGTGCGGGAGCGGAGGCGGCGGTCAAGCTCATTCCACGCATTCTCAATTGGGTTGAGGTCAGGGCTCTGCGTCATCCACGGCAAGGGCTTGAGCCCGAGGGCTGACGTGGCTGCCTTGCTCCTTTTGGACGCGTGGCACGGTGCCATGTCCTCTTGCAGCCAGGCTGCGTCAGGAGCGCCATAGTCGGCTACAATGTAGTTGAAGATGTCGTCGGCCAGCACCTCCGCGTACTGCTCCGTGTTCATCGACCCGCAAACTCGGCGGAGGGGAGTGCGGCCGCGGGCTGGGAAGCCCGCCCAGACCATGAGCGTCTGACGGCCGCTCTTAAAGGACGGCCGGAGGCATGACGGCTGGAACCGCTCGCCCACCGACCGCCAGACGCGCGCACGGCCTGGGCGTTTGACCTCAAACGACGACTCGTCCGTGAAGAAGACATGGCTCCACTCACCGTCCCAGCTCCGGCGCTTTTTCGCCCAGGCCACGCGCTTGACCTTGTTCGCCTCCGACACCCAGGGCTTGGTAGCCGGAGAGGCGGACATGAAGCCCAACTTGTGCATGGCCCGGCGGACCGTGCGGGTGCTCACGGCGCTCGTCCGCGGCGCATTCACCCTTCTCGTGATGTCCTCCACGGAGGAGAAGCGGTAGACCTTGACGATTCGGGCGAGGGCGCGGATGTCCCGGGGGGAGAGAAGGGGGGGGCGGCCCCGACCATCGACCTTGGCCACCCCAGCGCCGCTCCGCACGGACTTCGCCACGTAGACGACCGTGTTCTTGTTGATGTCAATGGCCAGAGAAATGGCCGCGTTGCTGTTGTTTTTCAACGCCATCTCCTTGATGGTGGCAACTTGTTGGGCGGTGAGGGAGGTGCGCGGGCGAGGCGTCATGGTCCTGGTGATTTGATTTTTTTTTCTCGGCAACCTCGACGGCGTCGGTGGCGGTTTTTAGCAGCCCGAGGCGTCTCGGTCGGGTGGCGCTTCTCCGTGCAAATTGTGCCCTGCGGATCTCCAGGGACGTGAATTTGCCGATGTTATCCTAAGTCCGGATCTCGAAGGCCGGCAAGCGCAGGGTTGGTGGACGATTTTGTCCAGCGATTGTACACGATCACCCCGTTCTCCTGTTTCTTCCTTACCAGTGGCGGCTTTTTCATGCCTTTTTCTGTGTTCTGACCCTTCCTGAATTTCTTCTCGTGCCAGGGTATGCGACGGTGCTGCTTGGTGTCTTTGCTCTCCCCCTCCCTTCTCGCCTTTCTGCAAACACGTCGGCCGTTCCCATACGCTTCTTCCTCGTTTGTCGTTCGGCCTTGTGTTCTCTCGAGGTCTAGTGCGGTTATCATGCAGTGCAATGGCTGATGCCACCGTCAAGACGCTCTCACCGACGCCCCGTCTGTCTGTGGTTACTTTATCTCGTAGCTTTTTGTCAACCCACCGCAGTTTCCTCTCTTTTGGTATTGCGTTGTCTTTGCTCAGTCCTGTATCTCATCTTTTAGTTGTGCCCTTTCAAACATGTGTTGTTTTTTTCTATGCGTTATGTGTCAGTTGATTCCGTCACATGTGTCTCGGTACTGGCGTCACCACATTTGTGTCCGGGTGTCAATCCCTGACTTGTCGCGAAACCACCTCACAAATTGATCACGGAAAGCTCCGTTCACGCCTCCTTGCAGTGCAGTCCGGCACATTCCGGATGATGTTCGATCAGGCGCCGTACAAAGGGTCCAGAACGAGTATCTGGCATGTTTAATACTTCTTGCCTTGTGGGACGTACCGCTCTTGCTGAGTACCAGTTGAATGCTTGGCAACCGCTCTATTGCCACTAAAAAGAAGAACGGGGTGGACGTCTCAGAACTCACGCAAGGCTGCATGTACACGAGGGCATACAAAACCTGAACAGTACGGTTCCTTCTGATATGTATCTGTCCTCATGTGAGAAACTATAAAAGAAAGCGACCCTAAACTTTCTGCGCCTTGGCCGTTGGCAGTTGTCTCGTCCGCTGAATTTCCCTGCATAAGGGGCAAGCTTAAAACGCTTGATATTAATAATCTACATGAAAGCCCCCATCTCAGCATGAAAATGATAAAGCCAGAATACCATGGCAGGAAGGCTACTTCTGTCCAGCGAAAGACAGCGCTCCAAGGTCAGGACGGCTACAAACGTATATTATCTCAGCAAACGGAAGAAATTCATCAATTTCTCTTCATGACCCCGGCCGCATCGGTGCCCCGTCGGTGGTCTTCCCTGCTGCTAGCGTTGGCATGTCTCTGGGCGTTGACCATCAGGATGACGCTCTGGATGTTGACCTGCTTGATCGCCATGATCTCGTTGAGAATCGTGGTGGTGGTGGCGACGGTGCTCGAAGTCAATCCGCTGGAATGGCAACGCGTTGTCGAGGGGCCCACGCACGATTTGAGCGTGGGTGACACCCATGTGTCGGAGGGAACCGTATGTTGGAGTTCGAGGGATCTGCTGGCACTAACCACTCATGAGAGTGCTACAGGAAAAACCCGGCAGCGGGGTGTCGAGGGCGGACGAGAGGCGACCGATCCCTGGCTACTTAGATTCTAACTTGTATATAGTGTCCTCCCATTTGACGCGCGCGCGACACTGCCACTCAGTCACTGACGCCGCAGGTGCCCATTAATGGGCTCGAGAGAGACGTTCCAACAATGACTGCCAAAACCATGGAGAAACCAAATGAGAGGCCATCCCGGCTGCATATCCCTTCGGCAATTCTCCTGCCCGCGGGTGGACTGGGGTCTCGGGCTGCCGCACGAGTAAGCTAGAGAGAAGCGAGAGCCGAGGGGACCCCGCGGGATGAACCGCTCGTCTGTCTATCTGTTTGTGGGCCCATCTAAGCGCCGGACAGCGAACAGAACACCTTCCCGCAGCACATCACCCACACGACGCCTCTCCTGGCGATGCTGCCACCCGTGGCTTGCACGTCCTCCGATTTCTGTCCCGTGCCCACCAAGATGGAAAGACTGACGGCCGACTCTGACGACCGGTTGCTTGGCCGGGTGCCCAAGATGAATGAGTACTACAACACATGGGCGCTGCTCTTCAAGGCCCACCTGGTGAAAAAGAATTTGGCGGAACCGCTCGAGGAGTCGGCGCCTCCTGCCCGCGAGGCGGCCGCAGTGGACATCTGCAAGCGCAAGAACAAGAAGACGTTGTCCCAGCTAACACTGGGTGTGACGGCGGAGCATCTGTGCATATTTTCGGAGGCCACCACTTCCAGAAGCATGTGACGCCTTGGCAGAGGCACTTCTCATCCAGACCAGCGCACGAAAGATTCCGCTCACTCGAGAGCTTTCCACCCTTCAGATGCGCGACGGCGTGGGGCTGATGGCGTATGTTGGCAGGGAGAGGACACTGCGCTCGGAGCTCGCTGGGGCCGGTCACCCTGTGGGCGAGGTCATCTCGGTCGTGCATGCGCTGGCTGATATTCTGAAAGCCTACAAGACCGTCACCACGGTGTTTCTGGCGGCGGGTGTGTCCCTGAAATGGGACCAACTCTTCCCTGCGATCCTCCCCGTAGAGGTCGAGCAGAAACAGACCGGCCGCTCGGACGGGGGGGAGGCTTCCGTGGATTACAGCTCGTAGAGATCCGGTGTCGGCCGCAATGGCAAGGACCCGCGCGCTCCCTGCATCGGCGCAGAAGAATGGCACGTGCTGGTACGGTCAAAAGAATTGACACCGTCTTCTCGAGTGCCGCGAGCTTCAAGCGGACAAAAACCGGCGACGCGGAGGCGCCGGTGGATCTGGGCGGAGCGGAGGTGGTGGTCCATCCGGGGCCTTTGCTGTAGCGGTCGGGGGTTTCCGCGGCTGGCAGGGGGCGCGGCCTCTTAGCTGTAGACAGCACACCCCCGCGGCGGCCCCAAAATATCCCGATCCGGACCAGCAGGGGAATGACCTGTCCGAATCTCAGGGAGATCGGATCTGGTCGGGGGCGGGGTTTTTCCCTCGTGGTTTTCCCAACCCCCCTTCTACTTGTTTGAACTTTTCGGTTTGGAGGGATTCATCTGTTCGGCGCATTTGGGGTGGCTACTTTGGCCGCTGGCGCTCGGGTTGGGGAGGGGTTTATTGACAGTGGGGAGGTCGTCCCCACCGCCGTTTGATAAAACCAACTGTGCTTCGGACTGCGATTCCCCCCTGGGCTCTGCCGTGATCCTCTCCTCCCGTTGGGGGAAGGCTGGGCTGTGGGTCGATTTCCGGGGCAGTTCCTTTGACGGACCGAGCTGATCAAGAGGTCACTTCGGCTGGACGACGAACCAAAGTGGTGGTGCCGATAACCGCTACAGTTGCCTTCACTGAGACTGTCAGCCAAGCGACCGGTGACAGCCGCGCTGATCGGCGTGGCGAAGAACACGACATGTGGATCCTGGACTCGGGGGTGAGTCACCGCACGACCAATAACTCCTCCATTCTTACGAACTATCGTCCGTACCCTGGATTTCCGTCACATTGGCCACAGGGGTGACGGCACCGACTGCGGGAAAGGGGTCGCTGTACATCTCTTCCTCGATGGGAGTCCCGGTGACTCTGGAGGGGGTGCTGTTAGTTCCCAGTCTCGCGAACAGGCTGTTCTCCGTGCGGGCAGTGGCCACGCGGGGGGGGTCGGTCCAGATCATGGACGACAGCTGCCTCGTGTGTTCCTTGTCACAACTGGTGAGGTCGGGCCTGCCAGACTCGCAAGCCCAGTACGAGGTACGATTGGTGGCACGCAGAAACCCCGCGATGGGGTCCACTGCCTATTTCCAAGCATAAAGCGACAAGGCCCGCCTCTCGCACAGTCGTTACTGCCACCTCAGCGCGGAAATTCTGCGCGTGTGGCGCTCCGTTGTCCTCGGCATGAAAATCCTACAGACATCTGATGTCACCCCCAGTAAGGGGGGTTCGTGCCGGCCGTGTGTGGAAGGGCAGGTGCACGCGGCGCCGTTCTGTGGGCATTCTAGGCCCACGAATAAGCTGAAACTGGTGCACATCGACTTCGGAGGGCCTCTGTCGGCCCTTCTCGGAAAGGAGGTCCACTTAGACACTGTCCTTGAGGATTCCACGGAATGGGCAGTGGCAGCCCCCATCCACAGGAATAGCGACGCCGGGCGGGCGGTTCAGGCCTGGATCACCCAGTGGGAGTTACAAACAGGCAAGTGCGTGCAGCGCGTGCGATGCCACGGAGCGGGTGAGCTTGTATCCAGGGCCACGAAATCCTACTACGGTCAGCGCGGCATTCGCCTAGAGCCAACGACGGCGCATACCCCACATCAGAACGGGAAGGCCGAGAGCCTGAAATGGACACTGGTGGAGCGCGTGCGCGCCCTACTGGCCGAGTCTGGCCTGGGCCCGGCGCTGTCGGCTGAGGAACTGATGACGGTCGTCTACACACGAACCGTTCGCCGACAAGGGACGGCAAGGCCACCCCATTCGAACAGTTCTACGGTCGCCAACCTGTCCTTGGTGAGCTCCGCGTTTGGGTCAGCCCCGCCTACGCTTTGAAGCCCAAGCTGCAGCAGCGACAGCTGGAGCCTAGGACAATGCTTGGTCGCGTCGTTCGCTACGCCGCCGTGGGTCACGCCTACCATGTGCACAATTCCGCTGCTCGCAAGTGCGTGCTGCGACGGGACGTCATGATCGATGAGTGCCCCACGGAAAGTGTGGAGCACGAACCGGTACCGCTGCCTATCCCTGTCACCGATGACGGCTCTACTGTGGTCTGCGACGATAGCGACCAGTCGGTTCACTCCGCTGCGACAGTCCCAAGTCGGACGGACATCGCGCCAAGTCGGACGGACAGTGTTCAACTAAGGTCAGACGAAGCCGTAGACATCGGGGAAGGTCCGACACGTCCGTCACAGAAGGAAAAACGTGTCAATTCCAACAGTTAAATATCTGTGGGCGGGTGCTACGGCGAACGAATGCGCCGGCCCAAGCGCTTCGCTGTCGAAGAGCCGATCCATGCTGGACAGGAAACCGGCACCGCCCGTACAGATGAGGCTTTAAAGACCGCGCCGACCACTGTGGCGGCGGCCATGGCGCGACCCGACGCCAACCTCTGGCCCGACATCTTGTGGGACGAGCTTCCGTCCCCGACGGACAGCAATGGGTGGGAGCTTGTGAATCTCCCAATGGGCTCTAAGCTCACCGTAAGCCGCTGTGTGTTTGACCCGAAGCGGGACGCGGTCGGAAAACTGATCCGCTACAAGGTCCGCTTTGTCGTCTTCAGTTTCTTTTGGAGGCCTGTCGTATAACACGACGAGGTGTGGGCACCGAAACACGCCAAGGCGACCATGCGGTCCGTTCTCGCCCTCGCCGCGGCGCGCAACATGGAACTCCACTGTGTTGACATCAAAGCGGCGTACCTGAATGCGTTGTGTGACAACGACGTGTACGTGAAGCAGCCGGAGGGCTTCGAGGAGGGCGGTCTCGACCGGGTCTGTCACGTCCTATGGGCCGTCTACGGATGAAAACAGGCTGGTTGCCTGTGAGGCAGTCACCTCACGACGAATTTGGTGACGTCAGGGGCGGTGCGCGACGCTGCCAACGCTTGCCTGTTCGTGTTGCACCACTCTTTGCACGGGGACATTGCTGACCTCAAAAAGGCGGTTGTAGAGGTCGCGGATGCAGAGTACACGACGAAGACTAGGAATGATTGCGGATTGGAAAACGCGAAAGCCCCCCCACAACGTAATTGGCTTAGACCTTGTGTTTGACTTCTCGCAAGCCAATAAGGTGCTTCGCCTGCAGGGTTGCAGCACGTGTGAGTCCGAAAGTTTTCTCCACATTTCTTTGGCCAGAACAGGTTCGAGGGGCGATCTGGGGCCAAATGAAATATTCCTCGCGAGATCTTGGGAATTTCTGAGATTTTTTCTGATGCTGAAGTGCGTTGCCCGGCCATCATGGCCCCATGATGGGGCCATGTGGGCCTGATTTGGGAGGATTCTTTCCCGAACCTGGCGATTGCATTGGGCCACGTAGCCTGCATGATAATTGCAAGCACACTGCAACCGCCAATGATTGGAGGTCAGCAATATACTCATCGTGCTACACGTTGACGACCTACTATTGGCCGCCTGCCGCCTAGCGAGCATCAAAGCGACCAAGGAGGTCCTGGCGCCGACCTACCAACTAACATACTTGGGGGAGGTGGGCGATTTACTGGGGATGCGCATCACCCGTGATCAGGCGGGCGACACGCTCACTTTCGCGAGCCCAGACCACACCGGTGCCCTCATAAAGGCCCACCGGCTGGCACAGGCCAACCCCGCCAAGCCGACCGTGGTTCCTGGAGTTTCACTCATGCGCAAAGGGACGCACGTGCTCACCGAAGATGCGCCGGGCTTTGCCGAGGTCGTGGGCGGGATAAGTGATTTTGGCCACCACAAAGCGCTCGAACATTGCGTTTGACGTAGGACTTCTGTCACGTTGTATGCACGCGCCCGAGGAGGGCCACTGGTGGGCCGCGAAGCAAGACTTGCGCTAGCTCGCAGGCACGGCTGACATGGGCTTCTGTTTCGGCGGTGGCGGCGGCCTAGCGGTCGGCTGTGACGCCGACTTCGCGTCGCAAGTCAAGACGCGTCGGTAAACGACGGGGTGGTTGTTGTGCTGGGTCGGGGAGGCGGTTTCCTGGTGCAGCAGGCGGCAGCCGACTGTCTCAACATCCACAGCAGAGGTGTAAAACGGCGCCGCGGCGGCCACAACCAAACAGGCTCTGTGGTTCCGCAAGATCCTCCCGGACCTGGGCAAGCCAGTGGAGACGATCAGGATCGGTGAACACAACCGGTCCTGTCTGGCCATGGTCGCCAACCGGGAAGGAACGGGATGGGCGAAACATAGCGACGTTGCGCATCACACAGCACGGGAGCGCGTGGTGCGCGGCGAGGTGGAATTCTACCACCCGCTCACGGCGGAGATGGCGGCGGACGGGTTCACCAAGCCGCTCCCGGCGACGGCCCTTGTGACCTTCCAGGCCCGTGTTAGCGTACGGGCCCCGCAGCAAGCGGCGTGACGTGACCTGTGGCAGGGATGCGGCTGTGGGGGAGCGTTGGCTTTCCGGATGGCAACCGCAAGCCCACCACATTTCAGCCGGAATAAGTTCCGGGAATATGACTTCCATTGCTTCAGCATCATGCATTGATAGTGTCGGGAGACATGTGCGCTGTCTTTTGTTTCTCCCGCTGAGCTATGGCATTGACCCTCGGCGCTGCTCGTAGCCGCCGGTGGATCGGGGTCTCGGGCTGCCGCAAGAGTATACAGCCCTTCTCCGAAAAACCTCACACCCTCACCAGAAGCACAATGGCATCAACATTACAAATCCAGTCCATAGATTTTCGACAAGTGCGTTGATAGAATGGTGTGGCCAAAATAAAATCTATATGTGCGACATCCCGCTCATGCCGATAGTCAAAAACACGAGCCGGAGAACGCACGCCGCTTCAGAGCCACAAACAGCAAGCGCGGGTTGAGCCACAAGGAGGGCGGTGGAGCCGTGCTGAGACAACTGACGTCGGCGACGGAACACTGCACCACGACACCAGATCGCGCACACGCGCGCCGGCGGACCTCCAGGCGGAGAAAGCGTGGTCGACAGCAGCCGTCCGCCATGTAGGCGACAGTTGACAAGGCACGTGCGACGCAGACACGCAAACTTCACAAGCCTGTCGGCACGTGCCGGCACGGGCCAGACTTGACGGAGACACCTCGGTTCAGGCGGGCCAAGTTGATATCGGACAATTCCGGTCGTACACTTGTGCTGAGCCAAATCAAGAGTCGAAATATTGAAGATTTGACAACTCCATTTGAACCAGGCTCCATGTCAGTTTGGTGCCTCGCAACACTTCAAATGTGGCTGCACCGGCCATCCGCAAAATTGAAGCCAAGCCAAGCCACTCGTGTTCATCGTTGGAAACTGGCTTCTCGCCAGACGCTCATTCGAGGCCCGTTGTGCACCAGAAAGAAATGACACGTCGTGCAAGCAGCTCCGTCCAAACTCCGTCAGCTCTCCCACGGTTCGTGCCATGGCAGGCGCCACCGCGCAGCCTCGTTGTCGCATCACGTAGTCGTCGTACGCGCCAAGTAACGGCCATATCATGTCAGCTGGCCCCCGACCCCCAGAATGCTGAAATCGGCATTCGGTGGCCGTGCATGCCACCTCTTCGTCTGGCCCCCCCTCTCAGACGGCCAAAACATCACATTTGTGGCGCCACCCCGCTCTTCCGGGGCGTCCGCAGCGCGGCGCGCTATTCTGGGGCGCGCCCACCCACCCCCAGAATGCTGGAATCGGCATTCAGTGGCCGTGCGTGCCACCTCTTCGTCTGGCCCCCCCTCTCAGACGGCCAAAACAGCACATTTGTGGCGCGACCTCGCGCGTCGGGGGCGCCCGCAGCGCGGCGCGCTAATCTGGGGCGTATCCACCCACGCCCATATTGCTGAAATCGGCATTCGCTGGCCGTGCGTGCCACCTCTTCGTCTGGCCGCCCCTCTCAGTCGGCCAAAACAGCAAATTTGCGGCGCCACCCCGCGCGTCGGGGGCGCCTTCGCCCCCGCGGAAATATTAGGGACACCTCGGCGTATGTCACTGCCTATCTCAGTCGGCGTTAGCTAGCCGGAGAGTATTCCCTGTCGGCCGCTGCGGCCACACCATCGACGTCGCGCTACCTGCGCCACCG
>Ga0209093_1000681_pt1 | contig 18842 bp, 17 predicted proteins | sample SidtaG_4_FD_187450 | JGI IMG/M metagenome (GOLD analysis project Ga0209093, IMG submission 187450) | Marine algal microbial communities from Sidmouth, United Kingdom - Sidmouth_Male1 metaG (SPAdes) (version 2) | ecosystem: Host-associated > Algae > Red algae > Unclassified | place: Sidmouth... | reverse complement strand
GGGGGGGGCTGCGGATCGCAGCGGCGACGTCGTCGACGCCGCGTCCGGTCGTCATCTGCGTTCTGATCGTCACAAGTTTGATCATGTGATTTCGACCAACCCAGATCGGGCCTGCGATTCGGACCGTCGGGCCATCGTTCAGGGATCAAGATAAGCTCAAAACATGCTGCGATTCCCGATGATTTCACAATGGACTTGCCATCGTTCCGAAATGGCACGGAGGACGAGATCTACTGGTCTCTGTCCACCTCGCACAGCGCTGTCAGCTGAAGTGGGCGACGGGCTGGGCTCCGCCCTTTGATCATCGACACGGGACGTGTGACCCATGGCACGCGCCCCACTGGTGCAACAGCAAAATTGGCCAATGGGCGTGGCCCCTCGAGGTGGGCGGCCAGAGAAGGCCCTGGAGAGGTCATTACTGTTGTTTACCGCCTCCAGAGGACGATTCACGGTTTCTCGCTGCAGACGGGGTCGACGGCGAGATCTAGGGGTCGCTCCAGTGACTCAAAAGCGTAGATTCTCTGCAAGCCCATGGGCAGAGCAAAGGTCAGAACCTGGCACCATCTTCCAGCACGATGCGGGTGCGACGACATATAAGTTGGTCATCGACGCGGGCAAAGTTCGCGCGATACTCCGCGCCGGCCTGTGGTACGCGGACTGACACAAGGTCCTTACGTGACTGAGTCGAATTTGTGTTAGGCAACTAAGGGAGATTAGTCGGTCGTGAGAAATCACTGATGCTGGTGCTGGAAGGTGGAAGGGGCACAGCAAAGTCTCGGTGCCGATTTGGCCGTGCTCTCGTCCGCCCACGTGCCACACTGGCGCGCTTGCTGCCCGGCTGACGGCGAGGGGTGGGGGACAAGCCTTGGCCAGCGGTGCGGAGCAAGCACTCCTCGGCGCGAGCAGCATCACGGCTCCAGTGTGGCGGAGTCCTCCGCCCCGGCACGCCACACTGAAACGCGGCCTACCCACCCGAGGGCGAACGTCGTAGAGAGAACCTCATATAGTGGTGTAGAGTGAGCGCTGCGCGGTGCGAGCGAGCTGATTGCTCAGTGGCCGGCCACGTTGGACGACGGCTGGTGGTGCGTCAATATAAAGTAGTCTTGGACACGAGGCGGTGTCGATTGCTTTGTGCCTCCTCTCTCACTACCTTTCCTACCACCCCTCAAAAATCTATACCCCCACGCTTTTCAACCCGGCACGCCATCTACGCCCCGTGCTCCCCACCATGGACCTTTCTGTGAACCCCGATGCTGTTGCTGCAAATGGGAGCCCCTGCCGGGCAGGCGACGGCGTCATCAACAAGGAGGCAGCCCCCGCGTCGCACGAGGCACGTGGCTATGCGTGGACCTCCCGTGACGGTGGGTGCACCATGACGGTGGACGAAGCTGGTGCTGAGCACGACGCGGCGGGTGCCGTGGCGCCGACTGCGGGCTTTGTCGACGCCCGCGTAGCAGCAGTCCTTTCTACCAATCCGATGGACGTTGGACACCACCAGTGGCGCTCAAGCCCCCCAGTCAACGACGATGCGGCACATGTGCTGCGAGCTCCTCGCGGTGCTCAACCCAGTGGCGCGCCTTGGCGTCTTCTCCCTGGCTCGACACCGCCTTTTCCCGGTTGAGTGAACTCGCCTGTCCATGGGTCTCTCATTGGTGGCGGCGGCGGCACCTTTTCTCAATTTCTTGCTGACAGCGCCTCGCTGCCCGGCATGATGGGTACGGGAGTGCCATTCTCTCAACCGGCTGAGCCCACCAACCAACTCCACCATCTTGGCGGCGTGGATTCAAACGGAACGGTGGCTTACAAATGGGGCGACTGCCAGCCTAGCCACGCGGCCAATCAAGCCGCGCCTACAAGCGCTGCCGGCCGCGACACCACCGGGACAGGACCAAGCTCCTCTACGCTGGGAAAAGCCCCAGCGTGCGGCGCCCCTGCGCCGCGCTCCCGGCTGAAGCGGACGGAGGGTGAGCGCGTCGGGGCGCTGACTGCAGCAACATCTTACTGGGCGCTGTACCGCGGTCGGCGTACCGGAGACTAGAAGCGGCGCACGGCCCAAAACCTTCTCAACGCCTTTATAGAGTCCATGCCCGAGCAGGACCGCCCTCGTGCCTCCATGCGCTCCGTAGAGCAGCTGGACAAGGAGCTCAAGGCCCTGCGCGCCAGTCTTGTTGCCACGCGGAAGGAGATGGGCAAGACAGGGAATGCAACACAAGAAAAGGAGGACGCTGTTGCTGCGTTTGGAGGCGAAGCGCTGTACGAACGCGCAGTCAGCGCTTTCAATGATTCTTCCATTTTTACGGAGGACACGGTGCGGGAGCCGGTTTTATTTGAGAAGCAGCCTCGCGCAAGCGCCCCGACGGCGCCCACCAACTGCGACGAACCCGATTGGTCCGATCAAGCAGGTGGCACGTCCTCCAATGAGTCGGAGGAATGGCGCGAGACCCGGCAGTCTGCCGCGGGCGGCCGGCGTGATGCGGCTGACAGGTCAGTCGATGCGGACGAGGATGCCTCAGATGACCCCGACACTGTTTCTGCTGTACGCGGTGGTCGCATGGGGCGTGAAGGTGCCTCTGTAGCAGTCTATACTCGTCGCAGACGCGGCCGCACACCCAGCGGTGGGTCCTCTCGCTGTGGCAGTACCATTGGTGCTCGTCGCTCCGGTGTTGGGGGTCACAATGGCACCGTGGTTTCGGCTGACCGTGCTGGAGGGGGGTGCCCACAATGATGTCGCACGCAGCGGCGGTGGTATTCCCGCGGGTGAGGCAGGTGCGACGCAAGAAACCACGAGGAGCGGTGCGTGCTCTGCTCAGGCCCCTGACACGGCGGCGGCGGCTGGTGCCGCCGCGTTTGCTTCGGTGGGATCAAAGGGCAAGCGGCCGCGGAAGGAGTCGGCGGCCAGCGTGCTCCGAGAGTACATCCAAACCAAGATCGATGCAGAGGAGCAGCGCACGGCGCGCGACGCGGAAAAGCGTAACCTTGATGCAGAGATCCACACGGACAGCACCGTCACCGAGAACGATTTACGCCGGGCGATGGTGGATATGCTTAGCGCTTACGCCGAGCGCGCGCGCCGGCAGTAGCTACTGGACATATGAATGGTGCGAGTTCTGAGCACGTCTCTTGTAGTATTACTCTTTTCTTTCTGATGACTGTGCCACGATTGTTCGTACTGAGAGGCAGAGACGTTCCCTTTTTGGCGCCGACATCCTGTAGCGCACTCGCATTCGCGACCCAGCCCCCCCCCTCCCCAAGCACAACGACGTACCAACGAAGCCGGCAATGTAGCGGCCAATTCGTTGAATCCGATGCCTGCCTGTAATACGTCGTCACTTTTGTAACGCCAAGGCCAATCCCGACACGTACAGCACCGTGGCTCCCGCCAACTCGCCCCCTCGGGCGCCCCGCCGCCGACTCCTGGCCGCTACAGGCGAGAGGGGGCTGTAAACGAGCGGGGAGGGAACGGCGTGACGTCTACAGGTCACACCTGGCACAGACGCACCGGGCGTGCGGGTCCATCAGCGACCACCAGGTGCGCACCCGTAGACGTCGTCAATGGTCATGGCCACGGTGTCGAGCGAGACTGCTGTCGTAGAGTCTGAATGCCTCGAGCCGATCATTCTTAAGAACGACGGGGGGGGCAGCGGGGGGCGGGACGTCTTGCTGTGAGATGCGCGACGGCGCTCCTCGCGGCGGCGGAGGCCCCCCAGCGGTCTGCCACGCTGGCGGATGGACGATCGGCGAGGCGCCAGGTGCGTTCCGCAGCTACATGTTTATCTATTACTCGCCCATGGACGCAGCCACAAGCAGAGAAAGTAGCTGTTATTTGGTGCCACTGTGCACGCACATTCATGGTCAAGCGGAGGGATCGAGTAGGAGCCCAGATATGAACAAATCCGGGCGATATAAAACCAAGCATCTGCCCTTGGTTCGTAGAAATAGAGACGAAAAGGGCTAGCCAATCGGCGCCGAGGGGGAGACAAAGAGCGTCGGGTCTTGAAAAAAAATAATGAAAGGGCACAGTTGATCGGCAGCAGGCAGGAAAACAAGGTACAAGGCACTAGGCACTATCAACCCAGGGCAGACCCAGTGCCTTCACAATGGCGATGCGCTTCAAAAACCCCGGGGCGCGGGCGGACGAGTCGCCCTCAATGGCCACACTCGTATCTGTCCCGACGTCCCCCTCCTCTTCCAAGCTCGCGTTGTACTCTCCACGCCTTTCTTCCAAAACGTTTTTCAGGGCCACGCACACCTCTTGCAAAGAAGCGGCGAGCTCGGGGTGTGCGTAAATCATACGCAAGACGTGCCACCGCCCCTTGAGGCGGCCGAACGCATTCTCCACGACAACGCGCATTTTTGCATGGAGATGATTGAACCGTCTCATTGACGCCACGTTCGGGCCCGTCATGTCAACCTCACGGAACGGGGCTATCTGAGAGAAAGTGAGCCACAGGAGTGAGAAGCAGTCAGAACCCACAAAGCCCAAAAAGACAGGACCAAAACCATAAAGGGGTTTAGTTCCCACGTGGAAAAGAGACAGCACGTCAAGTATACCTGACGGAAGCTAACCCGCTCCACCAACACATGGGGCTTCAAGCTTACCACAAAAACGGTAAGGGAAAACCCAGCATCACCCAGGACAAACTCGCCCGGGCTCAGCGGCCGGCACTACGCGTTGCGATGCGATAGCGCCTTGTACCATGAGCGACAACAAAAGGCCATGGAGTCGCCGCGCGACCCTGGGAAGCCGCCAGCGAACAGGCGCACCCTCCGAGTGTCGGTTATGGAGAGCACTAGCATGGAGCAGTTCGACTTCTTGTCGGTGTAGTCCTCTTTGTGGTCGCCGAATAGCTTGAGACACGGAGTCTGGCACCCATCCACAGCACCAACACTACACGAAGAACATGAAAAAAGAACGGCCAAACGCGTGTCAGACAGTGTCACCAGCACGCACTCGACGTGCAAGTATGCAACACGCAGGGAGCGACAATGGGACAAACGACTAGAACCTCCAATGACCCATGGAATACCGCACATAGCGGGAGGCACGCCAAAAAGGCATACACCAAACGTACAGTCCAGTCCACCCAGAGAGGTTGCCTCCCTTCATCTGGGAAAAGTCAGTGCCGATCACCCGTCACTCCACCGCGTCAGGCCAGCGGGGAGGAGGCAGCGCGCAGAGAATCACTGCGACAACTGGCCGTACGTACTTTTCAAGCGTCGACTCGGCGACGTAAATGCATCGGGCTATGACCCGCTGCCTCCCCCCTTGTGACAACCAGAACAGTACCGCTAAAATACGGTACGTGGGATCAAGTGCACAAGGCCCACGAGGAGTGACACGCAAGAACGGCCATGTCATGGACACGAGTTCGTTAAAGCTGGTGCGGGACATACGCACATCACCGAAAAAGCGGCGCTGATGGACACTCTTAAAAAACAAACGTTTGACCATGTCCCGAGCATAGGGTGCTGCCCGGTTGGCGTGCCCACAGATGTCCACCAGGTCTGCCAAGTTGAACATCTCGAGCAGAGCCGCACCCCCGAGTCCACGCTCCCCCTGCTCCACACTCCCTCCGACGGCGGCAAGCGCTCGTCGCACCGCCTCCCACCCTTCGCGCTCCGTCGGCTACAACGAACCAAGCATACTCAGCATCGCACACACCCACCGCATCAGCCCGTCCCGCTCTGGCGACCGACCACCACCCATCACGCCACTAGCAACCTCGGCCATGCTCAATGCGCCCACCACTTCGTACAGGGCCGGCTCGACAGCAAGAGCCGGCCGCAGACAGTCGAGCACGTCGGCCGGGACGACCGCCATAGTGAGGGGAGTGGGCGTGTGTGGCACAAGATCAATTGGCAGAAAAGGATGGGAGGTGTGTGGGAGAGCTCAGCAAAGTGGATCATCAAGAGCGGGACTCAACGAGGATGAGGGACACAAGCGGGCGCTATCATGCGGCGCGGTACACAATGAGGGGTAAGAGAGGAAAATGGCATACGAGGGCGGGCGTAGGCCATTGGCGCATGTAGCGGGGGGGGAGGCGTCGCGTTGCGCGACGGCATAGACGCGATCCGGTTTGTGGTCGCCGCGCGTCGCATCGTTGCAAGAGCGGTGACCGCGTCTGTTGTGGGTACGTTCCATCCACCCCAAAATGGAAGGTGGTTGGAACCAACGGACTCGCGTCGAAACGGACCGTTGAGTGCTTCGAGCTGGCCAACCTTCACTTAACATGTAGTTGAATCGAACTTATAGCGCAGTTATCAGTCCTTAGCAGGTAGTTGTTCACTGGCATAAGCCCGATCCATACTGCACCAAAATCCGGTTTTCACCACTTGGATTTGCCTGGCTCACGCATCGCTGTTCGCCCGTTTCTTCCGTACACCACGAGAGTGAGCCTCAGTGCTCGCGGGAGCGGCCGTCCGTAAGGACGCTTCCTTGCATATGCCGAGGTCGTAAAGAAGGCTCGGCGAGGCGTCCCAGACTGTTCAGCGGATTGTGGGCCCACGTTTCTGGGACGCAGGTTCTTGCAGGGAAGCTGGAGGAAAGCGTGAATGGGGCTCAGAGTCCAGGGAGCTTGCATGTGATGAGCCCATTTCGAAAACGGCGACGGGTTCCAACGGAACAATGCAACTGAATCGCGAACTTACGCCCGGCTGTGTGTCAGCCGGTACCAAGTGGGGCATCTATTGAAGAGCCCTTCCTCAATAGAGGCACTCTGGCGCTCTGTCATTGGTCCACCAGATCAACGAGAATGTGGGCAGTGCCTCGTAGAATCTCGTGCCAATGAGAGCGCAGGGCCGGAGGATCTTTTGAAGGAACAATTTGCTGCTCTGCGCGATAGTGCCCAACACGTGTGAACGCGGGCGACATTCTTGAGCCACGCGTGCAATGGACATGCCACGAGCTTCGAAATCCAGTGCAGCCTCATCTGTCTTTGTAATCATGTTTCAGAAATCCCGTGTCCCTCTTGAGCAGGTCCCCTCTAGGCCTACCGGGCCTCTGCTGTAATCGTGGATTTGTCCTGTTCGAGGGACTTCAACAGCGTCGGTCTAAACCAGACAGCATTGGAGAGCAGAAGGGGCACATGTGAGATGTCGATGGAACTACTGGTCCCGCTGGCGTGCTAGGTTTTTTGTGGAACGACTGTAATGATACGCTACTGATTCCTGATATTTTCCTTTCGTTGCTCGTTTCCTGTCTGTCTAACGCTTCCCATCCTTATCCGCATACCCAGTGCATTCTCGCCTCGTCAACGCTGGAACGGAGCGCATTCACTGGGTGGCCGTCACCTGCATGCCGGTGGTGCTCCACACAAGTACTAGACCAGCGCCAGAGAAACTTCCTCGGCCACGAAGGCGGAGCTGCGCCAGTGTTCCTTTTATATTATATATTCTCGTTGTTTGGTCGCTTCGCACACCGGCTTCACCCTATCCCTAGCTGACGGGACCATAATGACAGTCTCACCACGCCTCTTGCTTTGGTGCTGCGACTAATAGGATGAACGCAATCTTCTTTTTGTCACAAGCAAAAAGGAAGCACGTACGTCTGCACGCAGTGGATGGCCAAGTTAGAGTCATTTGCGGGCCTTCAGGGCGTGAAAAAGAAACACCGAGACGTCATAGCGACAGTCACGGCCCAGCTGGATGATACTGATATGTGGAAGAATCACGGCAACACCGCGGCGGTCAGAGAGCTTGAGCATACGAACGGCCTACACTGCCAGGTCCCCTCCTTGGCGGGGTGGGCTGGTCTGGTTTCGGGCTGCAAGCACCGGCAACAATTGTCCGGGTTTGACCAGCTGCACGTATGTACGGGACCTCTACGCTGTTTTCCACCTTTTCTTTCGCGTGGTGTCTTGCCCCTCGATCCCCGTACCTGGGCGCTGACTTCTGCATCTAATGAGAAACGTCCTAATGCCCCGCCGCCACTGATGAGTTCTCACGCACCTTCGATCTTCTTGGCTGGTCATGTGTCTTCTCTTTTTTCTGCTCAATCATCTATCAAATCAGGTTCTTGATGTCTTCCTCTCACGACGGCTTTCTAACGAGGCGCTAATGTACGCCGAGCGCATTCAACACGAGTTTGGTCCTTCTGAAGGGGGCTTGGACGCGTCATTGGGGACCGCCAAAATGCGCTTCATGCCCGCCTGTCGCACGAATCCCGTGTCACGTACCTCCCCAGGGTACATTGGGTATATTTCTGACCGTCCTCTTCTACGCCAGCGCCCCTCAGGATGTTTGCCTATTGTGGGATCCGGTGACATACGATGCGTCCATCCATCTTCAGCGATCCATGTACACTCTGGAGCAGTATTGACGAAGAACAATGCGCACGCACTGACCTGCTTGCTCCGCTTGGTCCGGCGTCAATTCTGGATCCTCACATCTCCAAGGCTCCGCTCGAATTCTGCTGGAACTTTGTCGCTCCAGACACAAAACAGGGTACTTTGCCCGGCGCCGAGCATCACCGCGCGATGCATTTTCTTCTTTTTCCGGTTTCTGGGATTCTGGGGGCGGCTGCGGGAAAATGGAACCACTCGGTCTTGAATTCGGCAACGTGCGAGCTTGCGGCTTTGGTGCGAGACCTGTTCTCCCCCGAATTTGCGGGTGGGGGGAATGAATCTGGAATGCGCGCGACAGCTAACCACGCAGCTCACGACATGGATGCAGCGGGACATCCAGGGCCTCTTTTGCTCTCTTCTCACGCTGCAGCTGCATCTCTCACTGGCGCACGTAGTTGGCGCGTTGCGCCTCCCCGGATTGCTCCTCTCCGGTGACAAGGGGGTGAACGATTCCAAGCACATTGGTGTCGAAGCGGCGTACGCCCGGACTGACCGCGTTTGAGCGGACCACGCCCTGCAGCTGCTGATGGGGAAACAGGTCGCGGATGTTTTGAGCCGGACGGCTTTAAAAGAGGACGACGGTCGTGAAGAGGGCATTGCGGATAACAACGAGCCAGCCTCTGGAGCTGATGCGACCCTGGCCACTCCCGCAGCCCGGACATGAACCCTTGAGGCTGAACGACAGGAAACACGACAGCCTGCAACAACCGCTGCCGCATTGTGTTGTTACCCTGCGGCTGCAGCATGCAGCTGAGCACAGTCGGATTCCCCTCGAGCCACGTTGTCCTCCAGAGGTGTCGCCATTGCTCCCGCTGCCGGGGTGTCCTCCAGAGACGGCGCGGCGACCGGGCTCTCAGCACCCGATGCATCCGTGGCAGCCGCCGCCCGTCAGCAAAGTGTTGCTGCTTCAGCTCTGAGTGAGGCCGCGCGAGCTGTAGTCTGGAAGACGACTGCTCCGAGGCTTCTTCAGCAAAGGAGGTACTTCCGGGTAGACTCCCGTGCAACAAAGCCCTAGCTTTAAGGGCCTTCTTCTTGCCTGTGCTTTTCCAACAACAACGTGCTGAACATGCCCGTGAGTACCTTAATTTCCTGCGGCGCGTCTCTCCGCGGCGGCCACGACCGCCGCCGTATTGTGTCGGCTTACGAGGAGTGCTACGTGTAGTGGATCCTGCTTTCACAGCCGACGGGGTATAACCCCGTCGGAAAACCCAGCACATGATGCGGAACGCTACGCCAGAGTCACAACGCGAACGCCGGGATCACTGGGCGCGAAGCGCACCAAAACGACGGAAGTAACGCAAACGCAAGCATGATTCATTCGAATACGCACGCTGACCCCAAAGCATACAGTCATATACCCTCAGAAACATGACGCAGGACGTGCACAATCCCGACCCCCGGGCGCTACCATGGGGGGGACCGGTACCCAACGGGCCACGGTCTCAGGCCCGGGCCTCTAGTGGCCCCTGCCCAGCATCCCTGACAGCCCTTCCACTGGAAGGGGACCCCCGCCCGTCTCGGGCGGAAACAGGAAAGTCACTAAGACTTCCTAGATGTCAGGATTTACCCAAAACCAATGCCTCGGGACTTATCCCAAGAGTTTTCAATTTTCCCGGATAGAATTCCGGTGGGATTTTATCCGCGATCGAGATTTTATCTCGGTCCGGCTTACGCTCGGATTGCGGAAGCTTCCACAAGCTTCCCGGTCCCTCCAGAGGGCCCGGATTCGGGAAGACGTGTGTCTCTCTCGGCTGTGTCAGAGCCCTCCAAGGGGGCCCGATCGGGTGCTTGGCACCCCGCGCCCCTCTAGAGTGGGCGTTTCGTGTGTGGCCCTCGGGCTCCCTGGACACCCGACCAAGGGGGGCTGTCCCACGCTACCCCCATAGGGGGGTGTTGCGTGACTGGTCACGACCCGTCCCCGGCTCATGCCGGGGGGTCGTGTCACCCCTGACAGGGGGTTTCCCCCACACTACGGCGCTGCGTGATATGACTGTGTGGAGCACACGACGCTTGAAGGAAAGCGCCCCGTCGGTCGTGCGCGGGTCGTTGTGACCGGGATTGGCAAGCGTGCGGTGCAACTCGTGGTCGTCTAACGCGCGCAACGGGCGCCGCCCATCGCAGGCTGACCGTTTGCGGCGTACATGTGCACCAATAAACCGTTTGAAATGCGCGTTCTGGGCGTCACACCCGCCCTTGATTGCGTTCCCGATAGCGGTGTGCAACGTGTTCTCTGCGTGGAGCCCGACTGGGTGGAGTCGGTGCGTCATCGCGGCCGGGGGGTAGTGCCTACGGACGTACCGACGACAACGGAGGAAATGGCAAGCGCCCGCTTTTTCGTGAACGATTCTGCACACGTATGGAGAATCCGCGACCTCTACGTGCCTTATTGAAGCCACTGTGGTGCAGAACACTGTGCCGGTTGGGTGCATCATCACGCCGTACATATTGACTGGGACATGTGCGAATCGACTTCAGCGGACGCAGGTTTGCCCATCATGCCACGTAGATGACCAGAAAGTCCACCAACCGCATCTCATGCCGCCCACATCTCGTTCGAGCCAAGCTCAGACACTTCCCGGTCCGCTTAATAGGGCCTCCACACTGCATTTAGAGTGGTGGAGCGGAGGCGTCTCATGACTGGCCAGCGAGAAAACAGTAGTTTCTGGCACTGCTTTCAAGGTTTTCTGGCCGCTCGGAAAGTTCTATGATGCCTAGAAGGAACATACTGGTGCTCGAATTTTCCAAGAGCGCCTCTTTAGATGTGCTTATTCTCTATGACTAAAGTCTAACTCATCTAATTAGTCACATAGAACAACGGCTCTGCGCTTCGGCGCAAGTCCACCAATCGACCCCAAACTTTGTGATAGTACAGTACGGCCCCGAAGAACGCCTGGGGTAGGCCAGAAACGTAGCGCCTTCCTAGGCCATTTGCGTAGCACCCTCACTGGGACTTGCAGTTTGGATTCGTGATTTGACAAGCGCGACAGCCTGGCTGCTGCGTGATTATATTTTTCGGAAATGGATTGCCTGACCAAGAAATACGCATTTTATGGTCTGGAGACACACACGCACCAGCCATTCTCGATCGCACCCTCTCCCCCCCCCCCCCCCCCACACACCCCGTTCCGCCGGAGGGGAGGCCGCGTCGGATCAAGAGGGTTCCGTGCGCTTGCGTCCAGCGCCTCCAGAAAGGAGACTGCTGGGGGGGTGTGCCCAGCTGGACGCCGTCGGCGGCTCACCGTCGGCCGCTCGCCGTCGGCGGCTCAATTTGAAGTACCCGCTCATTGCCGGTTCGGCTGCTGACACTTGCAATTTCTTTGCTTCTCCCAACTGAAACCAAATCTGACTCAACCATTGTTGCCTCACTGACAGAGGGGCTACCGGGTCTGGACCCACTCGAAGATGGTCGCGAAGACCATCTTCGAGGGCGCCCAACTTCGGGGCCGTACTGTACCAGAGGGAAGTCATCGGGTCCTGAGAAGAAAAAAAGGAACAAGAAGCGCAGCATGTCCTTTTCGTTGGTACCCTCTTCCGCATTAGTGTGGATCCGGGACATCCGATGCGCCCGATTTTCGACAGTATCCGATGTTTCACTGACCAAAGCGGGAGGAATGCAAGGAAAAAGAGGCTACTTTTACAGCCTTTTGAGCTCGATGTCAAGATGTCGTGATGCCGCACACATGAAGAGCGGGGACGATGACAGCTGACTAACAGAAGAGATTTCACCGAGGATACAGTCTGTATCGGTTGTTGCCACGTCGGATGATGGTTGTTTCAAGAACTTTTTCCCGACGAGGACCAAGCGGGTGGCTGCGATCGTGCACCAGTCTGGGTCCCAAGTGAGAAAACGATCGAAGCTGAATGTTCACGAGAGCAGCAGAGCGATCAAAGCATCGAGATGATCGCGTGAGGAGGTGCCCAATTACGGACTTGACAGCCTCAGACAGCTCCTCGAGTCTCCGGGAGAGAAGAGCGGAAGGCACGAAAAGGCGTAGAAGAAGACATTCGTTGTCTCCGTCCGACGAGTACCCGCTCTCCTCAGTGTCCGGGAAGTCCCCCCCCCCGCCGTGACTCCCCCTCATATCACACACAACCATCAGATGCCGCAGTATGCCAATGAAAGTATTTTGCTGTGTTTGGGCTGCGGAAAAGCAGAGAAAAAGAGTGGAGACTCGCCAAGTGCAAATATCGTGTGTCCCGCCAGGCCCACCAAAGGCAAAGGACGAACAGGTGCGCAAGGCGCGTGAGCAGGGAGAATGGTGGGCCTGCAAAAGACGACGGACGTGCCGGCTCGGCGGGGTGGGAGAGCGAGACTGGGCGTCGAGTCCTAAATGACCCGGGGCGCGCCGACGGAGGGAGTGACGACTTCTGGTCCACATCGGCGGGGGTGTGTATGTATCCACTGGGCGATGCACCCGTCAGATAAATCTTTCTCTCTCGATTAGACTGTGTAAAAAGGGTACGGTCAGCTGGTGGTGAACATTCGGCCCACCAACTGTTAACAGGCAGATCGACTTATCCAAACTGTCAAAATAATCCCCCTGGCTGTGCGATCGACTGTGTCCGGGTATTGTCACCAGCGTGACAGTAACAGGTCAGACAATACCCGATACATACTGAATGGATCTGAGGAGAGGAAGCCAAGTCAACCATTTTCATCGGCCTACTACTGATGTGGAGCCCAATTGCGAAACCTTCATGACAACCAGCAATCCCTCAACAAGCGTGGGAATCCCACACCCCTCCACGGCACGCACCTCCGCTCTGGCCAGACTCACTCCTCGCTCTCCTCCTCATCTTAGTAGGAACCATTATCACCGTCCCCCCTAGCAATCTCTACCACCTCAACAGGAATGCGGCTCATCGTCGGTAGTTGGGACCATCCAGGTGGAAGACAAACGAAACGTACGAAGACAAAACTTGCGCTCTCATATGACCTTCGTCTGTGGTTTTTTTGTCTTCCGTTTTTCAAACGTAGGCGTCACGAATACCGCTTTCGTAAGCTTGTCGTCACGCAGCTGCAGCAGTACGTGACAAGAAAATCAGGGCCTGTGAGACGTCAACAGCTCATGGAGCCTCCAGTAGAGCCCTTGATTGGCTCTTACTGTGCGCTGCTGACGCCTGCCCGTTGTCCATTGCAGCGACCAAGAAAGGATTGGTCTATAACCAGCGCTACGTCATTTATGTGACCAGGCTGATGGCCACTCTCGCAGCCCCCGTGACCACCTGAACATCTCGATAATTAAGTACACTGATGCTTCTGTCGGGACCCCTTCTTGAGGATATTGAGGTCGGCGTCGGGGCTACACCGGTTAGAACAATTAAATACATTAGCAGTGCAGCCATTCGGAGAGGCCCGCCAGGCGGGAGTGAAACCTGGGAGACGACTCCCCTATCTCTCGCAGTGAGACCTTTTCTCCCCTCGTCTTTTGACGCGCAGGTGTAGTGTAACGCTCTCCGATGTGTCATCGTCTCTTTTGTCCCCACCCCACTCAACGCTCTCTATTTTCCCTCTCTCGTCTTACCGCCGCCGTGGACACCTCCTCTATCTTCACACAACTATATGGTATACCCCGTACCTCACCAGTTGTACTTCTGCCTGTGGTTCTCACCCCACTTCCTCCCGCACCTCTAACCTGTCGCACCTCCCGAACATCATGCGCACCGACCTTACCCCCCCCATGTCTATCGTCTTGACCGACGCGGTTGTATTCGGTTCCGGCCATGACGGATGAGGGTAAAGCGTTTCACGTGGGGAAGAGAAGGAGGGATTTGGGGGAGAGTATGTGCGTTTTGTACATCCCATGCACTCAATAGAAGCAAACTTTCCACCTCAGGTCGGTCGTAGGACGCCCATGGCGCACGGTGCCCTGGCTGTGGTATTAATGACGTTGGTTAACTAACCAGTAAGTAGCGACCGACCGTAGACGCACGATAAAGCAAACGCTATCGCCCAAGGGGCGAGGAAGAAGAACCTTTGTTGGTGAAACATCCGATGGGGAGCCGGGGGTGCCAATGACGGCGAACCCCGGTCCCATGGTGCTCTTATTATCAGACGGTAAAGGGGCGGGGTCGATCGACAGAGCGATCATGAATATCGAATAACCACCAAAATTGAGACGATAAAAGAAAGGACGGATATAAAAGACGGAAGTAACCTCTCAAAGGGCAAGCCACAAGTCAGTTCAATCCTCCGCATGAATACTGACCAGTCAGGGTGGCTACCGGGCCCAATATCCCAATATTAAGGAGACACGCTACACTGGAAGCCAACCCATCCACCCCAGTGGCGTGCGCATGATTCTCGTGTGGCTGCGGTATGCTACCGAAGGGCTCTAGGCCATCTCTGAGAGTCCAGTGAGATCTCGGCGCACACGTAGCCGTGGCCCGTGACAAGTTCTGGGCGGATGTATCACCGACGTTCTCTGGCACCTACTGGAAAAGGAGGCTACCAACGGCCCCTTTATTGTGCTACAGTACTGTGCTATGGCATCATAGATGCACAATCCTACACAGGTGGCTCCGAAAGCATCACAACATCGGGTACGAACCGAAAACAGATGATGCATACCCCCCCCCGTGCATGGCCACCAGTCGCCCCACCAACACCCTACCGCCGCAGACTGCCCACCCCAACCACCGCCTCCAAGGCCGCCACTGATGGCCTGTACTCTTAACTACTACCCACGGGTCGGAGTCGCCACCGCCGACCTTCTGCGGGCGCAGTGTACAGCAACGGGGGGGGTGGTCAGCGGCGGCGGCGGCGCCAGCAGGGAGAGCGGTCTACAGGGTTAGGAACAGAGGCCAATTTTAGTAACGGATGAAGATGCCGGGGGAAGCAGAAGAGGGCGGGGGACGCGCCCAGCAGCTGGTGCGGCGGCCAACAGCGGAGGCGGCGGGCGGTGCTGGGGTCGGCCACAGCACGGGGGGTAGCGGCCAGTGGCGGGGGTCGCGCAGGCGGCAGGGATTGTGCTCAGGGCCGCGGCGGCAGCGGAGGCAACGCCAGCAGGTGGGGTGCTCGCCGGGGTTCAGGGCAGCGGCAGCGATGGGGACCACGGCCAGCGGCGGGGGTGAAGGTCTGCGGCGGGCGCGGCGGGCGCGGCGGGTGCGGCGGGCGCGGCGGGCGCGGCGGGCGCGGAGAGCGGCGCCGGGGGTGGCGGGCGGTGGTGGGGGCGGCGGGCAGAGGCGGGGGCTGCGGGCGGCGGCGGGGGCAGTCACAACAGGCTGGGTGGTGGTTACCGGTGTGTGGGGCGACAGCTGTAGATGCCACCGCCAGTGGCGGTGGCGGAGGGTGGCTGCGGAGGTGGCGGCGGCGGCGTGGGTGGCGACAGCAGGGGAGACTGTGGATACCAGAAGCAACGCTGCAAGCAGCCGGGGGCTGCGGCCCGGGGTGGCGGCGGCGGTGGTGGCGGAGGCGCCGCCTGCTGGTGGGATTCCCGCCAGCGGCCAGGGCAGCGCCAGATGTGCGGACGACGGCCGGCGGCGGGGGCGGCCGGCGGCGGCGGGGGCGGCGGGGACGGCGGGCGGCAGTAGGCGTGGCGGGCGGCGGCGGGGGCGGCGGGCGGCGGCTGGGGCGGAGACAGGCAGCGGGGGCGGTGGCAACACATGAGGTGGTGGCCACCTGCGAAGGCGGCGACAGCGGTAGGCAACACCGCCAGGGGCGGCAGCTGCGAGCAGCAGCGGAGACTGTTGGAAAGTAGGGTGGTGGTGGTCAAAGTGTAGTTGCCTACCAGCGCGCTCCTTCACCCCGGACTCGTCCTCCCCCGCATATGTACCCGCCGTGTCGCTCGGCGTGGGTGCTCAGACCCTGCAGTCACTCCACCCGGACCCACAAGCGCCAGACGTGCTCCAAACGTCCACGCACCAGTCTCCCAGCCGCCGCGCCCCCTCGCAGCGTCCATCCGTCCGCACTATCCAGGGACGGCCGTCTGTCCGTTCCCGTGGGGGGGGGTCACCTGAATGCGCCCCAGGCGTGCAACCCCACCCCGAGCCCGGTCCTTCCTCCGGTATCATCTCGGCGGCCTCGGCACCGAATTCACGCGCTCCCCCGGGCGCCACTCGCCCGACCCGCCCCGACAGCGGTCGCGCACAGTCTGCTGCCGCCCCTCAGTGTGTGTCAGCCGCCACGCCCGCGCACCGGGCGCCTCCATAACCGCCACCGGCCTCGACCGACAAGCCACTGTCCCGGTCGCCGCCAGCAGTCCCAACCCAAAGTCCCAAATCTCATCACAAGTACCGGGCAGTTGGGTGAGCGCAATTACCCACATTCCAACACAGACGGCGCGCCGCGGCAGCAGCATCGGGGGTGGCGGCTGGTGACGGGGGTGGCGCCAGCGGCGGGGGCTCGGCTCAAGAGTCGTGTCGGCGATGGCGGCGGGGGCGCCGCCAGCGGGTGGAATTCCCGCCAGGGGCCACGGCAGCGGCAGCTGCGGGGACGACGGCCGGAGGCGGGGTCAGCGGGCTGCTTTGGTGGCGGCCGGCGGCGGCGGGGGCGGTGCGCGGCGGCGGGCTCGGCGGTCGGCGTCGAAGGCCGCGGGAGAGGGTGAGGGCGACGACAGCAGGGGGGGTGGTGGCAACGGGCGGGTTCGGCACCATCAGTAGGTGCCGCGGCCAGGGGCGGCGGCGGCGGGCGGCGGCGTAGGTGGCGGGCGGCGGTGGGGGCGGCGGCAGAAGACCACCAACCTATCCCCAGCCGCCGCCACCCACCACCCGCCACCGACGGCCGGCCCACCTGCCGACAGCGCAAGCGTCGGGGTCGCCGCTGCCGTCCGTCGGCGGGGGAGCTTGCCAGCGGTGGCGGAGGCGGCCAGGCGCTAAGCGCCGTAACGAACACCGGCAACGGGTACCCCGGTGGCTAGCAGCTGCCACCCGCGACTGGCCCGGCATCGAGAGTCCCAGGGGATCTAGCTTCGTAGTCGCGCAATCAGGTCCAGCTAGTACCCTCGACCCGAGCTGGTCGAGAGCCGGTCGGTACCAATATATTCATATTCTGGATCACACGGGGTTTCCAGGGCATATGTGTCTTCCACATTGAGCCTTTCAGAATGAAGGCTACTATTGGCAACCCTACGATTGCGCCCCTTGCACTCATGCCGGTGGAACATCGGCAGGGGCGGTGCCCCGCCGATCTGCCACCGCCGCAGCGCCGTAAAGTCTTTTAAAGCGCGGCGGTGCGGTCGCAAGGACGGGCAGACAGGCGGTTTACGGGTGGAGCCACGGCCCACGTCTTGCCTGCACCCTCAATGTCGGATGCATGGGTTGTGGCCCTAGTGTAGCCGCGCCATACTGCCACTGTCGGGGCGTCCCATTCCCACCCCCCTCTCCCTCCGGCTCGCCCCTTATGACCTTCCCAAGGAGACGCTTCCGCGGTAGGCGTCCCGACATTGACAGCTTCCATGGAATATCTTCCGCCGCCACGGCGCGGCAACACCCCTTCCTCGACCCAGCCCGCTACCACCCGCTACCGCCAATGCGGTCGTCTGCTGCGGCCGTGTGCATGGCCACGGAACGTATGGCAGTCCAGTCCGACGGTGGGCGACCGTACCGCCGTCATCATAGACTGGGGGACCATTCCCCCCCCCCCCCCCCCCCCCTGCGGCGCTTTGTCTCCTACTTGTATGCAGAGACGGGCTTGAACATGCCACCCTGCGCAGACAGGTCGGGCGGCGTTGGCGGCGGCGGCAGCGGCAGTGGCGACAGTGGAGGTCGCCACCGAGGCGCTCCCACCGCCATCTCCCTAGGCACGTGGGCGCAAGACGGCAGCAGCGGCGGCGCGGGCGGCGAATTTGACGACGCGGCTGAGCGCGAGCATCGGCGGCGACGGCCTGCTGGCACGGCGCCACACGGTCGGCGGGCCGTAGCGGCCTACGACCGTGTGGTGGAGCGGCCGCTGGGGAGGGGGAGTAGGAGCGGTCAACTCGGTGCGCGTTGCACAGGTCTGCGGCCGGGGCTTGTCCCTCTTCAACCGCTCGGTCAAGGTGAGATGGATGGGTGCCCGCGGCGGCGAGCGCCGCCGCCGACGCTGGCGCGGACTGCGGTGGTGGGGTGGTCGCGGCGCCTCGCGGAGCGCAGTCGCGCCCAGGACGCCCATGCAGCGGATCAGAGAGGGTCCTTCGAAAGATTACACCAGAACATGCCCGACGCGGCACCGTCGAGCGCTGTTTGAGTGGTGCTTTGGCGGTCCGTGCAAAGGATCCAAACCCGCACTCGACGTTGCCACGTTGAGCCCTCACAACAAACAGCGCGTGTGAAGTTTTCAAAGAAGATTTCCCGCCGCGGACGGTGGTGATCCGGCGGCGGCGGCGGTTCATAAGGTAAAGTGAGATCAGGCGGGAGATTCGGGCGAAATATCAACGAGACGACAATGCGGTAAAATGAATGCGATGGGAATGTGGGCTTATCGTTCCACACTCCCCGGTCGTGGGCGAGCCGAGGGGGGTGGCACCACGGCCAAGTCGATGTCGTGTCGTCGAGAGCACGGGGATCAGTGAGGCAGGGGGG
>Ga0209093_1000680_pt1 | contig 18904 bp, 21 predicted proteins | sample SidtaG_4_FD_187450 | JGI IMG/M metagenome (GOLD analysis project Ga0209093, IMG submission 187450) | Marine algal microbial communities from Sidmouth, United Kingdom - Sidmouth_Male1 metaG (SPAdes) (version 2) | ecosystem: Host-associated > Algae > Red algae > Unclassified | place: Sidmouth... | reverse complement strand
CCCACCAGTAGCTCGGTTCGCACATCTGGTTCGCGACGTTGGTGGGATGACCGGTTTTCCCATACCTCTGCCCATAACAGGCAAATATGCCACGTTTAACGAATAATACGCAAAAGCGGTTCGCAAGCGACGTTGTTGGGTGTGCTCTAAGGCGACGCAATTGGTCAGCTTCGAGAAGCGGCCGGTAATGACCAAGATGAAGCGGTTTCCAGCTTGGGTAGCGGGAATAGGCCCGAAGATATCGACCGATAGGTCTGTCAATGGTTCCGTGGCTGGTAACAGCGTCAGTGGCGACGTGTGTCGTCGTAGTGACAGCCGATTTTGGGAACCGGTAGTACACTTGGTGATAGTGTTGTAGATATCCGTGACCATGGATGGCCAGTAATACCGACGCCGCATGGCGTAGTACATCCAGTTCATACTCGGGTGGGCTGACACCGGTGCGTGATGTTCTAGCGTAAGGATACGCTCGCGTACGCTTTCCGGGATGAACAATTGGTCGCCGTACGGTGCGCGCCTGTAGAGGCCGTGGCTTTCGCTTTGAAAGAAGGCTTTTGCCGTTTTGTGTGCCACCCGATTGGCCAACTCGACGCAAAACGCGTCGGTTTGTTGGGCTTCCACGATATCGTCGTATTCGACCGGGGCCGGCATGTCGGTACTCGTGTACCTCCCCGTCAGCAAGCCGTTGGCCGTCTCGGCCAATGCAAGGCGTGGGATATCATCGTTGATATCTTCGACGGCGGCGTCATTGTCCGTTCAGGACAAGAAGTCTGGGTCGTGGTGCGATGCACCGGGTTTGTACTGCATATCGAATGTATATTCGGACAGATGTAGGTGCCATCGCATCAACCGACCACTTGAGTCAGTGGTGCTGTAAATCCAGCTTAGGGCTTGATGGTCGATCCTTATTAGGAAGCGATGTCCATCTTGGAAGTGTCCGAGCTTCAGTACGCTCCACACAACACCTAGGCACTCGCGTTCCGTTGTGGAATAATTCTTCTCAGCTGGACTGAGTCCACGGCTCCAATAGCCAACCGGTAATCTTGTACCGTCAGGTTGCTCTTGCAGCAAGGTGCATCCGAGTTGGTCGGCGCAAGCGTCGACATCGACAATCATCTGGCCTTTGGCCTTTGGCAGGGCCAATGTAGTACCACGATCAGGGGGGTTACCTCAGTAGGAGGGAAGTAACGGCCGTCCAGGCCTCTCGCGCGACACCCGCTATGGGACGCGAGGTCCAGGAAGTCGGGCCGATCGAAACGCCGAGACAAGAAGACACGGTTTACTTGCCGGCGACGACGGTGCCTCCCACCGTCGTCGCCCTTTGTCCTAAATGGGCGGAAACCGTCGCCCGGGCCCAATTTCCCGATAGGGACTTGACCCAGGCCGTCACCAACCAATGCAGATAACTCCCTCCATGCATACAAAGTCCCCCGATACGATCATTACAGACGAGGGGGAGTGACCGTTCCGCGCGCAACGCGCTGCAACCGCCGCGTGGCGCCCGGTCGGCTGTCGCCTGCCGCGCCCTCCGGCCGCTGCCACTCGGACCCCGCGGCGGCGTCTAGGCCAGGCGCGCCCCTTCGCGGGCTCGCGCCTGCGCTCATAGGCGGGCCCGCTGTCCCGGTTCTATCCGAGCCCGACGTGGTCCGCGCCGCCGACCAGCCTTCGCTTCCGCCGCACCTCCGGTGCTCCGCCGGCCGCGCCACCGCCGTTGGCGGGCTCCCGTAGTACTACATCCCCTTCGGCTGAGATGGAGCCGTCCCCGGCGACGCACCCCGATAGCCCCGGAGGGGCCCCGTCCGCCGCGTCCCCGGTGCGGCCGGGCGCCGTCCGTGCCGAGGTTCCGCGCGTCGTACCCCTGGCGAGCCCGTCTGCGGCTGACGCCGCGTCGGAGGCTATGCTCTCGCCGGCGGCACCGGCGACGCCGGGACTGACGAGGGTCCGGCCGCCCGTCCCCGTGCCCCCGACGTTGCCGCCCGGCTTGCGGCTGCCGTACGACCCCAACGGTCGAGAGTGGCGGAAGCCGCCCCGCCAAGCGGGAGCGGCGGCGGCGACGAGTGGCGGGGTTGGAGCCGCCGCGCCCCCGGCCGCCGCCGGGGGCTCGGGCGCCACCCCAGCACAAGGCGGGGCTCCCGCGGTCGCGTCGCCGGATCGGCCGCCGTTGTTGGGGCAGGCGGCCGCCGCCCTCCCATCGCGACCGGCGTCGGCCGCCGTCCGATCGTGGATCGCCCCGCCGGGGCCTGCCGTGGCGGAGGACGACTGGCCGCTCGTCAGTGACGTCTTCCGGTCTGTCCGTCCCCAGGATGTCAACGGGGCGCAGGCCGTGTGGCGGTCCTTCCGGGCGCTCGCCGTGGCGGCGGGTTACGACGCCCGGCCGGCGGCCGAGCGCGAATTCGGGTCCTTCATCCGCTCCGTCGGTAGTAGCGCCGCGTGGTTGCGTTGCATGTTGCGTTGCAACCAGGGGTTGTCATGATTATATCCGCGAGGATTATATCCGTGCATTATATCCGTATCCACTTCGGATACGCGCCGGGGACGCATATCCAAAATGCATTATGAGAACAGGAGGAGAGGATATATCTATCCTGACCGACAGAAAGTGCGAGATTATATCGGATCCGTATCCCAGATATGAGATTCAGGATACAGGGATATATATGGTTATGAGGGTTCTTGCATATGACGAATTCTGCTTGAGCGCAGTCGTCCTCTCTCATTGCGTGCCGACAATCGGGGGACAAATGTCCGAACATTTGGCAGCGGCAAGCGGCGATCCATCCCGACCCGGGTCAAACCGTTCAACCACGCGACTCGACCCGATTGCGTTGTTGTCAGAGTGTGACACGAGATTTCGAATGGTCATCCTGACGTCCGTTTACGCGAACGGCGGGAAACCGCCGCGACGGCGCCCGTTGGGCGGTTGAAATCAACTGCGAATGTCAAGTCGTACTTGACGTCCGTTTAGCACGCGAATAACAGCTGGATGGCGTTCTTCTTGGGCTGTAATTGAGCTGTCTGTGAGATTTGCCGGAATATAATCGAATCTAATAATCGTATCCGGATACGGATTTTATCTACTCATATATCCGGCTTCGGACGCAGATATCCGTATCCGGATCTCAGCTGAGGGAGTTATCCGTAATCAGATACAAAGGATCAGCGCGTATCCGTACCCTATTACGGCCCCAAAACAATATCCTGACAACCCCTGGTTGCAACCCGGGTCGGGTGCTCTTGGTCCCGCACCCTGCGGCCGAGCTACCGTTTGTCGCCGGCGGCGAGGAGTACGCCTACCTCGAGGACTGGCACTCCCGCCTGCGCCACCGCCCCGCGGTCCCATTCGGCCACTCCTTGGCGCTCGTCAACGTTGGCGGTGTGTGCCCCTTGCTCGCCCTGAGCCCGGTAGGCCCGCAGACCGCGCTGGCGGATTTGGCGCTGGAAGCCGCCCGCCGTTCGCGCTGGGAACTCGTGAGCACCCGCCGGGCGGGGCCCGGGGCTATCTTCTTGCCCGTGCGGTCCGGCATCGGGTTGGCCCCGGCGCGCGCTCCCTTGCCGCCGGCAATGGTCTTGCGCTGCGCGACGCCCCGGCTGCTGACGTACGAGTACCCGCCCGTCATCCACCAACAGCAGTCCCTGCTCCAGGCGTACCCGTGTCACCCCATACAGGGGACGGCCTACGTCATGATGACGGCGGCTATCGTGTCGGGGTTACTCCGCGCGTACCGCGAGACGCAACGCATCTTCGAGCCGTCGCCGTGTTACTACGCTCTGACGAAGGCGTTCTCGGCCGACGACCTGGCATCGGGCGATTTCTCCGTCGCGGAGGCTCTGGCGGAGTACGACGCCATCGCACGGGCGGTGCCCTGGGCAGCCGTCCACGAACGGGTACCCTACCATCACGACCCCACCCGTCAGGCCCCCAGCACCCTGCTGCCCCACCAAGTGGGTAACGTCGCGGACCGCCGGCGCCACTACGTCCGCATCGTGGGCGTCCCTCGGTCGCCGCACGCCCCGCTGGGGGTCATGCTGGCGGAGCCGCGGCTCGCGGATGCCGTCCCGCGGCCCCTACCGGTGACGGAGGAGGCCTGGGCGGTGCCCGCCGGCGTCCCCTTGTCCGACCCGGGGGATGTCCCGCCATCGACGGAGGAGGTGGCCGCCTTGGCCGCGTACCACGCCCGGAAGCGGCGGCACGCCGACATGGAGCGCGGCGGCTCTGCGGAGCCCGGAGTCGCCAATCCGGGGTCCCCGGTCGGCGCCGCGCCCGAAGTCCCGGTTGGGCCCGCCGACTTCCCCGCGTCGGGCGGCCGCTGGGACGAGGAACGCCATGACGACTACCCCGGCATGGCCGGTGCCGATTTAGGTGACGGTTGGCCGGCCGCTGCCGTCGGCGGCGCCGGCGGCGCTCGCCGCGACCCCGGGGACCATACGGACGGAGGAGTGGGCCGCGATGCCGGCATGTGGGATGACCGCGCGTGACCGGCGGCCAGTCAGGGAGACAGTCGCAGCCGTGCTGCCGCAGGCCGCGACGACCCCATGGGGCGCGCCGACGGCGGCCAGGGTCGTGGGCACGACGCCCACGCCGACCGGAACTGGGACGCGGCGCCGCAGCACGACGGCGGGGGATACCCCACCGGCGGCGCCGGGGCGGCCGCCGGGTCGCAGCGCAACGCCCCTGCCGGCCGCCATTGGGACGCGGGGTCCTGGCGTGATGGCGGGGGATACCCTACCACCAGTGCCGGGGCGGCCGCCGGGTCGCAACTCGACGTCCACGACGGCCGCCACTGGGACGTGGAGCCCCAACACGACGCCGGGGGATACGCCACCGGCGGCGCCGGGGCGGCCTCCGGGTCGCAACGCGACGCCCCTGTCGGCCGTCATTGGGACGCGGAGCCGCGGCGTTACGGCGCGGGATACCCCACCGCCGGTGCCGGGGCGGCCGCTAGGTTGCAGGGCGACGCCCACGACGGCCGCCACTGGGACGCGGAGCCCCAACGCGACGGCGGGGCATACCCCACCGGCGGCGCCGGGGCGGCCTCCGGCTTGCAACGCGACGCCCCTGCCGGCCGCCATTGGGACGCGGAGCCGCGGCGTGACGGCGGGGGACATCCCACCGCCGGTGCCGGGGCAGACGCCGGGTCGCAATGCGACGTCCGCGACGGCCGCCATTGGGGCTCGGAGTCCCGCCGGGACGGCGGGGAGTACCCCGCCGATGCCGCCGGTACGGGTCCCGGGGGTCCGCGCTCCGCGCGCTGGGACGCCGGTCCCGACAACGACGGCCCGCCGGCGGCGCTGCTGGAGCTTGGGATAGTAGGTCCCGTCGCAACCCCCGTCCCGGGGCAGCCGGACGTCGCCTACGACTGGTGGCTGTCCTCGCTGTGGGAACCTCCCGCGCCGCTGACAGCCACGGCGTGGCGGGACTCGCTTACGTCCGGGAAGGTCGTAGCCCTCTTTGGGCACGACGGGGCCGTGAACTGGGCCGAGGTGGGCCCCTCGGAGCTCACCGCCGCCTTTGTGGAGTACGCCCGCCTCGGGCTCGCCGGCGTCGTGACGCCCTGTCTAGGGACCCCGCGGACTCGGGCGCAGCGGTTCCACGCCGCCTTGCGCCGTGTCCTCCGCGGGGCGGGCCGCCCAGTCCACATTTGGGAGTACCGCGGCCGCGACTATGGGCGTTGCCCTAGCTCCGTAGATGCCGTGATCTTTTGGGAGGCATCAGGCCGTCGCCGAATTGTCTTAAAGCCGCGGGCTTTCGCCTTGTGTCCCCAGCGTGTGTGCGGGCCGGCGTGGTGCTGCCGCGTGGCGGGGACGCCCCGCGCCCGCAGGTCCGGGCGACCCAGTGGCCCGACAGCCCCCGAGGGCCCCAACGAAAAACCCCGCCCCCCCCCCCCCCCCCCGTCCGCACCCGGCCGCCGCACCGACCCAAGGGGTCAGGCGCGGACGGACGGGGGCGACGGGGCAGCGACGCTGGCGGCGGCCCCAACGGAGGGCCCCGGGGCACGCGAGGGCGTCGGCGGGGGGTCGGCGGACGTATGGGGTAGCCCCAGGCGCGCGGCGCGGCGCAGATAGACGCGGAGCGTCTCGTGCGGGGCGTCCGCGGCGTCCATCCAGGTAGGCTGAGGATACCCGGTCCAGTAAACCTGGACCCGCTGGGTTCCGTCGGGTAGCGTGGCGTGGTCCGCGATCCTGTCCACGGCGTACCGCTGGCCATCGGCCTCTGCCTCATGGAAGGAGCGGGCCGCTCGCAACGCGGGGTGCTGGGCGGGGCCCGGGACGGCCGCGCCCGAGGTACGGACGACGTGGGCCACGTTTTCCCGGCGGTGCTCCCCATCCACGTCGAGGAGGACCGGGGGACCATCCGTGGAGACAACGCGATAGGGCCCGCGGGCCACGTGCGTTAGCGTTCCGCCGGCGCCTTCCTCCTTGGCGTGGTGGCGTAGCCACGCGACGCCCCCGACGGTGAGCTTCTCCGCGCTCAGCGCGAGGCGGTGGTCGTGGTCGCGCTTGTAGCGCCCTTGCGTCGCCTTGAGCGTTGCCCGCATCTACGGGACCAGCTGCGCGAGGCGGGTTAGCAGGTCGCCCTGGGCTCGTGGCTCGCTCTGCGGCTGTGCCGCGTTGCGCCGTGCGGGGGTACGCCCCTGTTTGGGAGACGTCCTTGAACGCCCAGCTCGACACCCCCATGGGGTTGAGCAGCTCCAGCGGGGCGACCCCGGTGCTGCGATGCGGGCGACTGTTATATGCCAGCGTCAACGCCCCGAGGAGTTGGTCCCAAGACCGCGGATGTTCCGCCACGTAGTGGTTGAGGATGGTGTGCATCGTGCGGTTGAACCGCTCCGTCTGCCCGTTCGTCTGCGGGTGGGACGGAGACGTCAGCTTCGGCTCGATGGAGAGCAGGTTGCACACCTGGCCCCAAAAGTGGTTGGTGAACTGCGGTCCCCCGTCGGACAGCAACCGGTCCGGCGGACCATAGGCGGAGACCCAGTAGTCTAGGACCGCCGAGGCGCAGTCCACGGCCGTGGTCCCATCCACTGGGAGCGCCCGCACCAGCTTGGTGAACCGGTCGGTTATCACCAGGATGAGCCGGTGGCCGGCGGCCGTCCGAGCGAGGGGCCCGTAGAGGTCCACAGCAATGTCCTGGAAGGGCATGGTTGCGGGGAACAGGGTGAGCGGCGAGCGCCGCGCCAGGGGGCGCACCCGCTGTCGCGCGCAGCTGTCGCACTTCCTGACGTTGGAGACGACGTCCGCCACCATGCCCACCCAGTAGTAATACCGCCGCATTGCCGCGTACATGCGGGAATCCTCGGGATGTCCCGCGAGGGTCGCGTCGTGCTCCAGGTGGAGGACCTGCACCTGCAAGAAGGCCGGGACCACCAGCTGGTGAGCGCCGTCGGGGGCCGCGCGGCGGCGGAGGATCCCCTCGGGGTCCTCGAGGAGCGGGATGTGCCGCCCAGCGTTAAAGGCCTTCACGACCTCCTGACAGTAGCCGTCCGCGGCCTGGGCGATTAGCACCTCGTCCCGGTTGATGCCACGGACCGTGGGGCCACCAGCGTAGTTGGTCGCGTCGAGCCCCCGGACCGTATTGGCCCGAGTGGCAAACACCGGGACGGCGTCATCGAACGCCGTCTCGTCGCTGGCGCCGGACTCCAGGCGGGAGATGCTGTCCGCCAGGTAGTTCGTCATCCCCGGTTTGTAGGCGACTTCAAAATCCAGTTCGCTGAGGCGCAGGCGCCAACGCGCCAAACGGGGGTTCCCCGAACCCTCAATGTTCAGGATCCACCGCAGGCAGTCGTGATCGGTGCGCACGAGGGAGCGGTCCCCCTCGAGGTAGGGGCGGAGTTTGAGCGACGCCCAGACGACCGCCAGGCACTCCTTTTCCGTGACCCCGTAGGGGAGCTCGTCCGTGGCCAGCCGTCGGCTGATGTACGCGACGGGCTGGAGCTTTCCGTCGTCCTGCTCCTGGAGCAGGGCGGCGCCCACCTGCGTTCCGCACGCGACCCCGTCGAGGACGTACTTGCGCCCGCGTCGCGGGAGTGCGAGGACCGGCGGGGTCGTAAGGGCCTCTTCAAGCCGGTCGAACGCCTGATGCTGCAGCGGCGTGGCGGGGGGCACGAGGACCGGGGCCGTGGACCCCATAAGGTCTGTCAATGGCGCCGCCATCCGGGCGAAGCTCGGCACAAGCCGGAGGAAGACATTGCACATCCCGACGAAGCTCCGTACTTGCGTGCGGGTCTTAGGGAAGTGTGCTTCGCGCAGCGCGCGCGTGTGGGCATCCATCACGCCGAGCCGGCCCGGCTTAATCTCGTGCCCAAGGTACTCCACGGTCGTGGGGAGGAATCGGCATTTGGGCAGGCGGAGTGTCACTCCCGCCTCGCGCAGCAGGCACAGGACATGGTCGACGTGACCGATATGCTTTTCCTCCGTCTTGGAGTACACGATGACATCGTCGAGGTACATGAGGCAGCTCTGCCACTTGACCCCGGAGAGGATGATATCCAGTGCCCGCTGAAACGTCGCGGGTGCGTTGGTGAGCCCGAGCGGCATCCGCGTGTACTGGTAGGCGCCCTCGTGACACACGAAGGCCGTCCTTTCCCGGTCCTCGGGTGCGATGGCGACCTGCCAGTAGCCGGCATTGCAATCCAATGTCGAGAAGATGGTCGCCTCGCCGAGGCTGTCAATGCACTCATCCATCCGGGGAAGCGGGTAAGAGTCCTTCTTGGTCACGACGTTTAGCAGTCGATACTCGACGTAGAAGCGGAGGGTGCCGTCCTTCTTAGGGACGAGCACGACCGGGAAGCCCCATTCCGACGATGTCGGTTCGATGACGTCCGCCTCCAACTGCCGCTTGACCTCGGCCGTCTCGGCCTCCCGTGCGGTGTGCCCCGCGCGGCGGGGCGCGAACCGGACGGGCCGGGCTCCGGCATTGAGGTCGATGCGATGTTGGGTGGCTTTGATGACGCCCAGTGCCTGGCCCGTCCACATCGCTTGGTGCTGGCCCAGCATGTGTCGGATCCGCGTGTGCAGTGCCGAATCGGCATCTGGGAGGTCCACGTCCTCCACGTGGACCGCGGCCACGGGTGGTGCGCCGCCCGGGGAAAGGCCCGCTTCGCCCGGGTCCCGGGGCCGCGCCGGGGTCGAGACTCCTCCCCCCGCGGGTACTGCCGCTTCCGGGTCCCGCTTGGGGCTCAGGCGCCCCTGCGTGGCTGACACCGCCCCTACCATGCTCTCCTCAGGGGTAGGCGTGATAAAGGCCGGGACGGCCGACATCCCGTGGAGCGCCGTGAGGGGCACCTGAACAATGCCCGTCGTGAGCAGTTCGACATAGCCGACGTTGGCTCGCTGCCGGAGGACGACCTCCTGAGTGCCGAAGTTGGTCACGATAACCGAGAAGGAAAGTCGGGGCACAATGTCGTGGACGCCATTGGCAATGGTGATACCATGCGTCGTGAACAGGCGCGAGGCGCCGAACCCCTGGCCCAGGCCCCCCCACATGGTCCGCACCCAGACAACCGAGGCCGCCGACGGCGGTAGCCGTGTCTTGCAGGTGGAGTGTAGCACGCATGAGACACCCATCGAGCGGTCGCCGTCATCCAGCAGCCCCCGCAAGATTGCGGTGACGGAGCCATCCGTCCGACGGATGGACCGGTCCTGGGGCAGGATGGCGTGCGCGTTGTCGTCGATGAATGTGCAGCCCAGGATGACCGGCACTGACAGGTCGTCGACGACGAGGAAGATCACAGGGACGATCCGTGCCCCCGTTTGAAGCCACAGCGTGACGGTACCGCTGGTTCGTAGCCGCGCGTTGTTGGCGTTCCTAAGGCGGACTCGCTCCTCTTCCTTAGAAGTGACGACCTGGCGGAGCCAGTCAGGGGCCAGGGCGCTCCGGCGGACCAGGTTGGGCCCCACCCCGGTGTGGACGGGGTACATCTCCGGGCGTCCACCCCACACGTGCTGTTGTTGCCATCCCGACGCGGGCGGAGGCTGTCGACCGGAAGTACCAGGGAGTCCCCGACCGGACCGTGTTCGGTGGGCGCCACCGAGGCGGCGAGGACGGCGGCCCACTCAGCGCGTTCCGCCTCCGTCCCGTAGTCCGTGACGGCCAGGGCCGCGGCGGCCGAGGCAGCTCCCTCCGGAAGGGCCACCGAGGCGGCGGTCCGGGAACGTCGGGGCTCCCGCTCTTCGCCCCCGGCAGACCGGGAGTTGCTCCCGTTGGGCTTGGCTTGGAGCTTGACCCCCCGGGCCTCACGAGTGGTGGCGCGCGTCTTTGCAAGGAACTTGCGCAGCTTGGGGAAGGTCCTACCCTGGGTGTTCAAGTTCCGGCCCAGCGCCCGGACCTCTCGTCCGACGCCCTTGAGTAGGATACTCTTGAGCTCGGCCTCTCGCAGGACCGACCCCAGGGCCTGGTTAGCATCGAGGACGCGGTTTGCAAACTCATGCTCGTCCTCCCACTTCTCCTGAGTCGCTTGCATGAACGACTGCAGGTGGTCCACCAAATCGTCGCCATCGAGGTACTCGTTGAGCAAGGCGCGGACCGCGCGTTTGTACGTGCGCTGCCGCGTGGTGTGGGTGTCCTTAGCGCGCTGAAGCACCCCAGGCACCTCGCTCGTAACGAAATACTGCAGCAGTGTCACCGCCGTCCCCTCGTTCAAGCCGCTGCCGTCGCAAGCCGTTTGGAAGTTCCCAAGGAACGTCACTAACCCCAGCGGGGTGTCGCCCGCGAACGGCCGCGAGGTGTGCATCAAGGCCCTGACGTCGGCGCGGATGCCGCGGATGGAGTTGCCTCGGGGGAGGTGCAAGCGTCCCCCGCGCTGCGCGAGACGGTACCGCGCCGGTGACAGGAGCCCCTTGAAACGGGGGTCCACCACGGTGTCCTCCCGCTGCTCCCGTCGGAGGGCACACAGCGCCTTCTGCACCAGGGCCCGCTGCGGGCGCTTCTCGGCCGCGCGAGCCCGTCGTCGACGGCGTGGTGCCCTGTGGTCGCTACCGCTGTCGGCGGTTGAGGTGGAGCTGCGGCTGCTCTTGGTCGAGTCCGTCCCACTGGGGTCGGAAGACGAGCCCGGCGGGCTGTGCGCGCTCTCCGTTGAGGAGGAGGGCCCCGATGATGGGGGCGACTTGCCACGTCGCGAGGAGCGCCGACGGCGCTGCTTCCGCCGAGCCCCGTCCCTCGGCGTCCGCGCCGTGGGCGCCTGCCGCGAGCGCGATCGCGGAGACCGTTCGTAACATGTGGCGGCCACTTCCAGGGCGGGCGCCACCCCGGTGCCACCAGCCTCCCGGGACGACATCCCGTGTGTATCAGAGCCGGGGCCCGGGGCAGCCGTGTCGCCCGCGCTCGCCTACAGCGACGAAGGCCCCTGGGCCGCCGCAAGCGCCGACGCAACGGACGCACTGCGCCCCGGTGCCGGGGTTCCGTCCGAGGCCGCGGTTGACGCCTGCTCCGCCGCATCTCGGAACATTTGGGCCACTTGGCGTAGGCGTGCGGTGTTGGTCACGGGCCGCGACAGCCCGTGGGCGGCACCGCCGACGACCCCGTGTAGGCTGGGTCCCGACCCGCCCGCCGCCGACGGCGGGTCCAGGGACCAATGGTCCCGGGTGGAACGCTGCCACTGGGCCCGGGCCATCTCATACGGGGTAACCCCGCATGCTCTCTGTAAATCCCGGCGCTGCCGCTCCTCCTCCTCCAGCGACAGCGCATCCACTGATCGGCTCGAACCCGGGCCAGTGGGTATCCCACCGGCAGGGGCCCCCGAAGAGCTGCCCACGGCGGCCACACGGGGCGGGCCAAAGGGCGGCGCCCCTTCCGGGCGCTGCCCATCCAGGGGCGAGGGGTGAGCCCCTGCGCCCCCACGCTGGGACTCCGCTAGCGTAGACGTCCGTCTCGCGCCGGGAGGAGGACGAGCCCCGGTGGTCGGCGTGCGGCCGGGATCCTCGGGCGGGGAGTTCGACTCACCCGCCACCGTACCGCCGCCGCCAACCGGGACCGCCCTTCCACCCCCAACGAGGACCACGGCGCCCAACGCCCGCAGTGTCCCGGGGTCTCCCGCCGGTGACGCGTCCGTCACCCGGCTAGTGCCGGGCATCTCAAACGGAGGAGCGGCCTCGTCGATCGGGGAAGATGAGGAAGATCCGCGAGCCATGGAAGCGGGGCCCGCGTATCGATCGGTAGTCCTCGGTGACGGCACCGCAATACAACCCACGGGGGTCCCCCGACCTTGATACCGAGTGAGGTGTCGAACCGCAACACGCACTGCGTGCACACAGCGGGTCTCACCCGGAGCGCCAAATGTCGTACCACGATCAGGGGGGTTACCTCAGTAGGAGGGAAGTAAAGGCCGTCCAGGCCGCTCGCGCAACACCCGCTATGGGACTCGAGGTCCAGGAAACGGGGCCGATCGAAACGCCGAGACAAGAAGACAAGGTTTACTTGCCGGCGACGACGGTGCCTCCCACCGTCGTCGCCCTTCGTACTAAAAGGGCGGAAACCGCCGCCCGGGCCCAATTTCCCGATAGGGACTTGACCCGGGCCGTCACCAACCAATGCAGATAATTCCCCCCATGCATACAAAGTCCCCCGATACGATCATTACAGACGAGGGGGAGTGACCGTTCCGCGCGCAACGCGCTGCAACCGCCGCGTGGCGCCCGGTCGGCTGTCGCCTGCCGCGCCCTCCGGCCGCTGCCACTCGGACCACGTGGCGGCGTCTAGGCCAGGCGCGCCCCTTCGTGGGCTCGCGCCTGCGCTCATAGGCGGGCCCGCTGTCCCCGTTCCGTCCGAGCCCGACGTGGTCCGCGCCGCCGACCAGCCTTCGCTTCCGCCGCACCTCCGGTGCTCCGCCGGCCGCGCCACCGCCGGTGGCGGGCTCCCGTAGAACTACAACCAGGACACGTGTCGTGGCCAAAGGTCTGCCTCGACTCGAAACTTGGCAGCCACGTGTCCTCGCGCGGGAATCCCTTTTGGCGAGGAAGACAACGACCGACTCCGTTTCTTCGACTCGTAGTCCCGCACGCCTCATATACTGGTGTACTTTGTGGAGGTCTAACCGGCTCGCCTGCTCGAGGGTGTACTCTTCGGGGTGATAGCCCTACCAGCGGGTCCACAGGCGCAGCGTGTAGTCGTCCGCGACCTCGTGCCCCACGAAGGCCTCCCAGACAACCTGTTTGCCCGTGCGCTGGTGCCCCTCGGGGACTACGACATTTTGGGGTACCCCGAGGTTTTGAACGAGCGTCTGCGGGTCCCCGGGCGGCCCCGGCCCGGCCGTCGCGTGGTCGCTGCTCACCGTCTCCGGGTATCCGGCGATGTCCGACGAGAACGTCACCTCCCCGCGGGTCAACTTCTTGTAGGGTCCGGCCGCGCGGTTCCCGAGCTTGTACTTGGTCCGCGCGTGACCATCGACGAACACCCAGTCCCCCACTCTGACGTCTTTTTTGACCGGCCTCACGCGAGCGTCGTAGTTCCTTTTATACCGCCACTGTGCCAGCGTGAGGGACCATCGTACTTTGTGGATGAGATTATGTAGCCGCGCCCGGATGACCTCACGGATGGTTCGTGGGCTATCCTTCGTCTCCTCCGGTGTCGGGGAGCCGACCATGCGCTCCACGGAGAGGCTTCGTACCCGCTCGGGGAGAACGAACTCGAGGGGGGCCACCCCGGTGCTGTGCTGCTGTCTACTGTTCTAGGCCAGCGTCAACATCGACACGAGCTCGTCCCATCCATCTTGGTGATCCTCGACGTACGTCCGCAGCTTCCCCACGATGGTTCGGTTATACCGTTCCACTTGGCCGTGATACGTCGTGGAGTATCGGTTGGAGATCCCGAGAAGTGAGCGAACCCCTTGAAAGAACGTAGACCGGAACTGGGGGCCGTTGTCGGACAGCACCGTCGCTGGTGGTCCGTAGGCCGCCACTCAGTTGTGCTAAATGGCTGCCGCGATGGTCTCCGCGTCGATCCGCTCGAGGGGGATGGATCGCGTCATTTTGGAGAAGCAATCCACGATCACCATCAGGTGTTCATTCCCCGCCGCGGTTCTCGGGAGGTGTCCGAGCAGGTCCATGCACAAGTCCGTCCGCGGCTCCGTCAAGGGGAACGTCTTCAGGTAGTTTGTCTTGCGTGTGTTGCCGAGGCGGTTCCGCGCGCACTGCGTGCAGTTCGAAACGAAGGCGTAGACGTCCACCACCATAGACTCCCAATAAAACCACCGTCGCATCTACGTGTACATATTGTTTGTCCCCGGGTGCCCGGCTTGCGGAGGGTAGTGCTCCCGCATCATCACCCCGTAACACACGTGGGTCGGCACGTAGACTTGCGCGGCTCCGTCCAGCGGCGCCGTGCGTACCAAGAGACCGTTCGGATCCTCGCGAAACCGAGACTTGTCGTTGCCGTCCATGGCCTCTCGGACCTCCTTGCACCGTCCGTCCTCCGCTTGGTCCTCGAGGAGCTCCGCGAGCGTCAGGGGGGACAGGAGTCCTCCCTTAGTCTGCTGTGGCAACTGCCACGCGGCCGACGATTTGGGTTGCGACAAGAAAGGTACCGCATCGGGAACCGCCCCGTCGTCTCCCGCGGGTGTCGAGGTGCGCGACAACGTGTCCGCCGCGTGGTGGGACGCACCCGGTAGCGTCTGCACCACGTAGTCGAACTTCGCCAACTGCAGCCACCACCGCTCCACCCTGCCATGGGCCCCATCCATGTGTAGCGTCCACTTGAGTGCCGCGTGGTCCGTGCGCACTGTGAACCGCGTCCCTTAGATGTAGGGGCGGTGGAGGCGGGAGACCCACACCACCGCGAGGCACTCCCCATCCGTCGTGCTGTTGTTTCGCTCGGCCGCGTTGAGGGAGCGACTTCAAAAGCCCACGGGTCGCGTGAATTGGTCGGGTTGCTCTTGCAGCAGGACCGCCACGACTTTCCTCGCGCTCGCGTCAGTGTCCAACGTGTAAGCCCCATGTCGCCGCGGTAGGGCGAGGATGGGTGCCTCCGTGAGTCTCCTCTTGAGCTCCTCGAATGCCCCCAACGCCTCGTCCGACAGCGTCCCCCGTCGGTCGGGCCTCTTGGAGCTTGTCATCGCGGCCAGCATCCGTGCCACCTGGGCGTAGTCCTTGACTAACCTCCGATAAACGTTGCACATCCCGAGGAAGCTGCGTAGGTCCTTCTTGCACCGCGGGGTAGACGCCTCCTTGAGCCCGCGGATGTTCTTATCCTGCACCTGCAGCTGTTCCCGGCCTACGATGTGGCCCAAATATTGCACCTCCGCTCGGAACAAATGGCCGTTTTTTGGCCGTGAGGGAGACGCCCGCGCCACGAAGCGCCGCGAATACCTCCCACACATGTTCCAAGTGCTCCCCGGCCGACTGCGAGAAGACGATGAGGTCGTCGAGGTACACGAGGCAACTCTTCCACTTGAGCCCCGCGAGGATCATGTCGACGACCCGTTGGAAGGTCGCTGGGGCGTTCGACAGACCAAAACAGAGGCGGATGTAGAGGTAGGCCCCCTCGTAGCAGACGAAGGTCGTCTTGTCGCGATCCTCGTCCTCCATGGGTATCGGCCAATACCCCGATTTGCAGTCGAGCGTAGAAAACACCTTGGCGTCCCCGAGGAAGTCGATACAGTCGTCCATGCGTGGCAACGGGAACACGTCCCGTACCGTCACCTCTTTAAGCTGCCTATAATCCGCGCAAAAACGCATCGTCCCGTAGGGCTTTGGGACCAGGACCACGGGGAAGGCCCATTCTGCACTCGGGGGCTCGATGACCCCGAGGTCCGTTGCCGTTGCACCTCCTTCCGGATGACCCCCCGCGAGGCGTGGCTCGCCCGGAAAGGTTGGGTCCGCCGCGGACGTGCCCCGGGGGTCACCTCGATCCGATGAGGGGTGACGTCGACCTTGCCGAGTTGCCCCGCTCACAACGCCTTCATGGGATACGTCTTCTCCGGCGGGTGAGGTGGGGGTTGCTCTTCGTCGATCCCCTCCTCCGCTCGGCCGCTCGTCTTGGGTTTCTCGTCGGGCCTTCCAACGGTTTCCGGCCCGATCGTTAAGACTGCCCCCGGTTCCCCCTCGTCTGCGACGACGTGAAGCGGTCCATTGTAGGCATTCGCGGTTCCGATGACATACACCTTGGTTAGCTGGACCGGCGCGTCCCCGATGTTCGTGAGGTATAGGGACCGCGGGGTGCCGGGGGAGAACTCCACGATGGCTTTGTCCAGCAGCACCTTCCGTAGGCTCATTTGGACGGGACTCTCCCGCACTAGGTGGACCCCCTTGACACTGCAGCACACTGGAACCTCCTGGATGCACCGCGGGCCCACGGGTACCCCTTGTAGAAGCCAGATAGCCCCGATGTGGGCCTTCGGCTTGTTACGTCGTCGAGGGGGCGACGGCCGCGTATTTCCCGTCCAACTACGCACCGCCACCGTGGAGGTACCGTCGTCCCACTTGATCGTCTGCGTCTTGGAGGAGATGGTGTCCTCGTAGTTCCGCTGGAAGTCCCACCCGAGGATGAGCGGTACCGACAGCGCCTTGACCACGAGGAAGTCATACTCCATGGCGGTCCCCCCGACATAGATGGTCAGGGACACCTCCGTGTTCACCTTGAGCAGTTTCCCCGAGGCGTCACTCACTTAGGTACAGGGGGGCGCCCGCGACGAGTACTCGGTCCACCCCTTGGGCAACATATCCGCACGAAAAACACTGGGTCCAGCACCCGTGTCGACCACCGCCCTCGTGGGGATGGGGGTCGGCCACTGTGCCAACGGGTACGATGCTCCGATCCCAAAGTTCTCCTCACGCAACAGCAACAGCGTCCCCTTGAACCACGGGCGGTATCGCCCACGACTACAGGGACATCGGGCCGGGACGGGCCACATAAAGGTTACCCCCGGGAAGGCAAAAGTGACACGACGGGGGGCAGCCGTGGAGTTGGGGCGGACAGGGGGAGTTGGGGGGGACGGCGAGGCCACCCCCCCTAGGCGTTTTCCGCCCCGCGGCGCCCCTTGGACGGGGTTGCCACCAGGGGCGTATGAATCTGCCAAATTTGTGACCACTCAGATATACTCAACACCAGCATTGTTTGAATCAGATAAGACTTTTGTCGCAATTTCTTGAATACGGATAAGATACATATCCGCAGCCAATACCAGAAGAATATGAATAAGAATACGGACTCTATCCAGAATATATCAGATTATTGACCAAGTACGTCCGACAGGATGTACTTTCAAGACGTGTTGCCAAGAAAACACAAGGAGCGGGTTGTGCTCCAAGTTGTGAACGCGGCCCACGCCAGACCATGACCAGCAGTGAGCTTGCGAAAGTCAATGTGAGGCAAGGGGCTTCGGCTTTGGTGTCCATCTTAGTATCTCGGCTAGCCTTCTGCCTTGATACTCGTTCTGATGTTAGCGGGCCTTTCATGAGGGGCCACGCGCGACGTTTGTCACATCTGTTTACTTTCGACGACCGGCCCTGAGTTTCTCACTACTGTTCGGCTCTTCTTGAACATGTACCTGCGTCCTTTGTCCCGACTTTGCGCATTGTGAGGAACCTGGCAAGTGAAGCTTTCTGAGGTGGTTGGATGCCTGCATCCCACGCATGCTGAGTCATTGGACTTGCGTTTATCCACTTTGGAGCCATTAAATAGCGGTACCATGCAGATAAGAGTATGTAAAATCGGGCCCGTTATTTTTGAATATGAGTATATCCGAGTATATCTATCCATTATATCAGAGTGCCATTTATTCATGAAAGCCCCTGGTTGCCACGGGCGGGACATCACCCCCATCCATCTTCGTTGACTCCGCGCCGCCCAACAGGTCTTGCCACAGCAGGGCCACGACGGCGGTGCGATCCGGGGCGGCGCCCGCCCCGCCGTTCCCCCGTCGGAGGAAGGTATTCTGCGCGTCTTTCCCGATGTCCCGCTGCTTGTCCGTCAGAATCTTACAATCAGGTAATCGGTGCCCGCGCTTCCCACACATGTCACACAACGGGGGACCCGTCGGGGCCTCCCGACGAGAGTAGGGCGCTGTCCCGACCGTACGGAACCCCGGGGTACCCGACGGAAGTACCGCGACCATGCCGTGCGTAGCAGTGTCGTCCTCCTCCCAAGGGGAGTTGAGGTGGTTGATCGAAAAGTCTCGGGGCCCCGTCGACGTCTTCCCCTTCCGCAATGATCCCCCAGGGGCCCCCCGGTTGGCGAGAGTCATGACGTCCTTGGCGGCCCGATACTTCCCAGCCACGTAGGTAGACAACTGCTGGTAGCTCCGGTGTGCCGTGTTGTACACAAGTGCATCCGTCCGAAGGTACTCCGGTAGGCCTTGGATCAACTGCTGCTTCATCGTCTCCTTGGAGTGGATGTTGCCGCAAAGCTCGGAAAGGCTCCGTAGGCGTGCCGCGAAAGCGTCCACCCCCTCCTTGTCCACGAGCGGCGCCCGGCTAAACTTGTCCTGCACCAACCCCAGAGCGTGCGGCTTCGCGTAGGTCGTCAACAACCGATGACCGCCGCGGGAAAGGACCCAAGGGCTCCATGCCCGCCCCCAATGTCCGATCCCGGGAGATTCCGAGTGAACCGCGCCTCGGAACCGCCCGCGAGAAATTGGGAATAAGGTGCAGACCCATCCCCTTCAATGCGCCGTTGTCATCGCAGGCCTTGACGAACTCTTGGAGCCACGGGAAGACCTTGAGGGGTTCCTTCCCGTTGAACATTAGGGTACTCCCGAAGAAGAACTTCATGTTCTTGGCCGTCCGTCTCATCTTGCGAGCCTGCGACGCACTGTAGGTCGAGTGACGGTTGCGCAGACGGTACTATCGTGTAGTACCACGGGGCCCCGTGTTGACGGGGACCACCGCGGGTGCGCCGGAGGCGCCGGGGGACGAGGCGGCCGCCGGGGGACGAGGCGGCCGCCGGGGGACGACGACGCCGGCGGCGGTGGTTGGC